>JGI12519J13273_1000304_pt1 | contig 17039 bp, 18 predicted proteins | sample HotLakmasection1_FD_13273 | JGI IMG/M metagenome (IMG submission 13273) | reverse complement strand
CGATCTCCAGAAAAGAATATCCCCATTTTTTGAGAGAGGGCGCGGCTAAGCCGCGCCCTCTCTCAAAAAATGGGGATATTCTTTTCTGGAGATCGCCTAAGAATCACACACTCAGAGTGCTCCAATAAATCAATACCTTTGGCATTTTTCTAGAACCCTTGATTTTGTGTGCGCTAAGCGCAGGCAAAATCAAGGGTTCTAGAAAAATGCCTCTTACTTTATTACCCAGCTTTCAACAATCTGCACTTGCTTGTTGAGCTGCAATCTTAAACGGCGCAATTAATATTTTTTATACGTATCTTAAATATGTCCATAATCGTATTGAAAAATAAAAATTAGAGTTTATACTTTATCAGAATTGAAATTTCTATTTGAGCTGATGAGACATTAGTTAAGCAAATTTGGCTGCCATAAAATAAAAGGACAAATTCGGCTGCCAAGTTGTTTCTTGTATACAGTCATTTTCAAACATGGTACTAAATTCTTTAAATTGCGATCGATTAGGTTGAAAAAGTTCAAAGCTACTTTTGTCTACAAAACGTTTCAAAAATACTCTTTGAGTAAGCGCCAAGACCCATCCTTTACTATTAACCAGTCAACAAATAATTATTAAGAGCTAGCCAACAAACCTGGGCTTACCCTTGATCAGCTTTTCAAATAAATTTTTCGAAGAAATATTCTGTCCCGCTTCAAAGGTGGAAAAAGATGGAAGTAGAATTATTTTTGGATGCGAAAATCAGTCTGGAGATGGATTTTTCATCTAAAAAGATATTTTGTGTTGCCAAGGTTACAATTCTCCATAAGAATTAGATTGGACGATCGCTCACGTATAATCAAATCATGAGCAAAAGAACCTTCATTCAATTTTCTTTAGATTTTCTACATACGAATACCTGGAGAAATTGTATGAAAGTTGCACAGACTTTGCACGAAATTTGTGTGTATTACTGATAAGCAAGTATTGGCAAATCTTATTGCAGGTGAATTGAATACCTGAAATTTAGGATGCTAAGTTCTTCTGAAAAAGTGGAAAAAGTAGCTCGAATTCTTATTGTTGAAGACACGTTGCAGAATCAGCGATTACTAAAAAGTATGCTGAATCGCCTTGGTTATAAGGCAGATGCTGTACACAATGGGCAGGAAGCCCTCGATCTTCTTGCTAAGCAAGCCTATGACTTAGTTTTGATGGATTGCAAAATGCCTGTACTCGATGGGTATGAGGCGACCCGTCGGTTGCGCCAAATGGAATCGGAAGGGGCACATACTATTGTCATTGGGGTGACGGCAAATGCGATGGATGGCGATCGCGAGCAGTGCCTGGAAGCCGGAATGGACGACTATCTGAGCAAACCCTTCCGCCTTCAAGAGATCACTGACCTGATTCAAAAGTGGCTGGGTTAGAGCCGAGCAACCTTTCGCGGAAACCTAATCCCACCTGGTGGCGGATTCAGAAGTCGCAGATCTCCCCCTCGCCACAGCCAGAATTTCCTTCTGCCTGATAAGATCAGCAAGCGTTGACACTGATGGAGTGGTTTTGGGGCGATCGCCCGTCCCCCCGCTTTTGCATCTGCTCCGCAGTACAACCCTCATATTTCATCTCTGCCCAGATACCATGCTTCAAGCCGGAATCGTCGGACTGCCCAACGTTGGTAAATCCACTCTATTTAATGCCGTTGTCGCCAACTCCAAAGCGCAGGCGGCAAACTTTCCCTTTTGTACCATTGAGCCAAATACGGGCGTAGTTGCGGTGCCCGATCCACGGCTGCAAAAGCTTGCCGAGATTTCCGAGTCTGCCGAAATCATTCCCGCACGGGTCGAGTTCGTAGACATCGCCGGACTGGTTAAGGGAGCCAGCAAAGGGGAAGGCTTGGGCAACCAGTTTTTGGCAAACATCCGCGAGGTGGATGCGATCGTTCATGTGGTGCGGTGTTTCGAGAACGACGACATCATCCATGTGGCTGGCTCGGTCGATCCGGTGCGCGACATCGAAATTATTAACCTGGAGCTTTCCCTCGCAGATTTGTCGCAAATTGAGAAGCGCATTGACCGGGTGCGAAAGCAAGCCAAAAGCAGCAAGGAAGCGAAGGCAGAGCAGGAAGTTCTGGAAAAGATTTTGCCTGTGCTGGAAGCCGGAAAATCTGCACGGACAGTGGAACTGGAGCCAGAGGAAGAAGCTATCATCAAGCCCCTGGGACTGCTGACCCGCAAGCCCGTCATCTATGCCACCAATGTTTCGGAGGATGACCTGGCGAGTGGAAATGAGTGGGTTGAACAGGTGCGGGCGATCGCCGCTGAAGAAAACGCCCAGGTCATCATCATTTCTGCCCAGGTCGAGTCCGAACTGATCGAACTTCCTGAAGAAGACCGCGCCGATTTTCTAGAATCCCTCGGCGTCTCCGAAGGTGGGCTGCAATCCTTGATCCGTGCAACCTACGATTTGCTAGGACTCCGTACCTACTTCACGTCCGGTCCCAAGGAAACCCGCGCCTGGACAATCCGCGCTGGAATGGTTGCGCCCCAGGCGGCTGGCGTCATCCACACGGATTTTGAGCGGGGCTTCATTCGTGCAGAAACCGTCGCCTACGAGGACCTCGTTACCTGCGGCTCCATGCCCGCTGCGAAGGAAAAAGGATTGGTTCGCAGCGAAGGGAAGGAGTATGTGGTGCAAGAGGGCGACGTGATGCTTTTCCGCTTCAATGTATAGCGGTGCGCAAGTTGCTTCAGCAAATGGGAGGGGCGGCGCGGCGCGCCTCCCCTCCCATTTGCTGTACTTAAAGCGCTTGCAAAACGCTATATAGTCTGGGTTATTCACCACAGAGGCACAGAGGGCGCAGAGGAGATAGGGATTGATTTGTATTATCTGGGCTGAATATCTTTGCTAGCTGTCCAGATTCACGCCTTGCCGATCGCCTCCAGCTTCAGGTCATGCTCCATCTGACTATTTGCGCCAATCCCCGTCTTCAGGCTGCCGGAGATAGGAGTGGCGAGGCGAGAGTTAGGGGCGGCGGCGAGGGCAATGTAGCGATCGCCCACGGCTAGCCCCTGGGTGGGGTCATAGCCCCGCCAACCGCCACCGGGAAGGTAGACCTCTGCCCAGGCATGGAGATAGCGTTTCTCCCAGTCGGGGTCGCCTTCTTCATAGCCACTGACAAAGCGAGCCGCCAGCCCCATCGCACGGCATACCTCAATGAACAGCACCGCCATGTCGCGGCAGGAAGCCGTTTTGGTTTGCCAGGTGACGCCGGGAGGATAGGGTTCTCCCGTCTCACGAACAATATGTTTGCAGGAAGTGAAAATCCGCTGGTTCAATTCCCACAGAAATGAGGTGGGGTTGCCAGCGGTTTCGTGCCAGAGTTCCTGCGCCAGTTGAACGGCGATCGGGTCGAGGTTGGGGAAATTGCCGCCCCAGCCCCCCAGATAGGGATGCAGCCGAGACAGCAGCGTGGCGGGATAGTTGAAGGGTAGTTGCGTCGCCCAGGGTTCTAGCAAAAACTCGAAGGGATTGACCCGCAAGGTGTCGATGGTAAAAGAGGTCTGGATGCGGAGGGTTTCTATTGGTTGATCGGGAAAAAAGACCCGTAGTGCCACATTGCCGTCGAGTTCAATGTTTTCGATGACCTGCTCAGGGGCAGGGTCAAGGTCGAGGGAAAAGGTATCGAGGCGTTGAGTTACATCGCTGCGGGGATGCAGCCGCAGGAGATGGGGGGCAAGGGTGACAGGGCGATCGTAGCGATAGGTAGTGGTGTGAACGACAGAATAACGCACGGTAAGAAGGCTCATTGAGGGAGAAGAAGAAACCCGGTTGGTCTAACCGAACTCCGCAGGTTGCACCGAATTCAGGGCAGAAAAACAAATGATATTTTTTGTGAAACGCCTGCTTTGCAAGCGTTTCACAAAAATATATTGGGGGTTTGCATATTGGGGGTTTGCCAGGTGGATTTGGTATTACACGGTCTCGTAGGTAATGAATGTCTCGTAGATTTTATCCCCCACATTGTTGAGCGCACGCTGTGTCTGATCGAGAAACTCGTGTAAGCCCTGCTGAACGATCTCTTCTACAGTAGTAAATTCCATCTCGGCACGCACCCGTCCCAGGGTGCGTTCGGCAGAGTTGCTCCAGGTGCCCAGGCTGTTTCCGGTGATTTCGTAGAGCGATCGCTCTGCCTGCAACAGGCAAAACCGCACCGATCGCGGAAACTCCCGATCCAGCACCAAAAACTGCACGACACCTTCAGGGTAGATCCGGTGCTGGCGCTTGCGATACATCTCATAGCCGCTGGCAGACTTGAGCAACGCAATCCACTGCAACTCATCCAGGGGACTGCCCACATCCTTCACCGACGGCAGCAGGATAAAGTACTTCACATCCAGAATCCGCGCCGTTTTGTCTGCCCGCTCCAGCATGCGCCCGATCTGCCCAAAGTGCCAGCCTTCGCTGTGAGACATGGTGGCATCCATCACCCCTGCAAACAAGTGACTCGACATCTTGATCTGAGAGAACAGCCCAGAAAATTCTGAAATTGGCTCCTGGGAAACATCCTTCACCAAAAAGTAAAAGTCGTTGACCTGCTCCCACATTTCTGAGGAAATGATTTCGCGGACGGTACGGGCGTTTTCCCGCGCCGCTTTCAAGCAGGAAATGATGGAGTTGGGATATTCCGTATCAAAGGTGAGGAAGTGAATCACATTGTCAGCGTTCGCTTCCCCATAGCGCTCTTTGAACAGGTCATAATCCCCCGTCGTGAAGATGAGCGGTTGCCATTGCTGCTGAACCCCCACAGGGGAATCGAGCAACAGGTTCAAGTTCACATCCACAAACCGGGCAATGTTCTCCGCCCGCTCTACATAACGGTTGAGCCAGTAGATGGAATCCGCAACGCGACTGAGCATAATCCAAAATCCAAAATCTAAAATCCAAAATTTCCTAGCCCCATGTCGGTTTTTTGAGGAAATTTCTGCAAAACCTCCTCAAAAAATACAGAACACTACCCTTGTGCCATTACCCAGGTATCTTTGCCACCGCCGCCCTGGGACGAGTTGACCACCAGAGAGCCTTTGCGGAGGGCGACGCGGGTGAACCCACCGGGACTGACGCAGATCTTTTCGCCATAGAGGATGTAGGGGCGCAGATCAACGTGGCAGCCTTCGATGCGATCGCCCATCAAAGCAGGCATTCGCGACAGGGTCAGGGTTGGCTGAGCAATATAGTTCCGGGGATTTTCAACAATCCGCTGGGCAAATAACTCCCGCTCGTCAGGCATCGCATGGGGACCAATCAACATTCCATAGCCACCAGACTCATTGGCAGACTTCACCACCAGCTTGTCCAGGTTCGCCAGCACATGCTCTTTGTCCTTCGGCTGCCAGCATAGATAGGTGGGCACATTGGGAATGATCTGGTCTTCGCCCAGGTAATAGCGCACCATTTGGGGCACATAGGCATAAATCACCTTGTCGTCGGCGACCCCTGAACCCGGCGCATTGGCGAGGGCAACCCGTCCCTTGCGATAGACCTCCATGATGCCGGGAATGCCCAACAGCGAATCGGGGCGAAACGCTTGCGGATCAAGAAAATCATCATCAATCCGACGATAAATCACATCCACCCGCTGCAAGCCTTTGGTGGTTCGCATTTTGAGGAAGCCATCAGATACCACCAGATCGCGCCCTTCCACCAGCTCAATTCCCATCTGCTGTGCCAGGAAGGAATGCTCGAAGTAGGCGGAGTTATAGACCCCAGGGGTCAGCACCGCTACCACGGGATTGGGCAACCCTTCGGGAGCCAGGTTGAGCAGGGTATCCAGCAAATTACTGGGGTAGTCATCCACGGGCAGGATGTCCATCTGGTTGAAGATTTTGGGGAAGGTGGACTTCATTACCCGCCGATTTTCCAGCACGTAGGACACACCAGAGGGGCAGCGCAGGTTATCTTCCAGCACATACCACTGCCCGTCGCGATCGCGCACCAGATCCGTCCCCGTGATGTGGCACCAGATGCCCTTGGGCGGCTTCAACCCCATGCAGGGCTTCAAAAATCCCTTCGACGACAGCACCACATCTTCAGGAATCACCCCATCCTTGAGGATCTTCTGCTCACTATAAATGTCGTCCAGAAACAGGTTGAGTGCCTGAATCCGTTGCTTCAAGCCCCGCTCCAGCCATTCCCAATCCGTCGCCGACACAATGCGCGGAATCACATCAAAGGGCAAAATGCGCTCAGTGCCCTGGTTATCGCTGTAGACATTGAACGTCGCCCCCAACTTGAAGAGCATCTGCTGGGCGATCTGCTGGCGCTGCTGCAAATCCTCCAGCGACAGTTGGCACAGGCGCTCGATTAAAGTTTTTGCCTGCGGGCGCGGCTTGCCACACTCCACAAACAACTCATCGTAGAAATTCCCTGGATCATATTCCTGAAATTGCACGGCTCGTTTCACTCATTCAGTGTGCGATTGCTCCACTATGTGCAATGACCAGCAATGAGATGGTTACAAAGGCTACCGTTAGCGCTCACACATCAGTAGAACAGAATGGCAAGCATAATATCAGGCGATCGCCAACTATCTAAAAGGCGTTAAGAAAAGATTAGAGTCTGGGGAAGGAAGATGATGAATAGCAACACCAATTCCACCTGGCAAGCCGACAAAAATCATAGGCGATAATGAAAATGCTGCGCTACCCCAGATGTGGGCAAGCAGAGGTATTCTGGCATTGGAGTATTGCCCATGCAAATTACGATCGATTTACCGCAGGACATCGAACAGCGGCTACAAACTCATCTGGATACACTCTCTCGTCATGCATTGGAGGCGATCGCGGTCGAAGCCTATAAATCTCGGTTAATTACGACGGCTGAGGTTCAGCGGATGCTCCAGCTTCCTTCCCATCTGGCAGCAGACGCCTTCTTGAAGCAGCATGAAGCCTACATTCCCTACACTCTGGAAGATATTCAGCAGGACATTCAGGCGATCGAGCAAATAGCCCAGAACCATGAATATCCTCAGTAATACGTCGCCGCTTTGCTACCTCATATTGCTCGACTATATCCATTTAGTGCCCGAATTATTGGGAGAGATTCTGATTCCCGATGCTGTGCAATATGAATTGCTGCATGAATCAGTGGATGATAAAGTGCGATCGTGGATTAGCAAGCCACCTGCATGGGCAACGATTTACCCATCCGTAAACCTTTTGGACGACTTGCCAAATACACTGGGTGCAGGGGAACGAGCCATTATTTCCCTCGCTGTTGCTCTTCAATCCAGGCTTGTGATTATCGATGATCTGGATGCGCGGGTTGCCGCACAAAATTACCGATTGACTGTAACTGGAACCTTGGGAATTCTATATCGTGCAGGAACTGCCGGGTTACTAGACTTTCCGACAGCCCTGGAGCGGCTTCAGCAAACTTCATTTAGAGTTAGCCCAAAGCTAGCCAATCAGCTGCTCTTGCAATACAAAGAGCAGCGAAAACTTGGGGACGATTGAGCAAAAAAACGCGCCATAATGGCAGATATCGTTGCAGGATCAACGCTATGCCACGAACAGTCAAGATGTCCTTTGAAGACTATCTCCAGTTGGATGCAGAGGACTGGGTGCGGCTGGGCTTGCCGGAAGGTCGGTGTGAGTTTGTGGATGGGGAGATAGTGGAATTGCCACCGGAATCTGGGGTGAATGATGCGATCGCCAACAAACTATTTCTTCTGTTGGTACAGGTGGGAATACCTTTTTCGCTGGTGCGTCCGGGCAAATGTGAAGTCGAAGTCCCGGTCGTGCAAGCAAAGGACGCCCGGACACGCTTTCCAGATCTGGTGGTGCTGCGACCGGAGCACTTACCCTTGGTGGAGCGGCGGCTCACCGTCACGCGAGACATGCCACCGCCCCGGCTTGTGGTCGAGGTCATTAGTCCTGGAAAACCCAATCGTCTGCGGGATTACGATCGCAAACGTGCCCAATACGAACAACGGGGAATCGAAGAATTTTGGTTGGTTGACCCATCGCTCCGGTGCATTACGGTGCTGCATTTGCAGGGCGATCGCTATGAGGAAGTGGGTCAATTTCAGGGGAACCAAACCATAACTTCGATCGCCCTGGCGGAGTTTAATCTACGGTTGACAGCGGATCAGTTATTTCAAATTGAAATGTGAGGGGCGATCGCCCTGTCGTATTTTCCTGATCGTCACGGGTCAAATACCCTGTGCGGGCGGGTTTAGTGGTAGACCCTGGAAAACAGCGAGGAAATTCGCGAAACCCGCCCCTACGTGGTTTTACGGATTGAATCTGGGCGGGCGGGTTTTGTGGCAAACCCTGGGAAACAGCGAGAGAATCGGCGAAACCCGCCCCTACGGGTTTCTAATTACTAGGATGGGTTGACCCGCATTAATACTTGCCCGAACTCTACAGGTTCCGAATTCTGCACCAGGATTTCTACGACCTCGCCGGAAACCTCGGCTTCGATTTCGTTCATAATCTTCATCGCTTCGATGATGCAGACCACCTGACCATTGCGGATGCGATCGCCCACATTCACAAAAGCATCCTCATCGGGACCGGGCGCACGATAGAAGGTACCGACTACAGGGGCGACCACATCTACCAGGCGATCGGTGTTGGCATGGGGAGCCGCAGCGGGGGGCGGAGATTGGGGTTGCTGGGATGGGGCTGGAGGGGCGATCGTCGGAGATGGCAAACCCCCTAGATCGGAGCCATTTGTTGAAACCGTAGCAGCACCTGTCGCCCCTCGACGAATGGTTAATTCAAAGTCACTGCCTTTTAAGCTCAACTCAGCGATGTCCGTCTGGTTCATCGCTGACAGTAACTCCCGCAATTCGAGCCAATTCAATTCCACGTCGTACCCGCCAATTCACTAAGCGTTTTCTCAGGGTATTTTCAAAAGTTTTACTTACAAATGGAACAAAACTGAGGTTAAAAAAAGCCTCAGTCTTTCCCATTCACTCGGCTCAAAACGCCCATGATTGAGAGCCAAATGATCGCTCACGCCTACCCTGGGGCATGAGCGATCGCCCTAGTTGTCGCGACCCAGATAGGTATCGCTGCGAGTGTCGATTTTGATCCGTTCGCCAATGGTGATAAACAGGGGAACCATGACCACTGCTCCTGTTTCCACCGTGGCAGGCTTCGTGCCGCCTGTCGCCGTATCTCCCTTGACACCGGGATCGGTTTGGGTAACTTCTAAAACAACGGAGTTGGGCAGTTCTACCTCAAGCACCTGGTCGCCCCAACGGACAACGTTCGCCTCCATCCCTTCTTTGAGGTATTTGACGCGATCGCCAATTTGCTCCTCAGTCAGGCGTCCCTCTTCGTAGGTTTCCATATCCATGAAAACGTAGTCGGGACCATCTTTATAGGTGTGTTGCATCGTCCGCTTTTCGAGGATGGCTTGGGGAACGGTTTCCCCAGCGCGGAAGGTGCGTTCTACAGTGTTCCCGGTTTGCACGCTCTTGAGCTTGGTGCGGACGAACGCCGAACCTTTACCGGGCTTCACATGGAGAAACTCAACCACGCGCCACACCGAGCCATCTAGCACGATGCTCACACCGGGACGAAAGTCATTGCTGGAAATCATGAATCTCTGTTGGTTGAATCGTTATGAACTTTGGGCAGAACAATCGGCATCTAATTTTACCGCTTGTTGGGTTTGTCATAAGAATAAGGTAGTGTTTTTTTGCGTTCTCCCTCGCTGGGTCATTCCACCGTAGGATTTGGGAAGCAAACCTCCGGTAGATTTTTCACCAGACGGATGCAAGATGGCACTCATACCAAGCCTTCGAAAACCAAAACCAGATATTTTTTTGAAATGTCCGCTGCGCAGGCACTTCAAAGAAATATCTGAAGTGGGCTTTCAGAGCGTTGGTATTAAAGCTTGGTATTAAAGCATTGAAAGTAAAGCATTGATAAAGAGGCATGGGGCACTAGCGATGACGGATAACCCACGAGGCAACGGTTCTTGATGGCACGGCTCAAACCCTATCTCCGCTGGCTCATTCTGGGGGCAGCGCTGTTTTTCCTGGTCAGCACCTTTCGGGAGCATTGGCAGGAAGTTACGGCGATTCGACTGGATGGCGAGGATTGGGGTTGGCTGGCGATCGCCCTCCTCACCACCACCCTCGCCCATGTCTGGACGGGCTGGGTCTGGGGCTGGATTTTGCGCGAACTGGGCGAACCCGTCAGCGCGGGCTGGAGCATTCGCACCTATCTCACCACCAACATCGCCAAATATTTGCCGGGGAATGTGTGGCATTTCTATGGGCGGGTTTCAGCGGCTACGGGTAGGGGCATTGAGATGGCGATCGCCATTGTCAGTGTGGTACTGGAGCCGTTGTTGATGGCAGCAGCGGCGCTGCTGGTCGGGCTGATGGGGATTCAGCAGATTGGCTGGGCAGTGCAACTGGGATGTCTGGCGATCGCCCTTGCCCTCGTCCATCCCCGGCTGCTCAACCCCGTAGTGCAGCGCCTCAGCCGCAAGAAGGCGCAGGATGAGGCAGCATCTCTTTCCCTCAAGCAACTCGGACTCCAGCGTTACCCTGTACTGCCCTTGCTGGGGGAACTGGTTTTTCTCGCGCTCCGAGGACTGGGGTTTCTCTGGATCATGCTGGCGTTTACTGCCATTCCCCCCGCCCAGGTTTTTCCGGTGATCAGCGCTTTCAGCTTTGCCTGGTTGCTGGGGCTAGTGGTTCCCGGCGCACCCGGCGGTATTGGAGTGTTTGAGGCAACGGCGATCGCCCTCCTGCCCCAAAGTTTTCCCCCTGCCGTCATCCTCAGCACCGTTGCCTGCTATCGCCTGGTCAGCACCCTGGCAGAGGCGATCGGCGCGTTGGGGGGATGGCTAGCAGGAAAAATGCAGCCATCTTTAGACCCGTCCGAAACACCAATCAAACCTCCAGCCAATGAGCCATAAGGGACTCTATTTTCTTGCAAGTCCCTAAACTGCATCAATGCCTGCACAGGTGATGGATAAAACGCACAAATTTCTGGCGTTAGACTATTAGCATCTGTCTTGCTTCTCCAAAGATCTCATCATGATTGCGCATCCTTTAAACCCAATCCCTGAGTCGTCAAATCTCATTCACCTCATTCGGCTCAAAGTTGCGACCCTTCCACCTGCTCAACAACAGCAAATACTCGATTTCGTTGAATTTTTAAGCAAAAAATATGCGGTTACTTCAGCACCGTCTGAATCCGCAAGTAAGACCCTGGATGAGTCCATTGATGAATGCCTGGATGCCCTGCCAGATGATGCTTGGGACCAGTCGCCAACGGATGGTTCCTATTTCCATGATCATTATTTGACTGGCACTCCAAAGTCAGAATAGTGAGTAGACAATTGCAATCAATGGCAATTTTTGTGGATACAGCCTACTGGGTTGCTCGTCTGGACAAGCGGGATCATCGATAGTGAAGTTTTGGGAAGTTGCCGAAGCTGACACATACCCATATCCATCTGCACAGTTCTTCGGTTTAATGAAGAGTGTCTTTTTTCTCGGCTGCTATGGATTCCTCGATGCCACCTGTTCCCTCGTTTATTGAGACGCTGCCCGGCGCTGTGGAAGGGCGATCGCTCGATCTGTCCGTTGTTGTGCCTATTTACAACGAGGTGGAGAGTTTGCCGCGTTTGGTGGAGGCGATCGCCACCTCTCTCCAGGACACAGGCTGGCAGTACGAGATCATCTGCGTGGATGATGGCTCCCGCGATGGCACGACGGAGTTGTTGCGGCAGATGGCACAGAACCATCCGCATCTGCGGGCGGTGCTGTTGCGGCGCAACTATGGGCAAACGGCGGCGATGGCGGCAGGCTTCAAGTATGCCCAGGGCAACGTGATCGTGACGCTGGATGGGGATTTGCAGAACGATCCCCGCGACATTCCCATGCTGGTGGAGAAGCTAGAGGAAGGCTACGACCTGGTGAGCGGGTGGCGGAAAAACCGTCAGGATGCGGCACTCACTCGGTTACTTCCCTCCAAACTGGCGAACGCTTTGATTGGCTGGGTGACGGGGGTGCGCCTGCACGACTACGGCTGTTCCCTCAAAGCCTACCGTTCGGAACTGGTGATGGATATGAACCTCTACGGCGAGTTGCACCGCTTTTTGCCAGCGCTGGCATTTATCGAAGGGGCGCGGATTACGGAGGTTCCTGTACGCCATCATGCGCGGCAGTTTGGGCAGAGCAAGTACGGACTGGGGCGCACGTTCCGTGTGGTGATGGACTTGTTCACCATCGCCTTCATCAAAAAGTTTTTGACCCGCCCCATGCATGTGTTTGGGCTGTTTGGGCTAATTTCCCTGATCCTCGGCGTTCTGCTTGGGGGCTACCTCACGTTCCTCAAGCTGGGGTTGGGGCAGAGCATTGGCGATCGCCCCCTCCTCATCCTCGCAGTTGTCCTTTTCCTCACCGGAATCCAACTTTTCAGCCTGGGATTAATGGCAGAAGTGGCAATGCGCACCTACCACGAATCTCAAGGACGCCCTATTTACCGGGTTCGGGAAGTGGTAGGGCAATCCTCCAATAGAGGTACAGCGGCACGACTGACCACTCGCCGCTGACGGAGCGCTACGCGCCTGGAACCATTGGGAAAGTGGCGCACTGCCTCGCTTTCCCAGGTGAGTGGCATAAAGCGATGGGAGAATTTAGAGCGATCAAGGGCAGGGCTGTAGATCTGCCAGTCGCAGCACGATCTCATCCATGCTGGGGCGAATTTCACGCACTGCCTGGTCGAAGTGGTTGACCAGAATGCTGACTGCCAGCGGTGGATAGTTGGGCGGGTCAAGATAGCCGGAAAGGGCGGCGACCCCGCTCAAGGCTCCCGTTTTGCCGTAAAACCTGCCCTCAACGGGGGTGTCCCGGAAGCGGTTGCGGAGGGTTCCCGTGGTGCCCGCGATCGCCAGCGATCGCCGAAATGCCTCAGCATTGGGGCTACGGTGCATTCCTTGCAGGGTGGCAACAAAAGCGCTGGGAGTCGCCAGGTTTTTTCGTGCTAATCCAGCTCCGTCAGCGAGGGCAATGCTGTCTGGGTCAACGCCGAGGGTAGCAAGAATCAGCTCAGTCCCTTCTAAACCTGCCTCCAACGTAGAACTTTGGGGACGAGCGAGGGAGACGCCGATATGACGCAGGAGCGCTTCGGCATACAGGTTTTCGCTGTCGGTATTGGCTTCGGTGATTAGATCGATGAACGGAGGGGAAGGGAGTTGGGCGATCGCCCAACCCGGCTCACTCATCGGTTCCGATGCAACTTCCGTCTGCCGCACCGTTAGCCCTGCTTGCCGCAAAGCCACCTCAAATTGGCGGAGGAAGCGCTGGGTGGGGTTGGGAACGGCGATCGCCTCCTCCGATGGCTCACTCCCTGCCTGGAGTTGCCCGTGAATCTGCAACCGCCGCCGCTGTCCGTCCTGCACAATCCAGGTGAACTCCGGGGCATCTCCCGCTGGCACGGTGGTTGAACGATTCTCAATTTGCCACTCCGCCGCATCCCCAGGGATTTCGAAAGATACGCCCAGCGGTTGCCCCACTTCCTGGGGAAGCAGGTTGAGCCGAATCTCATTCAGGTTCAGCATCAGGCTATTGACCGGGGGACCGTAGCCCGCTTGCAGGTCTTCCCATTCCCAGTTGGGATTGATGGGATCGCCCCAAAAGTGGGTGTCATCAACAATCAGGCGATCAATCGCACCAGGAGCTTGCGCCCGAACTTGCTGTGCCAAAGCCTGCAATGACGCATCCGTCAGGCTGGGATCGCCCTGTCCAACGATCCGCAGCACGGTTTCGCCCTCGCTGGGTGCCGCGTACACCGTCGTCGTCACCTGATGGTCGGCACCGAAGCGGGTGAGGGCTGCCGCTGTAATTAGCAGCTTGACATTCGAAGCAGGGATGAAAAATCGCTCTGCATCCAGCTCGTAGAGGGGTTCGCCACCGTCTAGCGGAGCGACCAGAATGCCCCACTGTGCCCGCTGGGCAGGTTGGCTTTCCAAAATCTGGTCGATGGCGGGAGCCAGTTCATCAGGACACAGGGGGGCGGCATGGAGGGGCGATCGCCCACTTTCCAGCCCCAGCCCCAGCAGGCTCAGGCTGGCAGCAACGCCAGCGGATACCCAGCGACAATGCATTCTCATGGTTCCCGACAAATCCCAAACACCGATGTATAGCCATGCAGGAAGGTCGAGTTGCCTACCGGACCAATTTCACCACCGCAGAAAAAGCCGCTTAATGGGATTGCATCCACATGCTCGTGAAATAGCGTGGAGTCAAAATTGGGTTCCCCATATAGCCCCTCGCCGCGACCCAGGCAGGCAAACATCAACGCCCCCACCGGGGAGGATTTGCCATCCAGTTGCGAGCAATAGCGCTCCAGAAGCATGACCAAGTCTTCCTCAGAGGCGCTGGCATCGCGCAGGTGAAACTGAATGCGCTGCCCTGGACGCACCCGATCGCCAATGGCGATCGCCCCCACCCGAGGGTCAACCCCCAACATATTGCGAATGAGAAAGTCGCCCTGCTCCAACTCTTGCTTAAATTCGCTCTGGGCAATGCCAACGAACAATGAATTTTGTGCCAGTTCCTGATCCTCAGCATCCAGTTCTTGATAAAGCTCCTGCAACGCCTCCAGTGGAGTGCGCATGGTGAGATTGGCGTCCTGTTCCTCCAACTTCAGCATGACGTTGCGTTCGCCCTCAACGACACGGTAGGGCTTGCCAATGGGGCGACAACCCTGTGCCACAATCGCCTCCAGCACTACACGCCCGCTCAAAGCGACCCCCACCGTACCCTCGCGGTGCAACTCGAAGTTGCAAAACAGCCCTGTGCCAAACATCGACGGTCCCGTTGCTAAACCGCCCACCTTCACCGCATCGGGGTAAGCATAATCCATCCCTTGCAGCAGATCATTGATGCGAGAAGACATGGCATCCGACAGCAAGATAAAGCAGGGTTCGTCTGCGGGATCGACCCCCGTAACTTCAGCCCATTGCTCCGGCGGTCCATCCAAATCCGGCAACTCATCCCCCACCACATGAAACGGCTGCACCTTGACCCCTGGCAAGGAGGCAAGGCTCACCCCTAGCGCTGGGGCATCTTCCACTTCGCGCAGGGTGCCATCCGTATGCACACCAATGATGCCGCCCCCAGTGCAGCCAATCATGGCGGTTTCGGGCAAACGATCTTTGAGCAGGGGCATCAAGCGGGGGAGTTCGCTAGCAAACGCCGATGAAATGAAGACCAGCGCCAGATCTACCGGACCTTGCAAGGAAGCTTGAGCCTGACTCACTGCCTCGTTCACGGCTCCTTCGAGAGAAGGAAGGGTGGAGAGGGCACTCACCCATTGCATTGCGCCATTTGGTTCTGCCATTGTGCCTATCCTTCTTGCTCTAGCGTTGCCACGGTCTACATCTGAATTGGTCTGGGTTGACGGGGGTGAACCCAATTCTGCCATTGAATCTAAGTTGTTTAGTTGGAATGTCTTAGGTGGAATGTCTTCGCTCGAATGTCTTAGCTTGAATGTTCTAGTTTGAATGTTCTAGTTTGAATGTTCTAGCTTGAATGTTCTAGCTTGATAATCTTAGGCTGTTTGCTTGCTTGATCTGCTTGGTTACTTGCTCTGGATGAAGATGATTGGGATAGAAATGAGCCGATAGTATTTTTTGATACATTTGACACCTGCTTTCGGTGCGATCGCGCTCAATTCATCCCTGAACTATTCACCACTCAACTAGAGTGTCCATCAGCGCTTGCATTTCACAACGGTTGATGCTGGGCAAGCGATTGTTGCGATCGCGTTATATCCAAACATTTCTTCGGCTTTTCTTAATTCCCCATTTTTACACACGCTCAGCCACCGCTTATGGTCTATCTAGATGGAGTCGCGTGGCGGAAATTGTGGACTTTCCTCAGGTTCAGGGGGAGAGCGATCGCCCTTCCCATCGGCATTGTCCGGGAATCTACCGAGCGTTGGACGGCTTCCCTCACAACTGCGGGTTCTTTCAAAGAAAAAGGACAGGTTACAATGGGGGGAGTAAGAATACTTACTAGGGCTGTGGATTCCCCCAGTCGGGGGGCTTGACGAAACTGGTCATCAGGTTACTCTAAGATGGAAATGCTACAGTCCGATGGAAAACCAACACCTAACTATTGATATGAGCGACATCCACCAAAAAATCCAAGAAGAACGCGACAGCGCACGCAACGCCTGTGAACTGAACGGTGCTGAATCAGCGGAATGCGCCGCTGCCTGGGATGCTGTCGAAGAACTGCAAGCTGAGGCGTCTCACCAAAAAGACAAAGGGTCTGAGAAGAACTCTTTCCAAAAGTACTGCGACGAAAACCCCGATGCAGATGAGTGCCGCGTTTACGATAACTAATGCCAGCTATAAGCTTTTTTCATTAGTCGTTTACCACGTTGTTTTCAGTTCAATAACTTTCAGTTCACTGACTTTCAGTTCACGGACTTTCAGTTCAATGGCATTGGCTAGATGATTGTGGCGGCGATCGCTTTGGGCTTAGTAAGGCTCCGAAGCTGTCTGTGTTGAAGTGGTGTAATATGCTATCGCTTTGACTATCTTGCTATTACCTGGCGAGATCTAAAGGGATTTCATTAACCTATCGGTTAAAAATCCCTGGGAAATACGCTTCTAGTTTTGAGAGCGTATTTTTCTCATGATGAAGCGGTATCACGTTATGTTGATCGCCGCTTCTGCTTGTTTTTGGCATTGAAAAATTTGTAGGGCTCGATCCGAACCGCTGTACTTGTAAGGTACAGAGTATGGGAGGTGCAGCATTTCTGCATCTCTCATTTTGGTGTTTCAACGCTTTTCAATCGCTGTTTTCTTGCTTAGGGATCTGCGGATTAATAAAATCCCAATTTTTGAGAGAGAGGGCTGGTAGAGCCAGCCTTCTCTCTCAAAAATTGGGATTTTATTTTCTTGCAAGTCCCTTAGCTCTAAGGATTGAAAATAAAATAAAACCCGAAATTTTTGATGAGAAGCGCGGCAATGCCGCGCTTCTCATCAAAAATTTCGGGTTTTATTTCGTACGTGATCC
>JGI12519J13273_1000279_pt1 | contig 17770 bp, 14 predicted proteins | sample HotLakmasection1_FD_13273 | JGI IMG/M metagenome (IMG submission 13273) | reverse complement strand
GGGGGCCAGCCACATCTAACGCCAGGGCCAAGTCATTAATGGCAAACTGTCGCAACCCGGCGGTTCCGGCAAGGCGGGGATCTTGCAGACTGCCCTGCAGGGTGCCGTCAAAGTCTACCAGCCCAGTGAGGCGAATCCATGCGGGGGCGTCTAACAGCCCATAAGCTGCGCCCAGGTTAAAGTTCGACAAGCGGGTGGCAAAGTTCATGCCGCTTAAATCTGGCAGTCGTCTGTTTTGAGGAAAGGTGACATCTGTGCCGCCGCTGACGTAGAGGTTGGGGGCTAGGGCTGCAGGCACCTCCAGCCGCTGGCCGTTCCAGGCAAAGCGGGCGGTGAGGGGGCCAGGCATCACCTGTTCTGCCCCTGCCATATTGAGGGGAACCGTATCCGACAGACGCAGCGACCCTTCGGCTTGAATCCCCGCCGGACCTAACGCCAGAAGATTGCCAGCAGCCTGGATATCGGTATCTACCGTGCCGCGCAGCAGGGGAGAAATGGCCCCCAGAGAAAGCGCCCCACCGGCTAAGGTAGCCTGCCAGTCGAGGCTGCTCAGATCAGCATCGGCATTGGCCTGTAAAGTACCCTCCCCCACTTGAACCTGGGCGTTTTGGACCTGCGCCCGCAGGGAAGCATAGTTGGCCTGGCCCCGGGCCGGGAAGGTCGAGCCCGGCAGTTGCCAGGTGGCGGTAGCCCTGGGGTCAGCGGGGGTGCCGGTGATCTGGGCCTCTGCAATCAATGGCCCTAGCTCAAGGCCAAAGGGCAGGGTGACGCCATAGAGGGCGGCGAGGCCATCCAGCGGTAGATTCGTTTGGGCGGTAAAGTTTAGATCTGGACGCAGCAACTCCTGCCGTCGAAAACCGGCTGTGCCCTGGGCGGTAATGGTGCCTCCGGTGACTGGACTGACCCTGGCCTGATTAAGGGTAAACCCCTCTAAGTTGGCGGCAAAGTCGGTGGCAATGGAGCTAATTTCCAACCGGTCAATTTGAACCAGGCCAAGACTGGTGAGCTGCCCATTCACCTGGGGGACCAGCAAATCGCCGGTAATGTTGGTTTTGACGTTAAAACTGCCGGCAGTGGCAATGGGCAATTCCTGGGCGAAGGATGATTCGATATCCTCAACGCTGACGTCGGGAATTTCAACCTGCAGATTATGACCGTCCTTTAAGTCAACGTCCCCAGCCGCCCTGACTAAAATTGAGCCAAACTTTAGAGAGCTGTTCTGCAGGGTGCCTCCCAGACCATCTAAAGCGATGGTGCCGTTGATGTCTTGAAAGGCAGAGGGCAGGGCCGCAAAAACCACATCTCCATTGCGCAATCGCGCCGTTCCGGTGGCTTTTAAAGGGTCGTCTTCGCCGGGGCGTACCTCCAGATCTAAATTGCAGGACAGCAGGCCATCCCGCACGAAGAAATCGCCTCCAAACAGAGGGTTGACTGACTCAACCGGCAGTTGTTGCCCCCGCACCGATAGGTTGACATCGCGAGTATCTAGCCGACCTTCGCCTTTGAGTTGAAACGCTCCGTTATTCAAACGTCCACCCATGACTAGAGCAGCGGTTTGATTGTCTTCTCCACCGAATCGAAGCCGCAGGTTGACGTTTTCCAGCACAACCAGCGTGGCGCTGGTCACCCCCTCCGGCACCTCTACAATAGAGGCTCTAGAAATCGGGCCAATGGCCAGCCTGGCATTGCGAATTTGCAGGCTTTTTAACTCGGTTTTGAAATAGCCTTCCTCTCCTACCGAGTCGGGCGGTTCAACCTGCCATTCTCCATCGAAGCTCTGCTTCAAAGCTGCTTGGGGTTCTATGAAAACAATGCTGGGCCGCAGGGTGCGGGTAAAAATTAGCTCTAAAGGGTTAAAGCTGACCGCCAGAGCTTCGGCCCTGAGCCAGGTATAGTTATCTTCTGTGGGGGGAACAAGGGCCGGGCCTAAATAAATGCCGGTTGGGCCTAAGCGCTTAAACTCCCCGACCCGAATGGGTCGGCCCAGGGCGTCGCTGAGGTTGTCGTTAAGAAACTGCGGTAGCTCTCGCCGTACAAGTTGATACCCCATCCACCCCAATATTAAGGCCGCGACGGCAAAAATCCCTCCGGTCACCGCTGCAGCTCTCGGCAAATGGCGATTCCAACTATTTGAAGAAGCGCCCGGCGGCTGTTTAGGATGGAGCATTGACCATAGGGCCATAGTGCAACAAACAGGAAAACGATATCGCAATAAGCATAGTGGGTCTTTTCAGCCCCAGGCTAAATTTATGCTGTTTTTTCCGTTTCTGCAGCGCCCTCAAGCCTAACAATTGAATCGGTAAGACCCTTATGTATTCCTTATGTATTCCTTATGTTTACTGTCGAGAATCGATGCAGAAAGCTGTTCAAGTCCAGGCGTAGAATTGTGCCCTGGCGAAAACGCCTGATCCCGAGCTGAACTTGGTGTCCCTCGTAAGATGATGAGTCCTTCACGATTTTGATGTCGCCTATGACCGCTCCGTCTAACGCCTCTTTTTGGCATAAGTGGAGTTCACCCATTGGCCTCTGCCTGACGCTGTTTATGGTGTCCTACAGCATTGGCGTGGTGCCCCCCATTATGCCGCCCATGGTGCGAGAATTTGACTCTAGCGTGGGCTACGTACAGTCGGCTCTGGTGCTCATGTCTCTAGTTACGGCATCCTTTGCCCCCACGGCTGAAAATTTGGGGCATCGGTTCGGGCGCAGACGGATTTTTAAAGTGGCCCTGGGGTTGTACGGGTTAGGACTCATCGTGGTTATCACAAGCCCCGATATGGGAATTTTTACCCTGGGGTTTTCGGTTTTGATTGGCCTGGCCTCGGCAACTTTGGTCAGCACTCCCCTGGCTCTAATTGTCCATCTTTATGACGATGCGGCTGAGCAGTACGGCCTGTTGGCCCTCTCTGTATCGGGCATTGTCGGCACGTTGTTTGGCTCCATCTTGGGCGGTTTGATGGCGTTTGAACTGAGCTGGCGGTGGGCCTTTGCCCTGGAGCTAATTTTGATCCCTGCGATCTGGCTGCTAGTGCGTCGAACCCAAATCCCTGCACCGGGCTACACGCCGCCCATAGACTGGGTAGGCGGTCTTCTGTCCCTGGGCGGGTTCGGACTAACTCTGGTGGGCATTAGTCTGGCCGGGGAATACGGCTGGTGGACTCCCAAAAAACAGCCCTGGCTGTTTAATATTCTGCTGGTTCAGTTTGGCATTTCCATTGTGCCGGTGCTGATTTCGGCGGGGGTGATTTGTCTGGCTCTGCTGATATTCTGGCAACGGCAACGGGCAAGTCGTCGCGAGGCTTCGCTGCTGCGGATGGGGGTTTTTAACCGCAAGGTTTACATTACCGGGTTGGCGATCGGTACCCTGCATACCCTGATTTCGGCGGGGGTGAACTTTAACCTGTTTCAGTTCATTCCGGCAGTCATCGGCATTAACTCGTTTCGCACTGCCCTGGCGGTGATGCCTTACACCATTGCCCAACTGGTGGTGCTAATTGTGCTGGTTAAGCGACATGCCCCCTATCCTCCCCGTTATTTGTTGCAGGCCGGATTGCTGATTAAAAGCATCGGCATTGCCATGTTGCTGGGGGCTGTCAGTATTACGGTAACTGCCTGGGGGTTACTCCCCGCATTAATAGTCATGGGCGTAGGTACCGGCCTGTTTATCACTTACATCACGTCCCTGACTTTTTCCGCCACTGCCGAAACCGAGAAGGCCGAAGCACGAGGCGTGTACCGCCCGTTTCAAAACCTGGGCGCTTCTCTAGGACGGGGAATTTTGGGCACTATTCTAATTGCCCTGGCCTCTGCTCGCATTGTAGACAGCATCATCGCCGAACTTGGCCAGACCATCGATACCAGCGTTCGTCGCGACGCCATTCGCACATTACAAACCGCCATTCAAACCTTTACCCGCGACGAACGGGATGCCCTATTTGCCCAACTGCCAGCGCAGATTCAACCCTCCCTGGATACAATCCTCGATGCCTCCGCTGTGGAGGCGATGCAAATTACCCTGGCGCTTATTCTGGCCCTGAGTCTGCTGTGTCTGGGGCTGACGTTTTTGCTGCCCAAGCAAGCGAAGAAGTTTGAGGCCCCGATTGAGTAATGGGGATGGGGGGATGGAGGGTGAGCAAATCGTCCCGCAAAGGTGTGGCTAGCAAAGGTGTGGCTAGGCGACCAAAGGTGTGGCTACGCGACAGACCGGGTAGAGGAGTCTGATGGAGCAGTAGACCCATACCGGGCAACAACTTCTTGGGGATAAAGGCGCACCTGCTGCGATTTAAGGGATGGGCGCACATGGCTACCAATATCAATGGGCTGGCTGATGGGCATACGGGCGTGCAGGGTAGCACCCGACGGAGTCAGCAGGGAGTACTTATATTCGCGCCCTAAAAATTGCCGGTCCCTCACGAATAGGGGGGCGCTGTCATCTATTTCGAGATGCAGGTCTTCCTGGCGTATCATCAGGGCACCGCTGTCGACCCTATGGGCAGCCTCCGCTCCGGCGCAGGGGGCTACAGTCAGCTCAAAGCAGCCCACTTCTGTTTCCCAACCCCGAGCACTGCGTCGGGCGGAGAGAAAATTGGCCTGAGTGACGAACTCAGCAATGAAGCGAGATGCTGGCTCACTGTAGATGCTCTCGGGAGTCCCCAGCTGCTCTAAACGGCCATCGCGCATAACGGCAACCTGGTCAGCAATGGAGAGGGCTTCTTCCTGGTCGTGGGTGACGAACACCCCAGAGGCCCCCACTTTTTTGAGAATGTCGCGCACTTCTTGCCGCAGGTACAGGCGCACCTGCACATCCAGGTTGCTGAAGGGCTCATCCAGTAATACCAGGGATGGACGGGGAGCCAGGGCTCGGGCCAGGGCCACCCGCTGCTGCTGACCTCCAGAAAGCTCGTGGGGATAGCGAGCCTCGAAGCCTTTGAGGCCGACGAGGACGATCGCATCTGCCGTTTGCTCTCGTATCTGCTGACTCGACAACCGCCCCCGGCGCGACAGTTGCTTGAGCCCAAAGGCCACATTCTTTTCGACACTGAGGTGGGGAAACAGGGCATAGTCCTGAAACACAATCCCCAAATCTCGATGCTCTGGGGGTAGCCAGCAGCTACCGCAAACCGCCTGACCCTCCAGGTAAATGGTGCCCCTATCGGGTTGCTCAAAACCCGCAATTAACCGAAGTAGTGTTGTCTTACCGCACCCCGACGGCCCTAAGAGCCCCAGCAATTCGCCCTGCCCCAGGGCCAGACTCACCTGATTGACCGCCGGCGGCACATCAGGAAAAAATTGCTTCGTAACGGTATCGAGCTTGAGAACGGAGGGAATGGCCATGTAACGGTAAAGGGATAATTATCCATGAACTAAGATCGCGGACGGTGCTACCCAGGCTTATTGAAAATGCTCTGCATTAAACTCTACCTGTTCTAAGGAATCTTTTTACATCGTTCGGATCATATTCATTGAGAACCTTAAGGTAATGGCCGCAACAATTACTGCAAACCATTCCCAATTGCAGGCTGCTGAAAGGCCTCATTGGCTCCAGGATGGGCAGAATTGAGCATTCAGCAGTCGCTGCTGCTTATACACATCTTTTCTTTGAGGCTTAATGCTTGTGTTGATCCCCCCAGCCTGGCTCTTTTTGAGTTTTTTAATCAAGCCCCCCTTACTTAAGGGGGCAGATTTCACCTGACAGAATCCATTGCCCCCCTTAAAAAGGGGGATTGGGGGGATCGATGCAGCGCGATTTGAAAAAGCAGGACTTATGTATAAGCCGTAGCTTCTCCTGGGAGGGGACGGGTAATACCGGATTTGTATTGCAAAATTTGTATTGCAAAATTCCGAACTAAACCTTGTCCTTACTTCCAGCCAGCCCGATCTACGAGTTTAACCACGTCGGGGTTGTTGGGGCCATAGGCCGAGACGTTAAGGTCATCAACCTTAAAGTTCCCCATTTCAGCTACCACAGGGTCAATATCAACCCCTTCCACCACAGGATATTCGTTGTTGCTCTGGGCAAAAATGGCTTGAGCTTCCGGGGTGGCCAGGTATTCAATAAAGGCGATCGCATTGTCCGAATTTGGAGCGGTTGCAATCACCCCGGCTCCGCTGATGTTGACATGGGTACCCCGGTCATCCTGGTTGGGGAAGAAAATGCCGGTTGCCTCAGCCACTTCTTGATCGGCGGCATCGTCAGATTTAGCCAGACGAGCCCAGTAGTAGTGGTTAACGATGGCCACATCACACTGGCCAGCGGCAACAGCCTTGATCTGGTCGGTGTCGCCGCCCTCCGGTTCGCGAGCCAGGTTTGCAACGATGCCCTTAGCCCAGGCTTCGGTAGCCTCTTCGCCCTTGGTCTCAATCATCGAACCCATCAGAGACTGGTTGTAGATGTTGCCCGAGCTGCGAATGCAGACGCGGCCTTTCCACTGGGGCTCAGCCAGAGCTTCGTAGGTAGATAGTTCCGAAGGATCGACAGCATCCTGGTTATAAACGATCACCCGAGCCCGCTGGGTCAAGCCAAACCACTGGCCTTCAGGATGGCGCAGGCTCTCGGGAATGGCGCTGTTCAACACTTCAGAATCAATGGGCTGAAACAAACCAGCCTCTTCGGCTCTCCACAGACGACCGGCATCGACGGTAACCAGCACATCGGCGGGGCTGTTTTCCCCTTCGTTCTGGATGCGCTCAATCAGCTCATCGGCATCCCCTTCAATCAGGTTGACCTCAATGCCGGTGCTTTCGGTGAACTGCTGATAAATCTGGTCATCGCTGTCGTAATGACGTGAAGAGTAAACGTTGACCACTTCTTCAGAGTCAGCTTCGCCACTGACAGCGTCGGTGGTGGCGGCTTCTTCGGTGGTTTCGGTAGATGGGCTACAGGCTGCCGCAGTAATGAGTGCAGCGGTGGCAGCAGTAGCCACAAAGGAACGACGGGTCCATTTCATGAGTAACCTCTTAACTCTAAACTTAAGCTAATGCAAATAATTTGCAATTGAGATCAATGAGTGTAATACGAAGTATGAGTACCCTGTCAAGGGCTATTGGGATTTATTTGCAATATTGGAGGGCATGGGGGTTGGATGGATGGGTGGGGGCGTGGATGGGTGGGGGCGTGGATGGGTGGATGGGTGCCAGGTATCGGGTATCAGCAGGTTGTGGCTGACACCTGGCACCTGATACCCAAGGAGATTTCTGACAAAGAAAGTACCCCTTGGAGGGGCAAAGCATCTGGGCAAAAGCTATTGGAACAGTCTCGTCAATTTCCTCCCAGAAGCCTCGCCCTTACAGCGAATGCGCAATATTCGGTACATTCTTTTTTAGAGACCACCTAAATGTCTGAATATCTTCCAAATCTATTATTGGCCGACAGCTAATACGGCATTCTGTCCACCAAACCCAAAGCTAAAGCATAGAGCCGTTTCTAGGGTTTGAGGCGTCGCCGCTCTAACCAGGTTAGGGTAGATGGCCTCTCTAGCCAGTCCTACATTGGGCGGCAAAATCTGGTGCTTTAGAGCCAGCAGACTGAAGACGGCTCCGATGGCTCCTGATGCTCCCAGGGTGTGGCCGGTGGCCCCTTTGGTGGAACTGATGGGAGGCACCTGGGGAAAGCTGGCTTGAATCAAGCTGGCTTCTAATCGGTCGTTGAGCTCAGTGCTGGTGCCGTGGGGGTGAATGTAGTCGATATCTGTGGGTTGCAAGCCGCTGCGGTGAAGGCAATTTTGCAATGCAATGCGGCTGCCCTGCCCGTTGGGTTCAGGCCTGGTCATGTGGTAGGCGTCGGCACTGAAACCCGATCCTAGAATTTGTCCGTACAGGTTGCGGTAGGAACGCCTGGCGATTGCCTCAGCTGATTCTAAAATAAGCACCGCAGCACCTTCTCCCAGCACGAGTCCTTCCCGTTGAGTAGAAAAGGGATAGCAGCCGGTTTGGGCCAGGGCACCCATTTGCTGGAAACCGGCAATGGTGAGGGGGGTCACAGGGGCTTCGACGGCACCGACGATGGCGCGATCGCACTTTCCCTGCCGAATCAACTCCGCCCCTTGAAAAATAGCCCACAGTCCTGTTGCGCAGGCTGCCATCGGTGCCATTACTGGACCAGTCGCGCCAATCCTGCGAGCAACCGTGATGGCTGCCATGGGGGGCAGAGCCTCTATCCATTCATCCCCGGGCGGGGGCTGCCCTTGAGCTAGCCAGGGAATCATCATGGCTTCCACCTGCCCCTGAAAACTCCGGCTGGAACCAATGACGACTCCGCAATCCGGCAGAGGATTATGCAGCCCAGCATCTTCAAGAGCTTCCGTCAGGGCGGGGATCAACAAATCTTGAACCTTTGCGGGATGCTTGCCGACCATTCCTAAAGGGATGACGGGAAGTTCGGCAAAGGGCTGCCGTAGGTGAATCGCCGTTTCTCCATTTAAAAGGCGATCCCAACAGTCCTGTACCGATGATCCCAGGGCAGTCACCAGACCTAAACCAGTGACAAAAACATTTTTTTGATTCACTGCTGATTGATGCGCGCTTTCCTATCCCTGACCCACTGTCGAAAGGCTTTCATGGCGGTGTTACGCCCTTCGGTCTGACTTTTGGCAACAAAGGGGGGAATCTGTTCCTGCAGGGGCCAATCCGGAAAAGTGGGGCTGTTCTGGACCTCAACATACTGACCAGACTGTAATTGGTAAATGCGAATCGTCTGGCCTTCCCGTCGCCACAGTTCGGGCACCCCCAGGGCAGCGTAGGTTTCTGGATGGGTTCGTGATGTCACGTCTACTTCTAATGCCAGATCGGGCGGGGGATCGACGGTGAGATCCAGCCGTTTTTTACCCCTTACAGCCGCTTCGTTTTGAATGTAAAAACACTGGTCGGGCTCAATGCTTTTCAGCATGGCTTTGTTCTTAAAAGTAGTGGACCCAAGGGTAAGAAACTCCCGGTCCAGTTCTTCCAGCAGGGCCTTCAACAGGTCACTGATAATTTCTTTGTCAGATTCATGTTCGGGTAGCGGTGCCATGATTTCTAGCAGGCCGTTGTCGTAGGCGATGCGACTGCCTCGATGTTCCCGCAGCTCCGCCAGGATGGCTTCAAACTCATCCCAGCTTACGTCGTGGAGCAGCAAGCGCTGTCCAGGGGGGACATCGAGTTGTCGCAGTTGCAGGGTAACCATGGGCGACGGGGGGAGGAAAACTACCTTGATTTTAGCGGCTAAACTCCCCCGTGCTTACTGCAGCACCGGCCCAGCACCGCTCGACCTACCCTGACTATCCGGGTAAGGAGATGTCTGAGAAAGAAATTACCAACCGGAGGGGCGAAGCATCTGGTAGGAAATTAACTGGACTATTCCCCATAGTTTTTGCCCAGATGCTTCGCCCCTACAGCGAATGGACAATATTCGGTAAATTCTTTTTCAGAGACCGCCTCAATACAACTCAGGGCAAACGGTCTTTTATCCAACAGCAGCTAAGGCCGCATTGAATGTGGCGCTCGGGCGCATGGCCGCACTGGCTTTGGCGGTATCGGGTCGGTAATAGCCACCAATATCTACGGGCTGTCCCTGGGCGGCATTGAGTTCATCCACAATTTTGGCTTCATTGTCCTTGAGCTGTTGGGCCAGGGAGGCAAATGTGGCCTTGAGGTCAGGGTTCTTATCCTGGGTGGCTAACGCTTCTGCCCAATACAGGGCTAAATAAAAGTGACTGCCCCGGTTGTCCAACTCATTCACTTTCCTCGAAGGTGTTTTACCACTACTTAAGTAATGACTATTGGCGATGTTGAGGGCTTCAGCCAGGATCAGGGCATTGTCATTGTTGGTTTTGCGGCCCATGTCTTCCAGGGTGACGGCCAGGGCCAAAAACTCGCCCAGGGAATCCCACCGCAGATGGCCCTCCTTGAGAAATTGCTGCACATGCTTGGGAGCTGAGCCCCCTGCGCCGGTTTCAAACAGGCCACCCCCAGCCAGCAACGGCACAATGGATAGCATTTTGGCGCTAGTGCCCAACTCCAAAATGGGGAATAAATCGGTCAAATAGTCCCGCAGAACATTGCCTGTTACTGAAATCACGTTCTTTCCCGCTTTGATTTGTTCACAGGTAAAGCGCATGGCTTTGACCGGGGGGAGTATCTGGATATCCAATCCCGTGGTGTCGTACTGGGGGAGATATTGTTTGACTTTGGCAATAATGTTGGCATCGTGGGCGCGATTGGCATCCAGCCAGAAAACAGCGGGAGATCCCGTTGCCCTGGCCCGATTCACCGCTAATTTGACCCAATCCTGGATGGGAATATCTTTCGTCTGACACATGCGCCAGATATCGCCTCGCTCCACAGCGTGCTCCATCAGGACCGTGCCAGCGGAATCCACGACTCGCACAGTGCCGTTAGCTGGAATTTCGAAGGTCTTATCATGGGACCCGTATTCTTCCGCCTTTTGGGCCATCAAGCCGACGTTGGCCACATTACCCATGGTGGTCACGTCAAACGCCCCGTTTTCCTGGCAAAACTTGATGATTTCGTGATACATGGTGGCGTAGCACCGATCGGGAATCATCGCCTTGGTGTCGTGCAGCTTGCCATCGGGTCCCCACATTTTGCCTGAGGAGCGAATGGCGGCAGCCATCGACGCATCGATAATCACGTCACTGGGCACATGGAGGTTGGTAATGCCTTTATCGGAGTCGACCATGGCCAGTCTGGGACGCTCGGCGTAGGTAGCTTCTAAATCAGCGGCGATGGCCTCTCGCTGGTCATCAGGTAACGTCTGGATTTTGGCATAAACATCCCCCAGCCCGTTGTTAGGGTTGACGCCCAATTCCGCAAAGGTATCAGCGTATTTGTCAAACACCTCTTTGAAATACACCGTCACCGCGTGCCCAAACAAGATGGGGTCGGATACCTTCATCATCGTGGCCTTCACGTGGAGGGAGAGCAAAATATCCTCCGCTTTGGCCGCTGTCATTTCTTGCTCATAGAACTCGCGCAAAGCCCTGACGTTCATGACTGCTGAGTCCAGCACTTCCCCCGCCAGTACCTCAGTCTTCTCCTTCAATACGATGGTGGAACCATCCTCGGCCAAGAGTTCTACCTTGACCGACCCGGCGGTTTCAACCACGACAGATTTCTCACTACCGTAGAAGTCGCTATCCGTCATGTGGGCCACATGGGATCTGGAATCAGGGGTCCAGGCTCCCACGGAGTGGGGATTGTTCTGGGCATACTGCTTCACCGCTGCCGCCACCCGACGATCTGAATTTCCTTCCCGCAGTACGGGGTTGACGGCACTCCCCAATACTTTGCTGTATCGCTGTTTGATCACAGCCTCTTCATCGGTTTTGGGCTCTGCGGGATAGTCCGGTACCTTGTACCCTTTCTCCTGTAGCTCCTTGATAGCGGCTACGAGTTGGGGAATGGACGCGCTGATATTGGGCAGTTTGATGATGTTGGCATCAGGGGTCTGGGCCAGTTCTCCCAGCTCCGTTAGGGCATCGGGTTGTTGCTGGTCTTCGGTTAAATAGTCCGGAAAGTTGGCGAGAATGCGACCAGATAGGGAAATATCGCTGGCTTCAACCGTGACACTAGCTGCTTTGGTAAAGGCTTGGATAATGGGGAGAAGAGAATAGGTGGCTAATGCGGGCGCTTCATCTGTCAATGTATAGATAATTTTAGATGATTGGTCAGTCATGAATTCCCCCTCTCACTTCTGTAAAAGTGTGGTGTAGCTTGGATATCGGTCAGGCAAATGTTAGCTTACCCTACGGCAGAAGGCTCAGTTGCCGCTAGCCATTATCAGCAAACCATTGCAAACTTGCGTCCCTTGGCTTCACAACGATATGGGGTTACGGCTTGGCAAACGCCTCAAGTTTGCAATGAAGGAATGAGGGTTCTGGCTATGCGGTGGGCGACCAGCACCCTCATCATCTCTTAAACTTTGATAAACCCTGGCCAAAAGGTGAGACGGGGCGATCTCAATGCAATAGGCACCCGGCAAGGTATTGCCCTGTTTTGTCGCATTATGAATGAACTAGAAGACACCGAGATAGCTCGGTAACGTCCCCTGAAAGACGTCGCGATGGGGGCTGAGCAAAAAAACGCTGGGCCGCAGACCAACTGTCTACCCCCGTTCCATCTCCACGAAAGTAGGGAACTATAGGCTTATCTGTTACGACTGGCTCACCCCCTTTATAAGGTGATGAGAATAAGGTGATGAGATTGCCGACCGAAGGAGGAGTAATCCGCTCATACATTGCACATTGCCCCGGAAACGACAAATCAACCCACAGTCTAATGCTCTTTTTGCCCTCACTATGGATTGTTGAAAACGTTCAGCCGAGATCTAAACCTTGCCCAAGTCCAGCAATGGAGTTTTACCTAAGGGAAGGCTACAGGTTTCGAGCTGGGCTGGGGATAAGACATGCTTCAGACTGTGGTTCCCACCAATCAACCTCTTTCGGTTTGGAAACTTCTCCTGTGCGTTGGTTGCCTACCCTTAGCCCCCCAATCAGGCCCCCTTTGAACTGCCCTGTCGTTCAGATAACTGCTGCCGTCTATCTTTAAGGGTCCAGCCCACTATGATAACTATCCTGATCGTTGATGATGACAATACCCTCCAGATTGCACTCACTCGCCGTCTGCGGGCCTGTGGTTATAACGTCATAAATGCTACTTCAGGCGCAGAAGCCCTAGCAAAATTGGGCGATCAACCTGTTGATGTAGTTGTTTCAGATATTTTGATGCCCGAAATGAGTGGCTTCGAGTTTTGCCGTCTGCTCAGAGAACGCCCCGGCGGGCAACTGGTCCCTTTTATCTTTTTGTCGAGCCTGGGGGAACTCAATGACCGAGTTCAGGGGTACGAATTTGGTGCCGATGACTATCTGGTCAAGCCCTTCCATTCTCAAGAACTGGTCGCCAAAATCCAGGGAGCCGTAGCTCGCAATGAACGGCTGAAGCAAGCTATGGATGAGGCCATCAAAAGCGGAGGGGGTCTGGCCGATGCTGAACCAGACCCCCTGCCCCTGAGCCCAGCCGAAGAAAAGGTGTTTTGGGAAGTGGTTAAGGGCTTTACCAATAAAGAAATTGCAGACAATTTATACATCAGCCCCCGCACGGTGCAAACCCACCTGAGCCGAATTATGACCAAGCTAGGATTTACCAACCGTTCCCAAATTGTGCGGTTTGCCTTTGAGCACGGCTACAGCCAGCCTGGAGTCGGCATCAATCAGTAGATCAGCAAGGCCAGCGCCAAATCTGGCGTTTTCTCCAGGGCAACCTATGAACCTGGATAGACTTTAATTGGCGTAGAGAGGGAAGCCATGTCGCGCTTCTCGTCAGAAAACCCTTCAATATTGCCATATCATTGATAGAGGGCAGTTTCACGGCATATTTATGGTTTTGGATAGCGGCACATTGGAGGATCTGCGCGGTCAACTGTGGGGGGATTCGCTCAAAAAACAACTTTCTGCAGTCCATGAGCTGATTGCCATTGGCCCAGACGGGTTACAGGTTCTGACAGATACCCTTTTAAAGCGTGAGGTGCAGGCACCAACGGTTTTAGATGGCAAAATTTTCCAGGTGCTTTACGCCACCCAGCAGGATGACATTCGAACGCTGCTCGCCAACCACTGGCCCCATGGGCGAGTGCCCATGTCCTCTGCTTGCGGTGTTGACTACGGCCCCCTGCAAGATTGCTTGATTCGTCAAGACTTTCAGGCAGCGGATCGGCAGAATATCCTTAAGTTGTGTGAACTGGCCGGCCCCGATGCGGTTCGCCGTAAGTGGCTTTATTTTACCGAGGTCGAGCAGTTCCCCCAGGAAGACCTGCAGACCATTGATTTACTCTGGCGCGTCTATTCTGAAGGCAAATTTGGCCTGTCGGTACAGCGCAAAATCTGGCTCGGGGTGGGTCAAGATTGGGAGCGTCTGTGGCCTCGCATTGGCTGGAAGAGTGGCAACATCTGGACTCGCTATCCGGGGGAATTTATCTGGGACTTGAGTGCCCCTGATGGTCACCTGCCCCTGTCAAACCAGCTCCGGGGCGTGCGGGTGATGGCTGCTCTGATGTCTCATCCGGCCTGGACTGAAGAGGGATAGACCGTGGGCCGACAAAAATCCAAGTCTGATCTCCCCACAAAAGTTTGCCTCGTTTGCCAGCGTCCGTTCACCTGGCGCAAAAAATGGGCCGACTGTTGGCATGAGGTGAAATACTGCTCAGAACGCTGTCGTCGCCGCCGCTAGCGATCATACTCTTCTAAAAACGCGAGGAAGTCGTTCAACGCTGCTCGGGTTCGTTCGCTCGGGTCGAGCTGATGCCGTATTTGTAAAATAATCCATCGATTTTGGATTCTAGCTCGGCGAGCCGCAAGTTCTCTTGCTTCAGTTCTTCGTTGCTCTTCTTTAATTCTTCGTTGCTCTTCTTCAACTCTGCGTTGCTCTGCTTCAGCCTGGCGGTCTGTTTCTCGGTTTCGACGGTTCCACTCAACGCCGAAATTAACCAGTGCCACCAGGAGGGCTGCCACAGTGAGTCGGTTACTCCAGACCTTTGGCCGGGCAACGAGTTCGAGGATGCTGAAGTCTTGTTCGTCATAGAACCGCAGAAAGGCAACGGCGATGGTGAGAATGGTGAGGCCAGTTCCAGGCAATAGTGCTAAGAAATTGAGCCAGACCTGACGATTGAATAGTCTCATCATAGCCGTATTTTTTTGCAGCTATCTCAGGACAATATCGACCGGCTTCAAGCCAGTCGACAGATGCTCTTACCACCCTGCTCAATGCAGCCATAAATCATCCCAGATGTGGAGTGGCCCACTGCGCATTGTCCCTGGGCATCAACCACAATCACACCGCCCAGACCGTTGACCTTGTCGATTAAATACTGAATTCCGGCAGCGGCAGCTTCGGATGCGGTCATGCCCTTGAAGTAGACAAAATCAGAGATCATCTTACACAGCACCGTGCGCTGGAACTGTTCTCCATATCCGGTAGCGGAAACGGCGCAGGTGGTGTTGTCGGCAAATACCCCAGCCCCCACGATGGGGCTGTCGCCGATGCGTCCCCAGCGTTTGTTGACCAGGCCCCCGGTAGAGGTGGCGGCAGCCAGATTTCCGTAACAATCCCGCGCTACAGCGCCGATGGTGCCCAGTTTGTGTTGGGGTTCGGCATCTTCGTGATCGAGCATGATGCCTCCCGCCTTTTGGGCCTCTTGCCACTGGCGAATGCGAGAGTCAATCACAAAGTAGTCGTCGGTCCTGACCTCCACATCGCAGAGCTTGGCGAACTCCATGGCCCCTTTGCCAATGAGCATGACATGTTCACTTTTTTCCATGACCCGACGGGCCAGGGTAATCGGGTTTTTAACGTTGGTAATACCGGCTACGGCTCCCGCATCCAGGTTACGGCCATCCATAATAGAGGCATCCATTTCGACTTCGCCGTATTCGTTGAGTACGGAACCATGGCCGGCATTGTAGAGGGGATCGTCTTCTAACAATTGAGCACAGGTTTCTACCGCATCCATGGCCGAGCCGCCCAAGGCGAGAATCTGTCGTCCCGCTTCCAGGATGCGATGCATACTTGCCATAAAACTTGCTTCACTGCCCTCTCTTCGGATGTGCTCCAGGGCACCAGCGCCACCATGAATCATTAAAGAAAAATTGTCAGGCATATCGTTAAGGAAAACTACGGGCAAGCAGCCTTTCAAGTTACCACAATTACAATAGTAGTGCGCTTGATAGTGCTTGATCTCCTATATAACAACGGTATGGCTACCCTAAACTTTGAGTCAACCTTGGCAAATTACGCGATCGCAGAAGCAGAAACCCTGCAGATTCGCACAGATTTAATGCTGGCCCTGCAGGGTGCCATTCAACGGCGGGGGTGGTCTCCCGATGAGGCGGCAAAGGCCCTGAGACTGGCCCGTCCGAGAATTCAAAACTTGATGAATGGGGAAATTAGCCGCTTCAGTGTTGAGCAATTGATCCAGCTACTCACCCTGGTGGGGCAAGAAGTCCATATTTCGGTAGAAGGTTAACCGGCAGCAACAACCCTAAGAAACGTCCCAAACGGGGCGTTTTTTATTAAGAAGCCCTGACTTTTACACAACCCTTCACCCTGTATCCTTGGGTTTAGCGGTGTCAGATGGTCGATCTTGAGTCGTTTGTAACGAGTGTTTTTACAGGAGTTGTTAACTGCACGCTGTTCACTCAGTAACACTTATGCTAAGTCCAGGCCGAAAGCTGTAGCTTTCCTTAAGCAAAACTCTATCTCTGGACTTAGACAATGTTTAGTCTAGAAAAAAAACTATCTGTTATTCACGCTTTGTCGTTAGCCCCCATGAAAATTTATAACCACGACATCACCCTTTATACCCACGATCAACACATCAGTACCCGGCTCTACTCTGGCCGTGCCCTTTGTTTAACTAAACCCGGCGACAAAATTCAAATTCATCCAGAATTATCAACAGACTGGGATGAAATTTTGGGACACTACAAACAGGTCGGCTTAGAACACACCGAAGATGTCATTTGGGATGTTTCTATTGCCCGGTTAGATCAAGAGTTATCCCAAAATCCCCAGCCAGAACCTAGCGTTTATTTTTTCGGCGATGTTGTTCATAACCACGATACCTATCGCAAGGTCTTTCAAGGTTGGGATGCTCAATGCTGCCAGGTGATTGAGTTTGTAAATTCTAAAAATAATTTCATTAGACTGGCCGAAGAGTTAGGCATGGCGGTGCCCCGAACCCTGCGTTTTGATCACTTAGCTGCCGCGAAAGCCTGCGATGACCTGCCCTTTCCCTGCTATGTCAAACCGGCAGTCTCTGACCATGGTGCCGGGATCACTCGCTGTTCTGATGCGGAGGAGTTGGCAACTGCCTTTGACCAGCTTGACCCTCAAATTCCTTTACAAATTCAAGCAGAGGTTCACGCTTCGGCCTTTCTCAATTTGCAGTACCAGGCAACAACTGCTGGGGTAGAACCTTTGCTGGTCTCAGAGCAAATTCTGGATGGCTGCGTGCATGGGGGCAATCGGTATCCTGCCAGTCACGAACCCTGGGACCATGTGGCACCCTTTGCCCAGTGGATGGACGATAACGGCATGAAGGGCATATTTGCTGTGGATGTCGCGGTGGTGCCCGATGGAGAAAAGACCCATTATGTCGCCATTGAATGTAACCCTCGTTTCAACGGGTCTTCTTACCCAACTCTGGTGGCAAAACGGTTGGGCATTCCGGCCTGGAGTAGCGCGACTTATGCAACCAGGTTGAGATCGCTGAAAGAACTGGATTTAAAGGATCTTGCCTTTAATCCTGCTACCGGTAAGGGCGTGATATTAATTAACTGGGGAACGATTCAGGCGGGTAAAGTGAGTGTACTCCTGGCAGGTTCTGCGAGAGAGCAAATGGCCCTGGGGCAAGAGCTTCAATCGCGGCTGTAAGGTTGTACACTGGGCTCACCCTAATTAAACTCGTGGTCGTATCAAGGATGCAACATCAGCCTTTCTTTCGGGACTACGACCGCGGAAGTGACGGACCCTAAAGCCATGAGCAATTCCCAAAACGATAAGCCTGAGCCTGAGAAGTCGCCGACAGAAAAAAACATCATCTCTATCGATCCCGGTACCCTGGTGCTGATCATTAGCCTGTTAATTTTGATTCCGCTAATTGTGACAGGCTTCATTGCTCAGTGAACAGGGTAACCGCAAGAAAATCTCTGGAAATTTATGCTATTGAGGCAAGGCTGCAGTCAACACGGTGAGCATGTAGTCCGGACTCATTGCCGCCCGTTTA
>JGI12519J13273_1000266_pt1 | contig 18230 bp, 13 predicted proteins | sample HotLakmasection1_FD_13273 | JGI IMG/M metagenome (IMG submission 13273) | reverse complement strand
CCTACCGGATGATGCAACCCCCATCACCAAACCCGCCCCGGCAACCACAACCCCATCGGGGCGATCGCCCCATCCCACCCGTAGGGGCGGGTTTCGCGACAACCTACCGGATGATGCAACACCCATCACCAAACCCGCCCCGGCAACCACAACCACATCGGGGCGATCGCCCCATCCCCCCGGCAACCACAACCACATCGGGGCGATCGCCCCATCCCCCCGGCATCCGCAACCCCATCGGGGCGATCGCCAAACCCTCCCCGGCATCCATGCATAAAAAAAATCCCTCCAGATTCTTTGTCTGGAGGGAGACATCGTTTCTTGTTAGTGAGGACTAACGCTGTGGGGACTGTGCCTGCTCAGGGTTTGCTGCAACCCTGGTTTACTTTTGTTCGGGGAACAGGCACTTGTCGCTGTCGCAACCGGAGGGACCTGCCTCAAAGATTTCGCCGGAGTCGTAGCGGGTGAGGGCTTCGTAGAAGTCGGTAATCCGCTGGCGTTGTTTGGCTTCGGCGTTCAGGCGATCGTAGGTTGCTTTGTCAATTTTTTCGAAGGGGAGGCGGGGGAAGGGGGCGTTGAAGCGTGCCAGGAGGGCGGCGCTGATGTAGCCTTTGTCTGCGGCGATCGCCCCATAAATCGCCTGTGCCAGGTCGTCGATCTCCTCTTCGTATAGCTCGATGGTGGCGCTGGTGTTGTGGGCGGTGTAATGCTGCTGCACCTGCATATAAAAGTCGAACTGTGCCAGCGCGGAGAATTTTTCGATGGGTATTTCGTCGGCTCCGGGCAGGTTGGCCCAGGGCACTTCGACGGGGATTTCCACCAGCCACTCGGTGCAGCGGGGGTCGAACGGGTCGTTCAGCAGGTTGCCCTGGTCGTCCTTGTCAGACTGGGAGGGAACGATGGTGTAGCCGTAGTCCATACAAGCAAGAGCAATGGGGTCGTTCTTGCGGAAGGTGATGCGGCGGATGAAGCGCTGTGCCTTGGGGGGGTGCCAGCCGGGGCTAGCTCCGCTCAGCAAGGACTTGGTGCCCGCTGGCTGGACGGTGGTGCAGCGGTTGGGGCGCTTCAAGCCGTGGCGATCGCAATATTCCCACACGGTCTCATGGACGATCGCCTTCCAGCGGCTCAGATATTCCTGCTCTTTCGCCTTGAACTCCAACCCCTTCATGGTGTCGGGGCGACCCTCTGCCCACCAGCGCAGCCACTCCGTTCCAAAGGCATTCACAAAAAAGTCGAACAGCCCGGTAAAGGAGACACCCACAATGGGGTCTTCCAGGCGCGATTCGTTGTAACGGGGTTCGGCAAATCGATGGTTTAGCAAAGCAGCAACGGACAATGCACCCGCTTTGAAGGCGGCTTCCTGGGTCTTCAAATCCTCAGGATCAATCTGGTTGAGGTGAACTTCCGCCAGGTTGCAGTGGAAGTTTTGCCCAATGATTTCGCCGCAGGGGTTCAGCCCATAGCGCCCTTCACCCTGGGCACGCCGCTCCGCTTCCCCTGCCCACTGGATTGCGCCTTCACCGGAATAATATTGCTTGCGAACGGCGTCGGTGCATTCCTCCAGGGTGGGCTTGCGGTGGAAGACGCGGGTGTGGTTTGCCATCCGCAGGGCATCACGTTCAGGGTCGATGCGCCAGTTGCCATTTTCGTCTTGCTGCCAGAGGTTCTCTTTCGCTGCCGCTGCGAGGGTGTCTTCGCTGTCGAACTGGCGCATCCCGGCGCTGCGGCGGATGTTGCCCGCAACCACGCAGGCGGCGGCTTCGTCAATCAGCAGGCAGCACTCCACCGAGTCCAACTGTCGCCCGATCGCCTTTTTGAGAATCCGCGCACACCGCTCATACAAAGCAGGCAGGCGAATGGGGTTGGCGACACCGCCGAAGCCTTGCAGCCGCTCCCCAGCGGGACGAACCGAACCCAGGTCTACCTCAAGCTGCACGGTTCCGGCAAAGCGCTCATCAGACGAGAGTTCCAGAATGGTCTGGTAAGAAGCAACCCAGCCCTGGCGGCTATCGCCCACCCGCAGCCGAACAACATTGCCCTCCACTTCAACGGTGGTGGCTTCCTGGCGATCGCCCTTCGCCACGGTGCCGACTTCACCGATCACCTTCACCTGAATTTCGTTGCGAATCACAGGCAGTTGGTTGATGTACTTCGGTTCCAGTACCGCTCCCGTGCCACAGCCCATCATCGCCAGATCCATCATCAGCCCAAAGGCACGCCAGTCCACCACATTCGTGCTGGTGCAGTTGTAGGCTCCCGAAAAGTTCTCTGGCTTGCTCGCCCAGTCGGTGCCACCCACCCACAGCCAGCGCCCCGAGGGCAGGCTGTAGAGGTTGCGCTGCATCCGGTTCAGCAGGTCGGCTTCGTTGTCGGTGAGCTTGCCCAGTTCGACGATGCCGCGCAGGGTGCGATCGCACACATCCTCCCAGGTTTCGCGACGGTCGTCGGCGACTTCACCCAAACGGCTGTAGGTGCGGAAAAAGACGGGGTAGGCAGCCGGGGCGGTTACCGGGAATGGACTGGTTTGACTGGGGCGATCGATGTTCTGAACCATACGGATACTCTCAGCGTTGGACTCGGTTTAGTAACTCGTAGATAAATAGGAACCTGTCACATATAGCGTTTAGTTCCTAAAGGACACACTATATCGACTGTACTCGAAATTTTCAATAAATTTTTTCCTTTGTAAAAAGCGTTCCTTTATAAAAATTTAGGAACCAAACTCCTCAAAGGATATTCATTTTTTCCAGGATGTTCATCTTCTTGTGGTGAGGGGACGCCAAAAAAACTGCCAGAAGGATCTGGCAAACCCATCAATTTTTTAGGTATCATTCTGTTCCTCGTTCGAAATTAGAGGGATCCACTAGGATAGGAGCAGTTGCCCTTCATGCTTGCTTCTTTTTCTAGCCAGGGATAGAGATAGACGATCGCCCAGGCTGTGACCATTACTGGAGAAAAAGGTGGGTGATGGGCAAAGTGACGAAATCTGAGCGGTGTCCGAAATGGCGATCGCCCCTGGTGTAGCTAACCGGGGTGCGTCTCCCGCACCACCCATCCCTACCTAACCTTCTTGTACTCTCCCGTGAGTTGAAGCATGGCACTGCCCCAACCTCCGACTCAACCGCCCAAATCGAGCAAGACCCTACTGGGCGCAATTACCCAGGCTGTTCAGTCGGCGCGAGTCAATTTTTCACAGCTCAAAGTCAAGCCCAATAGCCAGGTGCCGGAATTATGGGTGGAAGATCCGGAAACTGGTAAGAAAGAGGTTTATCCGTTGTTGGGCGATCGCTACCTGTTGGGGCGCAGTTCCAGCAAGTGCGACATCGTGGTACGCAACCCCGTCGTCAGCCAGCTTCACCTGTCGGTGGCGCGAGATAGCCGCAAACCTCGCTCCCCCTTCGTGCTGCGGGATGAAAACTCTACCAACGGCATCTATCGGGGCAAACGCCGCCTCCCCAAGCTCGTGCTGCAACATGGGGATGTGCTGACTCTGGGACCACCGGATCTCGCGGATGCGGTGCGCATCGAGTACCACAACCCGCCGCCTGCCTACATGAAGGTGGCGAAGTATGGCTTGTATGGTTTTACGGGGATCACTGCCGCGACAGCCTTGTGGGTGGGAACTCAGTGGACAAGGTTTGCGGTGCGTCCCCTGCCCCAATCCGTGCAGGGACCCGTCATCGTCTATGCACGAGACGAGGAAACTATTCTCAATCCCCAGCGCAACCGTGCTCATTTGGAGCTGGAACAGCTTTCAGAATTCTCCGACTATCTGCCCGATGCCGTCATCGCCTCGGAAGATAGCCGCTACTATTGGCACCTGGGGGTAGACCCCATCGGCATCTTGCGGGCGCTGGTGACCAACATTCGGGGTGGACAACTGCTGGAGGGCGGCAGCACCATCAGCCAGCAGCTCGCCCGCAACATCTACCGGGAATATGTGGGCACCGACGACTCCGCCGGACGCAAACTGCGGGAAGCGGTGGTCGCCCTGAAGCTGGAAACCTACTACAGCAAAGATTTCTTGATGTTGACCTACCTCAACCGGGTGTATCTGGGGTATGGCAACTATGGCTTTGAGGATGCAGCCCGGTTCTACTTCGGCAAGTCTGCCAGTGAACTCACGCTATCGGAAGCGGCAACCCTTGTGGGGATCTTGCCTGCGCCCAACACCTTCAACCCCATTCAGGACTACGACACAGCGGTGGAGTTGCGCGATCGCGTCATCAACCGCATGGTCGCCCAGGGCAAGGTGAGTGCTGAGGAAGCGGCACGGGCACGGCGATCGCGCATCGACATCAACCCAGAGGCGATCGAAGAACTCCGCAGCAGCATCGCCCCCTACTTCTATGGTCAGGTGTTCAACGAACTGGAAGACCTGCTGGGCACCCAACTGGCGCAGGAAGGCAACTTCATCGTCGAAAGCACCCTCAACCCTCGCTATCAGGAGATTGCTGAAGAAACCCTCCGCACCACCGTCGAGACAACGGGCTACGCTTCCGGCTTTGAGCAGGGGGCAATGGTGACTATCGACTCGGCAACCGGGGAAGTGCTTGCCCTGGTGGGTGGTCGAGATTTTTTGGAGAGCCAGTTTAACCGCGCCAGTCAGGCGATCCGGCAACCCGGCTCCACCTTTAAAATTTTTGAATACATTGCCGCTCTTGAAAATGGCATTTCTCCCTACACCCAGTTTTCCTGCGAAGGCTTGGTGTGGCAGGGGCAGGAGTTTCGCGGCTGCGAACGCACCGGGGCTGGCAGCGTCGATATGTTCACCGGACTGGCGCTATCGGAAAACGTGATTGCCCTGCGGGTTGCCCAGGAAGCAGGCTTGCAGGACACCGCCGCCGTTGCCCGTCGCCTCGGCATCTCCACCGAGCTAAACCCTGTTCCCGGACTGGCGCTGGGGCAAAGCGAAGTCACGCTGCTGGAACTGACGGGAGCTTACTCTGCGCTGGATAACCAGGGCGTCTTCACTCCACCCCATACCATCCGCCGCATCCTCGACAGTAGCGACTGCGAGAACCCCGATGATGTGCAGACCTGCCGCGTCATCTACGATGTCACCCAGCAGGGCAGACCCGGACGCCCCGTGCTGGAACCCGATATCGCCGAAACCATGACGGACATGCTGCAAGGGGTTGTCCAGGGCGGCACAGGAACCGCTGCCTCGATCGGCTTAGGGGAAGCGGGGAAGACCGGAACCAATAACGACAACCGGGATTTGTGGTTTGTCGGCTTTGTCCCCAGTCGTGATCTAACCACGGGCATCTGGTTTGGCAACGACGACAACACCCCCACTGGCGGCGGCAGCTCCCAGGCGGCACAGCTCTGGGGCGACTACATGGGGCGTGTGGTGCGGTAAGGACGGGCGATCGCCCTTTACCCCTCGCTGATCAGGGTGAGCAGTTCGTCGGTGGACATCTTGCCGCTCATCTCCGTGCCTTCCAGCAGGCTGTCGGCGAGGTCGCGCTTGTGGGCGTGGAGATCCACGATCTTGTCCTCGATGGTGCCCTTGGCGACGAGGCGGTAGATGGTGACAGGGCGCTGTTGCCCGATGCGGTGGGCGCGATCGCTCGCCTGATCCTCCACGGCTGGGTTCCACCAGGGGTCCATGTGAAGCACATAATCGGCGGCGGTGAGGTTCAGTCCTGTGCCGCCTGCCTTGAGGCTGATCAGGAAGACATCGCCCTCTCCTGCCTGGAACGCATCCACCCGCTTCTTCCGCTCCTTCGCGGGGGTGCTGCCGTCGAGGTACTGGTAGGCGATTTTCTGGCTATTCAGGTAGTCCCGCAGAATATGCAGGTGATCGACGAACTGGCTGAAGACCAGGGCTTTGTGATTGTTGGAGAGCAGTTCCTCCAGCACCTCGCCAAACAGTTCGAGCTTGGAGCTACTGACGGGGGCGTTGGGCATCACCAGCTTGGGATTGCAGCAGGCGCGGCGCAGTTTCATGATTTCCGCCAGCACCTGCAAGTGCTTGGCTCCCGCTTCGGCGCTGCTGTCTGCCAGTCGGTTGATGGCGTCTCGCCGCAGGGCTTCGTAGAACGCCATCTCTTCAGCGCTGAGTTCCACATGCAGCAAGATTTCTGTGCGCGAGGGTAGTTCCGAAAGCACCTGGCTCTTGGTACGGCGCAGGATGAAGGGTTGGATCAGCTTTTTCAACTGATGGCGGGCGTCTTTGTCCTGGTAGCGCTCGATGGGGGTGGCAAAGCGCTCGTTGAATTTTTCCAGAGAACCGAGCAGACCGGGGTTGATGAAGCGGAACAGGTTCCACAGTTCCCCCAGGTGGTTTTCGATAGGGGTTCCGGTGGTGATGATCTTGAAGCCCCCCTGAAGGCTCATGGCGGCTTGCGATCGCTTTGTTCCCATGTTTTTAATCGCCTGTGCCTCATCCAGCACAATGGTTTCCCACTGCACCTTCGCGAGCATCTCTGCCACCTCCTCCTGTTGCAGCAGGCCATAGCTGCACACCAGCAGGTCAAAGGGCTGGAGGTTGTCAAGGAGTTTCTGGCGATCGCCGCTACCAAACTGAATCGGGTTCAGGGTGGGGGCAAACTTCTCCGCTTCCGTCAGCCAGTTCATGCCAACGGAGGTGGGCGCGATTACCAGGGAGGGACCCTGGGGCGCACGGGAAAGGATCATCGCCAGAGCTTGTAGGGTTTTGCCCAGCCCCATGTCATCTGCCAGACAGGCTCCCACACCCCAATGTGCTAACCGCGCCAGCCACTTGAAGCCATCGATCTGGTAATCCCGCAACTCCGCCTGCAACGTAGACGGTACCTGGGGATTAATCGATTCCATCTCCTTCAGGCGCTTGAGATGGTTTTTCCAGTGCTTATCGACCTTGAGGTTGCCCACCTCGTCGGCAAAGTCCTGAAGCGCCACAGCCGCCAGGGGATGGAAGCGTGCCTTATCCCCCTGTATATCGGAAAAGCGGCGAAACTCATCCAGGCGTTTGCGAAAGGCTTCGGTGAGGGCGAGGAACTGCCCTTCGCCCACCTTCAAAAAGCGACCGGGGTTGTTTTTCAGCAGTTCCATCAACTGCTGCATCGCCATCACCTGCCCGTCGGGCAACTGTACCTCGCCGCTGGCTTCAAACCAGTCCCGCTGCTGGCGGATGCTGAGCTTGAACTGCCCCAACCCCAGAGTGGAGTTGACTCGCAGCTTTTCGCCTTCGGGCCATTCCAGAATCGCCCGGTTCTGCTCGGTTTCTGGGTCGCCCACGCCGATCGCCTGCAACTCCGTCAGCAACTCCAGGCAATCTTCCGGGTCGGGCAGTAGCCACTCGCCGCCCTCCTCCTCATTGCGGCTGAGGGTGGAGCAGTCGGCGACCAGTTCGTTCGCCCGTTCCGATTCCTCCGCCAGGTTGCGCGTGGTTTGTAGGCGCTTGCCGTCGATCTCCGCGATCATCGTGCTGCCGCCATGCCCCGGACGGATATAGGGACCCCCCGCCCCAAAGGGACGCACCCGCAGCGCCACCTTTAGCCCTTCGCCCGCTGGCAACAGGTGGACATGGGGAATGCTGTCGGCAGGCACTTCCTCCGCATCCGCCGCACCGCCGCCCACATCCGACTGCACCGTGACAATGCCAGACACGGCGTTGATGGCAGTTAGCACCTGTTCCTCCGCCGCAAGGGGAACGTCCAGACGGTTCTGGTAGCCAATGATTTGGGCAATGTGGCGATGTTCCTCAGACACCTCGACCACTTTTAGGCGGGTCGGTGTTTCCTTCTCCAGCACCACAGGTTCGTCTGCTTCCAGGTTAGACAGGTCGGGAAACAGTTGGAGGACGAGGCGATCGCCCTCTTCATCCCGCTGCACCCGCAATTCGGGTTCCCCCTTCACCACATCCACCCGCACCGAGGGTGCATTTTCCCAAAACACCAGCGGATGCCCAATGAGGGCGGCGATCGCCCCCTTCTTCCAGTAGTAAGCCCCCGTATAGTCTGCCCCCAGGTAGCTCGCCACCTTCTGATCTTGCGGGGTCATGTAGTTCAGATCATCTGGATCGCGCAGGCGCTTGAGGGCGATCGGGCGTCCCCGGCTCCAACTGCCCGAGCTACCAATTTTCTGCTCGCGGGGTGTAAAGCTGTAAAACTTGTTGGAATCGTAGGTAATGAACCATACCAGGCGCTTTTCAGACGCTCCCTTTGCCGCAGGGGGTTCATAGCGCAACTGAGCCAGGGCTTGCAGCGACAGTTCCCAGATTTCGCGGTAGGGAATCATGGTGGCAAGAGCGCCCCCATAGTTCTCGGGTTGCAGAATCTCGACCTGGGTATCAAAGGAGCTTTTGGGTTTGAGCACCGCCAGCATTTGTGCTGCTTCCAGCGCCAACCAGCGATAGCCTGCGTCTACGGCGGCTTTGTAGAGCGGGTCGAGCAACCGGGGGAGGCGCTTTTTGGCTTCATCTCGATTAGTCCAAAACAACACCAGCGACTTCACCAGGGTTTGAATGCTGTGGGCTTCGTTATAGCGCTCGATGGGCGCTTTACGAATGGTTTCGCGGAAGGAAATATCGCCCATTTGCATGGCAATGAAATGGTTGAGCGCCAGACCACTTTCCTCTAAGTCTGTTTTGCTTTGGGCGTTGACGCGGGTCTGCCGCAGGGCTGTCTCTAGCCGATCTGGCGTTCCTTCTTTCAAAAAGGTGAGGATATAAAACAGATCGCCCAGTCCATCCAGCAGGATGTTTTTCATTTTGTGCAACTTGCGGTGGGCGCGGTGGGCTTCGGTAAAATGGGCGATCGCCGCCTCCTGATCTCCCGTAACAAACGCCAGGATGCCCCGAAAGGTTTCTCGCTCATAGGCTTCCAACCCTTCCGCCTGCCGCAGAGCCGTCTGCGCTTCCTGCCAGTTGCCCCGCACCAGATGTTGCTCAATGAGGGTGGCTTGCAGCAGGGGCGATCGCCGCCGCTCCCCGGTTTCCACTTCCTCCTGTAACAACTGAAAGGCTTCCTCCGCTGGCTCTAAGTGCCGCATCGAGGAGTCAAGGATCGCCCGCAGCGAGGTTTGGTACATCGCAGGGGGCAGGGTTTTGAACCAGCCCGGGTCGAAGGGATTGTTGCAAATCCGCAACAGGATTTCGCTCAGGGGTAAGAGCGATCGCCGTGTCCCATAATTGGCATACTGCACATAGCTTTCGTAGTAACGCTCCACCAGGCGCATGTTCTGTCGATAGAAGCTGATGCGGATCTGGCGAATCAGTTGATCCTGGTTGGTGAAGTAATAGGGTCCGTTTTTGCCATAGGAATGAATCGGCACGATGTCCTGCACCGCATTGGCAAGCACCTCAAACCGATTGGCCCGAATTGCATCGCGGGTCACATACTCCACAATCAAAGGATTGCAGCGGGGATCGCGGTTATCGGATGGCATCAGCACGTTTTTTTCCAGCAAACCCACCAGCCGCTCCATCAGCTTGCTGGAACTGATGGGCTTGCCCACCTTGTCACGAATGCCCGTGCGCTGAAACGCCACAGGAAAAACCGCTGCCCGCATCGGTTCGTAGGCAACTGAAAACAACTGAACAATGCATTGATCCAACTGAGGTAGAGCATGATAAGTCTCGATCAGGCGATCGCGCATCGAGTCAGTTTTAGCGTGGGAAGAGGTCATATCCAAAGGAAGCTATCCAACAAACTAATAGAGAACCGATCACAGGTCAGCCACATCAAAGAACAATTGGGAGGATGGAACTGTTCCAATCTCAATGCTACCTATCAGAACCAAAAATTAATGAATATCCATTCATCAACATTCACACCATGCTTTTAAATCCCTTGATTTGGCGTGCAGAAGCGCACGCCAAATCAAGGGATTTAAAAGCATAACGAAAGCATAACGAAGGTATTGATCCATCTAGCATTGATCCGTCTGATAGTCCATCTGACCGTTACCGCAACTGCAACACTGGCAAACCAATCCTGGCAAACCAATCCTGGCAAACCAATCCTGGCAAACTATTAACTTTCTAGCCTAACGCTTCGTCTGCCCCCTTCAATGAAAAAGACGATACAGAACAGGAAGGCTTTTCTCCGACACCTCACTTCTGATAGCGCCGATAGTGCCAAATAGCGCTTAGGGGTTAGCAAAAAAATAAAATTCCAGAGAGAGGGGGCGAAGCCCGCGCCCTCTCTCTGGAATTTTATTTTTAAGCGAGTCCCTTAACAGAAATTCATTTGACAGAAACCCATAAAACCGTATCATTGAATACAGAAACTATTTTGTTTTTCTTGCCGTCGTCAGGCGATTTTGCAAGACTAGCACCTTGCCGAGTTGAGGCAAGCGGCTGGAGCTGCTCTGATGCAACCCAAGGGTTCGTCGGGTGGCGGTCTCAGGCAAACCGTTTCTGCGACGAACGCCACAGGTCAACTCATCATTCATTCTCCGAATTCCTTCAAGTGTTGTTCTAATTCCATTTGTCCATTGTGATCAGGGAGGTTGTTATGGAATTGCATTATCGTGGTGCAACTTATGAAGCGCCAACTACAGGGGTCGAGTTCTCTGAAGGCGAAGTTATCGGGCAATATCGCGGTGCTGTGCTACGGGCACACCAGGTAAACCGTAAGCTTGCCTCTCAGGAAAAACCCCCGATGAAGTATCGCGGTGCATGGGTTCGCTAGACGCTTGTCCCTTAGGGAACTCCAGGCAAAACGCGACAATTTGTGGATGTAGCGAAGCGGCACTCCCATTGGGGGTGTCTTTTCTTTTATCTCTTGCTGAGCTTTGAGAAAAATGACGGTTCAAAAATCCCTCGCCAGAGAGAATCTGAATTTGTCTGCGGTTTGCTAAAGTGCTATGGGCAGCGTGTGTGTGTGCAAAGCATCCTGTCGGCAACCAATAACGGGATATGGGCGATCGCCCTCCTGGTTCCAGGTTGGCGGTGCAGGGTGCCAAACAGGGTGCCAAACATTGAGGCAACCCCATATTCCAGATACCCAGTAAATTACCCGGTAAATTACCCGGTACATTACGAGGACTGAGTTATACAACTGAGAGCAATGGACGATCTTGTGTTTATCTCAAAAGTGTTTCTGATTTCGGCGGGTGTGTCGGTGGTCATCCGCTATGGTGCACCGTTGCTGTCATGGTCGCCAACCCTATCACTCGTATTGGGTATGGTGCTGTTGCCATCGCTGCTGCTGGCAGTTGTTTTGGTTTGGCGTGGGAAAACCCACGCAGGTTCTAGGGTTCTGGGGGACAAGTCGTAGCAGGGGATAAGTCGTAGCAGGGGATAAAGCCGAAGGGCGATCGCTCATTTCACCGCACTCCTCTCTTTTGATTAATAAAATTTGGTGATTAATAAAATTTGGTGATTAATAAAATATGAATTAATCAAATCGGAAGCACACTACTCACCTGCCCATCCCATTGCCCTCTTTCAGGGGGCTTGCCCCAAGAGGAACCTAACCCAAAGGAACATAAAACGTTACAAAAGAACGCCCTTATTTCCGTTGTTTCTCGGTTACTTCAGGGCATATGGGAGACAAAAATGGCGGGGAAAGTCCCAAATTGGGGATAACCTGCCAGGACAATCGAGACTCAACCGCAATTTAACCTAATTTTTTCATCTGTTTTTCTTATTTAGATTTGATAAAAGCTGCTGCTGGAGAACGACTGCATGTTGGGCGCGATCGCAGGTGATGTGATTGGTTCGGTTTACGAATTCAACAATCAACGCACCAAAGACTTCCCCCTTTTCCGAGAAGACACTACCTTCACCGACGATACGATTTTGAGTGTTGCCGTTGCAGATGTGCTGTTGCACGGAGGAGACTACAGCACTGCCTTCAAAACCTACTATCGCCGCTATCCCAATCCCAGTGGCGGGTATGGTGCACGATTTGCCCAGTGGGCAGCGTCCCTACGCTCGGAGCCTTACAACAGTTGGGGGAATGGCGCAGCTATGCGGGTTAGCCCGGTGGGGTTTGCCTTTGGCAACCTGGAAGCGGTGTTGAAAGAAGCCGAACGCACCGCTGTCGTCACCCACAACCATCCCGAAGGCATTAAGGGGGCACAGTCAACCGCCGCCGCCATCTTCCTCTGCCGCACCGGAACCTCTAAAGCCGATCTCAAAACCTACATCGAAGCCACGTTTGGTTATGACCTCAGCCGTTCCCTGGATTCCATTCGCCCCACCTACCGTTTCGATGAGTCCTGCCAGGGCACCGTTCCCGAAGCGATGATTGCCTTTCTGGAATCCACGGATTTTGAAGATGCCATCCGCAATGCAGTTTCTCTGGGAGGGGATAGTGATACCCTCACCTGTATTACGGGGGGCATTGCCGAAGCGTTTTATGGCAAGGTTCCGGTGGCGATCGCCCAGGAAGTTCTCAATCGCCTGGATCCCCATCTACAAAAGATCACCGCAGAGTTTTCCGCCAAATACCAACCGTAGACCGGGTGTTTCAGTTCTAAGGATTGTGAAGGAAAACCCAGAATTTTTGATGAGCAGCGCGGCATTGCCGCGCTGCTCATCAAAAATTCCGGGTTTTGTTTTGTACGTGATCCTTAGAAAAGATCATGCGGTACACAGGCTCGCCTTTTTCCAGGGTTAATGCCTCCCGCTCGGTGACGATGGGGAAGGGGTTGGGGGTCTGCTCAGGGGTAGCGGTTTGGCGCTCGAAGGCGGGATGTTCCTGGAAGCGATCGCCCATCTCCAGCAAGACCTCTTCGACATCCGATTGCAAAAACACCTGCCCCTCTGGCATTAAGTGATCTGCAAGGATCTGCACCACCTCTGGCTGCACCACTCGCCGCTTCTGGTGGCGCTTTTTGAACCAGGGGTCAGGAAACTGCACGGCTACCCAGCGCAGCACCCCGGCAGGCAATGACTCCAGCATCCAGCGCAGGGAATTGTTGGCATTGCAGAAAATAAAATGCAAATTCGTCAATCCCGCTTCATCCCGATGGGCATTAGCCCGAATCACCAGCGGTTCGCGAATCTCCAACCCCAGAAAATTCCACTCTGGAAACTGCTCTGCCATCGCCATCAAAAAACTCCCCCGCGCACAGCCAATATCTAGCAGCAGCGGTTGGGTTGGCTGTGCAAATACCTTCTCCCACTCTGGCGGTTGGGTAGGAGTCTGGTATTTCTCGCTGAGGGGATTAACATGTTGTCGGACGCGAACAGCCAAGGGATTCTCCGGGTAAAGTGTCGGTGGTAGAGCGATGGTGAGGGTTATTGCCCGCAGCAGCGATCGATGCCGAGGCTATCGAGCAGCAGGTCGCTAACGGCATTGGCGACGGCAAACTCGCCATAAAAGCTCTGGGAAAAGTCAAAGCCCTGCATCTCCGTGACAATCGCTAGTACCAGGGAGCCGACATCATTTTCGCCCTCCAAACGCTGGCGCACAAAGACGCGGCTTGCCCGCTCGGCAATATCACCGTTCACCGCTTCGGGAATGAACTCCTGATCGAGCCATTGATGCAGCGCCGCCTTTAGCCAGCGCCCTTCTTGTTCAGCATCATTTACAGGGGGCAAGGTGATGGGTTGTATGGGTTCTGCCATAGCACAGACCTCGACGATGGGGATCCACAAGTGTTGAGAAAAGGTTTGGGAGAGGGGCAAGCCGCAAGATCATTGAGTGGGACGATGGTATCCGCATCCAAACCGTTCGTTTTTACGGATTACGACAGGCATCCTGTGAATCTATTGAAGAATGCCTTTGCCCTGTCGTTGCCAATGTGACTTTACTTACTTTGGGTTTACTTTGGGTTTACTTTGGGTTTACTTTGGGTATTTTCTTTTGCAAATGGACAGACCAACTGCATCAGAACACCCTGTCTTGAACCCCTTGTGTCAGAGTCTCTTAGTCGGTTGCTCATAGCTGTTCATAGCTGTTCATAGTGGCTCATAATGAGTCAATTCATCATTCCATCATCATATAGTGCTGTGCAAGTCAGAGCAGGACAGATGTATTTTTGGGAAAGCGGTTGGCTACGCTGCTCACAAGCGCGACTCAAATGAGCGCATACCCGCCTGCCAATATCCCAAGTTGTCTTCGCCTGTTTGGCGATCGCCCTGAACGTCTCACTTACCAACCATGTTTCCGTTTCAATACGACATTCCCAACATTGTAGAAAACTATGCCCGTGGCTATTTTTTAATGGCAGACGAAAGCGGGGAAAACCTGGGTTGGTATGGCAGCCGCGAACGCACCCTAATGCCGTTGGATGAGCGGTTTCGCTATCCGCGATCGCTCCGTCGGGTGCTGAACCAGGAGCGCTTTGAGGTCGCCATCAATCGCGACTTTTTGGCGGTGGTCGAGGGCTGTGCGAACCGGGAAACCACCTGGATCTCCAACGACCTCAAGGAAATTTACTGGGAACTCCACCAGGCAGGGTTTGCCCACAGCTTCGAGACCTGGCAGGGCAGCGAGTTAGCTGGAGGCGTCCTGGGCATTACTTTGGGGGGGGTGTTCATTGGTGAGTCGATGTTCTTCCGCATCCCCGATGGCTCGAAGGTGGCGCTGGTGAAGCTGGTGGAACGGTTGCGATCGCGCCATTTCCAACTGTTCGACGTGCAAATGATGAACCCTCACCTGGAGCGCTTTGGAGCCTACGTCATCGACAACAGCACCTATCAGCAGTTGCTCAAAGGCGCATTGAAACAACCCTGTCGGTTCCTCTAGTCCTATTGTGCGAAACCCCATTGTGCGAAACCCCATTGTGCGAAACCCCAGAATTTCTGATGAGAAGCGCGGCATTGCCGCGCTTCTCATCAAAAATTCTGGGGTTTATTTCGTACGTGATCCTAAGCAAAACGGACGCGCAAGGCGTCCGTTTGTTGTGAGATGGAGGGATTGGGGCGATCGCCCCAATCCCTTCCATGATTGACCTACAGCACTAAAACCGCTGGTTGTAGGGCAGCTTCGCCAGCAACCGTGCCATTGCGCAAATGCCTGTCACGCCAGCAAAGGTCAGCCCAGCCCCAACGAAACCGCTGAGCAGGAGGAACCAGGGAGAGACGAAGGCACCCAGCAACGTTCCGGTCAGCACCAGGGAACCGGCGATGATTTGCACCTGCCGCATGATGCTGATGGGGGCATTCTTATTGATCTTGGTAAGGTAGCCCTGGCGCTTCCATTCTGTGATGCCACCATCCAGGTGCATAACCTGGTCTGCCCCGGTTCGGAACAGCTTTTGTGCGGCTTCGGCAGAGCGATTACCCGTCTGGCAGTACAGCACCAGATATTTACCTGATTCCGCTGTTACCGCTGCCGGGTCGAACTTGGAGAGGGGCATGAGGTGGGCACCGGGGATATGCTCTCCTGCAAATTCCGAAGGTTCCCGCACATCGATCAACGTTACCTGGTCTTGCTCCATCCACCCATGCAAGGTGGCAGGATCTACGTTTTGCAAGCGATCGCGCAGGTTCTTGGCATTAGCAACAGTCATGGACAAACTCCTTTTGGGTAGCGGTGTAAGTAGAGGTGGATGAAGAATTAGAGGAACAACAGGAACAGCAAAACTCTCGGCAAATCAGGGGCGGTTTCAAGCCCTTTGGCTAGACCAGCCAATACAGATTACGGATGAGCGGGGGTTTAGGCGATCGCCCGCGCCACATTCCCGCAGCGCTCGTTGGCAGGAACCGCCTCCATGATCTTCTTGGGATCGGGCAAATTCAGGCTGCCCATAAACTCGATGAAGTTAGTGCGATCGCGTCCGGCAAATCTTGGATTCCAGCGCTTCTCTTCGCCGATAGTCGAAACGCTGTGCCCACGGTAGTCATGCCCCGGATATACCAGCGTCTCGTCGGGCAGGGTGAACAGGCGCTGCGTCACCGAGTCATACAGGGTTCCGGCATTGCCGCTCTGGAAGTCGGTGCGACCACAACCCCGAATGAAGAGGGCATCGCCCGTAAGTAGGTGCGTCCCGTTCACCAGGTATGCCAGGTGGCTGTCGGTATGACCGGGGGTGGCGATCGCCTCAATCACGATGGAACCCACATACAGCACTTCCCCATCCTTGAGATGGCGATCGGCACAAGCTGCCTGTGCATGTTCGGGCACAATGCCCTGGCACTCGCACAGTTCCCGCAGCTTGCCCGTCCCGGTGATGTGGTCGGCGTGGATGTGGGTTTCCAGCCCATAGCGCAGGGTCAACCCCAGTTCGTTCAGCAACTTCAGGTCGCGCTCCACCTGTTCGAGCACCGGATCAACCAGAGCGGCTTCGCGGGTTTCGGGGTCTGCAATGAGATAGGTATAGGTCGATGTTTCCTGGTCAAAGAGTTGGCGAAAAATCATAGCATTCACTCCTAACTGAAATTGCTGATGGTCGGCAGGTGCAGCCCTCAAGGCTTTGACAAGCATTTGGCAGTGATCTAAGGGATCTGGCGGCTATCTGGCAATACCAGGAGAACTTGCGGGATGCCTGACCGAGCAATCTTTATATCACTATATAATCATACGCTTATTGAGGTTGTCAATCTTTTTCTCTTGCCCTGTGGTGAGGGATCTGCGGATTAATAAAATCCCAGTTTTGGGAGAGAAGGCTGGCTCTGCCAGCCTTCTCTCCCAAAACTGGGATTTTATTTTCTTGCAAGTCCCTCAGGGGATTGAGCGATCGCCCCTCCTTGTCCAAGAAATTTTCTGACCAATTTTTCGTTACCCTATGAGCCAATCAGCCACATCTCGCAACAAACTGGCTCAGCAAAACGTAATATCTGATGATCCATTGATATAAGCAAGTAGTAATATAATTGACCCATAGATTCCGCGCAAGAGGTGGATGGGCGATCGCACTCCAGTACGCTCAGAAGTACGCTCAGAGCCACCCGCTTCTCTTGCGTCTGGGGTTTTGCCATGCCTGCAAAGGAGGCATGGTTCACAATGGAGAGCCGCTTCAACAATCCCGTCCGGGGTTTGGGATTTCCAAAAACTCAAAAGAACCTGCAAACATCACAAAAGCGTACTTTCAACGTCACGAAGGAAACGACCTATGACAGCAACCTTTAATCGGGGAACCGACGCCTCCTCCACCCACACCCAATCGCCACAGCAGCAAACAGTCAAGCGTCAACTACGCCATCAGATCGTGATTGTGGGTGGCGGAGCCGCTGGCATTACCGTTGCCGCCCAACTTTTAGAAAAAACAAAAAATTTAGATATCGCCATTATTGAACCGTCCGAAAAGCACTACTACCAGCCCGGCTGGACCCTGGTTGGGGGCGGGGTCTTCCAGTTGGAGCAAACCGTTCGCAACGAGCAAGACCTGATTCCCAAAGGCGTTACCTGGCTGAAGGATCGGGTGCAGCGCCTCGACCCCGATAACAACTGTTTGCTTACGGAAGCGGCAACGGAAATCTCCTACGACTACCTGGTGGTCTGCCCCGGCATCCAGCTCGACTGGAACCAGGTGGAAGGGTTGAAGGATGCCCTGGGTAAGGGCGGCGTCACCAGCAACTATTCCAAAGACTATGCTCCCTACACCTGGGAGACGATTCAAAACTTCAAAGGGGGAACGGCGATTTTTACCTACCCTGCCACGCCGATTAAATGTGGGGGTGCGCCGCAGAAAGTTATGTACATGGCAGACGACGCCTTCAAGCGCAAGAGTGGTGTCGGGGTGAACACCCAGGTGATGTTCTGCACCGCAGGCGGTTCCCTGTTTGGCGTGCCAGAGTATGCCAACAGTCTGGAGAAAGTGGTGGCACGACGCGGCATTGATGTGCGGTTTAAGCACGACCTCAAAGCCATTCGTTCTGAGACCCAGGAAGCCATTTTTGCAGTCACCCAGCCGGATGGGTCGGTCGAGGATGTGAGCATCCACTACGACATGATTCATGTTACGCCGCCGATGAGCGCCCCCGACTTCATCAAGAACAGCCCGCTTGCCGTGCCCAACAACCCCGGTGGTTGGGTGGATGTGAAGCGCGACACGCTACAACACAATCGCTATCCCAATGTGTTTAGCCTGGGCGATGCGTCTTCGCTGCCCACGTCAAAGACTGCCGCTGCCATTCGCAAGCAAGCACCTGCCCTGGTGGATAACCTGCTGGCACAGATGCAGGGGCGGACGGGCACAGCAACCTACAACGGCTACACCTGCTGCCCGCTGATCACGGGCTACAACTCCACCATCATGGCGGAATTTGGCTACGACAATCAGCTTGAGCCGTCGTTCCCCCTCGACCCAACCCAAGTGGGTTGAGGACAAGGATTCAGCACGCCAGTCCGTTTTAACGGACTTGTTTCAGGTAGCCCGCAATTTATTTGCGGGCGTTGCTG
>JGI12519J13273_1000264_pt1 | contig 18294 bp, 11 predicted proteins | sample HotLakmasection1_FD_13273 | JGI IMG/M metagenome (IMG submission 13273) | reverse complement strand
GGATCTGCGGATTAATAGAGTCCCCATTTTTAAGAGAGAAGGCTGGCAAAGCCAGCCTTCTCTCTTAAAAATGGGGACTCTATTTTCTTGCAAGTCCCTTATTCCATTAGCAATCTCGAATTTTCTCAGGTTCATCCCCTTCTCCCCCTCTCCGCTTCGGGGTATACTCATCATTAAGCGTAGTGGGTATGAGTTTGCATAAAGAGATGACGACTTCAACAGGCACAAGCAATGGGGCAAGCCGGGTGGAGAACCTGGTGATTATTGGATCGGGACCCGCAGGCTATACCGCTGCGATCTATGCGGCGCGGGCAAACTTGAAGCCGTTTATGTTTGAAGGATTCCAGGCGGGTGGGCTGCCCGGTGGGCAGTTGATGACCACGACCGAGGTCGAAAATTTTCCCGGTTTTCCCGATGGCATCACAGGTCCCAAGCTGATGCAGAACATGAAAGAGCAGGCACAGCGGTGGGGAGCCGAACTGGTCACCGAGGATGTGACGGAGGTAGACCTGAGCCAGCGTCCCTTCACCATTCGCTCGGAGGAGCGGGAAGTAAAGGCACACAGCATCATCATCGCGACAGGAGCTACCGCGAAGCGGCTGAACTTGCCCAGCGAGAAGGATTACTGGAATCGAGGCATTTCTGCCTGCGCCATTTGCGACGGGGCTACGCCCATCTTCCGGGATGTGGAACTGGCGGTGATTGGGGGCGGGGATTCCGCCGCAGAGGAAGCGGTTTATCTCACCAAGTATGGCTCCCATGTGCATTTGCTGGTGCGGAGCGATCGCTTGAGAGCCAGCAAAGCCATGCAAGATCGAGTGTTGCGCAACCCCAAAGTCACCGTCCACTGGAACACTGAAGCGGTGGATGTGTTTGGCGACGACCACCTGATGACCGGGCTGAAGGTGCGGAACAACCGGACAGACGAGTTAACAGATTTGCCTGTGCGGGGGCTGTTTTACGCGATCGGGCATACCCCCAACACCGACCTATTCAAAGGGCAACTGGAGCTGGATGAAGTGGGCTACATCATCACCAGCCACGACGTGAAAACCACTGTAGATGGGGTATTTGCCGCTGGCGATGTGCAGGATCACGAGTATCGTCAGGCGGTAACCGCAGCGGGAACAGGCTGTGCGGCTGCCTTGCTGGCAGAGCGCTGGTTGTCAGAACATGATCTGATCCAGGAATTCCACCAGACAGAAGCTTCGGAAAAAGCTGACGACGATGGGCATAAGGCAGAATACCAGCAGGCAGCAGAATTCGACATCCGCCGCACCCGTCACGAAGGGGGCTTTGCCCTGCGCAAGCTCTACCATGAGAGCGATCGCCTGATCATCGTCAAATATGCGTCTCCCACCTGCGGTCCCTGCCACACCCTCAAACCTATGCTGGAAAAGGTGATCAACGAATTCGAGGGACAGGTTCACTACATCGAAATTGACATTGAGCAAGACCCCGACATTGCCGAATCTGCTGGCATCACAGGCACACCCACCGTGCAGTTCTTCCGCGACAAAGCCCTGGTGAAGCAGATGATGGGGGTCAAACAAAAGAGCGAATATCGCGACGTGATTCAGGCAAACATGAATCCGGCTCCCGTAGTGTAGTCACTATTTGGGGACTTGCAAGAAAATAAAATCCCAAGTTTTGAGCGAGAAGGCTGGCTCTGCCAGCCTTCTCGCTCAAAACTTGGGATTTTATTAATCCGCAGATCCCTTGGCAGGTTCGCGCCCCTGGTAGGGGCGCGAACCTGCCATTTAACCTTCTTCAGGTGCGCACCAAATTATGCTGAAAGTATCGTTTAGCCATACTTTCAGCATAATCTTAGGTGTGAACCGCCATGGTTTCCTCTGTGCCTCTGTGGCTAATCTTCCGGCTTAAACCCGTGCTTCCTGGACCTTGAGATACTCGGTGTTGACGCCGGACTCGCGAACCAGAGCGATTTTCCCGGTGCGGGCAATTTCGCGAATGCCAAAGCGACTGAGCCGCTGGACGATCGCCACCATCTTCCCTGGGTCGCCCACTACTTCGAGGGTGAGGGAGTCATCGCCCACATCCACAACCCGTGCCCGGAAGATCTGAGCCAGTTCAATAATTTCGGAGCGGGTGGAGCTGGTCGCATTCACCTTCATCAGCATCAGTTCCCGCTCAACACAGGGCACTTCTGTAATGTCTTGCACTTTCAAGACATTGATCAGCTTGTAGAGTTGCTTGGTCAGTTGTTCGATGTCTCTATCATCACCCGGAACCACCATCGTAATGCGAGCAATCCCCGACTGCTCGGCAGGACCCACTGCCAGGCTTTCGATGTTGAAGCCCCGGCGGGCAAACAATCCAGCAATGCGAGTGAGGACGCCCGCTTCGTCTTCTACCAGAACGGAGAGAGTATGTTTCATCAGCTTAATGTCACAGGTCTTGTCACAGGTCTACAGAATGGAGTTGCGGGAGTTGGCATAGCCAGCGAATTACTCTCTCTCAAAAACCTAGAGCCTCCAGGCATCCTATCCTCAGGTCGCCGGTCGCATCAATATCCATCAGCTTTTGACCATCAGCTTTTGAAGAGAGTCGATTATTGATTCTATCTTGATAGGGAAGAGAGTTTTGGATTCTTTCGGGATTGTTTTATCTTGTTGAGCAAAGGGCAATATTTGCTTGCCCCTGACTTTTAGGGGCATACAATGGGAATGATCTTGCTGTCCATACTAACCCGTTGGTCTTTTGCCCCTGGCAAGTCTCTGCCTGCAAGCGCTTTGCTGCTGTTCAAGGTGGCTTTTATGCAGCGATCGCCTCATCCTAGCCGCCCTTTTCCCTGCGCTGACGTGAGCTTCACGAATTTTGATCGCTTCAAATTCAGCCAAACCAAATTCAGCCAAACTTAGTTTGGATACTTTCTATCCCGGTTCAAAATCTCAACCAGAATCTCAATCAATCAAAATCTCAATCAGAATCTCAAAATCTTTTTACTAACTACCGTTCGACGACCCAGCTTTCGACAACCCAGCTTTCGACAAGGCTAATATTCGACAAACCAGCATTCGGCAAAGCTAATATTCGACAAAGCTAATATTCGACAAAGCTGATAAACGCTTCTTTTCGCTGATTTTCGCCGTCCGTTTCACTCGCTGCTCATGCTTTAACACCCGTCTATAGGATTGTTTGATACCTGTCCCCTTAATTTTCCCAAACCAAGAGCTAGCGTCGAATGGAAGAAGTCATCCAGGATCTGGACATATTATGTTGGTTGGATCAGGTACAGCCTGCCAATCGGATTCTGGTGGGCGACAAGGCTTACTACCTGGGGCTGATCAAACAGCGCGGTTATCCGGTCGTTCCTGGGTTTGTGGTGACGGCTCCGGTGTTTCAGCATTATCTGGAAAAGATGGATTGGCTGGAGCCGTTGTTTGCCGACTTTCCAAACTCCACCCTGCGCTTGAATGTCGATCGCCCGCAGCAGTTGCAGGCGATCGCCCGCCAAATTCGCCAGTCTATCTTTGCGACGCCGTTGGATGGGGATTGGCAGACTCACCTGGTCAATGCCGTGCAGGCTTGGGAGGCACCTGCGGTGATCTTGCGTCCATCGCTGGCGCTAGAGCCAGGGATCGATCCCGTACTCAGCCACCGCATTCGAGGTTTGTTTTCTAGCCAGGTGTGCTGGGCAGAGGGTGCGGCGATCGCCCAGGGCATCCAAACGGTGTGGGCAGAGCTATTTCGGGCACGCAGTTTGTTCTTCTGGCAGCGATCGCACATTGAACTGCATCAGGTAAAGCTGGGGGTGCTGGTGCAACCTGTGTGGGCGGTGCAAGCCGCCGGAGATGCGCAGGTGAATACCAGCGGTGTGGATGTGCGCGCGGTATGGGGCTTTGGGCTGGGGCTCGTCCAGGGAGATATGACAGCGGATGACTACTACCTGGCAATAGGGGAAGGGGAAACGGCAGACCTCAAGGTGGCGTCCAAATCCTATGCCTATCGCCTGGGTTCAACGGATGACCCCACTCCCCTGACCGTGAAACCGCTGCCCAACGAACAGCAGCAGCATCCGGTGTTGTCGCCGCAGCAGCGCGATCGCCTGAAAACCCTTGCCCAACAACTGTGCATTAACCTGGGCAGCAATCTTGAACTGGAGTGGTGCTGCTATGCGCCTGAAGCGGCGGTGGGAACTGACATTTTTATCACCCAACTTTCCCTGAGCTTTGCGGCGCATACCGCAACCATAGATGCCCCAGATGCCCCAGAAGATGCCCCAGATACCCCAGATGCCCCTCCTGGGTTTCCTGCCGACGTGCCAATGGGGGTGGCAAATAAGCATTGGACAGTGCTGCAGGGATGGGCGGCATCGCCTGGGCGATCGCTGGGACGGGTGGAATGTCTCACCGAATGGTCGGTGGAGTTGGAACAACAGGAACCGCCCCCAAATACGATCCTGGTGGTGCCACAGATTTCTCCAGAATGGTTGCCCCTGCTGCGCAAGGTGTCGGGTTTGGTCACGGCGCAGGGGAGCCTCACCAGCCACGGCGCAATTTTAGCGCGGGAACTGGGCATTCCGGCGGTGGTTGGCGTGGCAGAAGCCTTGCAACGCTTACAAACGGGCGACCAGATTTGTGTGGATGGCGATCGCGGCATCCTCACCCCCCTCTCTTCTTTCATGCCCGATAGCCCCACCCCCGAATCCTGCGACCCTCCTGCCGTCGAAACCCCGTTTCACTCGACCCAGGTATTCGTCACCCTGAGCCAGCCCGATCGGCTGGCGGCAGCGGCAAGTCTTCCTGTAGATGGGCTGGGCTTGTTGCGCTCGGAGTTGCTGATGGCAGGGATGCTGGAAGGGCATCGCACCATTGAAGCGCGGCTACTGGCGACCGGGGCACAGTTTGTCGATGCCCTGGCGACCCAAATTCAGCAATTTGCCGATGCGTTTGCGCCCCGTCCTGTGTTCTATCGCACGGCGGATTTGCGATCGCACGAATACAGCACGGCTGTCAACGAAACCACCCAAAATCCCCTGCTGGGTTCCCACGGCACCCTTGCCTATTGCCACAACCCCGCCCTGTTTCATGCCGAACTCGAAGCTATGCGCCGGGCACAACAGGCAGGGGCTACCAATCTCCGCCTTTTGCTGCCCTTTGTGCGCACGGTCGAGGAGTTTCGTCTCTGCTATGTTTGGGTGCAAGAGGTGGGCTTGCTGGAAGTTGAAGCCTTTCAGGTCTGGATGATGGCAGAAGTGCCAGCGGTGCTGTTTCAGTTAGCCGACTTTGCCAAGGCTGGCGTGCAGGGCATTAGCATTGGCACAAACGACTTTACTCAATTGTTGCTGGCGATCGACCGCGACCAACCCCAATGGGCAAAGGACTATCCCTCCAACCATCCCGCCGTTGTCCAGGCATTGCGCCAGCTCACCCATACCGCCAAGTCGCTGGGGCTACCCTGCATCGTCTGTGGAGAGGCACCCACCCAGCATCCGGAACTCCTGACCCATCTGGTGCGCTGGGGCATCACCGGGGTTTCGGTACCCGCTGATGCCGTAGTTCAAACGAAGCAGGCGATCGCCCGTGCCGAACATCAACTCCTCCTCGATGCTGCCCGTCAACTACTGGCTTGAGGATCTGGCTAGAAAATCTGCAGGCAGTCCTCAAAGGGTAATGATTTTAGGGTGTGTAGGCGCTGCCCACACACCCAAAAATCATTACCTCAATACCACCACCAATCTGCAAAATTAAAAATTACAGGCTGCAACGACAAATTCCCTCTGTGTTCCCGCTCAGATTGATGGGAGTATTAGATTGTTTCCTGCTGTGGTATACACTACAAGAAAGGGGAATAGGTATACTTGCTTACCGCTTATGAGCGAAAAATTCACGACAAGCGGTTGTGAGTAGCAGATTTGCCTTTGCAAAGCGCCTCCGAGAGCCGCGCTATTGCCCACACCACTCCTGTCCACGCCAAAAATGAAGAGGAACTCATGGCTGTTGCAACGACCCAAACGCTAGAAGCGCTCTGCGTCAATTCGATTCGATTTCTTGCGATTGATGCCGTCGAAAAAGCCAAGTCTGGTCACCCCGGCTTGCCGATGGGTGCGGCACCGATGGCATTTGTTCTGTGGGATCAGTTCATGCGGTTTAACCCCAAGAACCCCGATTGGTTCAACCGCGATCGCTTCGTTCTGTCCGCTGGTCATGGGTGCATGTTGCAATATGCCCTGATGTATCTCACTGGGTACGACAGCGTCACCCTCGACGACATCAAAAACTTCCGTCAGTGGGATTCCAAAACCCCCGGACACCCCGAAAACTTCGAGACTCCTGGGGTCGAAGTTACCACAGGTCCGCTGGGGCAGGGGATTGCTAATGCCGTTGGTCTGGCAATGGCTGAAGCCCACGTGGCGGCTCGCTTCAACAAAGATGACCTGAACATCGTAGACCACTACACCTACGTCATCCTGGGCGACGGTTGCAACATGGAAGGGGTTTCGGGCGAAGCCTGCTCCCTGGCGGGTCACCTGGGTCTGGGTAAGCTGATTGCGCTGTACGACGACAACCACATCTCCATCGACGGTTCCACCGATATTTCGTTCACCGAAGATGTGAGCAAACGCTTCGAAGCCTATGGCTGGCACGTCCAGCATGTGGAAGATGGCAACAACGACCTGGCAGCTATTGCCAAGGCGATCGAAGCCGCCAAAGCGGTCACCGATAAGCCTTCGATGATCAAAGTCACAACCACCATCGGCTATGGTTCGCCCAACAAGAACAACACCGCTGGCGTCCACGGTTCACCCCTGGGCGGCGACGAAATTAAGCTGACCCGCGAATATCTGGGCTGGAACTATGATTCCTTCCAAGTGCCCGATGATGCCATGAGCCACATGCGGAAGGCGATCGAGCGCGGCTCCAGCAGCGAAGCCAAGTGGAACGAAACCTTTGCGCAGTACAAGAAGAAGTATCCCCAAGAAGCGGCAGAATTCGAGCGCTTCCTCAGCCGCACCCTGCCTGAGGGTTGGGACAAGGCACTGCCAACCCTCACCCCCGCCGACAAGACCCTGGCAACCCGGAAGCACTCCGAAAACTGCCTGAATGCTCTGGCTCCCGTGCTGCCCGAACTGATCGGCGGTTCCGCCGACCTGACGCACTCCAACTTGACCGAGCTGAAGGTCAGCGGCAGCTTCCAAAAAGGCGCTTACGAAAACCGCAATCTGCGCTTTGGGGTACGGGAACATGGCATGGGCGCAATCTGCAACGGCATCGCCCTGCACAAGTCCGGTCTGATTCCCTACGGTGCCACCTTCCTGGTGTTCACCGACTACATGCGGGCAGCCATTCGTCTGTCGGCGCTTGCTGAGGTGGGTGCCATCTGGGTTATGACCCACGACTCGATCGCCCTCGGTGAAGACGGTCCCACCCACCAGCCCGTCGAAACGATCGCCTCCCTCCGCGCTATCCCCAACCTGACGGTGATTCGTCCGGCAGATGGCAACGAAACGGCGGGTGCTTACAAAGTGGCGATCGAGAATGCGGTCAACAACCGCCCCACGCTGATGGCATTCACCCGGCAAAGCGTACCCAACCTCGCCAAGTCCACTATCGACGCTGTTGCAAAGGGTGCATACCCCGTGGTTGACTGCGACGGCACCCCCGACATCATCCTGATCGGTACAGGGTCAGAAGTTGGGTTGTGCGTTGAGGCAGCGGAAGTGTTCACGGGCGAAGGCAAGAAGGTACGGGTTGTTTCCATGCCCTCCTGGGAACTGTTTGATGCTCAGGATGCCGCCTACAAGGAATCCGTTCTGCCCAAAGCCGTAACCAAGCGCCTCGCCGTCGAAGCGGGTATCAGCATGGGCTGGTGCAAGTATGTTGGCTCTGAAGGCGATACCGTCAGTGTAGATAGCTTCGGTGCATCCGCTCCCGGCGGCGTCTGCATGGAGAAGTTCGGCTTCACCGTAGACAACGTGGTTGCCAAGGCGAAAGCGCTGCTGGGCTAGTCACGCCTTTTCGGCTCATTCATCAAACTTGATCAACGAGGCGGTGCATTGGCTTCTCAACCAATGCACCGCTTTGTTATAGCGTTTTGCAAGCGCTTTAAGCACAGCACATGGGAGGGGCGGCGCGGCGCGCCGCCCCTCCCATGTGCTGAAGCAACTTGCGCACCGCTATAGATGAAATGTTGGTAGTCCTCCAAGGGTAATGGTTTTGGGTGTGTGGGCGCTGCCCGAGGGTGGCATGGGAATGGGTGAGCACTGTTGGGAATTGGGGGCGATCGCCCCAATTCCCTCAGCAGTCAATAGAATAGGAACAACGAATTTGTGAGATTCAGGTGGTTTCTGTGGCGTCTTTTCTTCGTAAACCTCAGCGGATAGCACTGGCACTGCTGGTGATCGGCGGCAGCGCACTCTATACCCATGCGTTTCACACATTGGACGTGAACTTTTTGTGGAAAAGCCTGGGAATTATGCTGCCGATTCAGGTGGGAGCCAGTGCTTATTTCATTTATCTCTACTGGTCTGGGAGAATTCCAGGAACGAGCTTGTATGTGCAACGACAGGAAGAACGCCATCTACCCGATGATGAGCAGTCGTAAGGGACTTGCAAACTGTCACACACCCGGTAGAACGGCTTTAATCATTTGTGCATAAATAAACTGAATGGAATATAGCCGTAGACATAGGGATTCTTGCTCTGATCGATCGCGGCAGTTTTGGCATGGGATGGATTGATGAGCAAGGGGTCCAGGTTTTGGCACTCTGTCTGGGTACTGGGTTTAGCGAACCCGTTGGCTACTCCCTATTCGTTATTCACTCAGATTGTCCGGAAATTTTTCTATTCGGGGAACACTATCATCATTTTCTACGTCCAGGATTAAGCGTCCCAAAACATCCCCTCCACTTTGGGGCGATCGCTCAACTTCCTTCTTTAAATTCGTCCGAAATTTAGTCGGCTTCTCTGACTACTCGTGCAACAAAAACCATTTAGGAGAGCGAGTTCCGCGCTCTTCCATAAGCTTGCGACCTTTTTTAACGGCAGGTTGCTGAATAAACGTTCGTGTTTTTTAGGGGATTTGGTGAATGACCCATCTTGTTTTTCCTTTGATGGCGCTTCCGGCGAAGGGGGCGAAAGCGGCGTTTTTGCGGCGAGCGCGAAAGGTGGAGGCGGTGCAGGGGGAGTTTCTGCGATCGCTCCTGCAAGCCCACGCCCAGACAGAGTTGGGGCGGCAGTATGACCTGGCAAACATTCGCTCGGTGGAGGAGTTTCGGGCGCGGGTTCCGGTGCAGCCCTATAGCTTCTTCAAGCCTTACATCGATCGCATGGCGGAGGGTGAAACCAATATCCTCACGCCCGATCCGCTGATTTTCTTCAACATGACGAGTGGTTCCACCAGTGCAAAGAAGCTGATCCCGGTGACGCGGCGATCGCGCCAGGCGGTGTCCCGTGCCAATCAGGTGGCGATGGGGTTTGTGCTGGAGGCGGCGCAGCGGCGGGAGTTGCCGTTGGGCAAAATGCTGTTCACCAGTCCCTCGAAGGAATATGGCGAAACCCCCAGCGGCGTTGCCTATGGTCCCATCAGCACCAGTGATCTGCGGCTCTCCAGTTGGCTGTCGCGGCTAATTTTTGCCTATCCCTTTGAGGCGTTGCAGATTGGGGACAGCCGCTCCCGGCATTATGTGTGTCTGCTGTTTGCGTTGCGCGATCGCCGTTTGCGGATGATTGGCGCAACATTCCCGGTGTTGGCGCTGCAACTGGCAGACTACCTGGAGCAGTTTTCCGAAGAGTTGATTCACGATCTGGCAACAGGTACGCTCCCCGACTGGCTGGAGCTTTCTCCAGAATTACGCCAAGCCCTGGAGCGGCAGTGGGTGGCAGATGGCGATCGCGCTGCCGAACTCCGTGCCATCTATGACCACGACGGGCGCTTAACCCCCAAAGCGGTCTGGGATCTCTCGTTCATTGTCACCGCACGGGGGGGCACTTCGAACTTTTATCTGGAGCGCTTTTCGGAGTATTACGGCGACACGCCCGTGTTTGGCGGCACCTATACCTGCGCCGAAGCGACTTTTGGGGTGCATCGAGACTTTGGCACCGACAGTGTGTTTCCGGCGTTTGAAAGTAGTTTTATCGAGTTCATCCCCGAAGACCAGTGGGATGTCGCGCAGCCCAAAACCGTTTTGCTGACCGAAGTAACGGTTGGCAGCCGCTACCGAATTGTGGTGACCAACTACAGCGGTTTCTATCGCTATGATGTGGGCGATGTGGTGGAAGTGGAAGGCTTTGCGCACAACCTGCCCCACTTCACCTTCCGCCATCGGCGTGGCGGCGTCCTCTCTTCCACCACCGAGAAGACAACCGAGCACCATGTCAGCCAGGTGATGCAGACGTTGCAACGGGAATTTAATGTTGCTCTGGCGAACTTCTGCATTACCCTTTCGGAGGACAGCATCCCCGCTCACTATCAGGTGAATGTCGAACTGGCAGCGGGTTCCCAGCTCGAAGACCCAGCCGCCTTTTTGCAGAAATTTGACGATCGCTTGAAAGAAATCCACACCTCCTATGCGTTTAAGCGACGAGATCAGGTGCCCCCGCCTCGGTTACGGATTTTGGCATCCGGTAGCTTTGAAACGGTGCGTCAGCGCTTGATTCAGCGGGGCGCAACGGAGTCGCAGATCAAGTTTCCGCTGGTGAGCGAGAACCGGGCTTTGCTGGCAGATTTGCCGATTGAACAAGAAGTATTAATGGAAGAGGAGAAAGTATCTCTGTGAAGTGGTTTCAAAGCTTTTTGCAGCGGGTGTTTCAGCCAGATGTCTCACGGGTATCGCAACCGTCTCGGCTATTGCCCCCTGCCCCGGTTCAGCATCCTGAAAAAATTCCCCTCGCGACCCGTCGCAACCGACTCAAAGCCGCCCACTGGATTGCGCTGGGCGTATTTGTGGGCTGTGCGATCGCCGCTTTCTACCTCGCCACCCAAGCCAATATTCCCTGGAATGAGCCGCGACAATGGATGCAGCAACTCAGCGAGTTGGGCTGGATTGGGGTCATCTTTTTTATTGCTTTTTTGGCAACGGCGATCGTAATTGGTCCCATTCCCAGCACACCGTTTACGATCGCCTCTGGAGCCATCTGGGGTCCAAATTTAGCGGCGCTTTATGGCATCATTGGCATCTTTTTTGGCAGCATTATTGCCTATTTTATCGGGCGAACCTTAGGGCGATCGGCAGTCAAAGCGTTAACAGGAAAAGCGGTTTATTTCTCCACCCACCGGGGCGAAACCTATCTGGGCTGGGTCATCATGATCACGCACATGATCCCCATCATGCCCTACGAACTCATCAGCTACGGTGCGGGTATTTCGGGTCTATCCTTTCCATTATTTTCGATGACCGCTTTACTCGGAATTATCCCTTGCACTTTACTGCTGACTCACATGGGAGCCGCACTGGCACTGAATTTGTGGCTGGCAGGGGCGATCGCCCTCACTTTCATTACCATTGTTGCCACCCTCGCCTGGGGCGTAAAAAAACACAACTGGTTCGGCTTAAAAGAAGTCATTTCTTTTCACTAAAAGTGGCTACCGTAGGATGCGTTAGCGCTAGCGTAACGCATCATTTTCAGAAGACCGATGAGAGGTTTTGATGCGTTACGGCGTTGCCTAACGCATCCTACGAAAGTTGATGCGTTACGGCGTTGCCTAACGCATCCTACGAAAGTTGTTTTCAACATTATTTCAATGTTACTTATTCCTGAACAGGGTCACGATTTATGCGGCGATGGATAGGCGGGCGATCGCACCCCCACAAAGTACCCAAACCCACTCCTCCAAAAGCCTGGGTATGGCGGGCTAGTATCACGATGGGGGGCTTCACTCTGCTGCTGGGGAGTGTGGGTGGAACCGTGGGGACGGCGCGAGGGCAAGTGTATGTGCGCCAAACCCTGTTGCCCCAGATCAGCCAGGATTTGAGCCAGAGCTTCAGTCGTCCTGTGCGGCTAGGGGAGGTTGAGTCGCTGTCGTGGCGGCACATTCGCCTGGGGGCATCCGCCATTCCTGCCACTGCCACCGATGCAGATTCGGTCGCCATCGAAGCAGTGGAGATCCGCTTCAGTCCCCTCTCGGCTTTGCAGTCCCAGACGGTGGCGCTGGATGTCACCCTGGTGAACCCGCAGATGGTGCTGGATCAAAATGCGGCAGGAGGCTGGCTGGAAACGGAGCTTCAGATGGAGGATGACGAGCGCATCCATGTGCGGCATCTGCGGATTCGGGGCGGGGCGATCGCCCTCCTGCCCCATGCTGCTACGCTTAATGGCGAAGGGGTGTTGCACCACAAAGCGGTGGTGGATCTGCCCACCCGCTTCGATTTCGAGAACCTGCGGGCGGATGTGACGCTAGGGGATGACCTGGAGGCGATCGCCCTCCGCGCCACAGCGACCTCCCGTGAGGGCGGGCAGTTCTCCCTGCGGGGAACCCTCGACCTTCCCGCCGATGCCGCCCCCACCCTGGATCTTCGCCTGCAAACCCAGCAGCTTTCCACCCTGCCGCTCAACCTGGCACTTCCGCCAGCGGTGCGGTTTACAGACGGGAGCCTCACCAGTCGCCTCCACATCCACGGGGCGCTGGATGCAGACCCGACAGTGGAAGGGCGGATCACTCTAGATGAAGCCGCCGCCTGGGTAGAAGGTGAACCCAATCCCTTTACCGCCACCAGCGGGGAGTTTCGCATCCGCAATCAGGAAATCCTATTGTCCGAAGGCTTCACCCGCTACGGCAACATCCCGTTTCAGGTACAGGGGCGGATTCACCTGGAGGAAGGGCTGGATTTGAGTGCCCAGGTGGAATCCGTCAGCGTGCCCGATTTTATGAAAACCTTTAACTTCACCCTGCCCTTTGCGGCGGAGGGGGCGCTGACCACCGACAACCTGCGGGTAACGGGACCGTTGGATGGTGCCGTGTTTTCTGGAACGGTCACCAATGCCGTTCCCATCCAACTCGATCGCCTCACCATCGCTGCCGCCCAAACCGACTTTTCCTTTAATACTGAGAGCGATCGCCTCCTCCTGAAGGACACCACCGCTCAGCCTCAGGTGGGTGGGCAGGTTATTGTTCAAGCGGATATTCAGTTGGATAAGGGCGATAACGACGCCGTGGCGCTGACCCTGGAAGCCGAGGGATTGCCGGGAGATGCGATCGCCCAACTCTACGACCTGAACTTGCCTGCCAACACATTAGGAACTTTCCAGGCAACAGGGGAGGTGAAGGTCGCCAACCAACAGCCGCAAATCCAGTTCCAGTGGGAAAGCCAGGGGGGGCAGTATCCCACGGAGGGCGCGATCGCCTTGCAGGATGATCGAGTGAAGCTGGAGGAGGCGATCGCCTGGGTGGGCAATCAGCCTGTGCAAGTGGCTGGAACCCTGGAACAGGGGCGCTGGAACCTGACCGCCCGCGCCGACGCCATCCCCACCACCGCCCTCCCCGTCGCTTTCCCCATCGCCGGACAGCTCGACGGCAGCCTGACCGTCGCCGGAAACCTGGACACGCCCACCCTGGAAGCCATGACGGCGACAGGCAATGCCACCCTTGCCCTGGATGCCGGACAGATCACGGCTCAAGCGAATCTGGCGGAAGGGACGTGGCAAACCCAGATCCAGAGTGAGAAGCTGGCTTTATCCGCCCTGACTACTCCATTTTCTGCGACCGAATCCCCCTGGGATGGCGACCTGGCAGGCGAAGTCAAGCTAACGGGAACGCTGCAAAACCTCTCTCCAGAGGCGATTCAGGCAGAAGGTCGATTAGAACTGGCGAATCTGCACCAAGACGCTGCGCCATTATTCGATCGCCCCATCAACGCCACCTTCCACTGGGCAGACAACCGCCTCCAACTGCATCACCTCGGCACTGACGGACTCTCCCTTGCAGGCTGGCTCACCGCCGATCTCCGCAACCTGGAACGTCCACAGCTTGGCGACATGGATCTGCAAGTGAGCCTCCAGGATTACGATCTGACAACCTTCCCATTACTTTTGCCCGATGCTCTGCGAGTTGCCGGACACACCCATTTTCAAGGAAGCCTTACCGGAACGCCCAACGCCCCTGTCCTCCAGGGCAATCTCCAGCTTCGTGACTTCGCCCTCAATGACTTGGCGCTGAATCCAGTGCTAAATGGCAGCGTAGACCTGGCAGCAGCGCGGGGTGGGCAGGTGCAGCTTGCGGGTGGCGAGGATGCGATCGCCCTCACCCTCGCCCCCTCCTGGCAACCCGCCACCCTCCAGATCCAGCTTGACCAGGGAATGCTCACGGCACAACAACAGCAGCCCCAACAGTGGCAAGCCACGCTCCAAAACCTTTCCCTGGAACGGATTTTGCCGATCGCCTCGTCGATGCTTCCGGCTGAACTGGAATCCCTTTCGGGAGAGCTTTCGGCGGTGCTTGATGTGAATATGGCAGAACCCGATGCGCCCCGATTGGCGGCGGAGTTTGCGATCGCCCAACCTCGCTTCCAATCCCCGCCCCTTCCCACCACCCGCCACGCCAACGACGCCCTCACCGGAAGCCTCACCTACGCGAACCAGCAGCTTGCTCTCACCGATACCGCTTTGCGTTTCGGCAATAGTCGTGCCCAAATCCGTGCCCAAATCCGTGCCCAAATCCGCGCCCAGCTCCAAACGACGGATCACCCCGACATCAGCGCCGAATTGGACATTCAACAGGGGGAACTGCAAGACCTGGCAACGCTGGTACAAAGCCTGAATCTGCTGCCAAATGCGCTTCCCCTGCTAACGGATGCCGCCAGTGTGACCGCCTTCCATTCCCACCAAACGAATAGTGAACCGACGACGGCTTTACCCTTCGAGTTGCCTGAATTGGGCGGCACTTTCTCCAGTACCCTGCGCCTGAGTGCGAATGGCGATCGCCCTCCCACCCTGCAACTGGATCTGGACGGGCAAAACTGGTCAGTGGGTTCCCTGGGGATGCAGTCTGTCAGCCTCCGCAATGCCCAGCTTCAGCATCAGGCGTTTACCCTGGAGGATCTGCGACTGGCGGGGTTAACGGTGGCAGCGGCAGCGGGCGATCGCCACCACTTCGACACCCACCTCCGTGCCTCCCGTGCCGCCACCGGACAGTGGACGGGGGCATTGCAAGCCAACGACCTTCCCCTGGCGCAACTGGCAGACCTGTTGGGGCTACCCCTAAGTGCCAGCGGAGATTTGGATGCGATCGCCCAACTCTCCGGCAACCAATCAACCCCACACTTCAGCGGAACCCTCGGCATCGACAACGCCTGCCTCAGCTCCATGCCCCTGGACGATACCGACCTGGACATTCACTATCAGCAGGGGAGGCTCACCCTCGATGGCTTAGCCCTGCACCTGCCTGAATCGCGCCAGCCCTCCGCAGGCAACAGTAACCCTCTCATCACGCTGTTTCAGGCAAATCCCCCAGCATCGCCGCCTGCCACCAACCCAGTCCCCATTCGCCGCTCCAGCGAAGCCAAGTCGCTGATCGTCGCCTACGGTCCCCTGCGACCCTCCTTTGCCCTCGCGGACCTGGAAACCTTTGCCGAAACCGGGGAAATGCCCGCTGCCTGGGCACTCTACCTCGACCTGGCTGGACTGGAACCCGATGGGGTGCAACAGGGGCTAACGCAATCGGTGTCTGTTGATTTGGGATGGGGCGATCGCCTGCTCAACTCCGCCCTCGGCAACACCCTCCTCAATGCCGCCGGACAAATCCTCCACACCCCCTCCCGCGAAACCAGCGCCACCGCCCTCCGCGCCGCCCTTATCCAGTCCCTCCAGGACGACAACCAACTGTCTGCCCTGGAGTTTTTGCAAAACTACCCGCTATCTGAATTGCATGTGGATGCGGCAAGAGGATTGGCTTTGATGGGAAGTGAGGGGTGCGATCGCCCTCCAGATAACTAAACGCAAGGGCTTTTATAAAACCCGAAATGTTTGATGAGAAGTGCGGCATTGCCGCACTTCTCATCAAACAATACCTTCGCCATTTTTCTAAAACCCTTGATTTTGCGTGCGCTTCGCGCACGCAAAATCAAGGGTTTTAGAAAAATGGCGAGCATGTTGATCAAACATTTCGGGTTTTATTGAATCTTCAATCCTTGGGTTGGGTTTGCCCGCAGTCGAGCTTGAATCTGCTGTTTCAGGTACGCATCGGCATCCTTGCGCCACACGACGCGATGCCCGCGCAATGCCGCTCCATGTGCCGACAGGCATTGTTCCCAGCCGCGACGATCGAAGATCGCCTTCAGGTCATCCAGTAAGCCCCACTTGCGTTCTTGCTGGCTGAGCTTGGCAAATTTTTCGTAGCCGGGGTAGTCGGGGAGCAGCATTTGCTCTTTTTGGTGGAGCAGCGGTGGGTTGTCGGTGTCGTAATCGCGATAGCGCACCTGGAGATCCTGGAGGGCGATCGCCATGCTGGTATGCAAAGCCGGATGGGGGTCTTTGTCGAACGTGGGATAGACCAGGTAGGTGATTTGGGGCTTTTGGACATGGAACTTCACCACGGTCGCCTCCTCCGGTCGCCCAAGGGTGCGAGAGGCGCAGCCTTCGTAGAGGCGCAGTAGGGGATCGAGCTGATCCAGCGCGGAGACATGCACCCAGAGGGAGTTGGGGCGTTGTTGCCCGATGGGGCTTTGGCGGCAGCGTTCGGCAAGGAGCGAGGTTTGCCCCAGGCTCATCAGCATCAGGTCGGCGGCGGTGCAGGCTTGCTGGTAGCTGCCAAAGAGAGCTTTGAGATCCGCTTGCACTGCCGGGGACAAATCTTTGAACTTGGGGCGTTTGCCAAAGTGGCTGAGGGCGAGGTAGACCAGCAAATCATTGCGGCGTTTGTCGGCGATCGCCTCCCATTCCCCCTCATCCGTCGCCTGCAAGACGACTTTGAATGCCCGCTTGATGCTGCCAAATTCCGACTGAAGCGGTGCCAAGGCTGCGGGGTCTAATTCTTCGGCAGCGGGCAAGCGTCCCCGGTCAGTGTAGAAGTCCATCAAGGGCTGCAACCGTTCCCGATATTCCTCAAACTTGTTGACCTTGAGGCGAATGCGGGGAGCCGTGGCGCGGGAGCGAAACCGGGAGGCACGAAAGCTTTCTGCCTGGGCGTCATCTCGAAAGACGAAGTAAATGCCCAGCGCGACGGGCACGGCGTCAACGCCCAACACCTGGTCAATGTAGGCTTTGAGTTCTTCCTGCTCGTAGTATTTCTGGAAGGTGTTGCGGCGGGTGATAATGCCGTCGCCATAGGCAATGACGCCACGGGTGCGATCGTCGATCAGCACCTGGGCGGCGACAATGAGCACCTTTTGCGCCAACCCCCAGGCAGTGAGCAACGCCTCCCGCCGCTCGGCGGTATCTTCGATCACGTTGATGACGTAGCCCAGGTTCACCACATCGGCGATCGCCTGGGGTTCGTCGGGGCGGAAGTAGGGGTCCCAACCCGCGCTGGACAAGCCCATGCGGTGGATGTATTCGATGTCGGCTCCATGCCCACAGCCATAGTCGAAGTAGGTGGTGCCGGGGGGGAACAGCCCCGCTTCGACCGCCAGCCGCACGGGTTTTGATGCAGTGACTCGGGCGATCGCCGCCCGATGGCGCTGAATCGTTGGCTTAGCCTGGGTGGGCTGGGCATCAGTTGTCAGCGGGCAAGCCAGGTAGTGGTCATGGATCACCAGTTTGCGCTCTTGCAGCCGCTGTTCCCAGGCATGGCGAAAACCAATGCCTCGGGATTCATCGAGCAGCCCCAACACTTCTTCTTGCTGCGTCAACCCGGCAAAGGTGGCATAGAGGGGATAGTCTGGGGCGACAAAGGTTTCTTTGCGGTGCAGGATGGGGGGATTGTCGGTGGCGCTGTAGTTGCGATCGCTGGCTTTGAGGCTATTGAGATTAATTTGAATGCTGCTTTGCAGGGCGGGATGGGCGTCTGTGTCGAAGTCGGGGTAAAACAGATAGACGATTTGCGGCTTGCTGAAACTGAACTTAACAAGGGTGGCGGTTTCGACTTGAGCGGTGACTTTTCTCGCTAATTGCTCCAACGCTTGCAAGGCTGGATCTAACAACTCCAGCGCCGAAACATGCACATACAGCGCATCCGGCAGCCGCTTTCCCACAGAGCTACGCTGACATAGCTCGACATAGGCTGGCGACTGGATGGATACGGAGGACATGAATGGTTGAAGAATCGTTGAAGTTGGGACAGCCGAGACGGCTATCCTACATTAGAGTTGTTGGGAAATAAAACCCTCTTTAGTACAGGAGTACGGGGTTTTCCAATTTCCCCCCTCAGTTTATGCTGCATCCAGATATAAGTTCCACA
>JGI12519J13273_1000254_pt1 | contig 18758 bp, 16 predicted proteins | sample HotLakmasection1_FD_13273 | JGI IMG/M metagenome (IMG submission 13273) | reverse complement strand
GGATCACGTATGAAATAAAACCCGGAATTTTTGATGAGAAGCGCGGCAATGCCGCGCTTCTCATCAAAAATTCCGGGTTTTATTTCATACGTGATCCTTAGCTCCTGATGGATCGATACGTTGAAATATGGTAGGCAGCGATCGCACCAATCAAATCGCACCAATCAATGAATTTATGGGTTCAGACATTTCATTTACCTACAAATCAGGGAAAAAAAATAACCGTGGTTGTAAACCCCACCGCAGTTTCCATGTGCTTTTTTAAACCATCCTCTTCCCAGGTATATTTGAGGAAGCAACGAACTTGCGCTATTCTCCTAAGCAGTTGGAACCGTTTGAATCGCACAATAGGCACCACTTGACGTTCCAAACCTTCAGAGACGGGAGTTAGATACAGGAGAAAAGCAAATGAGTAACCGATATGACGAACAGCGTGAGGAACTGGAATTTCAAGCCGAGCAAAGACGCCTTCAATTAGAAGAAAAACGGATTGCCAATGCCCAGTGGAATGCTGGATTAAGCCGTGTCGTCACAGCAATCTACAGCCTTGTTGGCGCATTGGAAGTATTGCTTGCTTTCCGATTTGGGTTGCGCCTGTTTGGGGCAAACCCTGAAAATCCATTTGCTCAATTTATTTATACCTTCTCCGCTCCTTTTATTGCCCCTTTTTCTACACTTTTTATTAGTCCTACTTCAGCGGATGCAACCCATATCTTCGACGTCAATATTCTGGTTGCGATGATTGCTTATGGGGTAGTGGGCTTAGTGATTGGTACTTTGATATGGCGCATTTGGAGTCGCTGAACAATCAAGCTATGCACTCAGAAATTGCCGCTTACCTGGCATCCGTTCCAGCCCATCGGGCGAAATCTCTGGCACAAATTCACGACCTGATTATGTCGGAGTTTCCCCAGGCGACAGAATCGATGGAGTATAAGATGCCTACCTACAAAATAGGAGACAACTGGCTGGCGATCGCCAATCAAAAAGCCCACATTTCTTTCTATACCTGCGATCCGGCGCTCATTCAGCCTTACCTCGACCAGCATCCCAACATCCGAGCGGGCAAGGGTTGTCTGCGCTTCCGAGACACGCAAACGGTTGATCTGCCCACACTCCGCACTGTAGTGCGTTTAGCTCTCACCAAGGACAAGTCACAGCAGCCCTCCTAACGCCGAGACGCTCACCCGCATCTACCCCGGCCGCGCTTCCTGCACCATCAATCTTCACCTCCTGACAGGGGTTTACCTTCGCAGACATGCAGTCGTATCAGGCAACTAAGAGCTAAGCAAGAAAATAGAAAAACATATTCGCCATTTTCCCTAAAACCCTTGATTTTGCGTGTGCTCCGCACACGCAAAATCAAGGGTTTTAGGGAAAATGGCGAATATGTTGGCTTCTTAAAGTACTCTAAGTATTTTTACTATGTTAACGACCGTGACGAACTCTGAAGAAAATATGAGTTTTCGGAAGAAGGAACAAGGCTCCTGTTACTCTAAATATAGTTTCAATGCTGCTGGCAACCTTATATTACAGCCAGCTTTTCAATACCCCTCATAAGACTGCCAGTCACCCATATAAAGACTGGCTTTTAAGAAAAGATAAATGCTCCTGAACGCCCCTGAGTATTTCTACCCAGGGGCGTTTATTTCCTTTAATGTTGATTTGTTGAAGCACTCTTAGGACTTACGCACTTCGTGCGAAAACCCAAGCAGTTGAGCGATTTTTCGGGCGCACCGCGCCCGAAAAATCGCTCAACTGCGTAAGTACTGACTCTATAGCCGTTGAAGGCTAGATCGAACCAGCAAGACCTTTTGGAAGCCGTGCACCGCGCGGCTTCCAAAAGGTCACTTGCCTTAACTAAATTTTCAATTGCTGGACATTGCGTCTATTGCGTCGCGCCAACTAAATTACGAAATTCTTCCAATTGGCGAATTTCATCAAAACTGTTGTCGCCTAGCGCCATGACACGGTAGAGATGGGGACTGAGGACGAGCGCCCGATGTAGGCTCCGCAGGGTTTGCGGCAAGTCACGCTGCAAGCTGTAGCAACAGGCTTTGCCATACCAGGCTTCGGGGTTATCTTCTTTGAAAGCCAGGGATTGGTCAAAGCTCTGCACGGCTTCTCCATATCGCCCCAGCTTGCTCAGCACCATTCCGCGATGGCTCCAGGCGTAGTAGCAACTGCGTTTGATGGCGATCGCCGTATCCAAGCTACTCAGCGCATCTTCGTAACGGCGAAGCCGTGCCTGGGCAACTCCCCGGTTGTACCAGGCACGGTAGTTCTCGGGGCGCAGTTCTACGACCTGGTCGAAGCAGGCGATCGCCTCACGATGGCGAAAGGTTCGCATGTTGGCGTAGCCCTTGTTGTACCAGGCTTTGATGTCCTTTGGGTTCAGCCGAATGGCGCGCTCAAAGCTTTCGATCGCCTCGTCGTAGCGCTCTAGCTTTGCCAAAGTAATGCCTTTCCCCTGCCAGTGCAACGCCTCTTTGGGCTTGTACTGAATGGCGCGACTAAAGCTTTCAATCGCGTCGTTATACATTCCAATTTCATGCAAACAATAGCCCCGCTTGCTCCAGGCTTCAGCATGGGTTGGATTTTGCAGCAAAATCTTATCGAAGCGCGCGATCGCCTTTTCGTAGCGTCGCGCCACAAAAAGAGCCGTTCCCTGGCTCAGCCAGTTATGGATATTTTGATCATCTTTCATGGTGATGCAAAGTGGGCAGCGCCCGATTCTGGTAGAGACCCAATCCTCTGCCTGCGCCGTTATTTAAATCGGTCATTTTTTGGAGGCGTAAAAATGCCGACAAGAGGGGTTTGAAGGCTTAGGTCAGAGGCAAAGACCAATTTCCGCGTTGCCCTGGTAATATGCCAGTTTTATCTGAAAGGAAAAATTTGATAGCCTAGTTTGATAACTCAAAATGCGCAGATTCAAGAGCATATGCGATCGCCCAAAGCCCTGCTTTCTCTTGATCGTGGCTCACATTTGAATCCGACTTCTATTGTCATTCACCTTCCGCAATACCTTGTGGCAACCATTCAACGTAATAACCGGAGATTTGGCAAACTTTACAGCACCCTATCGATATAGTATGCCCCGCACTCCGTGAAATAATTAGCAGGACATCGTAAACTTCATGTCAATTTGAGTCCAATGGATTGTGACATGAGTTTGGGAAAAAATTAGCAGTTTTACGGGCGACACCAACACTATGGGGATGGAAATGCGAACGGAAAAAGACTCTATGGGGGAGCGTCAGCTTCCAGATAACGCGTATTACGGCATCCAGACTCTACGTGCCACCGAAAATTTTCCGATTAGCGGCTTAAAACCTCCCGCAACCTATGTGGATGCCTGCGTGTTAATTAAAAAGGCGACAGCACGGGTGAATGGCGAATTGGGCTGTATTCCGGCAGAGATTAGTCGGGCGATCGTGCAGGCGGCGGATGAGGTGTTGCAGGGGCAGTGGCGCGACCAGTTTGTGGTGGATGTGTATCAGGCGGGGGCGGGCACGTCCCATCACATGAATGTGAATGAGGTGCTGGCGAATCGGGCGCTGGAACTTTTGGGGGGAGGAAAGGGCGACTATGCCCGCGTTAGCCCCAATGACCATGTGAACTATGGGCAATCGACCAATGATGTGATCCCCACGGCGATTCGGATTGGGGGGCTGCTGGCACTGGAGCGATCGCTCTACCCCAGTTTGGCAGGGGCGATCGCCACCCTCGACAACAAGGCGCAGGAATATCAGGATGTGGTGCGATCGGGGCGAACGCACTTGCAAGATGCCGTCCCCGTGCGGATGGGCGAAACCTTCCGCGCCTGGGCACAAATTCTGGCGGATCATCTGGTGCGCCTGGAGACGGCAGCGCAAGACTTGACGGTGCTGGGCTTGGGTGGCAGTGCGGCAGGCACGGGCTTGAATACTCACCCCCGCTATCGCTTCCGGGTGGCGGAGGTGCTGTCAGAACTGCTTGACCAGCCGTTGCAAACCGCCCCGCACCTGATGGCGGCAATGCAGAGCATGGCTCCCTTTGTGAATGTGTCGGGGGCACTTCGCAATCTGGCACAAGACCTGGCGAAGATTTCCCACGACCTCCGGCTGCTGGATTCGGGTCCCAATACGGGTTTCAAGGAGATTCAACTGCCGCCCGTGCAACCGGGTTCCTCGATCATGCCAGGGAAGTACAACCCGGTGATGGCGGAAATGACCTCGATGGTGTGCTTTCAGGTGATGGGCTACGACACGGCGATCGCCTTTGCTGCCCAGGCCGGACAGTTGGAACTGAACGTGATGATGCCGCTGATTGCCTTCAACCTGATCCACAGCATTGAACTGCTGGGCAATACCCTGAGTGCGCTCACCGAGCGGGGCTTGAAGGGGCTGACAGTGCGAGGCGATCGCTGCACCACCTACGCCGAAAGCAGTCTGGCGCTGGTGACTGCCCTCAACACCCACATCGGCTACCTCAACGCCGCCGCCGTTGCTAAAGAATCCTTAGAAACGGGCAAGACTCTCCGGCAGATTGTGCTAGAAAAAGGACTGATGAGCGAGGAAGCGCTGGCTCAGGTTCTGGATTTGGCAAAGATGAGCGCAATGCCGGGTTCCGCTTCCGAAAATGCATCCCCATCCTAATTTCCAACCATTATGTACACCCAAGAATCTGTTTACACCCAGATGACCTTTCACTACATGAATGGTCAGTCTGAATCGTTCAATCTCTACGCACCGATTGAGTCCGACGGTTCTAACCAAACCCTGCAACTCGAAGTGCGCCATTTGCTGGGCAAAGATTGGTGGATTATCAACCTGTCCGACCAGACGGTGTTTGTGAACATCGACAATGTGGTGAAGGTCGAGGTCAAGCCTGCGATCGACCAGCTCAAGGGAGAAGATGTGTTTACGAATGCGGAACGGGTCACGGCATTGAACCGTTCTCGCTAATGGATCGTGAATGCATAAATTCTGTCCGAATCGTGCCGCCCATACCATTCCGCCCAATGTACGGGCGGGTTTGATAGAAAGCTGTTGCAACAGCGGATAACCTATATAAACCCGCCCCTACGACATGCCGCCCAATGTACGGGTCGTGCCGCCCAATGTACGGGCGGGTTTGATAGAAAGCTGTTGCAACGGCGTATAACCTATATAACCCCGCCCCTACGATATGCCGCCCCAATGTACGGGCGGGTTTGATAGAAAGCTGTTGCAACAGCGGATAACCTATATAACCCCGCCCCTACGACAACCCTTCCCCCAAACCTAACCCCCCGCAAAAGCAAATTCCAAAATCAAAACTGTCAGTTCAAGGTTGCACGAACGGGTGGATCTGGCACACATTAATAACCAGGATTTGGCAGATAAAATGAGTCGTTTACGGATGGCTCTCGATCTGTAATTCTGCGTTGTTTCTTCTCCCCAAACCAACGGCACCATGAATCCAACGGTAAGTCTGACCCGTGCTTCTTCCTATGAATATGACTACCTGCGCGAGCAACTGCGGCAGGTGTTGGAACCGATGGGGGGCATGGCTGCCTTTGTGAAACCGGGCGATCGCGTCCTTCTCAAACCCAATTTACTCACCGGATCGCGCCCCACCCGCGAATGTACGACACGAATGGAGCTGGTGTACTGCGTCGCCCAACTGGTGCAGGAAGTTGGCGGCAAGCCGTTTCTGGGCGACAGTCCCGCCTTTGGTAGTGCACGGGGGGTGGCGATCGCCAACGGCTATGCGCCCCTGCTGGATGAGTTGAAAACCCCCGTTATTGAGTTCAGCGGCAACCGCTATGCCACCGCCAGCAATGACTTCAACCATCTGCTGCTCTCCAAAGAAGCGATGGAGGCAGATGTGGTGATTAATCTGCCCAAAATCAAGTCCCATGTGCAACTCACCCTGACTTTGGGCGTCAAGAACCTCTTCGGCTGCGTCCCCGGTAAGATGAAAGCCTGGTGGCACATGGAAGCCGGGAAAGACCGTCTGCGCTTCGGTACGATGCTGGTGGAAACGGCACGGGCGATCGCCCCCAGCCTCACCATCGTTGATGGCATCATCGCCCATGAGGGCAATGGTCCCAGCCAGGGCGATCCCCGCTATCTGGGCATCCTTGCCGCTGCTAACGATGTCTTCGCCCTCGATCGCGCCCTCGTCGATATTCTCCAGACCGATCCCACCACCGTTCCCACCCAGGTCGCCGCCGAGCAACTGGGCATCAATCCCGCCCTCGATGCCATTCAGTTCCCGCTGCTCTCCCCCGCCGAACTTCAGGTCGCCGACTGGAAACTCCCGCAAAATATCATGCCCATCGACTTCGGGATGCCACGGGTGCTCAAATCCACCTTCCGCCACCTCTACATCCGCTTCATCAAAGAACCCCTGCGCGCCTACAGCGATCGCCCCCAGATCACCCGCACCTGACACCGCATCTACGCTGCCGCATATCCCCGTGCAAGTCCCTTATGTGGGTGTTCCAAGCTTTGCAGACTGCACTGCCATCTCCATCAAAATGTGCTGTGCCCGCTGCTCACTACAACGGTAGCCGGGATGCCGCTGGACGTAATGCCCATCGGATTGCAACTCCCATGCCTGGCGATTGTCGGCAAGCAGGATGCCCAGGATTTCTTTGATTTCCCCAGCCGCTTCGGGCGATTCAATGGGAGCCATAGCTTCCACCCGTCGATCCAGGTTGCGGGGCATCCAGTCGGCACTACCGATGTAGATTTTTTCTTCGCCTCCGTTGTGGAAATAGACGATGCGAGAATGCTCCAGCAGTTGCCCGATAATGCTGATAACGCGGATATTTTCGCTGATCCCTGGTACTCCGGGGCGCAGGCAGCAGATGCCTCGCACAATCAAGTCCACCTTCACTCCCGCCTGAGACGCCTCGTAGAGCGCCACAATCATTTTGGGATCGACCAGGGCATTCATCTGGGCAACAATGCGAGCGTGGCGTCCCTGTTTAGCATGGTCGATTTCTTGATGGATGTGGTGGAGCAGGCGATCGCGCAAATTCACGGGCGCAACCAATAACTTGCGGTAGGCATTTTGCCGGGAATAGCCCGTCAGGTAGTTAAACAGATCCGCCACATCTGTTGCCAGATCGTTGTTGCTGGTGAATAAGCCCACATCCGTGTAAACCTGAGCCGTTTTGGGGTTGTAGTTGCCTGTACCCACATGTACATAGCGACGCAACCCATCGTCTTCCCGCCGCACCACCAGCACCAGCTTGGTATGGGTTTTCAAGCCAACCAACCCATAGACCACATGGACGCCGACATTTTCCAAAATCCGTGCCCAGTTGATATTGTTTTCTTCATCAAACCGGGCTTTCAGTTCTACCACCGTTGCCACTTGCTTGCCATTTTCGGCAGCGGCAATCAGCGATTCGATAATGGGCGAGTCGCCAGAGGTGCGGTACAGCGTCATTTTAATCGCCAGCACATGGGGATCATGGGCTGCCTGGGCAATAAACGCCTGCACCGAATCATCAAAGGATTGATAGGGATGATGCACCAACACATCGCGCTGGCGCAGCACCGAAAAGAAGTCACAGGCTGCCAAGGGCGCTGCCTTGGCGGGAGAAAAGTCTGTCCGGTTGCGGCGCTTTCGGGGCAGGGGACGCAGGCAGGGGTGCGGCACCGACTTGAGGCGGTTCGCTTTCAAGTCGGGTAGGGGGATGTCCATCAAAACCATGACATCCCGCAAGCAGAGAATCCCTTCCATGTCATAAACGTCCTCCGGCATGATCTCCATTTCATGTATCAGAAGATTGCGGATGGCATCGGGCATGGAGGCATGCACCTCCAGCCGGACGACCGAGCCTCCTGTGCGACGAATGCGCAGCTTTTGCTCGATCGCCAGCAGCAAATCCTCCGCCTCATCTTTTTCCAGCGTGAGGTCTGCATCCCGTGTAATCCGAAAGGGGTAATATTCGGTGACTTGCATGCCCGGAAAGAGGGCTTCCAGGTTGTAGGCAATCACCTGTTCCAGGGGCACAGCACACCAGATGGCATCGCCACGTCCACTCGCCATGGGCAGGCTGGTGGGGATCTGAGTGAAGCGGGGTAGGGTTTCGGGGACTTTGACCCGTGCCAGTTGGCGCTCTCCGGTGATGGGATTGTGCAACTGCACCACCAAATTCAGGGTGAGGCTGGCAATATAGGGGAAGGGCTGGCGGGGATCAAGTGCCAGGGGCGTGAGAATGGGGGCAATGTGCTGCTGGAAGTACTGATGCACAAAGTCTTTTTGATCCAACGACAGTTCCCGGTAATCCATTAAATAGATGCCGTGGGCTGCCAGTTGGGGGCGCAATGCCCGCTGAAAGTGGCGCTGATGGCGATAAACCAGGGGCAACAGGCGATCGCGGATGGCTTCCAACTGTTCCTGAGGCGTGCAGCCGTCGGGCGATCGCTTCGTCACCTCAGCTTCCACCTGCTGTTTCAACCCCGATACCCGCACCATGAAATATTCATCGAGATTGCTGCTAAAAATCGCGGTAAACTTGACCCGTTCCAGTAACGGGTTACGCGGGTCAAGCGCTTCTTGCAATACGCGATTGTTAAACTCCAACCAGCTCAGTTCCCGGTTGAAGAAGAGTTGGGAATTGTTCACCGTCACCTCATCCGGTTGGGGATCACTGGCATAGGTAGTCGGTGCATCAGATGCTGTGTCGGGCAATGCAGACAACATCTGAAGACGATCAAATTCTCGATGCATCATCCCTGATAGAGTCTCGTAGAGCCTCGAAGAAACAACAATATTCGGTGGCGACTGGGAAGGGAAACACTAAAGGGGAATGCTTGATAATACTACGATCTCAACAAAATTGGCGTCTACCCGTAACAGGGCAGCAGTTCTCATGATGGGGTTGAGAGCGGAAAGTTCGCGTCCGTTCGGGTGCGAACTTTCCGCTCTCAACCCTGAAAATAGCTTGTTGCCGAGCTATCTGCCGATCTATCTTCAGGATTGATTTCAAAGTGAGATCCAAAAGTGAGAATTATTGCGAACGGGGCGATCGCCAAACTTGAAGAAAATCCCTCGCTTCACAGGTTGTTGCAGAGTCGTAAGGTTCCCGCAAATCCAGCTATCATAGCGAATGTCGTATGAGCTACAGACATGGCTAGACAGCGCTCCCTTCTCTTGCTTGTTTTGATTTTGGCGATCGCCGCCATCATCACCCTGGTCAACCTCCCCATCCGGCTGGGTCTGGATTTGCAGGGAGGAAGCCAGCTAACCCTGCAAGCCCAACCCACTGAAGCGGTTCCCGAAATCACCCCTGACAAATTGGAGGCGGTGCGGAACGTGGTAGAACGCCGCATCAATGCCCTGGGAGTTGCCGAATCGGTGGTGCAAACCGTGGGCAGCGACCAGCTTTTGGTGCAGTTGCCGGGGGTAAGCGACCCGGCGCAGGCAGAGCGGGTGCTCGGTGGCACCGCCCAATTAGATTTCCGCGAGCAGAAGTCGGGAACTGAGGAGCAGCTTGCCATTGAGTTTCAGGTGCAGCAGGAGTTGCTGATTCAACAGGCGCAACTGGAAGCCGCCGGAGAGGACGCCGATGCAGCGGCGATCGCTGCCAACCAGGACGCTCTGGACCGGAGTCAGGCGGCAATTTCTGATCTCTTTATCAAAACGGATCTGACGGGAGAGAAGCTGAGCAATGCGTTCGCAGCTCCCGGTGCGACGGGCAGCGCCTGGGAGGTTGGGCTAGAGTTCAACAACCAGGGCGCAGAAGAATTTGCTGACCTCACCCGAAACGTGGCTGGCACCGGACGCCGCCTCGGAATCTTTTTGGACAATGAGTTACTGAGTGGACCCGTGGTGGATGTGCGCTACGCCGAAACGGGGATTACCGGAGGACGCGCCAGCATCTCCGGCAACTTCACCGCCGAAACCGCCAACGACCTGGCATTGCAGCTCCGCAGTGGCGCATTACCCGTCCCTGTCGAAATTTTGGAGAACCGCACCGTCGGGGCAACCCTCGGACGCGATAGCATCCAGCGCAGTATCATCGCTGGGCTGGCAGGCTTGGTACTGGTGCTGGTGTTCATGGTGCTGTACTACCGTTTGCCTGGAGCCGTCGCCGATGTTGCCTTGGTGGTTTATGCGTTGCTCACAATGGCGCTGTTTGCTCTGCTCGAAGTGACCCTCACCCTGCCAGGAATTGCGGGCTTCATCCTCAGTATTGGGATGGCCGTCGATGCCAACGTCCTCATCTTTGAGCGCACCCGCGAAGAATTGCGTACTGGCAAGACCCTTTATCGTTCCGTGGAATCGGGCTTTTATCGCGCCTTTTCCAGCATTTTGGACAGTAACGTCACCACTTTGATCGCCTGCGGTGCCCTGTTCTGGCTGGGTACGGGTCTGGTGAAAGGCTTTGCCTTGACCCTGGCGATCGGGGTTGCCGTCAGCATGTTTACGGCACTCACCTGCAGCCGCACCCTCTTGCTGACCGTCCTCAGCTTCTCGCAACTCCGCAAACCTGAATACTTCTGCCCTAATCTCCCCTCGTCGAACCCTCAAGCCAAAGCAACCTCATGAAGCTCAACATCATTAAACAGCGCACCCTTTGGTGGGCAATTTCTGTCGCGGCGATCGCCATCGGTTTTATCGCAACCCTAATTTCCTGGCAGCAGTTTGGTGCGCCCCTGCGTCCCAGCCTCGATTTTGTCGGCGGCACCCGGCTGCAACTGGAACTGGTTTGTACCCGTACCGAGAGTTGTGATGGCCCCATCGACGCGTCAGAGGTGCGTGAAATTCTGGCAGCGGAAGGACTGGCAGGCAGCAGCATTCAGGTGGTGGGCGACCAGCAAAACGCCCTCTCCATCCGCACAACCACCCTGAATGTAGACCAGCGAGAATCTTTGCTCGAAACCCTGGAGGCAGAACTGGGGGAAATTGACCCCACCCTCATCCAAATCGACACGGTGGGACCGACCCTGGGACGGCAGATCTTCGTCTCAGGGCTGACAGCCCTCGGAGCGTCTTTCCTGGGGATCATGATTTACCTCAGTCTGCGCTTCCAGACCGACTACGCCGCCTTTGCACTGCTCGCCGTCCTCCATGATGTGCTCATCACCCTGGGCTTCTTCGCCATCATGGGACTTCTCTTTGGGGTAGAAGCCGACAGCTTGTTTATTGTGGCGCTGCTCACCATCGTGGGTTTCTCGGTAAACGACACTGTGGTCATCTACGATCGCGTCCGCGAAACTATCCGCAACAACCCCGGCGACCACATCGATGACATCGTAGACGCTGCCGTTAACCAAACCCTGACCCGCTCCATCAACACCACCTTCACCACCCTGCTTTCCCTGGTCGCCATCTTCTTGTTCGGCGGCGAAACCTTGAAGTATTTTGCCCTGGCGCTGATCGTGGGGTTCATCGCCGGGTCATACTCCAGCATCTTCATCGCCAGCACCCTGCTTGCCCTCTGGCGCGAGCGCACCGGACGCGCCTACGCCGAAGTCACGCCAGCGGATGCCGAACCCGCCGATTCCACGCCGTAGGCAACTGCATTCTGCGAAGAGCTTTGGTGAAAGCAGGTGCGGCTTTGCGGCACCTGCTTCCACATACAGGGATCTTCCATGACTTGGAGCCATCCAAAATTCAAGATCCAATACCAACTTTCTGAGCAGCCCCCTCTCTCTGGGATTTTATGTATAGCGTTTTGCAAGCGCTTTAAGTACAGCCCATGGGAGGGGCGGCGCGCCGCGCCGCCCCTCCCATGGGCTGAAGTAACTTGCGCACCGCTATATTTGCTAACCCCTTACTTTGCCAGGTCAGGAAACACCTCTTGCACTGCGGGATGTACCAGGTCATTTTTCCAGACGTTTAGCCCCTTCCGCAGGGGTTCGTCGATCTCCAGCGCCTTGATGCCATAATTCGCGAGTTTGACCGCGTAGGGTAGCGTGCTGTTATTGAGTGCCTGGGTCGCCGTCCAGGGAACGGCTCCTGGCATGTTGGGAACGCCGTAGTGCACAACGTCGGAAACGGTGTAGGTGGGTTGGCTGTGGGAGGTCGGGTGCATCGTTTCTACGCACCCTCCCTGATCTACCGCCACATCCACAATGACTGCGCCGGGATGCATCTGGTCAACCAAATTCGCTGAGAGCAGGGTGGGAGCTTTGCGACCCGGAACCAGCACCGCACCGACCACCAGGTCTGCTGCCCGCACCGCCGGCTCGATCGCCGTTGGACTACTGTAGAGCAACGACACACGGGAACCAAAGATAGTCTCCAGGTAGCTTAGCCGTTCTACATTGATGTCGAAAATCTGCACCTGTGCGCCCATGCCAACGGCAATGCGGGCGGCTTCGGTGCCAACAACGCCACCCCCCAGCACCACGACCCGCCCCGGACGCACCCCGGGAATCCCGCCCAGCAAGACCCCCCGACCGCCCTGCTGACGCTCCAAAAACCTTGCCCCAAACTGCACCGAAAGCCGCCCAGCAATGATGCTCATGGGCGTTAGCAGAGGCAGGGTACGGTTGGGTAGTTCGACGGTTTCGTAGGCGATCGCCGTCACTCCCGATCGCATCAACTGCTCCGTCAACTCTCGCGTTGCCGCCAGGTGCAGGTAAGTAAACAACAACTGCCCTTTCTGCATTAGGGAATACTCGGCTGGAAGGGGCTCCTTCACTTTCACCACCATTTCCTGGTTCCAGGCATTTTGGGCACTGGACACAATCGTTGCCCCACTCGTCTCGTAGTCTTCGTCGGTGAACCCAGAACCTTCTCCTGCGGCGGTTTCCACAAAAACCGAATGCCCTGCTTCCACCAGCACACGAACACTGGCAGGGCTCAGCCCGACGCGAAATTCCTGATCCTTAATTTCCTTTGGGACACCGATTTCCATCAAATTACCTCGAACGACATAGGAACGACATAGGATAGTGCAACAAGGCTGGCAACGGGACTGGCAGTAAAACTTGCAATGGACTGGCAGCAATTCCGTCAATTTCAGCTTAAGCAAAGATAAGATTTCTCTGCTTCACCCGATAAGATAGAGGTTTGGGGCGATCGCGCTACCATCAGCCGTTCCAGCACGACCTATCTTTCCAGCGCGTGCCCATTTTTGAGTCCCATGTTGGGTCCCATTTTTGAGTTGAAGTGATGGGGGCTGCTGTATTCCCGGTGCAAGTGGGGGAAGAACGCTTGAGGAATCACAAGGACTTGCCACAAGGACTTTCCATAAGAACTTGCCACGAAAACTTACAGACAGAAACATTGCTCGATCTAACCCTACCAGGAAGACCCTATCAAGGCGAATCCAGAATTTGTGAAAAGCCGTTCTCCCTCAACAGGGGGCAACAATCCGTTGCGTTGGGTCGCCTCAACGAGAAAAACAGTCCGTAGAAAGCACCTTGACGATCGCCCCATCGCCCTTAAAATAAAGTTGAAAATATTAAGATTTGTTGCATCATGACTCAAACGCCTCCTCAGCCCACCGTAACTCCATCTCTGGATGTTCCGAAGTTTGGTTTCAATGATTATGCCGAGCGCCTCAACGGTCGTGCGGCGATGGTTGGTTTCGCCCTAACTCTAATTATCGAGTTTGTGACGGGTAAAGGGCTTATGTCATGGCTGGGGCTTTACTAGAGCTACCGTAAGCTGCGAAAAACTGGCGCGTTGCCAGGTTGATGCCTTTTGGGTTGGAGGTCGTTAGAATTTGGAAGTCGTTAGAATTTGATAGACGGCTTGTCCTGAAGTTACCCTCCTCGCTCTCATGCAGACATCCCTGGCTTCCCATGCATTACGGGTTGGTGAGGTCGCTCAACAGAGTGGGCTACCAACCAAGACTGTGCGTTACTACGACGATATTGGGCTGTTGACGCCGACAGTGGAGCGATCGCCCTCTGGCTATCGGCTGTTTTCGCCGGATGTGCTGAATCGTCTGGCGTTCATCAAGCAAGCGCAGAGCCTTGGTTTGAGCCTGGACGAAATTCGGCAAGTGTTGCAGGTGCGCGATCGCGGCGATCTCCCCTGCGGTGAGGTGCGGCATTACCTGGAAACAAAGGTTGATGCTATCAGCCAGCAGATTCAGTCCCTCGAAGCCCTGCGCAACGATTTGCAGAATATTCTTTCAGGTTGGGAAGATGAGCCATCGGGCGATCGCATTGCCCACACCATCTGCCCCAACTTGCAAAAAGATTAGGATCACGCATGAAATAAGACCCGGAATTTTGGGTCTTATTCTATTTTCGGTCCTTAGGGATCTGCGGCTTAATAGAATCCCAATTTTTGAGAGAGAAGGCTGGCTCTAGCCAGCCTTCTCTCTCAAAAATTGGGATTCTATTTTCTTGCAAGTCCCTTAGTGCTGAACACGGAAGTCAAAATCGACCATGAGTTTGGCTTCGGCAGCCTGGAATTGGCGGTTGGGTTGCCAGAGTTCGATGGTGGTGCCATCGATCAGCCATTGCAGTTCGGGCAGGGTTTGCAGAATGCTGTCCATCACCTGCTTTTGTAGATGTTCGATCAGGCAGGGGTGGAGGAGCCATTCACTGGTGGTCGATTGCACCACAACATCTGCTTCCAGTGGAAAGACATCGGGTTCGGGAAGCTGCCCCGTTGCCAGGTCGATGTAGCGATCGCCCTCTGGAGTATGCAGTTTCAGCGTGAGGAGCAACCTCAGCCGCCCGGTTTGCCAGTCGCTCCCCGGTTGCAGCAGACGGCAGGGCAGTCCTCCCACCAGGTGCATGACCCCATAGGCGCTGCGGCTAACGCACCAGAGCAGCCAGTTGGTCAGGTCTTCTAGCCTTACTCCCTCCTCGGTTTCAGCGGTATCGAGGAAGGGCGGGGCTTGTTCCAGCAGGTCGGCGACTTCGCAGGCGTTTTTCACCAGGGTAGGCAAAACCTCCTCCGTGAGCGGCGGCACCTCCGCATTCGCAAGATTCTGGTATGCCGGGAGTTGGGGAATCAGGGTGGCGAGATGGTTCTGGATGATTGTGGTGCGATAGGCATCCAGCCAGACGGTATCCGTAAATTTGAGCCGCGTAACCGTCGCATCCTCCGCCTCAGCGGCGGGCAATGCGGGGGGACTGTAACTTCCTTCGTAGAAGGCAAACGCCAGTTCCAGCTTGAGGGTTCCGGTTTGCCAGGGATGACCTGGAGCCAGGGCATTGACCGCAATCCCTTCAAGGAAGCTGAGGACGGCAGGCGTGGTCATGCGGACATGCTGCACGAGGGTGTGCAGCACAGTTCCGGTGGGTTGCGGTTCCGGCATGGGATAGCCCGCCAGAATTTGCAGGGCGATCGCCTCATCCAACAAAACTTCGGGGGGGTGCTGGGTCACCAAATCTGCCACCTGATGCTGCTCTGCCATTGCCCCATGCAACAGTGCCGCCAACCGCACAATCCCTGTTCGCCCCTCCCCCTCCGCCGTCGTAATCTGCGCGGGAACTCCCTCCAGCAAGCGCATCACCGCATAGGAACTGCGTGCCATTCCCCAGAGCAACTGGGGCGCAAAGTCGGCAGCCAAACAGTAGTTGTGCCACAGGTGAGCAGACAGCCAGGACTCAGCTCCCTCCGCCGGATGTTGAGACCACTGGTCGAGGGTGTGCTCCAGGGTTTCCAGCACATCGCAGGCTTCTTCGGTGACGTAGGGTAGCAGGTTTTCGACGGTAGCTGGGCGATCGCGATGCCAACCCCCAGCGGGCGATCGCACCAGTTGAATGATGTCTACCAATCGCTGCATCGCGACCAGCACCTTTGGAGCCTCTAGCAGGGGCGGCAGTGGCTGCAGGGGTGGCTCGGTGATGCGCAACACCCAGTGCTGGAGGGCAGGCATGGACGGTCGTGCCTGCATCATTTCTATCCCTCCTACTGGGGAAATTGTCGAATCTGTCATCACCTGCCAGCCCTCCGCCGCTTTTCTGGGACACTCTGCTCAACATTCCCTGTTTTGCTGATTTGACTGCGGTTCCCGATGCAAATCTTAATTCTCCAGGGCTTGAGCAGTTTGATGCGTTTGGGTGCTGCCCACACCCCCAAAAATCATTACCCTTTGAGGACTACCGCAAGAATTGGCATTGCTGATTGGGAGGGATGATTTTTTTGTTTGGAGCCACGCGGAGCGCGGCTCCAAACAAAAAAATCATCCCTGAATCAAGCAACGCCCAAGAATTTCTGCGGGGAGGTGATCGATCCATGCAAGGGCGCGTTATAACTGGATTCAGGTTCTTCAAAAGCCTTTTGCCCCTTTCCCCGCTGGTGTGCATCTGGAGCGATCGCCCATTACATTTTCTAATGCATCTAAAAGTTTACGGATGTCTTTGGGCATAGATCGAAAGAGATGGGGTGAATCTTCTCGCACGACGTGATACCGATTATGAAAAAACGCGCTGTTCTCATTGGTCGTGGGTTGCTGGCACTCGGAGCCAGCCTGTCAATCGTGGCATTATTGGAAGCTCATCAAGCGATGAGCGGTCCTCAAACGCCTGAAACCTCTGCACCCAAGGCGGCAGTCGCTCCTCCCAGCCTCCCAACGCCACCAGATATCGAGCCTCCTGCTGCCAACATTGACCCCGCCGGGGCACAGTCTGCCCAACCCCAGACTCTCGCGCAAGTGAGTCCAGCAGAGCAGGGAGGTGATCCCCTCGCCATCAGCGCAGGTAGTCCGGGCGAGCAGGGACAAAATCTTGCCCAGATGACGGCAAACCAGATTGCCGCTACCCGCAACGAGTGGAGCAGCGCGTCTTTTCCCCTCGAACAGTTTCAGGCGTACACGTCGCCCTTTGGTTATCGCCGTTCGATCGATGGTTACAACTTCAATGAATTCCATTACGGTTTAGACCTGGCAGCGCCCAGAGGCAGCTACATCCGCAACTGGTGGACAGGAACCGTAGTGGAAGTCACCGATGATTCTAACTGCGGCACATCGGTGGTTGTGGAAGCGGGAGAATGGCTCAGCATTTACTGCCACATGGAAGGCTATGTGGAAGTTGCCAACGGCGAACGCTACATGATTGACCGGGAAGGCGGTCTGCGGATTGTTGAAGGCTCTGTCGTGCAGGCAGGAGAGCGCGTCGGGCGCATCGGCATGTCTGGACGCACCACCGGACCCCACCTCCACTGGGGCTTGAAGTACAACAATAACTGGGTTGATCCGGCGCTGGTGCTGCGAGCCATGTATAGCAGCCAGCAAAGCGCCTCCACCCGCACCAACTAAGGATCACGTACGAAATAAAACCCGGAATTTTTGATGAGAAGCACGGCACTGCCGCACTTCTCATCAAAAATTCCGGGTTTTATTTTATTTTTAATCCTAAGGACATTTCTAAGAGAAGAATTTCCCCATTGTGGAAGAAGGGCACGGCTTAGCCGTGCCCTTCTTCCACAATGGGGAAATTCTTCTCTTAAAGCGGCAAATGCTATTTGCAAGCAAACGCTGCCACCAGCGCACCCTTATCATCCGGCAATTTCTGCAACGGCTTCAGGGCTTCGGGTTGCTTGCGAATATGGGCATCCAGGAAGAGGGCGATCGCCTCCAGCATCACTCGCCGCAGTTCCTCCTCCGGTTGGGTTGCAGGAAAATCCAGGACGGGTCTGCGTTCGGTGGGGTCTTTGGGATGGGCGATCGCAAAGTGATTGGCCCCCTCCAGCAGCAGGAGATAGCTGTCGTTGCGCCCACCCGCAATCCCCTCCTCAAAGGTGCGCAAAACCGGAGTCGTTGGCTGTTCCCAGGTAACGCCATAGCGAAAACTGCTTTGGGCAATCACCCCATCACAGGTGCCCCCGATCAGCAACAGCGGCAGCGCATCCGGCAGTGGCAAAATCGTCCCTGCTGGATATCCCAGTTGCGTCACACCCGCCGAGTGGGCGGCGAAGGCAAACGCCCCTTTCACCTGCGGAAAGAACTGGGGACTGGCGCTCTCGATCGCCACACGCCCACCCGCCGAATGCCCACCCAACACGATCCGGTCTAAATCCAACAACCCCGCCAGCACACCAGACTGCTGCATCCGCTCCAGGGCTGCCAGTACGCTGGGCAGGGCGGATGCGGTCGCCCCCGTGCCATAGGTGTCGGGCATCCACATCTTGAGATCCACGCCCGGTGTCAGCGCAATCATTCCCGGCAGGTTTTCCGCCACCCAGGAGTAGGTGACCACCACCCACCCCCGCTCTGCCAGGGCGATCGCCAACCACTGATACACATCCGGCGCACAGTTGATGCCGTTGAAAAACACGACCACCGGAAACGGAGCCTGCGCCCCATCTGCCGGGACAATACCCAGGTTTTGCTCCGCCTCACTCCCCGACATCTGCGCCGGATAGATCACCTTGAGATGCAGCGTGTCGTAGGGGGCGATCGCCCCTTCCACCTTCACTGCGTCGAATAATGCGCGAACGCTCATCCTCCAATCTCCCTTTTCAAGTCACACCGAGGATACGACTCACCCCAACGCAGAGGTTTTAAAGGGTTTAAGGACTTGCAAGAAAATAAAATCCCAAATTTTGAGAGAGAAGGCTGGCAGAGCCAGCCTTCTCTCTCAAAATTTGGGATTTTATTAATCCGCAGATCCCTTAGGAGATAGCAAATAAATAAGATTCCAGAGAGAGGGGATGCGGGTTTCGCCCGCGTCCCCTCTCTCTGGAATCTTATTTTTAAGCAAGTCCCTTACCTCATCGCAGACTGATTGGCTGCTGAATTGAGTAATTACTAGAGTTGTTGGGTAATAAGCCCAGAAATCCTTGAAAGCCTTTCCTGGCAAGCATTTCAGCGATTTTGCCGTGGAATCCCCGAAAGCCAGGCTACATAAGGG
>JGI12519J13273_1000237_pt1 | contig 19438 bp, 19 predicted proteins | sample HotLakmasection1_FD_13273 | JGI IMG/M metagenome (IMG submission 13273) | reverse complement strand
TACCCCCCTCAATCCCCCCTTGGTAAGGGGGGAAGCCTGGTTCTCCCCCTTACCAAGGGGGAGTTAGAGGGGGTGTCCCGAGGGTCGCTAAACAAATACCGGGCGAAGCCCGCGCCCCCTCTCTAGGTTTTTATTTTTAAGCCAGGCGCTAACCTTCCAAGGCATGTTTGATGAGTCAGCCAGTTAACTGCCAAGACCAGTAACAAATGGGCGAACAACATTTACGAACGCCTCGGTCGATTCGTAGGGCAGTACATTGCGTCCGGGAATCAGACAGCCTTCGCCGTGGGGCAAGTGTTTCAGATACTCGGCAAGGCGCTGTTCGGCGCTTTCGCTGTAGCCTTTGGTGACGCTGGAGGCTTTTTCGCCAAAGACCGCCAGCGTGGGACAGGGCAGCGACTCGATCGCCCCCTGATAATCCTGCCGCCAAAAGCCCGCGAGAAATGCAAACACTGCATGGCGGGTCGCCGCTTTTTCCGAATCTTCCTGGAGGTGATTGAGCCAGTTGTCGTCAATGTCTGCCGGGTCACCAAACAACTGTCGCTCTGAAAAGGATGCGAGAAACTTGCGCCGCCGCGCATATTGGTAAAACGCTGTGCCCAGGGGCGTATCAAACAGATTCCACGCGACTTTTTGCTGTTGCGGTTGGGTAGGGTTGGTCATCAGCCGCCAAGCGGGGGGACCCGAGAGGGCGATCGCCTTCACCTGCTCTGGAAACAAGCCCGCACAGGACAGCGCCACGGGAAACAAAGCCCCCTGGGACACCAGCACCACAGGCTCTTGAATTACCTCCGTCACAAGCTGCTGGAGCTGCCGCCCCCAATCGTCGGGGTGGTAGGCGACATGGGGCAAGTCACTCTCCCCACAACCCAGCAGGTCGGGGTTATAGATCACATTCCGCTGCCCCGATTCATACCAGGCGGTGATGAAGCGTTCCCAAAACCAGCGGGATAAGCCAACGCCAATGGGGTGAATGAGCAGCAGCGGCGGACCACTGGGTTCACCTGTGGGGGGTTCGATGCGATCGTATGCGCAGTTGTAGCCTTGCCATTTGTAGAGCTTCATCGGGTTCGTCTCCGCCAGCCGAGTCCGAGTTTTATCATAAAGTGCTCCAACCAATAAAACCCCATTTTTAGGAAAGTTAGGTGCGGCAATGCCGCACCTACTTTCCTAAAAATGGGGTTTTAGTTTCTTGCCGGGTTGCCACCACTCCCGTCCTTGAGTCCCCCGTGGCACACTAGACGTAGGGAATTCCAACGCCCAGGAGAGCAAGACGATGACTGTCTCAACAGAGCAACCAGTCTGGACAGATGAAAATTTTATGGCGCTTTCCAAAGATGGACATCGCTATGAATTGGTAGACGGGGAACCAATCGACATGGGCAATTCGGGGATGGAGCATGGGGGTATTGGCTCGTTCTTAGGCGGCTTACTCGCAATCTTTGTCCGACAGCAAAAATTAGGGATTGTCTGTGACTCCAGTACTGCGTTTACCCTGAAAAGCGGCAACAAGCGCTCTCCCGATGTGTCGTTTGTGAGCAAGGAACGACTGACGGGGCTGAAGCGCCCGCCCCGTGGATTCTTTCAAGGTGCTCCTGATTTAGCCGTCGAAATTCTGTCGCCCAACAATACCGTTGAGGAAATCCATTCCAAGATTGTGGAATACTTCGAGAACGAAACCCGTTTGGTATGGGTGATTCACCCCGATGAGCGGTATGTGCTGGTCTACCACACCCCAGAACCCGATCGCTTCTTGCGATCAGACGACAGCCTGGAGGGCGAGAGCGTGGTGCCAGGGTTCTCAATGGCGATCGCCGATCTGTTTGAGGAATGGGACTTTTGAGGGGGCGATCGCTCAAAAGCCAAGCACAACGAAGATTCTAGGAGCATTCCTATGGCGAGTGACGACACCCAGGTCTTAGACCTGATCAAAGCGGGAGACTGGCACCGGGCACATGACATCGTGCAATCTCGCTCGGACACAAAAGCCTGCCTGATTCACGCCTATCTGCATCGCGTTGAGGGCGACCTGAGCAACGCCCGCTACTGGTATCGCCGCGCAGGCACCACGCCCCCCAACCTCACTCTGGAAGATGAGCTGAATCGGCTTTACGAAACTGTTAGCTAAAAAGAACCCAGTTTGGGAGAGGTGCGGCTAAGCCGCACCTCTCCCAAACTGGGTTCTTTTTAGCTCAGCCTGGCGGTTATTCTTCGGGGTCAATGCCCAAGGCACGAAGTTGGGCAGCCAGTTGAGCCGCTTTGGTTTCGGCAGCGATCGCCCGTTCCTGCCCTGTAGGAAGGAGAGTTTGGTGGCGATCGCACCACCGCAGCCAGGTTGTCCGGATGCCCTCAAACTCGCCATCCCAAAGTCGCAAGCCCAAACCGACCTGCTCTAGCCAGGGCGTTTCCAAAGCGCCATACCGTCCTTCCCACAGCCCAAAGACCCGCAACATTTCGTCGCCGAGCTGCTGCAAGGGGTCAAAGACGATATAGTAGGGTACACCCAAACGGGCATAGGCGTTCAGCTTACTCCCCAGTTCATTGCCTTCGCGATTCGACACAATTTCGATCACGACATCCGGCGATTTGCCAAACTCCCACACAAAGTAAGCGCGATTCTTCTTCTCTCGAAAATCCTGAGGCGCTTCCACATCCAAACTGACAAACACATCCGGCACAATCGGCGGTTGATGCACAGATGCAAAGATCCCAATATCGGCATCGGCAATAAAGGGTCGCTCCATCCCAAAACTTGCCCAGGAGCTATACAGCACTTCCACCAACAACCGCTGCAACTTAGCCGACAAGAAGTTGTCCACGGGGGTATTGTCCTCCGTCACCACAGCGTCCAGGTTGATGGGAATGGGTCGTTCGGGTTGGGGATTGGGGATAGCGCTCTGGCTCATGGCGATCGCTCCCAAGCATCAGAAAACCTCCCTTCTAGCTTATGGGATTTCCCAACTAGCATGCATGACTCCTTACCAGGGCAAATCTGAATACTGGCTTTTAATTTCACTCAGTTCAGCCAAAGTTTGAAGCAAAAAGGCTTTAATTGCCGCAACATGATCCTCTTGCATCAAGAACTCTTGCAGGTATCGCTCTCGAATGATGCCAGACCACGCATTCGGATTATTTAACTCAAACTCTCTCCAACCTTGTTGCTCGTATTGTTGGCAAATCTCTTTCATCATGCCCACAATCTTTGAGCGGCTTGACGAATTAGGGTCAACTTCAATGAACAGACGCACAGTCGGATAATCTGCAAATGTTGGAGCATTGAGAGCAAAACCCAGAGTACACTTCATCCCTTCCTGAAATTCTGCCACTAAGACATATCTATTAAATTTCTGTAGCTCAGAAAGAGCAGTAGACGGTGCAAATTTCTTTGCAGCCATTCCTACAACCTTTCTAAATTCTTTGTCAACTTCTCCTTCAATAACTTCTTGTAAAAGCTGCAATGAATCCTTAAAGTTCACTAGCGTCAGAATGTCGATTGATGAGAATTTGTTTCTATTTGCCATACGGTACTCTTCCATAAAAGATAGAATTTCCTGGACAAGTGCTATATCTTTATAGGGTTTTAGGAAATGATAAAACTGATGCCATCTTAGTTGTTGAAACTGAAGATTGGGATGCTCCATATTGTGAAATAGCTTGGATTCATCCTTTGGGTCAAAATCACGGGTAATGTAGAGTAGAACCTTTTGGTCGAAACCTGATTTGGTATGTAAGATTTCTGCATATCGTTCAAGTTGGCGATCGCCCTCTTTTGAGCCAACCTTACTTTCAATAAAGATACAGCTATAGCCTTCCTCGGTTTCTAACTCGATCACAATATCTGGACGACTGGGCGTATCATGTCCCGCAAGTGGCTCATAGGTTTGCTGCGTGGACACTTTGACATTAAGTAAAGACGATATATTCAGAACCCTAAATCCTTGTAACCAGGCATAGAAAATCTCTTGATTGGTAGCGAAGAGATGGGCGACGATTTCTGTGAAGAAATCTTCTAGTCGAATGCTGCCAGTTGTAATTTTGAGAAGACGGCTCAGTAATGCCATTTTTCGATGTTTAATTAGTGGCTCCGACTGTCCAGTCAGCGTTGAAATGAGGTCTGACTTTCACCCGAAAGTTGACCAAGAATAAGGTTTTTGAGGCTGATGTCTTCATCTAAATCAGCCCAATGAATCCCTTCTTGACTACCTGTTAACTGCCAATTGTTGCGTTCTTCAAGCGTGCTATGAAGCAGCCGTGGATACCAGGCTAAGGGCGCAGAAATAATCCGTCCATCTAACAAATTCACGGTCAGTAGATCCTCTGAAATGGAGACTTGCAAAATTTGAGGCATCTCTAACTGACTGAATATTTATAGGTAAATTAGCGTGTGGTACATCTTGAAGATACCGCAATACATAATATAAATTTGTACATTATGCTGCGACCGATGCATCTTATTCAAAGAGAAATTAACTACATATTCAAAGTCAAATTAATTACATAAGCTACTTCCAAAATTAAGTGAATCATTTTGAATCAATATTTATTTAGCTTTGTAATTCTCCAGATATTATACTGACCTTCAGGTTTTGCTTCAAGGAACAAGCGCTCCGAATCAAATTTCATAGGAGTAGGGATAAGAAGGAAGTCCAGATCTACCGACATGTGAACAAGAACTGCGAACCGAGTTTCCTCGCTTGCCACGATGTTATCAACGTTAATTGCTAGGTTTGGTTGAAACCCTGGTTTTATGAGGCTTAAATTTTCCTGTATTGTCCTTAGAAACGCTGCTTTTGTTCTTCCATATACAGTATTTCCAGAGAAATCTTCTGAGAGCGTGTCTGCAAACTCCTCAAAGTTCTTGCATTCATAACTTCTCTTAAATTTCTTAAACAAGATTGATGCATGATCAGGAAGATGAGGAGGGTTCTCGCGCCTCCATTTTCTCTCTAATATTTTGTCGATAATCCAAGGCGCAATGTCATCACCCATGCGGTTGCCCCCTTTAATACCATTCAATATAGGATTTCTAGGACTATAGTTCCCCATTCATCGAATAGAGGAACATAGGCAATTGCTTTTTTAATTGGCTATTCACTCCAGCCGATCGATTTCTCCGGTGCTGCCGTTGATGCGGAGGCGTTGACCGTTGCGGAAGATTTGGGTGGCGTTTTCGATGTTCATGACGGCGGGGATGCCGTATTCTCGGGCGACGATCGCCCCATGAGACAACTGCCCGCCGACTTCCGCAATCAGCCCGCCGACCTGGGCGAGGAGGGGCGACCATCCGGCATCGGTGAAGGGGACGACGAGGATGGTGTCGCGGTCTACATCGGGGATGGTGTTGAGGTTGGTGACGACGCGGACGGTGCCTTCGATTTGACCGGGGCTGGCTCCGATGCCGCGCAGTTGTCCGGCGGGGAGGGCGGCGATGGGGGTGGGGAAGAACTCTGGCGGGTCGTTGCCGTAGACGAGAGTGGGGACACTGGGTTGGGCGCGATCGCCCGTCAGCCGTTTTTGGCGGGTGAGGAGGCGATCGCGCAGGGTTGCCCGTAGCTCCGGGGCATCGCCTTCCACCAGTTGCCGAATTTCGTCAAATTCCAGGAAAAAGATATCGCCAGGGGAGTGGAGCAAGCCCGAATCGAGCCAGCGTTGCTCTAGCGCCAGGAAGCTCCAGCGCAGTTCTGCCAGCAGGCGATTGTAGACCTCGGCGACTCTGCCTTTGAGATCCAGCCGACGCTGGAGGCGGGAGGATTTGCGGGGGCTGTCGTTCTCGTTGGTAGGGGTTTTGAGGAATTGCAGGAAGAGGGTTTGGACGGGTTGGGGGTCTTCGCGCCAGCAGGGAACAGAGATGTCGGTGGCGATGGGGCTGAGGTAGCCATATTCCGCCAAAAAGTCGTCGAATTGGCGCAGAATCCGCCGTCCGTCTTCGGTGGCGTGGAGGCGATCGCCCAATTCCTGAAAGTCGTTGGGAAGTGGCTCACCGATGCAAGTACGGGCGGCGGTGGCGAGGGATTGGAGCGATCGCGTGGCGGCGACTTCGGGGGTGCGGCGGCTGTCCAACTCGCCCAGGTCGGCACGACCGATGGCTTTGCGGGCGGCGAAGCCCAGGGGCGCGAGGATGTTGTAGTAGGTGGTGCGCTTGAGGACGGCGAGGATGCGATCGATACGATCGAGCAGGGCGGCGGGTTCCAGGGTGGCGGGGGGTGCTGCTGCGAGGTCGTGGAGCAGGAGTTGGAAGTGGGTGCGATCGTCCTTCGCGAAGGTTTTGGGCAGGTCAATTTCCTGGCGCACCAGGCGCAGCAGCCCTGGCACGTTGCGGAGGGTGGATTGCAGCGGCGGCTTGCTGAACTTTGCGCCACGAGTCAGGAATTCCAGGCTTTCGGGGGGCAAGCCCATGCGGGCAAAGACTTCGCCCAGGAGGGTGGCGTTGAAGTAGGCGGCGGAGTTGTGCAGGGTGGCGGTTTCGGTGAAGTCCAGCCCACGGGCACGATCGCCCAGCACGATGGTAAAAATGTCGCCCCACACGCCGCAGGTGAGGGGACGGTTAATCGACCAGGTAAGGGGATGGATGAAGCCGGGGATCACCTCGGCGGCAATCTTCCGCGTCCAGATCGGTTGCAGCGTGGTGATGGGGCGCGATTGCAGCAGCCAGAGTTGCTGCCCGTCGAAGGTCCACTCAATGTCCTGGGGAATGCCGTGGTACTGGTTTTCGAGGTGCCGCGCCAGGTAGGCGACCTGTTGCACCAGGCGATTGGGCACATCCCCCTCGCCTTCCACCGCCAGGGTTTGCGCATCGGGTAAGCGCCAGTCGTCCCCCAGTTCGTTGTCGGAAAGGGCGATCCGGTAGCGATCGGGGGTGAAGCGCCCAGACACCACGCGGGTTGCCGCTCCGGGCAGGGCTTCCACAATCACCGCATTGCCCTGTCGCGCCACGGGGTCGCGGCTAAACGCCACGCCGGAGAATACCCCCTGAATCTGCCGCTGCACCAGCACCGCCATGCCGCCATCGGGAATCCCCTGGCGCTGGCGATACTGCACCGCCCGGGGCAGGTTGTAGGACGCCTGACAACGCAGCACCGTCTCCGCCAAAATCGTGGGGTTGGTGATGTCGAGGAAGGAGTCGTATTGCCCCGCCGCCGAGGCGATCGCCCCATCTTCCCCAATGGCCGACGATCGCACCACCAGCGGCTTGTCCTCCGTCGGCTTGGCGGTTTGCAGCAGGGGAGCCGGATCGTCCCCCGGCGGCACCACCCAGCCGGGCGGCACAGGGTAGCCCCATTGCTTCAGGTGCGACAGGGTGGCGGCTTTGCCCCCCACCTGCTTCGCATCCAACCGTTGGTCGAGGGAGAGGAGCGCGCGATCGCCCCGAAAAAACTTGAACATGGTTTGTGACTCGCTTTGGGCAGATTCCGCCGGCAGATCCAGATCATCGGGAATCTGGCGATAGACCCATGCCATCAGCAAGCTGAGCAGCACCACCGCCATTACCCGTGGTCCATTCTGAGGATGCCGCAATGCCGTGATCACAGGCAAGAGCACCAGGATGCCAATTTTCCCCGCCTGCCGCTCCCGCACCAGGGTAAAGCCTACGCCGCCAATCAACCCCACCAGCAGGGCTGTATCCAGGTCATGGGCCAGAAAGCCCCACACCACGTTGGTTGTGCCCGCCCCGCGCCCAAAGCCAAAACGCCCCACCACCAGCAACATCAGTGCCAGAACTTCGACGGTGGGAGCATAGGGAAAGAGCGATCGCGCCAACAAAACGACCCCAATCCCCTTCAGCGCCTCCGACAGCACCGCCAACACGCCCACCACCGTCCCCCCGTGGTAAAACGCCGCCGACACGCCAATATTCCCGGTGCCCAACTCCCGCAACCGCTTCCCACTCAACCCCCGGGTAATCCACCCCGCCAGCGGCAAGCCCCCCACTACGGGACACACTACCACCAGCAGCAACACCGCCCACCCCCAAGGCATCGTCGTCATCCCTCAACCCCCACGACACACGCTGTCTTTAGGGTATTGCATTGCATGATGAAGATGCACAGATCACATAGGATGTCAAAAAATATAAAAAATTGAATTTTATGTATTTTTTGTCCTACCTCTATTACGCTTTCCTAGCTATTTCTAATTTTTTTAAATTTATTAGTCTTTTGACAAAGATACCCTCTATTTTGCGATTGACTCTTTGCTAAAACTATTAAGTGATTGCAAGATATTTTTTGGAGTACACAAGAGTATGGTCAGGTACATAGATCCATTTGACGATTTTTTTGTTGAAGGCTTTCCGCCAATAAGAAATATCGATGACAATTATAATTCTGATGATTATAAGAAGATTACGTCTGACGAAATGCCAGATATTATCTTCCGTAACTTTGAACATAATATTGGTTTATCAACTACTGAAAAGGGAATATCATCTATTGCCAGAGATCACTTTTTTGGCTTACCAAATGAAACTTTTCTTCAGGAAGAAGGACTTGATATTAATGAATTATTTGATTTTTTACTCGATTCCACAAAAGATTCATGCAAAGATATTTCTGAACTTCAGTCTTTCCTTGAATCTCAAGAATTTAATCGTGAAGAGCATGAAAGATGGAATAATATTATATCGCTTAGAAATTATGAAAGTACCTGTGAAATATGGGCTACTAGAATTGTCAATGCTATTCACATGATTAAGCCAAAATTATTAGAAGAAAATTCGAAGAAAATTTTTCAATTAACCTTATATCTACAAAGCTGTTATTCCATGCTTGTTTTCGAAAAATATGTTAAATCATCAGTCTGGAGTGCATACCAAATTAGCAAACTATCAAAAACTCTTGATCTCTGGCAGGCAAATAAAGATAATTCTGATGAGAGCTTCTGGCAGACCTTTTTTACGGAAAATGAAATAATTTTTTCACAGCTAGTTCCATTCCCTATAGTTTTTATAAAAGGAAGCGCCTATATTGGTGGTGAAACAACATATATTGATAGCATCGACAAGCAGAAAGATGGAAGATTCAGTATTGCCGACTTCTTGATCAAAAATAAGTCAACAGAAAATGTTTTGATTGTTGAGATAAAAACACCAAGTACTAACTTACTTCTTAAAGGGAAGTATAGAGGGAACTATAAAATATCATCAGATCTGACAGGATCTTGTATGCAAATTTCAAGCTATAAAAATATTTTTATGAGAAACTACAACAATTTAGTCAGTAAATATTCAAAAACTAGGTTTTCGTCATCAAGCCCTCAATGTATTGTTATTGCAGGAAATTCAGACAGAGAATTTCAGGGCGATTATGACAAGATTCGTTCTTTTGAATTATTTAGAAATGAGTTGAAAGATATCAAAATCGTGACTTACGATGAACTGTTTGAAAAAACCAAAGGTTTACTCGACTTATTAAGAGAAGGCAGGCTGGCGTGAAACTGTATTGTCATTCAGTTCAAGTCATTGTAATTTAAGAAGAGCATAGAAGCCCCTTAGGTATATCTTCTAGGGTTTATGATAAACCTTCAAATGCTTTGAGAATAGAAGGATGAATTAGGTTATCTGGAACTCGATTCCGCTCAATGTATTCATTAATTTCCGTTTGATTGTCGAGATAAACGCTCAGGGCGTCAAAGATTTGGGCAAGGGTCAGGTGAGTTAGGTGAATGGCTTGGATTTCTTCGGGTGGAATGCCCATGCGCCATAGCCCCACGATCGCCCTCACCGAAGTTCGCGTATTCACAATAATCGGCTCCCCACTGAGAATTTCGGGATTGCGCGTTACATAGCGGGAGAGGGTTGGGGTGGGCATAGAATTTGGGTTTGAGGAGGGGATAAGTTGATTTTAGCGGGCGCGAGGGGCGATCGCCCTTCTTGCTTCAACTCAAGCCGGAGTTTTGTAGAGAGAACGGACAAAGTTCAAAACTTGCTCTTGCCGATCTTCAGGGAGCTTTTCCATGAGGGCAGTCAGGCGATCGCCTACAGGAACCCAAGCTTTGGTTGCGCTTTTCCAGACGACGACAAACTGAGCGGGGGTGAGTGCCAGCATTTCCAGGGTTTCGCCCTCGTCATTTGAAAATTCGATTTCGTAGGCGCGATCGCCATACGCCTCAACAATCGTTCCCAATGCGCCTGCTTGAATCTCAGAGTCCGGTAGTTCAACCAGAAGTTCCACGACATCAAATAATTCTGGGCTCATGATTTCTGCCTCCGAACATAAATTGTCGCCAATCTGGCAAGGTCAGTCGCATCTGGTTCCACAATCCACCCCGTCCGAACAATTTCTTGCTGTCCAGGCTCCACTCCTATTATTGTCAAGTCCACGCGGTAACGCTGTCCATACTCATCACTCTTTCCTGGTATCGCTTCCGCATCCAATGCTTTAGCCTGAACTTGCTCCAACAGGAATTGATAATTTTCCGCAGTAAAGCCCAGATATCGTTGGAAAAGAATAGCTTTGTTACGTCCCTTTAAGTTTTCTGGGTTTAATGCATAGTCAGCCAATTTACGCGGATTAATATATATCCGACTAACAATGTCTTTGAGCTTCACGATATCTCGCGCCGGAATGAGTTTCCATCAAAGCCCAATCATAGAACTGAATTTTGCGTGACAAAATGTATTTGCACTGGCATTTCGCTCTTGAAGTTTGCGTTGCAGAATAGAGGGAGCCACAAACCCCTGGCGTGATTTGAATGTGTTCGGTGCTAACGGCTGTCATGGCAGTTCAGAGGAACTCTAGATGGTCCTAGTTTACTCTGTTGGTCTCTGATATGCGATCGCCTACAGGAACCCAAGATTTCGTTGCGCTTTTCCAAACGACGACAACCTGATCGGGGGTGAGTGCCTGCATTTCCAGAGTGTCGCCCTCGTCATTTGAAAATTCGACCTCGTAGGCGCGATCGCCATACGCCTCAACAATCGTCATGCTCTAATTTGTCTGCAATGACGCGCAGGGCGAGGGCTTGAACACGGGCGATCGCCTGCTCATCATGATCGCCGTAGACCAAAACACCGGGAATTTCCAGAACTTCTGCAATCCATCGTCCGTCTTCTTCCTGCTCCGTTTCAATCGTAAATTGATTGGTAAGTTGGGGTTGCATAGTCAATCTTCCTTCGCAGCGCCGCTTTGCTGATTTTGGGTATACCGCAAAGATAGTGATCCTGTTCGGCTGACTACATGGCTGTCATGGTTGTTCACGGACAGTTTGAATTGCTCCTATTCTACTGGCTTCATTTCACCGTCGCTGGTGGTCACGATTGGGGGTTGTGGGATGGGGGCGATCGCCCTTCTCATCATTCATCTGGCTCGTAAATGATGAAATCCCCTGGTTGCCAACCATAAGCCCGGCAAATCTTCTCGATCACCTCGCCTGTGGGGATGTAGTTCGGATCATCACAAAGGCGGTAAGCCGTTGCTCGACTTAGCCCGGTATCTTGCCAAAAGCGATACCGGGTAATGCCACGCTGTTGTAAGCGTTCCATGATGAGGTTTTTAGCTCCCATGCGGCAATTTTGCCAGCATTCCCACATTGTCGCTATGTCTAAAAAATGAGAATATGGGAGTAGCAAAAAGCCCAGTCCTACAGCCTGGAAAACTAGCGGACTGGGCGACTCACAATGGAGTTATACCCATGATGACAGAAACAAGGCAAACCGTTGATCTAGCGGCAGAGGTTCTCCAGCTTGAGACCGTACCTCAGCCATTGATTGATTTGCGTGACCGTCCAACACCCGACATCTTGCGGGTGTTGGCAATTGGGTCGCCGCAAGTGGTCAACCATTTTGTAATGACGATGTTTCAGCTTGGCTATGCCCGCCCCGAGGAATGGTCTCGGCAACTGCCGACAGTAAATCCTGGTGAAGTAATGCGGATTCTGACTAAGCGGGTCATGCTATCGAATTAACACGGAGAACTTAAGCTCTAGCCTCAGTAGCTTTTTGCTGGGGCTAGAGATCTTTAAGTAAAGGAGGATAGAAATTCATTTCCCCAGTTCTGGGGGTTAGCCGTCAGAATGGAGACAAGCATCTGCGATCGCTCTCGACCTTTCGCGTCATTTTCTCCACATTCCTTTCAGGGCTACATTTCTGAGACCGTTGCCGATGTTCTCTGACTGTTGGGAAGTGCCTGTTATGTCGTCCCAAGATGCGCCCTCTGGCAGCTACACTCGTAACTTTTATACCGACCTTCCTGCGGTGAAGCCTTTTTTGGCGGTGGTCAATCCGGCGGTGTATGCGGATGCGCCGGGGGATTGGTATGTGATGGTGACGGATGTGACCAACTCGACAGAGGCGATCGCCAGCGGGCGTTATCGGGAAGTGAATTTGCTGGGAGCCAGTTCCATCATCGCGGTGTTGAATGCGTTGCGTCCCCTGGAAGTGCCCTTTGTGTTTGGGGGAGATGGGGCATCGTTCTTGATTCCGCCGGATGCATTTGCAGCGACCCGCGATGCGCTGCTGGGCGTGCGCGACCTGGCAGAGCAGCGGTTTGGATTGGATTTGCGGGTTGGGAGTGTGCCCGTTTCTGCGGTGCAGGCTGCGATGCCCCTGCGGGTCGCGCGGTTGCAGGTTTCGGACGCCCATTTTCAGGCGAGCTTTTTGGGGGGCGGCATCAGCTATGCGGCGGAGCTGGTCAAAGCAGACGGCACCTATCGCTTGGATGGCTTACCGCAAATGGCAGGAGCCGATTTGAGGGGGTTGGAATGTCGCTGGCAAGAAGTGCCCAGTCGGCATGGGCATACCCTGAGCTTGTTGATCGCAGCAATGCCCAGCAGTCAGATCCCCGAAGAGAAGATTTATCGGGATGTGTTGCAAACCATTCAGCGAATCTATGGCACGATGGAGCGCTATCACCCGATCGCCCCAGAGGTTTTGCGGCTTGCCTTCCATCCTAAAAAGCTGATGGCAGAGGTGAAGGCGCGATCGCCCTCTTCCCGCTTTTTGGGCAAGGTCGGCTACTGCCTGCGCCTGATGGCGGAGAATCTGCTGGGCATTGTGTTTATGGGTTTGCGCTTAACCGTGGGCGGGGTGAACTGGGGCAGGTACAAACAAGAAGTGTGCGCCGCTTCGGATTATCAGAAGATTGACGATATTTTGCGGATGGTGATTTCGGGCACTCCCACCCAGACGGAAGCGCTGCGGGCATATTTGGAGCAGGAATACCAGGCAGGGCGGTTGGCGTATGGGATGCATGTATCCGATCGCGCCCTCCTGACTTGCCTGATCGTCGATCGCCGTCAGCATCACCTGCATCTGGTGGATGGAGCCGATGGCGGCTATACCCTGGCAGCAAAAGAACTGAAAACTCGGCTAAATCGCAAGGTAAATAACTGGAATAGCTACACCCGGTTGCTGCGCAAGCGCCAAGAACATCGCCCCAGCTAGTTCAGCCCTGCCGTCACCGCTGCGATCGCTCCCTCAATCGTGCTGGGTAGGCTCTCCGTAATTCAGGATTTGTGATTGAAACAAAGTTTGCCAATTTCTTTCGCAATTTTACGGAATTCCCCATCGTCAAATTGTAGGGGTGTCTAGCTTGCTCTGATATGTTCCGAATGCAACGGGTCAGGGCTGCATCTACGCTTCCTACTCCAAAGCAGCACGCAAGACAATCAGAGTTGGCATTGCTAAATTGATAGCCCAGGCGATCGCTTCCGTTTTTCTTGATTAGTCAATCCATTAGCCAGCGGGTAAATCTTCCATGCCGAATCTGTCGAGTGAAGTGGCGATCGCAACCTTCGGACTCACCAAGCAATTTGAGCGTCAGATCGCCGTCAACGATGTAGACCTGACCATCCGCGCAGGGGAAGTCTATGGCTTGATTGGTCCCAACGGAGCCGGAAAAACCACCCTGATTCGGATGCTGGCAACCGCCGAAGAACCCACGGTCGGCGAAATTTATATCAACGGTGAGCGGCTGTCCTTCGACCAGACTGCCCCCCATCTCAAACGGCTGATTGGCTACTTGCCCGACGACTTTCCCCTCTACGACGACCTGACGGTGTGGGATTACCTGGACTACTTTGCGCGGCTCTACAAACTGCGCGACCCGCACCGCACCCGCCGCCTCCGCTATGTGCTCGATCTGGTGCAACTGACCCACAAGCGCAACAGCCTGATCGCCACCCTCTCGCGCGGGATGAAGCAGCGCCTCAGCCTCGCCCGCACCATCATCCACGAACCCATTCTGCTGCTGCTCGACGAACCCGTTTCGGGACTCGACCCCATCGCCCGGATGCAGTTTCGCGAAATCATCCGGGCACTCCAGGAAGCGGGCATGACTATCCTCATTTCTTCCCACGTCCTCAGCGACCTGGCAGAACTCTGCACCTCCATCGGCATCATGGAACTGGGTTTTCTGGTGGAAAGCGCGCCCCTGGCGGAGCTTTACGATCGCCTCAGTCGGCAGCAAATCCTCATTTCTACCCTGGGTACGCTGGAACCCCTGGAACAGCATCTCAAAGGCCATCCCCATGTGTGCCACACCGAAGTAGTGCCGGGGCAAAACACCCTGCGGGTCAACTTTGAGGGAGATGCAGAAGCGGTGGCAGACTTGCTGCGATCGCTCATCCAGTCCGGCATTCCCATCACCGGATTCAACCCCACCCGCGAAGACCTCGAAACTATTTTCCTGAAGCTGGGGCATCAGCAAGCGTCCTAGCCCGTTCTCCCATTCCAAAGGTTTTCCCACAAACTTTCCCACGCGCATTCACGGCACCTCTACCCAACACATAACGCACGCAAACGGAGTCCTTACCCATGTTCAACCCCTGGTTTGATTGGATTGGCGATGTCAATGCCCAGATGTTTCGCGAATGGAAAGGTCGGCTGAAACCTCAGAGCGTACTGATTGTCATGGCTCTGGCGATCGCCGGACAGTTTCTTTTGATGGCGCATTTTCAGACCCAACTGCCCAGCGAATTTGGCTACCCCGTCTACTTCTGCGAAATCAACAGCGCGACCCGCACTTGCCTGATGGATGCCCAGGGACAGCCCATCATCCTCTGGGGCAAGTGGTGGCAATCCATTTTCCAGTCGGTGAACTGGTGCTTAATTTTGCTGGCGATGTTGCCGGGGGTTTACTTTCTCGCGACGGACGTTGACCGGGAGGAGCGCCAGGGCACCCTCGACTTCATTCGGCTCAGCCCCCAGTCCAGCCGCAGCATCATGTTTGGCAAAATGCTGGGTGTGCCTGTGCTGGTGTATCTGGCGATCGCCTGCATCCTCCCCTTCCACTGGTACACCGCCATGCGAGCCAGTGCCCCACCTGCGTTTCTGCTCAGCTTCTACATCATGCTGATGGCTGGCTGCTGGTTCATCTACAGCGCCACCTTGCTGGGTGGCTTCTTGAGCAAACTTCAGGCGAGTCTGGTGGGCATTCAAATTGGTTCCAGCCTTTCTCTCGTGATGGTGCTGGTGGTGCTGATGTGGTTTGTCCCTGCCTATGTTTCCTGGAACCTGGCAACGACCTGGCATCCCTACACCCCCTTTCTCATCGGACCCAATGCCAGCACTGATTCCACCAACTTGCAATGGTTTCACCTCCCCATTGGGACGCATCTGCTGTTGGCGCACGGGTTCACCCTCGCTGTGCTGGCGATGGGAAGTTTCTGGATCTGGCAGGCGGTCGATCGCTGTTTCCACAGCCCCGGTCGGACTATCCTCGGCAAAGCCCAAAGCTATAGCCTGGTCGCCTTTCTCGAACTGCTAACGGTGGGCTTCTTCTTCCAGGAAGTCCGCTATGGCTACCACGACACCTTCTATCTGGATAACTTCATCGCCTTTGCCGTGCTGAATACGGTGCTGTTCATCGGTCTTACCTTTTTGCTGGCAAACCACCGTCAGGCATTGCTGGATTGGGCACGGTTCCGCCACTTCTACACCCCCACCTCCCGCCAACAGACCCCAGAGCCACAACTGCCGCGCGCAACCCGCGTCAACCTCTGGAAAGACCTGCTTTTGGGTGAAAAAAGCCCAGCAAATCTGGCGATCGCCCTCAACCTGCTGATTTTTGCTGCCCTCACCCTGCTGTGGATCGCTGGCTGGGGCAGCGAGTATCGCCCTGCCTACCTGTTCGCCGCCATCCTTTTGACCGTGAACATGATGGCAATCTATGCCGCCATCATCCAACTCATGCTGATGATGAAGAATACCAAGCGCTTCATCTGGACGGTGCTGGCACTGGCGCTGGTGATGGGTTTGCCCCTGGCGATCGCCGCCTTCTACCACGACAACCACCAACTGCAAGCCATCCGCTGGCTCCTGCTCTCCCCCGCACCCGCTGCTGCCTTCTACTCTGGACAGTTGGGAATTGGGCTGATTGTACAGGCATTCGTCGCCCAGGTGACGGCACTGGTGGCACTGAATGGCAAACTCACGCTACAACTGCGCCGGGCAGGGGAATCCGCATCCAAAACCCTGCTAGACGAAACCTCCCGCCGAGCTGCTCTGGGGCAACCTGCCATGCGATCGGCTCTGACAAAATAAAACGGAATAAAACGGAATAAAACGGAAGAGACCAGACCGTCAGAGAATCCCTTGTATCCCCAGCCTCCTCACGAGCCTGGGGATTTTTAAGGCGATCTCCAGAGACAATACCTTCGCCATTTTTCCAAAACCCTTGATTTGGCAAAATGGCAATCATGTTGCAGAGATAAAACCCGAAATTTTTGATGAAAAGTGCGGCAATGCCGCGCTTCTCATCAAAAATTTCGGGTTTTATCTCGTACGGGGTCCTTAGCTTGGGGCTGATTCGCCAACAGGAGTCAGCAACATGCGGTGGAGCTGGTAACGAAAATCAGTATCGAGGTACTGCTGGCGTTGCTCTTCCCAGCTTGCCAGGAGCGATCGCTGCTTTTGCTGAATCGCTTCCTGCAACTGCGGCGTGTCGGCATCCAGCACATTGTTCTTCTTCAACAGGCGATGCAAAATTTGAATATCCTGCAAGCCACCCAGCGAATCTTGCAACGTTTTCAACCCTTTCACCCAGTCCTTAAACTCTTTCCCATAAAACGTCGTAAAGAAATCGGACTGATAGCGGGCAAACTTGCAAACCTTCCGCAGGTCATGCAACACCTCCGCATCATTCGAGGTGAGCCGATCGGCAGCAATGAGCCAACCCGGATGGAGCAACGACTGGGAAAGCAAAGGACTGAGCAAATCTGGCAACACGACATCCATGGGCATTGCCCCAAGGGGCGTCAGCCGTGGATCGGCAATCCATGCCTCGTAGGAAAGTTTGAGGTTTTTGTAGCGACTCTGGGAGAACAGATCTTCCACACCCACTTTGGCTTTTTGGCGCTGCTGCTCCAGTCTGGCGATCGCCCCCAGCAGATGCTTCTGTTCTCCATCATCCAGATGGGGCAAATACTCCTCCTTCAGCGCCTCAAGCTGCACATCCAGATCCCGCAACTTACCCAGCGATTTGGTGAGCGATCGCACCCGCTTGGGACTCGCCGCCTTGGGCATGGCGATCGCCCCCTCAAACACACTCAGCGCTGTGTATAACCGCCGACTGCTCACCCGCATCTGATGCAACGGCTCCGGGCTTTTATCGGCTAACACACCCTTTTCGCACTTCACCATGTCCTGGAAATTCTCACGGATCATGCGATGGGCATAATCCCCCAGGGACATCACAGCGGGCTTCTGGGCTGGCTCCTCCACAACCTTCTTGCCAGAGGTCTTACTGGATACCTTCTTTGTTGAACTTTTTGCTTTCGACTGATTAGCTTTCGACGCGCTGGCTTTCGACGCGCTGGCTTTCGATTGATTAGCTTTCGTACTGGCTTTTGACGTGCCTTCAGAAGCACTTTGAGAGGTTTGAGTGACTGCACTCTCGGATGGGCTTTGCGTAGATGGATCGCCCCCTTCAGAATGCGTCGCCTTTCCGGTTGTGTGTTCAGACATGATGGATATTCACACCCATTTAACAGAAGTAGACATCATAACCTATTCTTAACCAATTGCAAGCGTATGCGATACCTCCATATGGGTTAACCTGTGCCAGAAAAAGGCAGTGAAAGGCCTGCATATAAAGAAATTGAGCAAATCCAAAATTAATTCTGGGTTTGAGGAATTATCTACCCTGTGGCGTAAAGGTTAAGACCAGGCTGTACTTTATTAACGCAAGCTCCTCTCATCCTGCCGGGGTTAGGGACTTGCCAGAAAATAAAATCCCAATTTTTGAGAGAGGGCGCGTCTAAGCCGCGCCCTCTCTCAAAAATTGGGATTTTATTTTCTGGAGATCGCCTCAGCAAGTGAGGTTTATTAAGGAGGAGTGCTTGAACTGTAAAAATACTTTCGTCATTTTTATAAAATCCGCGATTTTGCGTGCGCTCCGTGCAGGCAAAATCGCGGGTTTTATAAAAATGACGAAAATCAAAAATGATGAAAATAATGACGAAACGGTTGATGTAATGGTTGATGTAACGGTAGCGATTGCTAACGGGCACCTGCATTGGGTGGCAGTTCGATGCTGCCAGCGCGGAGAATCCGCCAGCCCTGTTTTGTCCACTTTGCCACCGTTGAAGGAATGCCAGAGTTTGCCGCTTTTGCGCCCAATTCATTGGGTAAAGAAGCTTCCAGGGTTTCGAGTTCGGCAGGCTCGAAGGTTAAGACCAGGGGAAAAATGGTGTTGATTTCGGCAATGGTTAGTAGGGGCGGTTCGCCGGAACGGTTGATGCTCGTGGTGGCGAGGGGTCCCGTTTGGCGCAGCAGGTGACGGGCGATCGCCCGGTTTGGTACCCGAATGCCGATGGTGCTGGAGTCTGTTGGGTTCATCGCTTTGGGCAGGCGATCGCTTGCAGGCAACACCAGGGTCAGCGCTCCGGGCCAATACCGCTCCGTCACCCGTTGCCAGATCACCTGCTCGTTCTGGGTTCCCCTCACATAGGGCAACAGATCCACCAGATCGCCCCCCATCAAAATCAGCGGCTTGGTCTGGGCGCGTTGCTTGGCGTCATAAATTAACTCGGCAGCATCGGGGCGACAGGCAAGGGCAGGCACCGTATCTGTCGGAAAGCTGAGCAGGCGATCGCCCTCTTGGCCTGCTTCCACCAATGTTTCAAATGCCACCTGCACCATCAGTTTCTTTGACTCCTGCGAAATAACTTGATCCATTCTGGCAATACCTCCGCCATTTCCCAAAAACCCCTGGATTTTGCGTGTGCGACGCGCACGCAAAATCAGGGGTTTTCGGTCAATAGCAAGCATGTTGTTCGCACCTCATCAGGATCGGGGAAAGCCCATCCTGTCCTTAAACTTGTTCAGGATAATAGACTTTATCGGAAATTGTTTTGTAGCGCGGCTCCGCCGCGCTACAAAACAATTTCCAACCCCATTAGACTTTAGGGATCTGCGGATTAATAAAATCCCAATTTTTGAGAGAGGAGGCTGGCTCTGCCAGCCTCCTCTCTCAAAAATTGGGATTTTATTTTCTTGCAAGTC
>JGI12519J13273_1000223_pt1 | contig 20196 bp, 14 predicted proteins | sample HotLakmasection1_FD_13273 | JGI IMG/M metagenome (IMG submission 13273) | reverse complement strand
GGTGTTGCCGGGGCGGGTTGGGGTGGGAGGGTAAGGTTTGCAGCAAAGGTTGAGGGGGGTGTTGCCGGGGCGGGTTTGAATTGGAGTTGTAGAGGCGAGTGAGAGGTTGAGGCGAAACCCGCCCCTACGGGTGGACGATCATATAGGTGGGCAATCGCATGGGTGGGCGATCATATGGGTGGGCGATCGTATGGGTGGGCGATCGCACGGGTAGGCGATCGCACGAAATTTATCGGCATTCCGGCATTTCTCGTTATGTCCCTCTTTAACCAAACAACACCAACCACAGGGGCAGGGTCAGAAATAACAGCAGCGTCGAAACCACAATGCTGCTGGCGATCAGTTCGCGATCGAGTTCATACTCCTCTGCCAGAATCAGCCCTGCAAACGCGGTCGGCATCCCTGCCATCAGCACCAGGGCAAGGCGAGGATTGGCGGAAAGGTGCAGAGCTGCGGCGATGCAGCCCACCAGCAAGGGAATCCCAATCATCTTGATACTGGCGGGGATCAGCCCCAGCTTTAGCCCCTGCCAGCCTTTGATCTGCCGCAACCGAATCCCCATCAACAGCAGCGCCGCTGGAATGATCACCCATAACGAGTAATGCAGCCCATCCTCAAGCACCAACGGGAACGGAACCGAGCGGGTCAACATGCCCAGGGCAAATGCCCAGAGGGAGGGGACCGTGAAAATATCGCGCACCGTGGTGAACCAGGGATTAGACGCTTCGGAGCGACCGTAGAAGCTGGCGAGGAACACCCCAACGCCATAGGTGCCGATCACGTTATGGCTGACGCTGTAGAGTACAATCCAGCCATGGAAGGGTTCGGCGATGAAGTTGGGCGCAACCGCTAATCCCACAAAACCTGTGTTGCCCAGGATGGAGGAGATCATGAAACCGCCGCGACGAGAGGCGATCGCCCACGGATTCTCACTCTCTTCTGTCTCCGACACCTCTGGGCTAACCGCCTGACGCTCCAGATTCCAGAGGGAAATACCTGCGAGGATGATACCAATGACGAGTCCCAGGATCGTCACAACCGGAACCAGCCCCACTTGCGCTGAAAAATCTGTCTGCCGTGCCAGGGTAAAAATTTGCACCGGAACCCCTACCCAATAGAGGCTCCGCCCCAAAAATCGGGGGAAAGAATCGGGTAAAAATTTCACCAAAAATATCCCCAGTCCCGTCCAGAAGACCAGGGGAACATAGGCATGGAGCAGAGTATCCGTCATGGGAACTCAGACAGAGAATTAACGACAGGCACCAGGGCTGAGCCAATTTTTATTTTGTAAGTAAATTTCTAGGAAATTTACCCACAAAATGAGTTTTGAATGGCACTAGAGGGAGTGTATCCGCAGCCCACTCAAACGTCTAGCCTTCCCCATCACCAGTAGATTCGAAATCGTCTGGAGCGGTTGTCTCAGGAATTACAACCTCATCCTCGACAGGTTCAATCACCTCCACATCTCCTGAGGCGTCTGCTTCAGGGAAAGTGGGGGCATCCGTTTCAGGGGAGGTGGACTGCGTGCCTGTTCCTCCCACGGGAGCCGCCTCTGCGGCTCCCAGCACGATAATGTCGCGAATCAGCCAGTTGTCATCCTCGCGCACCATGTCGTAGCGCAGGCGGAGGGCTTCTCCGGGACCGCCATCTACGGCTTCCACAACGGTAGCTTCTACCTGTGCCTGGTCGGGGGTTTGGGGATTGGGCGGAGCCACTTCCACAGCCGTCACCTCATGGCGATAGGTGCGGGCTTCATCGGCTTGCTGCAAGGCTTGAGCCGCTTCCAAGCGTTCTGACAGAATTGTTCCGGTCAACACTGCTTGCAACTGGCTGAAATCGCGCTGAGAACCATTGGCGGCGGATTTTGCTTCGAGCCACTGCTCAATCACCTGCTGCCCGGTTGCTGCCGTCATTGGCGCATCGGGATCAACGGTTTCTTCAGGGGTAGGTTCGGGGGTGGGGATCGCGATGGGAGGCTCCATCATGCTGATCGCCAACTGCTCACCCTGGAGGCTGGGACCGCCAAAGACCGATCGCGCGATCCAGTTCACCAGCAACCAGACAATGCTCAAGCCCAAAATTCCCAGGGCAATCAGAAAGAGAATGCGATCGAGCCGGGGAGCGCTGCGGCTCGTAGAGCTATTGCGAACGGCGGTTGGAACGCGGTTGGGGGGAACGGGAGGGGAGGTGCGACGGGCAGAGGAGCGATCGCCCGCACCACCACTGGGGCGATCGCCCGAATAGGCTTGCCCACCATTTGCCCCACCACTCAAACGCCCCTCTGGCGAAAGCTGCGCCACACGCTCAGCCGTTGGCACCGTGCCAACGCCATTTGCCGCACTGCCCGATTCCATCGTGGCGGCACCCGTCGTTCGTCCACCCGCGTAGGCAGACACGGGTTCACCAAAGCTGGGGGCACGCCCCATCGGGTTTTCCTGGGGCTGGAAGCGATTAGCGGGAGCCGTTCCCCGGAAGTTAGCGGTTTCTGGCTCGTTCGGTAACTCTTCCAGGTAAGCCTGCACCTGCCCATCGGCGAAGTAGTCTTTGAGGGAGGCTTCCTGATGTGCCAGGTCGCGGAAGTGGGGGAAGACCTCATCCTGCAACCAGCGCTCGCTGTAAAGGCAAAGTCCGGGAAGCAGATCCGGTGATCCTTTGGAATGTTCGCGGATAAAGGCGATCGACTGTTGCTCCTGGCTGATCTCCAGCGCCCGATTCGCTTCCTCTGTCTGTCCCAGCAACAGGGCACAGACCGCCTGCTCTAAATGCACATCCTGGCGAGTGCCCAGGCGCAGCAGCAGTTGCTTGGCACGGCGCACCAGGGCGGGCTGGCGATAGGCAAAGCCACGCGCCAACAGAGCGTAAATTGCAAGATAGGTGGCGACCGCCGAGGGGCGACGGGCTTCCGCCTCAAACAGGGCTTGCTGTTCTGCCGTGGTGAGGTAGCCCCGCAGTTGTTGGATAAACCGCAGGAAGTCGTCAACACTCAATCCAGACTGGTCATTGCCGTTGCCATCAATCCCGCCCCGCTCTTGCAGCATCTCCTGGAGCAGCGTCAGTCCTTGCTTCCGCTCCTGCTCGTTGGAAGTGGAGAGAGATAGTAATTCCAGCACGCGATAGGGACGAAGCTTGAACAGATCCGACTGCATCTCGCTGCGCACGCTGGCAAACATGCCTTCCCGCAGCAACAGATTTTGCCCCGATTCCAGGGAACTGGCGGCGCTTTCGTACTGCCCCTGCTGCCACTGTTCCCGCCCCAATTCCAGGTAGGCGAGGGCGAGCGTCAAGAGAATGTCTGCTCGCGCCACATCAAACTGCCCCGGCTGTCCCACGGGCAACTCTGCATTCCCGGTGAGGTAGGGACGACCGAGCTTCAGCACTAGCTCGTACTCGCCCAACTCCAACAACACCAACAGCGCCCCAACGATCTGAGACTCCTGAATTTCTACAGAAGACGCGTAGGGATCGGTTCCTGCCCCAAAAATGGACTCTCCGGTTGCAGTGGTTTCGGAAGAACGGCTGAGAAAGGTCGCGTCATAGCGCCGCCGCTGTTCAGGATCAGACAACACGCTGTAGGCTTCATCCAGCAGTTGTTTCCGGGCAGCGATCGCCGCCTCAGAATACTCACGACGGGGCAACTGCATCGCGCGATCGCGGTGCGCCTGCTGCAATTGCTCAGCCGTTGCCTGAATTGGTAAGCCTAAAATCCGGTAGTAATCTAGCGGGATCCTCACGGTTCAGTTTTCCCCAGTTGTTCATTAACCATTTTTCGATCAAGTCAAGCGATCATCAGCGTCTCGTCGGGCATCAGGAGCATCGAGCCATTGCATCGAGCCATCGGGAATTAACCTTGCAGTTCAGTCCCCAATGCCACCCTTGAAAGCCTCGCCCTTTCCCTGTCTCCCAGCGGTTATACAGCGATAACCCAACTTAGACAATAAACCTAACCTAAGCGTAATGATATCTGCGCTTTACCCGGATGCTGAAACATTCTCTCAATATGACTTATCAGCAATGGACCCTGAAATAGCTATCTCAAGCAAGCACACTCAGACAGATATAAAAAGTAGTGCCCCCAAATTGCTTGTAACCCTGTTCAGAAATGTACTCATCAGCATACAGAAATCTAAAGATATTGCCACAAGTCTTCATATCTTTAGGCGATTCTTTAGGCGATGCCTGGGAGGGAATGGCGATCGCCCTTACCCTCCAGGAAATTCTGAGGGCTTCTAGCAAACTCCTTTCAGGTCAGCGATCCCCAGTTCTGCACCAACGAATTTCTAAAGCCAAAGAATTTTACAACAGAAGAAAATAGAATGGGCAACATCAGCGAAAGCGGATGCAGAAGCTGAACAGGATGTGGTTAGATGGAATGTGCAGATTGCATATAGTTTCCACGCAACCCTAATTTTTGGTCCCAGAGGTTGGATTATTCTAGGATTGTGAAAAAATCCGGGTTCCTTGTGACTCAGATAACCAATGGATGATAGCGCATCTGTCAAGTGGGTTCTTCCCGCTTTGCTGCCTGAGAGCTTTACGTTTTGAATAGCTTTACTTTATTGAATTAAGTAGGACGCGTTGATGGTTCAAGAGCGAGAGCGAGTACTGCCGTCATTTTCGACAACCCAAACCAACATCACCCGCGAAGAAGGGTTGGTGGTCTACGAAGACATGGTGCTGGGGCGGTTGTTTGAAGACAAGTGTGCCGAGATGTACTATCGCGGCAAGATGTTTGGCTTCGTGCATCTCTACAACGGTCAGGAAGCAGTCTCCAGCGGCGTTGTCAAGGCAATGCGGAGTGATGATTTTGTCTGCAGCACCTATCGGGATCACGTCCATGCGCTGAGTGCGGGCGTTCCGGCGCGGCAGGTAATGGCAGAGCTATTCGGAAAGGCGACCGGATGCAGCAAAGGACGGGGTGGCTCCATGCACCTGTTCTCGGCAGAACATAACCTGCTGGGGGGCTATGCCTTCGTCGCTGAGGGCATCCCCGTTGCCACGGGAGCGGCATTCCAGGCGAAGTACCGTCGAGAAGCCCTGGGTGATGAGAGTGCCGATCAAGTTACCGCCTGCTTCTTTGGCGATGGGGCGTCCAACAACGGACAGTTTTTTGAATGCCTGAACATGGCGGCACTGTGGAAGCTGCCCATTCTATTTGTGGTGGAAAATAATAAGTGGGCGATCGGCATGGCGCACGATCGCGCGACCTCTCAACCGGAAATCTACAAGAAGGCGGAAGTCTTCGATATGGCAGGGGTTGAGGTAGATGGCATGGATGTGCTGGCGGTGCGGGCTGTCGCTCAGGAAGCCGTTGCCCGCGCCCGTGCTGGCGAAGGTCCCACCCTCATCGAAGCGCTTACCTACCGCTTCCGGGGGCACTCCCTCGCTGACCCCGACGAGTTGCGATCCAAAGCCGAGAAGGACTTCTGGTTTGCCCGCGACCCCATCAAGCGCCTTGCGGCTTACATGATGGAGCAAAACCTGGCAACCCAGGATGAGCTAAAAGCCATTAACCGCCGCATTCAGGCAACCGTTGAGGAAGCGGTTCAGTTTGCCCTCGAAAGCCCTGAGCCCGATCCTTCAGAACTCTATCGCTTTGTCTTTGCAGAAGACGAATAGGGTGGGTGTACCGACAGCCCTGTCGTCTGCTGTTCATCAGGGAGGTTCCCATGCCCGACCCCATCATGTACCAGGAAGATGCCTATGTGGTGTTGGAAACAGACCAGCCCGAGTTCTTTCTGAATGCGGAGGAGCTACACCAAAAGCTGGTGGGTATTCTGGCGCAACGGCAGAACAATTTGCCCTATGAGCTTCGCACTATCGAGGGGGTCGAGAATCAGGCGAAGCACTTGATGGAAACCGCCTGCGAGTTGGACATGGAGCCAGGGCAATATCTCCAGTGGTACGCCGTGCGCCTGGAGAAGTAGACAAGATAGGGGATGGGTGCCTTGAAGGCACCCATCCCCTGGCAGCCCAGCCATAAGCTTAGGGGACGGGTGCCTTGAAGGCACCCGTCCCCTTTCCCCTGAATGGGCGGTCAAGGAAAAATGCGGTGCTTCGCTGCATGTAAACTTTTAAAAACTGATTTTATCGAATAGTCTTATAACTGTATAGTTATTTGTCAGGTGCAGTTAGTTGTTGGCTGTGCTGGCGTTTTAACCGTCGTTCACAAGATTTATCTACAGTTTTATATCTTGCGACCTTGAGCGGCAGTGAGGCTGGCGTTTAGTTTGCTGTGCGATCGCCCCCTCCTCGCGATCCACATAAGCAACGGCATCTGCACCCTTTTCGACAAAATCTATTTTGTTCAAGAGGTATTAATCATGAGTAATTTAGCGCTGTGCTTGAGACAGGGAACGCAACACTCCCACACGATGGCTGAAAACACCGCCTTCATGAAGTGTTTCCTCAAAGGCATCGTGGAGAAAGAACCCTTTCGCAAGCTGACGGCGGATCTCTACTTCGTCTATCGCACCCTGGAAGAAGAAATGCGGCGACATCAGGAGCATCCTGTTGTGGGTCCGATGGTGTTTCCGGTGCTGGAGCGGACGCCAAAACTCGAAGCCGATCTGGCGTTTTACTATGGAGATAGCTGGCGGGAGGCGATCGCCCCTTCCCCCGAAGGAGAAAAGTATGTGGCGCGGCTGCGCGAAATTTCCGCCACGCAACCCGAACTCCTGATCGCCCACGCCTACGTGCGCTACATGGGCGACCTCTCCGGAGGGCAGAGCCTCCGCAACATTGCCCGCTCTGCAATGGACTTGCCCGCTGACAAAGGCACCGGATTGCACGAATTTGACCAGATTCCGACCGTAGAAGCCCGTCGGGAATTTAAGCAGAAGTATCGGGAAGCCCTGGACTCGCTGCCTGTGGATGCGGAGATGGTGCAGGCGATCGTGGATGAAGCGAATGCCGCCTTTGCCATGAACCGCAACGTCTTCCACGAGCTGGAGCCGGATGTGAAAGCGGCGGTGGGCGACCATGTGTTTGACCTGATTACCCGACAGGACAAGCCTGGTAGCACCGAGCGCAAACCCGGCAGCACTTCCGTAGAGCTGGTAGCGGCAGAATAACCCAAAGCTCAGGCTTGTCGTTATCCATCCAAGTTGTCCATCTAAACCGTTTCAGGAGGTAAGGCGAGTTTTAGCGAGACTTGGCGAATTGAAGTCGCTATTTTACAAAACTCGCCCCTCCTTGCCTCCTGAGGGTCTGTGAGGTTCTGGTGTCCTGCGCCATCCGGTTCTCCCCACGCCCATTCATTCCCCCAGTTTTACAATCCCTTCGATCGTATTTTTGAATTTGCTTTATGAACTTTGCGCCGACCCTGACCTTTGATGAAGCGTTGTTGAAAAAATACAATCAACCCTTACCGCGCTACACCAGTTATCCTCCGGCAACAGAACTGCGGGAGAGCTTTTTGCCCAGAGAGTTTGAGCGGGCGATCGCCATTGGCAACTACCATCAAACGCCCCTCTCCCTCTACTGCCACATTCCCTTTTGCGAAAGCGCCTGCTACTTCTGCGGCTGCAACACCATCATCACCCAGCAAAAAACCGTCGCGGACCCTTATCTGGAGTATCTGATCCACAATATTCAGCAGATGGCAGCGTTGAGCGATCGCCGTCGGCGCGTCAACCAGATGCACTGGGGCGGTGGCACCCCCAACTACCTGAATCTGGATCAGGTGGATCGGCTGTGGAACGTTTTGGCGGAGCAGTTTCACTTTGCCGAGGATGCCGAGATCTCCATTGAGGTGAATCCAGCGTACCTCGATCGCAACTACATCCAGGGCTTGCGACAAATCGGCTTCAACCGCGTCAGCTTTGGGATTCAGGACTTTGACCCCCAGGTGCAGGCGGCGATTAACCGAATTCAGCCAGAGGCACACCTGTTCCAGGTGATGGAATGGATGCGGGAGGCGAAGTTCGACAGCATCAATGTTGACCTGATCTACGGCTTGCCCTTCCAGACCCCCGACACCTTCCGAGACACCATCCGCAAGACGATCGCCCTCGACCCCGATCGCATCGCCCTCTTCAACTTTGCCTACATCCCCTGGATCAAACCCACCCAGAAAAAGCACATCGATCCCGCTGACCTGCCCAGTCCCTCCGACAAGCTCAACATCTTCCACCTCAGCATCGACGAACTCACCGCCAACGGCTACCAGTTCATTGGCATGGATCACTTTGCCAAGCCGACGGATGAACTGACCCTGGCCCAGCAGGCAGGGCAACTGCACCGCAACTTCCAGGGCTACACCACCAAGCCGGAGTCCGACCTGCTGGCGTTTGGCATGACCTCCATCAGCATGTTGCACGACGTCTACACCCAAAATCACAAGCGGTTGCAGGACTTTTATCGGGCGATCGATGCGGAGCAGTTACCGATAGAGCGGGGCGTTTCTCTGAGCCAGGAGGATGTGTTGCGGCGAGCGGTGATCATGGAGCTGATGTGCCAATTTGAGCTGTCGAAAGGGGCGATCGAGTCGAAGTATCACCTCAGCTTCGACCAGAGCTTTGACGAATACTTCGCGCCAGAACGCCATCAACTGGAAGCCCTGGAAGCCGATGGGCTGGTGCGCCTCACCCCCAACCACATCGAGGTCACACCTGCGGGGCGATTGCTGATCCGCAACATTGCCGCTGTTTTTGACACCTATCTCCGCCATAAGCAAACTCGCCAGTTTTCCCAGTCGGTTTAGTGCCCGACCGGGAAGCAGGTTTCCCCCTCACCCAAAATCCCTCTCCCAGGGGCGAGGGACTTTGGCTCTGTCTCCCCTTCTACCCTTGGGGAGAAGGGATTGGGGGATGAGGGGAAGCCTCTGCGAGATAGCAAGAACGAGCGATCGCCCCTCCACCCTTCACCCTCTAAAATCCAAAATCCAAAATCCAAAATTCAAGATCGGGAGAGCTGCCATGCGAATTCTCATGATTCAACCCAACTACCACTCTGGCGGGGCAGAAATTGCAGGGAATTGGCCCCCCAGTTGGGTTCCCTATGTGGGCGGTGCGTTGAAACAAGCAGGCTTCCACGACATCCGGTTTATCGACGCGATGACCAATTACATCGACGACAAACCCCTGGCGGCGATGATTGAGGATTATCAGCCGGATGTGGTGATGGCGACGGCAATCACGCCGATGATCTACAAATCCCAGGACACGCTGCGGATTGTAAAATCGGTCTGTCCCGATGCGGTCACGGTGATGGGCGGCATCCATCCCACCTATATGTATCGGGAGGTGCTGGCAGAAGCCCCCTGGGTGGACTACATCATCCGGGGCGAGGGGGAGGAGATTAGCGTGAACCTGATGCGAGCGATCGCTGAGGGGCGCGATCGCCGCGATCGCGAGTCCATCCTCGGCCTGGCGTATTTAGATGAGGCGGGGCAGGTGGTCGCCACCCCCGCCCATCCCCCCATCCGCGACCTCAACACCCTTGCGCCCGACTGGACGCTGCTGGATTGGGACAAATACATCTACACCCCACTAAACGTGCGGGTTGCCGTGCCCAACTTTGCGCGGGGCTGCCCCTTCCGCTGTCGGTTTTGCTCCCAGTGGAAGTTCTGGCGCAAATACCGTGCCCGCCGCCCCAAGGAATTTGTAGACGAAATCGAATATCTGGTGAAAGAGCACAACGTCGGCTTTTTCATCCTGGCAGACGAAGAACCCACCATCAGCAAAGCCCGCTTCGTGCGCCTGTGTGAAGAACTGGTGGAACGAAATCTGGGGGTGCATTGGGGAATCAATACGCGGGTAACGGATATTTTGCGGGATGAGGCAGAACTGCCGCTGTATCGCAAAGCCGGACTGGTGCATGTGTCGCTCGGAACGGAAGCAGCGGCGCAGTTAAACCTGAATGTGTTCCGCAAGGAAACCACAATCGCCGACAACAAGCGAGCGGTGAAGCTGCTGCGAGACAACGGCATTGTCGCGGAGGTGCAGTTCATCATGGGGCTGCCCAGCGAGACCCCAGAAACCATCGAAGAAACCTACCGCATGACACGGGATTGGGGTTCAGATATGACCAACTGGAACATGTACACCCCCTGGCCCTTCACCGAGCTGTTTCAGGATCTTGAAGATAAGGTCGAGATTCGCGACTTTTCCCACTACAACTTTGTCACCCCCATCATCAAACCCGACAACATGACGCGGGAAGAAGTGCTGGAAGGGGTGTTGCGGAACTACGCCCGGTTCTATTCCAAAAAATTCCTGGAATACTGGTTTGTCCGGGATAGCTTCAAGCGTCGCTATTTGCTGGGCTGTTTGTGGGCGTTTGTGAAGACGACGCTAAACCAGCGCTTCTACAACCTGAAGCGGGTAAAACGGAAGGGAATGCACGCCGAAATTGAGTTTGGCTTTGATGAGTCGCGCATCCTTTCGGCGGAAGATATGGCGCAACTGAAGGCGGCAAAACTAGCAGATACGGAGTTTGCCGGGGATGTTTCCGCCTGCGGTGCGCCCAATACGCCCAATACAACTGCGGAGGAAAATCAGCCAACGGAGGCGGAAGACGAAGTCCAGGTGGTAATTGTGGAAGGGGATGAGGCGACGCGGATTGCGTTGCGGAAGGGGCTGCGATCGCACTCCACCCTCGAAGTTGCCAGCGAAGCCACCAATGGCGAAACCGGGCTGGTGCTGCTCGATTCCATTGTGGTGGATGTGGCGGTGGTCTCCGACCCGCTCCCCGATATGCCCCTGGAGGAATTCCTGCACCGCGCCAAAGCCCTCCAGGATATCTGCCACCCCTTTAAGCTGCTGATCCTGACAGACAAACCAGAGACGATACCGATGGTGGAAGGAGTGGCGATCGCCCATTGTCCCCAAACCTACTCCATTACAGAACTAGCCCAAACCATCCAGGCGCTTCAATCCGGAGAGGTTACGTCAGAGTTAGACCCCTCATCTTCCACCACCACTCAAGCGATCGCCATCTCTTGAGTCGGCTCAACGCGTTATATCAAGTCCTCGAAAACCAAAAGCAGATCTTTTTTGGATGCCCGCATAGCGGGCGGTTCAAAAAAGATCTGAATCCATCAACTCTATGATTTCTCTTGATTGATGCCACTTTCGTCATGGATACGTCATTTCTCGCTGCCGCTGTTACTACGATCGCACTGATGTATCTCAGTCCTCGCAGCCACGCGATTTTGTCGCTGCTGTTTTTCATCCTGGCGTTCTTCATGCTGCTGCTGACCTTCTTCCTGGCTCCCGGTTGGATCAAAACTCTGGTCTTCCTGGCAGGGTGGGGTTGGGCAAACTATCTCTGCAAGCGCAACCAATGCAGTTCACCAGATAAGTAATTCACCAGATACAGCGCTTCAATCGAAAATAAAATAAAACCCGGAATTTTTGATGAGAAGCGCGGCAATGCCGCGCTTCTCATCAAAAATTCCAGGTTTTATTTCGTACGTGATCCTTCGCGCTTGAATCAGCCACAGTTGTTTTTGTGAGAGCCGCGCTCTGCGCGGCTCTCACAAAAACAACCTGGTTTTAAGCACAGGCAGAGCGCTGTAGGTTGAGTAAAAAAAAAGCCCAACCATAGCAGGACTATGGCAGGGCTTGATGGAGTATCAACAGATGAGAAACTGAGATGAGAAACTTGACGAATTGCCCGTCGGAGTGACGAGATAGTCAAACTTTGTGATCCAGCGGGTCCAGCGGAGTAGAAGAACTATTCTCCGCTAAAGAGTCTACCGGGTACTCGGATTGTCATCGCCTACAGCAGGGATGGTTCTTTCGGCAACATCGGGATATAGCCCAGCCCAATCTTCTACGGCTTCTGCCGATTCCTTAACAATGCGCTTTGCTCGCTCCAGGGGTTGCCCTTCTACTTCGCGGGCTTCTTCTTTCCATTGACCAGTGGTTTTGGGGCGATCGCTATCATCAGCCCGGATATCGGCTTGCACATTTTGCTTGACGCGCTCGTTCATGGGAGCTGCCATAGGCGCTGCCATCACGGATGCAGGGGCGATCGCTCCAAAAGCGACCAATCCAGTCAAAATAGCAGCGAAGGCATACCGAATATGAGTTCCTCGGAAGATCGAGAAAAATCGATTAGCGTATTTATTGAGAATATGCATCATAGGAAAAATGATCTGCGTTCTATTGCAAAAGAAAACTGACAGTTTCACTCTTTCCTTCTTCTATTCCTCTTACCTTGACATCAATTTCTGACATCAACTTTTGACATCAAAATCTGACATCAAAAAGGGATATAAGACCATTCTCTTTTGAGCTTTCTCAATGCCTCAAACGATAAAGGTTTATCTGAGAAGCCTGGCTTTAGAAGTAAGTCTTGAACTGAGTAACAAGCCAGCTTTCATACTTCTATATAGCTCTATTCAGTTTGGAAAAGCTTTAAGAAAGGAGAAAACGTCAGTACGCTCTCAATTCTATTGAATGGTTGATGTTGGCTAATCTTTCCGAAGTCGTAATCCTCAAAATCATCAGGAAGAATCGAGGTATGGCATGGCGTTTTCCATACCATTGGAGATGGCTCAACTCCTTCCAAACAAGGGGATTCGGTGTTATTTATCCGCGTGCCAGATTCGTACCTGCCAGGTAGGCTTCATCAAAAATGGCTCCACTCATATTGGTTCCATCGAGATTGGCGCAGAGGAGGTTGGCACGGCTGAAATTCGCTCCCGACAGATTAGCGCCCTGCAAATCAGCTTCCTCCAAATTGGCTTCAACCAGTGTTGCTCCGCGCAGATCTGCCTGTTGCAAATTTGCGCCCTGGAGGTTGACCTGGCTGAGATTGCAGCCCCGCAGATCCGCACCCCGCAGATCTGCGCCCTGGAGGGTGGCGTTTGCGAGATTTGCGCCGCTGAGGAAGGCTCCGGCGATCGCCCCTCCCGACACATTAATTTGCATCAGATTCGCCCCGCGCAAGTTGCTGCCACGCAAATCGGCTTCCGTCAGATCCGCCTGGATCAAATTCGCCCCAACCAGATTGGCACGTAGATCCGCTTCCTTCAGATTGCAGCCTGCCAGATTTGCCCCTTCCAAATGCGCACCATTGAGCTGCGCCCGGTGGAGATTGCACCCCGCCAAATTCGCCCCCACCAGATTGGCTTTGTGCAACGCAGCAGCCGATAAATCCTCGTCTTCGAGGCGCACGCCTGCGAGTTGCTGCAATTTCCCGGCACGAATAGCGTCGATGTCCATGAGTGGTTCAGGCTGAGGGCAAAGGAACGAGTGAACGGTAGAAGAAGGGTCTCGAAAATCTCGAAGAATCTACTAGAAGAATCTAATACTAATTAGTATCAGTCTATGCCGATGTCGAGGCAGTTTCAGACTGAAGCAATTCTTCATCGGAATGGGAGTCGAGCAGCCACAGCCCCGACGAGACACGGGGGAGCGTAACGGACAGGCTCAGCCCTTGCTGCAACCCAGCGACGAGCAGGGAAAACGCCTCCAGCAGCTTGGGGTCCCAGCGCTGGCTGCCCTCTTGCTGGCACTCCGCCAGAGCCGCCGCAAAATCGTCGGGTTCCGCAAAATGCAACGCGCCATTGCGTTGTCCCGCCGTTTCCGCCAGGATGTCGGCACAGCGCTTTGCCAGCCGTTCCTGGAAGCAGGACACCAGACCCAGGATACGCGACTCCAGGGGAATCGTATCGCCCGACAAGCCAGCGGGGGAACCGGAGCCATCCCAGGCTTCCCTCTGGTGCGTAAGGATCGTGGCGATCGCCTTCATCCGGTTCATCTTCCGCAAAATCTGCGTTCCCGGCAACAGCGGGCAGGAGGGAGCCACCTCTTCGTCCTGAGTCATCCCATTGGTCATGCTTTGCAGGGTTGTGGTGACAGATTGCATGGTGGCAATGCGGTGGAGTAGCCCTGACAGCCGCAAGCGATGCAGTTGCCATGCCGGAAGATCCAACAATTGCCCCAGGCTTTCGGCGAGGGTTGCCACCTCTGCCGCCGCCATCGGGTTGCTCAGGTCGGTCTGGTCGATCAGTTGCGCCATCCGCAGGAAAGCCTGAAGCTCGTTCGACATCAGATTCTTGCTGAGACGGAATGGGAAGGCTTCAAAGCCCATGCCCGTATGCCCAGACAAATCCTGATGGCTGTTCTGCAGGTAGCTCACTACCTGTCCCACAATTTCGCCCAGGTTGTCGGCTGTCGGCACGCTACACAGGGCATCTGTTTCCTGCGATCGCGCCACAATATCCTGGAACTTCTGATCAAGCTGGGTGGCGAGGTCGGGGTTGTAGCCCTGGATATGGGCGATCGCCAACCGCGCCGTTTCCTGTACCAGCTTGGGTTCAAAGGTCCACAGCCCGTAAAACTTACGGGATAGGTCGTGGTCGGGAAAACCTTCGGAGCCATAATCGGCTTCCGAAAGCTCCTGACACAGCACCATTGCCGTGTAATTAGGCGACACAATGATCAGATGCCATTCCTGCCCGACGGGGTCCCCATCCTCCAGGCTCACCAGCGACACATTCGGTTCCTGACTGGTGGGATGCTCTGCAAAGCCCGCATCGGGAGACGCCATGATGGTGACCTGGCGCGATCGCTTGGCAATATCTCGATAGCGATCGGCTTCTTGCAGGTACCATTTCCCGCGCTGAAACGCCGTGATAACGAGGGGATCGTAGTCATTTTCCAACAACGCATCTTCAAGGGCATGGCAAAGCGCCACCAGTGTGTTTTTGTAGTAAACACCCAGGTTGAGCGTTCCACTACCCATATCTGTCGAAGCGACACGATCTTTCAGCTTTTGGAGAATGGAGCCTGGTAACATCGGCAAATGATTTGTATCGTTTATGCTTTAGCTTATCTTTTCCTATCTTTACAGAAGATCTGAGGGAAGCATAGGGGGATCAAGGAATGTTCCGCTAGATTTCAGCTAAATAGCAGAAAAAATGCCTCCCCGCATCAGCAATTTACTCACGGTGCAACAAAAGATATCGCTTCAGGCAACCCTGTCAGGATCAAAAATAAAATAAAACCCGGAATTTTTGATGAGAAGCGCAGCAATGCCGCGCTTCTCATCAAAAATTCCGGGTTTTATTTCGTACGTGATCCTTAGGAAGAGTTCAGAATTTGTCATGCCCACGAGTTTGGGAATCCACAAGTTAGGTGATCTCCAAAAAAGAATTTCCCCACCTCACGTCATTCCCGCGAAGGCGGGAATCCAGAAGGGCTGGATGGCTTAACGGACAGGCTTCTGATAGATGCCCATTTTCATGGGTATGACGGCATCACTGTTATGGGCATGACGGGATCATTGATGCCCTATTCAGGAGATTTTGAAAGACAAAGCCCGAGGAGGAAAAGGTTCATTCCTACTCGAGCGACAAGTTGTTTGGCAAATTCTAGTCGAGTGTCAGGTTACTCTTCGTCGGCAGGGGCTTCTGACCCATCGGTGGTTTCGGTGGTTTCAGTGGTTTCAGTGGAGTCAGTGGCGATCGCCCCATCCCCAACTTCAGTCGATTCAGTGGCGATCGCCCCATCCTCTTCCGTTGCCTCTTCCTCATCCTCTGCCCCTTCCGCTGCCGGAGGAACCAGCGCCACGGCGACAATCGCATCATCCTCATCGAGCCGCTGGAGGCGCACACCCTTCGCCGAGCGAGACTGGCTGGAAATCGCATTGACTGACTGGCGGATGATGATGCCGCGACTGGTCACCAACATCATTTCGTCCCCTTCGTTGACGATGAGCAGCGCTGCCAGTTGGTCATTCTCCACCCGGAACTTGATAGAACGCAGCCCCATTCCCGCCCGATTCTGCAACCGGAAGTGATGGATGGGAACCCGCTTGCCCAGCCCCGAAGTCGTCACCACCAGCACCCAGGGTCCTTGTGTCACTTCAACGTCTTCGCTTTCATCGCTATCTTCGGTATCCGTCTCGACGACCGCGTTGTTGGCAATCATGTCGGCGACCTGGCTGGAGAGAATGTCCATACTGATCAGCTCATCCCCATCCCGCAGATTCATCGCCTTCACCCCACGGGTTGGGCGTCCCAGCGGGCGCAACTGGTCGTCGCTCGCCTGGAAGTGGATGGTCATCCCCTTGCGACTGCCGATAATGATGCTGTTTTCGGGACGGGCGAGCCGTACCCAGCGCAGTTCGTCGTCATCTTCCAGGGAAATCGCAATGAGACCGTTGGTGCGGATGTTGGAGAACGCCGACAGCACCGTTTTCTTGATGAAGCCCCGACGGGTCAGCATCACCAGGTAGTCCTCATCGGTGAACTCGGTGATGGGGAGCATGGAGGTGATGCGCTCTTCGTGGGAAATGGGGAGCACCTGCACAATCGGCACGCCCCGCGCGGTGCGGGAACTGGTGGGAATTTGGTACGCCTTGAGGGAGTAAGCAATACCGCGATCGCTAAAGAACAGAATATTGTCGTGGTCATTGCAGGAGAAGAACTGGTAAACCCCATCTTCCTCCTTCATCCGAGTGCCCGCTTTGCCTCGTGTAGCGCGGCTTTGCAGCTCAAAGGTGCTCACGGGCATCCGCTTAATGTAGCCCTGCTCGGTCAGCAAAACCACCGCCTGCTCATTGGCGATCAAATCTGTGTCGCCCAGATCCCCATCTGCCAGTTCGATGACGGTGCGGCGTGGGGTAACGTGGGATTCCCGCAGAACGGTCGTTTCCTCTTCAATGATGCTGAGGATGCGCTCCCGGCGGTTCAAGATGTCTTGCAGATCTTCGATCCTCGCCATCAATTCTTCATGCTCCTGGCGGATTTTCTCCGCTTCCAGAGCCGTCAGACGACGCAGTTGCATCTGCAAAATGGCGTCTGCCTGCACTTCCGACAGTTCGTAGTCCTGAATCAACCCCTGCTTTGCGCTTGGGGTGTCGGCAGCGTTGCGGATCAGGGCAATAATTGCGTCCAGGTTTGCCAGAGCAATTAACAAGCCCTGCAACAGGTGATCCCGCTCCTGGGCTTTGCGCAACTCGTAGCGGGTGCGGCGGGTGATGGTTTCAATCCGGAAGTCGAGGAAGACCTGGAGGGATTGCTTCAGGCTCAGCAGTTGAGGTTCGCTGTTCACCAGCGCCAGCATATTCACCCCAAAGTTACTTTGCAGCGGGGTGGCTTTGTAGAGATTGTTCAACACCACGCGCGGATAGGCATCCCGGCGCAGTTCGATGACGATGCGCATACCATCGCGATCGCTCTCATCTCGAATATCTGAAATGCCTTCCAGCCGCCGCTCGTTTACCATTTCGGCAATCCGCTCGATCATCGCTGCCTTGTTGGTCTGGAAGGGCAACTCGGTGATGATGATCGCTTCGCGATCGGGCTGTCCACGCCGCTCCAGGGTTTCAATAGACGCCACCCCCCGCATGGTGATGCTGCCCCGCCCAGTCAAATACGCCTCACGGATGCCGCTTGTCCCCAAAATCTGCCCCCCCGTTGGGAAGTCGGGACCGGGAATGTATTGGAACAGCTCGTTATCGGTCAAGTCGGGATTACGAATTAACGCAATCAACCCGTCCATCAACTCGCCCAGGTTATGGGGTGGGATATTGGTTGCCATCCCTACCGCAATCCCCGACGAGCCATTGAGCAACAGTTGCGGCACACGGGCCGGGAGGACAATCGGCTCCTGTTGCGACCCGTCATAGTTGGGCAAAAAGTCTACGGTTTCCGATTCGATGTCTTGCAACATCGCGTTGGTGGTGATGGGACGGAGGCGACATTCGGTGTATCGCATCGCCGCCGGAGGGTCATTGTCTACCGACCCAAAGTTGCCATGCCCATCGACCAGGGGCGATCGCATTGAAAAGTCCTGCGCCATCCGCACCAGCGCGTCGTACACCGCCTGGTCGCCGTGGGGGTGATATTTACCGATGACATCCCCCACAACCCTGGCGCACTTTCGGAACGGGCGATCGGGGGACAGACCCAGTTCGTGCATGGCGTAGAGGATGCGACGGTGAACCGGCTTCAGTCCATCCCGCGCGTCGGGCAATGCCCGTCCCACGATCACGCTCATGGCGTATTCCAGGTAGGACCGAGACATCTCCAGTCGCAAGTCAGTGGGGACGATCCGATCCTGAGGGGGTTCCTGGGAAAAAGTCATAGGGTGCGATACTCCAGTGCTACGCGAGGAAACGGTTGTGCAAGAAAACCGTAAGAGAAAAAATTGGGGAGGCTAGAAAATCGGTGAATGCGATGGCGATCGGTTCAAGGGCACCGCTCTACCATGCGTTGCTCCCACCCGTGACAAAGGACTGTCTCGTCAGGGAAATCCTTGGGTTGACACCTGAATCTGCATAGGTTCTGCAAGAGCATGTTGGGCGGGGCTAATGGCAGAAATGGATGAGACATCAACAGAGTCACGGTTCGGGAACAGCAGGGCTAGCAATCAATGCAAACGATACGAAAATCAGGTAATGCAAAAATCGAGGATGAATGCGGGGTGAAACCCGTTAGAGATAGCCTGTCTGCGCCTTTCCATCAAATGAAATAATGGAAGGCATGTGGATCATAGAAACATAGCGAATTTGTGCAGGCGATCCTGAAGCCGTAAAGGATTTCGAGAAGGCTTCCCTGAAGGACATAAAACCCAAACGCCGATTGGCTAGATTGAGAAATTCGAAACCGTTAGATAAACGCAAAGGCAGAGAGGGCTGAAACTGTCTTTATGCAAGGATTGTAAGCCTTAAAATTGTAGCACAAAATGGGGCACTTGGTAGGGGCGCTGTTTCAGTGACTGGTTCAGGCGATCGCTACTTTCTCCCTGCCATTTTTTCACCATAATTTTCTCGATTCGAGCCGTCTTCTTGGCATCTGACTTGGCATCTAACTTGGTATCTGACTTGGCATCTGACTTGGCATCTGAAAAGAACCTATCTATCCCCCTGCTTCCCCCCAAGAATGGAGTCTTTATTTGTTGGAGCACTCCAGAATAAAGCCATGGATTGAAAATTAAATAAAACCCGGAATTTTTGATGAGAAGCGCGGCAATGCCGCGCTTCTCATCAAAAATTCCGGGTTTTATTTCGCACGTGCTCCCATGTCAAATTCCCTCAACTCGATGAGGATTGCACATGCAAACAAGGGCAAAATGAGGAAGACGGATTACACCTCCACACCCGCCTTTCTCATTAGTCGCACTGTCCTGGTTTACTGCTCAATTCAGTTTTTGGGAGACAAGCGAGAAAATGGGGTTGGCTGTTCCTTGAGTTTGATACTGCCATGTTTCCCATCTTTTACTCTGACGAATTTTTGAAGCACGATACAGGTCGTTTCCACCCTGAAAATGCGGGACGACTGAAAGCGGTGACCCAGCACCTGCGATCGCTCCCCTGGGCAGATCAATTGGCATGGCGATCGCCCACCCCCGTAGCCGAGCAGGGCGATCGCCTCACCGATGCCCTCTATGCCGTTCACCCCGAACGGTATGTGGCAGCGATGGAAAACCTGGCGCTGGGAGGGGGCGGGCACCTCGACCCCGACACGGTGGTTTCGAGCCACAGCTTTGATGCAGCCATGCTGGCGATTAGTGCCTGGTTGGATGGGGTGGATACGGTGCTGCAAACGGAGCAACCCGCCTTTGTGCTCTGTCGCCCACCAGGACATCACGCCCTGGCGACCCAGGGCATGGGGTTCTGCCTGTTCTCGAATGTGGCGATCGCCGCCCACTATGCCCTGCAACAACCCGGCATTGAGCGGGTCGCCATCCTCGACTGGGATGTGCATCACGGTAACGGCACCCAGGCAATCGTGGAAAACAACCCCCAAATTGCCTTCTGCTCCCTCCACGAATCGCCCCAATACCCCGGCACGGGCGCATCGGGCGAACGCGGCTTCCACAACAACGTCCTCAACCTGCCCCTCCCCGCTGGCAGCAGCCTGCCCGACTACCAGATACGCTTCCGAGACAAAATCCTGCCATTTTTCCAGAACTTTCAACCCGATCTTCTCCTCGTCAGCGCAGGCTACGACGCCAACCACGCCGATCCCCTCGCCAACCTCTCCCTCCGCCCCGAAGACTACGGCATCTTCACCGACTACATCCTCCAACTCACACCCCGCATCATCTTCGGATTGGAAGGCGGCTACGACTATCAGGCACTATCCCAATCGGTCGCCGCAACAATCGAACGTTGTTTGAAATAACCCAACGTACGGGCGGGTTTCGCCACAACCTCCCTCATCCCACCGACCCCGCCAACCCAACCCGCCCCGGCAAAACCACAATCCCGATGATACGGACGGACGACGGAGGG
>JGI12519J13273_1000193_pt1 | contig 22163 bp, 17 predicted proteins | sample HotLakmasection1_FD_13273 | JGI IMG/M metagenome (IMG submission 13273) | reverse complement strand
CTTCTCGCAGAGGAATTCGCCGCTGAAGATTGCAATACATGCTGGAACGAGGTTCTGATATTTCTACAGCCGTAAAATAACACCTAGACAACTATCGTGGTGTAGAAGTAATGATTTTAGGTGGTGGGCGATGCCCATATACCCAAGGAGATTTCTGAGAAAGACAAAGAAAAACCCTCAGCCGCGAAACTGAGGGTTTTGAATCAGGGTGCATCTACCATTCCACTTTTCTTGGAAGGAGAGCCCCTATCAGGAAAAAAAGTTAGTTTTTTTCCTATGTTTGCCGCTTTTTTGGGGTTATTTGGAGAAAGGATGAGGGCGATCGCTCTCATCCCTCAAAAAAGAGCTACATTTTCCCACCCGAAGGTGCTGCAAATCCGGCATTTAGCCTGCACCCTGGTTAAACGGGGAGCAGAAGCGGACGAAAGCCATGCTTCAGCGACACGGTGCCGATCAAATCCATTTTCTCCAGAGTAATTTGGTTTCGTCCCCAAGAGAAATTGGTGTAGAGCTTCTCAAACTCCAACAGCATCGATTCTGCAAAACAGGCAAAAAGCTGGCGAGCTGGCACATCCATCTTCACAATGTCCATAATGCGCCAATCAATATCGAGGGAATGCTCTACGATACCGCCCTTGAGAACATTTACCCCAGGAGCTTGAACCTGAGTGTCCAAATTTTTAGGATAGCCCCCGTCAACCAGCAAACAGGGCTGCTTCAACGGAATGGCTCCAATATCGACACCCTTAGGCATACTGGCAACCCAAACGACAATATCTGCCATTGGTAGAGCTTCCTCCAGAGGCAAAATCTTGCCGCGCCCCAGTTCTTCCTGAAGATTTTGTAAGCGCTCCTGGTTACGAGCAATTAGCAAAAGCTCCTTAGCATCGGTTCGCTGATTCAACCACCGACAAACGGCACTACCAATATCTCCAGTTGCCCCACAAACGGCGATCGTCGCTTCCGACAAGTTAATCCCCAGTTGTGCCGAAGCCTGCTCAACCTGACGACAAATAATGTAAGCCGTGTGTGTGTTTCCCGTGGTAAAACGGTTGAAATCGAGGGTAATATTTCGTACCTGACGGATTTGAGACAGGTTAAAGTTCTCAAACACAATCGAGGAAAACCCTCCCAGGGCTGTAATATCAATGCCATTCTTCTGAGCATGGGCCATAGCATTGATGATCTTGCGGGTTGCAGCTTTGATACGACGGGACGCCAGCATTTCTGGTAAGAAGCAGGACTCCACATATTTGCCTTCGATTTCCTGCCCTGTGATGCTTTTGACACGGATGTGATCGACCGTCTGTGGGGGGGCGCTGCACCAAAAATCTAACCCCTGGTCAGCATATTCTGGATAACCCAATTGCTGTGCGACCGCTTTTGCATGTTCCAAACTTGTAAGATGACCAATTAGACCAAACATTTATGATTCCGATGTCCCGAGTTCCGGGGATACAAAATTGCAAGGAAAGGACTCTAAGCTAGCATGAGCAAGTGCCACAAGGAGGGGGCTTTGTGCCTCTTCATACGGCTACCTGATATAGATAGGGGGTAGATAGAGGGTATTTCCCATAACTTAGCTTCATATTGGGGAATTGGGCTGTGTAAGCCTCTAACGCGCAATATTTCGCCTATCAAGACGCGTTTTCCGAGATTTACACCAAAAATCACTGTCAAGAACGTCACCAAGAATACTACCAAAAGATGGATCTTCAGAAAGATTACCCCAGAAAATTTCAGCCATCTGGCTTGGAAAGAGCTTGGCTTATTCCCAAAGCCTACCCCTTTTTATCAATCCTCCTATTTTTAGACCAAACGTTCATGGTGGTAACAGCATAGGGATCTGCGGCTTAATAAAATCCCCATTTTTGATAGAGAAGGATGGCTTTGCCATCCTTCTCTATCAAAAATGGGGATTTTATTTTCTTGCAAGTCCCATACGTTGCCTGCTCTCACTACCACGCCAAAGAATAAAAATTGCATTTTTAGACCAATCGCCCATGCCAGCGACAGCATATGTTGCGTGCTCTCACTGATACTCCAGAGAATAAAACGTACATTTTTAGGGCAAGTCTTGTTCAATAGGGGTTTGAGTGGGAGTTGAGGGGAGAAGCCAGCACTGCCTCTGGATGGCTCAGTGGGGGAGGTATCTGAGTGACCAGAAACCGCAGGGACAAATGCCGCTGGAGTGCTGCTACCAGTTCCTCGCGGCGAAACGGCTTCACCACCAGGTCATTACATCCGGCGGCAAATATGGCGGCGCGTTGCTCCTCAAAGGCGCTGGCGGTGAGGGCAATAATGGGGAACGACTGCCCGGCAGAGTGCTCGCGAATCTGACGGGTCGCTTCATACCCATCCATAACGGGCATTTGCATGTCCATCCAGATCAGGTCGGGCTGCCAATGCTGCCACTGGTCTACGGCAAGCTGACCATTTTCCACGGCTAAAACTTCGCTGAAGCCGAGCGATCGCAGCAGTTTCAGCAGCAGCAAACGGTTGGGGGCACTATCTTCCACCACCATCAGGCGTGGGCGGGGTTGTTCGGGGGAAAGGATGATAGGCAGGTGAGCGGCGGTAAGACGAGTGCGATCGCCCACCTCTGCCACCCGTGCGGGAATGACGAAGCGGAAGCAACTTCCTACCCCAATATTGCTTGTCACCTGAATGCTTCCCCCCATCAGCCGCACAAACTGTTGGCTGATGGGTAATCCTAAACCTGCCCCCCCAGCCTGCCGTCCCATTTCCGTTTGCCCAAAGGGTTCAAAAATTTGCGCCAACTGCTCGGGTGGGATGCCAGCCCCCGTGTCGCGTACCGAAAACGCCAGGGGTCGCACAGCCATATTGGGGTTCAGGGTGCCATCCACTTCTGCCCGTAAGATAATGCGCCCTTTTTGGGTAAACTTCATCGCATTTCCCAGAAGGTTCACCAACACCTGCCGCAATTTCCCCGCATCTCCACAAACCACGGCGGGCAACTGTAAATCGCGTTCCAGAATGAACTGTATGCCCCGCGTTTCGATTTGCAACCGAAACAATTTTTCAATGTCATTCAGCAGCGACAAAAGGTTGAATGCCTTTTCCTCCAGGATCGTCACACCCGCCTCAATGCGCGACATTTCCAGCACACTGTTGATCAGTTCCAGCAAATGCTGACCGCTATCGTCGATGATCTGCAACAGTTCTCGCTGTTCGTTGAACAAATTGTCGTCTTGCATCAGCAAATCGGCAAAGCCCAGAATAGCATTGAGGGGCGTTCGCAATTCGTGGCTCATGCTGGCGAGGAACTTGCTTTTTGCTTGATTTGCGGCATCAGCTTCGACTTTTGCCGCCTCCAGTGCTTCCGCCTGTTTTTGGGTCTTTCTGAGCAGGTCTGCCTGCTGAATTGCAATGCCAAGCTGAGCCCCAATCTGCGTTGCCAGTTTAATTTCGTTTGCCTGCCACTGCCGGGGACTATCATTTTGATAGGACGCCATCAAGCCCCACAGCCGCTCTCCACTGAAGATGGGAACGGTGAGATAAGCCCGTGCCTGAAATTTTTCGAGTAACTCCAGATAGCAGGTTTCAAAACCGGGTAAGTAAATATCGTTGACCACAATGTAGCGCAACCCGTTGCTATAACCGCCACCCTTCGTTTCCTGGAGAAATGTGTCTTCAACGAGGCTCTTAGCATTTTCCAGAGATTGGACGACACAGCGATCGCTCCCCAAGGTTTCATTGGCTTCCTGGGGCTCGGCGGAAAACTGATCGATGAGGGAATGCCAGCCCTTGCCTACCGATTCGGCAACAAAAACGCCACTCCAATCAGGATGGAAGTGGTAAATGGCGACGCGATCGCACCCCAATGCCAGCCGCAATTCCGAGGTGGTCGCCCGAAAGATTTCATCCAGATTCAGGGTTTGCCGCATTTGCTGCATGATGCGGATAAGTGACTGTTCCCGCTGGGCTATTTGGAAAAGGGAGGCTTCATCCTCTCGCCAATCGGTGATGTCTTCGGCAATCCCCATCAATCGTTCGATGGAACCATCGGCGGCATAGATGGGGAAACCGCGATCGCGAATCCAGCGCACCTCCCCACTGGGGCGCAGAATGCGATATTCCGTCACACCCATGCCGACCAGTTTGCCTGCGATCATCGTCTGGATGCGATCGCGATCCAGCGGATGCACCGTTTCCAGAAAGACATCCTCAGAGGACTGGCAAATTTCGGCAATAGAACGTTGCCAGATGGTTTCAAAGGCTGGGGAAAGGTACTCCATTTTAGATGGTTCGACCTGCCGCACCCAGCACGCCAGATTTTGGCTCTGAGTCAACTGCTGGAAGCCTTTTGCCTGCATCCGCCAGGTCACCTCGGTGGCATGGCGATCGCTCCAGTCGCGTACTGCCACCCTCCAGCCCTGCACCTCACCCTGGCGGTTGCGCTCTGGCAGCAGATCCAGCGATCGCCACCCATAGCCCCCTGACTGAGGAATGCCGATGATCTGGTTCTGCTGCGCCTGGTTCTGGGCGATCGCCCGCCGTACTGGATTTGTTTCAGGGGCAAGGGGCTGTTCCCATTCGTTCACCCATCCCTTGCCATTGCCAGACTGCATCAGTTCTGCCAAATTTTGTTGGCACAGCGCTTCCTCTGACTGCCCCAAAAGGATTGTTGCTGTCTCGTTGCATGCCAACACCTTGCCTTTGGGAGACAACCACAGCCCTCCCAAGCCCATGCGCTCCAGATTTCGTAGATGATGTCGTGCCCGGTGGAGGGGCGATCGCCCCAGTGCAAGACTCGCTATTCCCAGGAGTAGACCCAATCCCAGCCCCATCCCTCCAGCCCAATGCAACAGCAAATTTGTATCAAATCTTGACAGGACAGTAATCACAGCGCAACAAAGGGAAAACACAGGAGATATCAACATTTTCTAAAATTTTGTCTCCAAGAAACGTTTGCAGGGGTACAGGAGATGAGCACCCCAACGACATATCGCATGACCTGAAAACTAAGTTGCGATGCTGACCAGAGTCGCTCACTAATAGGCTGGATGAAATGACCTATTTTCGAGGAGAGAGAGGAGTTCGAGGAGAGGGAGGAGAGAGCGATCGCTCAACAGGTTTTAAAGCCAGATCTAAAATAGTTTTATAGCCTTACCCAGTAACAGGGGCGGGCTACTACAACATCAGACAACACAAGATTGACTTTGTTTGAAAATACCTGGTGCAGATTCGCATTAACTCATAAAAAGAGCTTTCCCAAGCCCCAGTCAATCCTGAACAGAATTTGTATAAATTTTGTCAAATCCTGTAAATATCCGCTTTACAGTTCTTCGTCATTCAAGGAGATTTTTGAGAAAGAATATCCCCATTTTTTGGGAGAGGGCGCGGCTTAGCCGCGCCCTCTCCCAAAAAATGGGGATATTTTTTTCTGGAGATCGCCCAAGTCCTTGAAACTTAAGCATTCAGCACGAGTCAAGCACAAGCTTGAAAACCCAGTTTTGAGGAAGCAGGTACGGTTAAGCCGCACCCGCTTCCTCAAAGTGGATTTCTAATTTCTTGGAGCGCTCCCACGGCAACACCAGCAGGGGCAGATGCCAATCCGAGATGACACCTACTAACACCATGCTCGCCATTTTTCTAATGATTTTGCCTGCGCTTTGCGCACGCAAAATCAAGGGTTTTAGAAAAATGGGGAAGGTATTGATTAAAAAAGGTGCTGTGCACCAAAGAACACAACACCTCCACACAGAACTTAATTTAAGTGAAGAGCCTTTTGAGCCATTTACTCAAATTTTTAATGGGCAGGGCGAGACTCGAACTCGCATGACCGAAGCCGCCACATTTTGAGTGTGGTGCGTCTACCAATTTCGCCACCCGCCCTCGGACTTAGCTTCCCTATTATAGAGGATCGGACGCTTTTGCAACAGGTTTTGATAATCCTGGCTGGCTGCCCATCGATCAATTTCCTTCGCCCGCAATACGGGGACGGGGTGGGAAAGTTGCGCAGTTTGCGCCTGACGAAGCAAACGCCCCATCTCAGAGGTGCTCAAATCTTCGTAGGTGCGGGCTTGTTCGAGAAACGCATCGAGGTTGAGTTGGGGCGCGAGGATGGGAGAACCACCGGAGAGCTTCATCAACACCGAGGCGACGGTGCGGGCATTTTGGGACACCAGGAGGGCAGCGCGATCGCAAGTAAACTCCGCGCAACGCACCCATTCCATCAACCGTTCCTGCAAGGCTTGAGCGGCGATCGTTCCCAGCACTGTGGTACTAGCTGCCAAAATCAACAGATTTGCCAGGGTGAGATAGACGCTGTGCTCACACTTGAGATGCCCCAGTTCATGGGCAATCACTGCCTGAATCTCCTCTGGGGTGAGCAGATCGATTAAAGAGGTGTGCAGCACCACAAAAGGTTTTTGCCCCCGCATGGCAAAGGTGTAGGCATTGGGTGTAGGGTTTTGCCGAACATAGAGTTGCGGTGGTTCCAGATCCAAAATCTTGCAGGCATCGAGCAGCAAGGTGTGGAGATGGGGCAACTGTTTCTCGCTAACCAGAACCCCTGAAGCCAGGTTTTCTAATTGAAAGAACTGTTCTCCAACGCCCCCCAACAGACTACGAACCATAATGTCGAGTCCGGGAATGCTCTGAAGTGCCTGGGTCGCCTGCAGGTCAAGGGGGTGGCGGAAGTGATGGGCTTTGAGTCCGGTGAGTTGGATTTTGGCAGAGTCCATGAGTGGCGTGGGTTTAAGGTTCAGGTTGGCGGTTGAGGGCTGACCAGGTTTTAGCCAGCTTTTCTAACTTTTTTTAACTTCTTTTAAGTAATTTTTTTAACTTAATTTTTCAACTAAAGAGAGAAACGATGGGTGCCTTTTGAGGGAATTCATCGCTCTTTAGTTATTGTAGCGAGAAGCGATCGCCAGGGGGATCAGGAACCCGGTTCTTACGGGACGGGCAGCAACGATTGGGGAAGAGGTACAGGAACCGGGTTCCTTAAGCCCGACGATCGCCGCCCTTTTCATTGTTTGGAGGGGCGCTTCAGCGGCAGAGGATTTTGGCAAAGTCTATAAAATAAGGCGATCGCCATCTATGCATTTTGATTCCAATCTAATAAGATTAGTTTACCTTCAAAAACAAGCTAAATGAGCATTGATACCTTGGATCATAAAATCATGATGCAGCTCATGGAGAATGGGCGCAGCACCTGGTCAGAACTGGCAACGCTGTTGCAACTCTCTGCCCCAGCCGTAGCAGATCGGGTGCGGCGGCTGCAAGAACGGGGTGTCATTCAGGGCTACGCGGCGCAGATAGAACCCAGAGCCGTTGGGCTGACGTTGCTGGCATATGTGGCAGTTACTCTGGAGCGCCCACACCACCGTGCCGGGTTTCTGGCATGGGTGCAACAAGCCAATGCCGTGCAGGAATGCCACCACATCGCCGGGGGTGAGGGGGACTATCTGCTGAAGGTACGCTGTCGCGATACTGCCGACCTGGAGGATCTGGTGAGTAACCAAATTAAAGGACTGGAAGGGATTGTGCGATCGCGCACCACTATCGTCCTATCCACGGTCAAAGAAACATCTCGCCTGCCCCTGCCAGATTTCTCCTTAGAACAATCGGACTCGAGTTAGGAGCATGTACGAAATAGAACCGGAAATTTTTGATGCTCAGCGCGGCATTGCCGCGCTGAGCATCAAAAATTTCCGGTTCTATTTTATTTTCGATCCTTAGGGGAATGGGCTACTTTCCCGACTTTAAGCCACATCATTGATTTTTTTGACAACATGGTTGCCATTTTTCTAAAACCCTTGCTCTTGCGTGCGCTCGGCGCACGCAAGAGCAAGGGTTTTAGAAAAATGGCGAAGGCATTGGTTTGACAGTTTTTTTGACAGCTTATAAACCGCTGAAACGATAGCGGACTCAAAAATTTGGGCACTCTATCAGGAGGAACAACGATGGATTTGGGTGTGTTTGGGCGGGGTCTAGCGGTAGGGTTTGCGATCGCAGCTCCCGTAGGTCCCATTGGTGTACTGTGTATTCGTCGAACCCTGACCTATGGACGATTGGCAGGCTTGTTTTCCGGCTTAGGAGCGGCAACGGCTGACGCTATATACGGTGTAGTAGCGGGGTTTGGATTAACCCTTATTTCTGCTATCTTAGTTGAGCAGATTTTTTGGTTTCGGTTAATTGGCGGAATCTTCCTGATCTATCTAGGGATCCGTACGTTTATATCAAAGCCTGCCGAAACCACTGTCACAATCCAGCCCCAGGGGTTATTCAAGGTTTACGCCTCCACGGTGTTCCTCACCCTGACGAATCCTGCCACAATTTTGGCGTTTGGCTTCATCTTTGCTGGGTTAGGATTAGCGGCAGCACAGGGCGATCGCGCCACCGCCATCCGGTTGATTCTCGGTATTTTTCTGGGATCGGCTGCCTGGTGGCTACTGCTCAGTACAGGGGTCAGTCTACTGCAAACCCGACTTACCACGCGACACTTGCGATGGCTCAATCGAGGCTCCGGCATCATACTTACCGCTTTTGGCATCGTTGCCTTATTACCCTCTGCGCAGGGTTAATTCTGATGCTCGGAATCGGGCAGATGGCAGCAGGTCAAACCGCCCCTCAGACCAGCGACGCTTCCTCTACCGTCCAGGTTCCAGCCCCAACCCTGCTGGTTGCCCAGGCAAATCAGTCTGTAGAACAGCTACGGCAACAACGAGAGCGCATCGAGCAAGAGCGCCAACAGGTCGAGCAGGAACGAGAGCGCATTGAGGCGATTCAGGAAAGCACCGAAGAGCAGTTGGAGGGGCTGGAGGATCAGATCTCTGCCACTTCCCAGGAAATTCAGCGCAACGAAAATGCGCTCAAAACTGCAGAACAGCGCTTGCAGACCTTGCAGGGCGAACTGGCAAAGGCAGAAGGCAACTTTCAGAATCAGCAACGGGCAACTATTGCACGGTTGCAGTTTTTGCAGCGGCAGCAGGGGAGCCAGGGCTGGGCAGTGTTGCTGCAAAGCGAAAACATTAATGAGTTTTTGGAACGGCGATCGCAGCTACGTCGGGTATATACCTCCGATCGCCAATTTCTCGACCACCTCAAAGCCATTACCCAGGACATTGAACAACGCCGCAGCGAAGTAGAGCGTCAGAAGAACGAAATTGCTCTAATCACCCAACAACTCCAGGTCCAAAAGGCGGAATTTGAAGCCCAGGCAGACTCGCAGAAAGAACTGGTGGCACGGCTAAATAGCGATCGCCAGGCACTCGAAGCGGCAGAAGATCGGCTTCAGCGCGACTCAGACAACATTGCCGCCCTCATTCGAGAACGCATCAATACCTCAAGAGGCATTATTATTCAGGGAACGGGTATCTTCAGTATGCCCTCTGGCGGACGGCTCACCAGCAGCTTTGGTTACCGCGTCCATCCCATCCTGGGTTATCGTCGCTTCCATGCTGGTATTGACTTTGGCGCACCCCACGGCAGTGCCATTCGTGCTGCCGACAGCGGCACGGTCATTTTTGCTGGGTGGTATGGAGGCTACGGGCGATCGGTCATTATCGATCATGGCAATGGGCTGACCACGTTATATGCCCACGCCAGCCAGGTCTATGTCTCTGAAGGGCAAAGTGTTGAGCGGGGACAGGCGATCGCCGCCATTGGTTCAACCGGGCTTTCGACCGGCCCACATCTCCATTTTGAAGTTCGTCGTAACGGAACTCCCGTAAATCCCTTAGAGTATCTCTAATTGCTTGCAGACTCTAATTGCTCTCTTTGTAAACCCTGGAAATAGACTCTGGAAAAGTAGTAGCCCCTGGAAAAGTAACGTCAAATTCGATAAAACCTGTAAAATCGCCCCTACCTATCCTTTATCCGCCCTTCAGGCTGAGACACAACCATAATGTCTCCCATCATCACCATCCACTCTTCCCATCGCAATATTGGCAAATCCTTTCTTACTGCCAATCTGGCTGTTTTATTAGCAGAACAGGGCTACCGTATTGGGATTATTGAACTGGATAGAGTCTCTGACTTGCCCATGCTATTTGGGCTGGACCCGATTGAGCTGGCACAACGATGGACAAGCTTGCAGCAGCAACCCCATGAGGGTTCTGTGGCGGATCTATGGCTGCCTGTGGGCAAGGGCGCGATCGCCCTTCTTTCCACAGCGGATGACGCGACTAATCCGGTTTCGGGCTTCCGCCTGGTCAAAAAGCTACAAGACCAACCCCACACCAATCGGCTCAATCAGGAAATTACCCACCTCATCCCCCGCCTCGACGCCGACTATATTCTGCTCGAAACCTTTCCCGGCTTCAATGAAGATGCTTTCCTTGCCTTCGCCCTGGCAGATGTGTTGTTGTTAGTGCTCAATCCCAATGCTCAGGATTATCAGGACACAGCCGTTTTTGCTGACCTGGCACAACGGCTCCAGGTTCCCGAAATTGCTCTCGTTGCCAATCAGGTTGCGCCCGACGTGAGCCCGGAGCAGCTAATTGCCTCCCTCTTCGACACCTACCAAAAACCTGTCCTGGGAACCTTAGACCCTATTAAACCCCAGGATTATTCCCCTTACCCCCATTTGTTTTGCCAGGTGCAACCGGATCATCTTTACACTCTAGAGCTACAGGCGATCGCCTTCCAACTGGTGAAGCTGAGCCAGCGGGCGATCGCTTCCTCTGCCTAAGAGCTAAGGTGATTTCTGCAAAATAAAATCCTGCCAACAGGAGCGCTCCGTCATGCCCATGAAAATGGGCATCCATTACAAGCTTATCGGTTATAAGCATTCAGCCTTTCTGGATTCCCGCATGCGCGGGAATGACGGGGTATGTTCTTTCCCAAAATGGGTTCTTCATTGTCTTGGAGCACTCTGAAGGTTTAAGGCGACCGCCAAAAAAATCGGGATATTTTCTCTGAAGATCGTAAATTTTTCTAAAGTTCTTGATTTTAAGTGTACTGAACGCACGCAAAATCAAGGGCTTTAGAAAAATTGGCGAAGGTATTGGCTTCCTCAGAAATTTCCTGAGCAAAATATGTCGGAGCAATGGCGATCGCCCTGAAGAATAGACTAGCTCCACCAAGGCAGCCTTGAAAAGTACGCATGAAACAATCTTGTTCCAGCAAGCTGTTGATAGGTTTCTGGAACAAACTTCAGCCAATTCTACTGAAGCTTGGCATCAAGAGTAAAACTACGAAAAAATGAATTTCTTCGACTCAGGAAATTGCCAGAAAATACGTAAATCGAAATAAATTCTATACAGAGCATTTTAAGTAATTTGGATTTATTGATGTGAGATTGCGCAAATTCAGACAATTTTGGGAATACTAATATTAGTTATTTATTCTCAGAATCTCCGAGCTTATTGTGGCGCTTATTGTGGCTTTGTTACACCGCTCTCCCCCTTATACCTGGCGGGTCGTTGCCCCGGCCTTACTCACTTAAAAGGGCATATCAATATAGTTTCAACATCGTTTCAATATAGTTTCAACACAGTTTCAACATCGTTTCAATATCATTTCAATCGTTTCATCTACTCCTCTCATCAAGGGGTTCAGCCTATCCTGTAGTCTAACTGTCCCCCCATTCTGAAAACTTGCACCCTTCATTGCAGCGTTTCCATTCATGCCCTCACCGCTTCAACAATTTTTCAAAGTACGTGCAGGGGAAACTCACCTCGTCCTGGTAATGGGGGCGATTATTCTCAGCAATGCCCTCGCTCAAAAAATTTCAGAAATTGTCTCCGTTAGCCACTTTGTTACAGATGTGGGAACAGTGCAGTTTCTTGGGGTGCTCATCATTACCAGTAGCATCAGCCTGTTCATGACTGGCTTGCAATCTCTTCTTGTCGATCGCTTTAATCGCATTCAACTGCTGCGTATCATTGGCTTTGGGTTAGGTCTGGCTTTTGTCGTTCTCCGCCTGCTCTTTCTCTTCAACGCCCCATCCTGGCTTACCTATGGCTTGTTTTATCTGCTTTCCGACCAGCAGTTAGTCTTTTTTCCGATGGCGTTTTGGGTACTGGCGAACGATGTATTTGACGTTTCACAAAGCCAGCGGTTGTTTCCGCTGCTTGCCAGTATGGGATTTGTTGGCAGCTTGGTCGGGATTGGAATTTCGGCAATTTCTCCAGCGCTCTTTCAGCAGGCTAACATCAAGCCCGAAGAAATTTTGATGGTCAATATTTTGATCTACCTGCTGCTACATGTCCTCATAGAAAATGGCATGAAAGACGTGAAGCTGCGTCAGGTTCGCCACAAGGTTGAGCCGATGCGAGAAACCCTGGCAGAAGGTTGGAAGTTTGTGCAAGACGTTCCAGTTTTTCGCTATTTAACTATTGCGATTCTGGGGACAATAATTTGTGAAACGGCGCTCGAATATCACTTTTTGGTCTTATCAGAATCCACGTTTGCTGAGACGAGTCGCTTTCAAATTTTCTTCAGTCTGTTTACGCTCATTCGGGTTGTCATTTATATGCTGATACAAGCCCTGGTCACGCGGCGTGTGATTCAGGGCATAAGCTTAAAGAATACATTTTTGATTCAGCCCATCAGTAGCTTGTTGGGTAGCCTCAGTATGGTTATATTTACAGGTTTAGGAGGAGGTGTTACCGGAATTTTATTCCAGAAAATACCACAATATACGATTGATGAAACGGCACGAAAAGCGCTACAAGGATTAGTGCCAGAAGAAAGGAGAGGGCGTGTCAGTTTGTTTATGGATAGTTATTTAGCAGCCACGGGAATTATTGTAGGAGCTGCACTGACGGGGATCATTGTCTTAGTAGGGCGAAGTATTGGTTATTCTTCTTACTTTTATGCCTATCTTGCGGTTGGTGCGATCGCCGCCAGTGTTTCTATCTGGTCAATTTTGAAGATGCGCTCTGTCTATGACAGTAGCTTATTTAATTGGCGATTAAAGCGACGTCAACGAGGAAAAAGTGTTTTGGACAAGATCGACTTTTAATCATTACTAGGTATACGGATATAAGTAAAGCCAGTGGGGTGCGCCCCCGGCGGACCTACCCCACCCTAGCTTCGTTTATTTATGGCTACCCACTTACTTTTTGCCTATTGAATTTTCAGCATCGAATTTTTGAGGATGAAAATTCACACAAAAATTTTAGACAAATACCAAAACTCAAGTATTGCTTAGAGAAAAGCTCATGAATTACCTACCAGAGAAGAATCAGTTGCTATCAACCCAACGTTTTTTAAGTCTGCGCTGGCGACTTTTGGCAGGCTTTACTCTGGTTTTCAGTGCTGTCTTTGCTGGAGCCTACTACTGGTTTTATGCCTTCTCCACAGAGAAGGCTATGACCCGTTTAATTCAAGATTTAGAAAATACCGCCGAAGGAACAGCGGAAGGGTTAGATGTAGCAGAATTGCTGGAGCTTTATGAAGAGGGCGATCGCAACACCGAAGGCTACTCTGACGACCCACGGTACCAAAATCAGATGGATTGGTTTGAAACTGTCCACCATATTGAACCCCGTGTTTATCCCTACACTTTCCTCATCAGCGAACAGGAAGACAATCGCCGCATTGGTGAAGCTGCCGTCGAGGAGGGAGAACTGGAAGTCATCTATCTGGTTGATTCCCTATGGCTTTATAACCAGGACAAAGCACTGTTTTTCCTGGAATCAGATAATCCCAGTTCTTACTCTCTGGCTGCTTTTGAGGAGGGTGTAGGACAGTTTCGTGACCTTTACACCGACCCGTGGGGGAGCTGGATTTCTTACTACCTGCCGCTCAAAGATGCGACAGGGGATATTGTGGCAGTGTTAGGAGCAGACATTGAAGCAGACCATGTGTTGGAGGTGCAAAAGGCGATTCGCGATCGCATCTGGGTCGCCTTTGGGGTGACCTATGGCACGCTGCTATTGCTGGTGTATTTGCTCTCGGATGTATTGACGCGACGGCTCAATCACCTGACGGCTATCGCCGAAAAGATTGGGGAAGGTGACTATGATCAAAACCTGACGGCATTTAGCGAAGCAACCTGGCAAGACGAAATTTCAAAGCTCTCCAGGGTGTTCGAACTCATGGTATCGAAGGTACGGAAACGGGAAGAAACCCTGAAACAGCAGGTCGCCGAACTGAAAATTGAGATTGACCAGGTCAAGCGGCATAAGCAGGTCAAAGAGATCGTTGAGACGGACTTCTTTCAGGATTTGATGGGCAAAGCACGCAGTATGCGCGGTCGCATCTCCAGTCGCGAAGAAGCGATACAAGACCCTCCACATGCCTGACTGGATTGAAAATGAAATAAAACCCGGAATGTTTGATGAGAAGCGCAGCAATGCCGCGCTTCTCATCAAACATTCCGGGTTTTATTTTGTACGTGATCCTAATTGACCTGTCCGTAAGCTACGCTTTCCTTTCGATTACCAGGGTTAAATGGCTCCATGCGCCCTGAGCGTCGTAGTGGCGGATTAGTCGTTGGCGCTCGGTCGGCGAAACGAGCCAGCCCACTTCCAGGAAGAAGGGATGCCCTTTGGGCAATACCTGGGGAGCGGTGATTGATGCGCCATTGGGAAGCAGTAAAACCTGAATGGGTGGCTGGTTCGTTGCCGCTGGGCTGGGGAAAATGAGGCACTGATTCTCGATGGCAGCGGTGGATTGATGCTCGAAGCCGGGAAACATGAGGGTTTGATGCAGGCGATCGCCCATGACCTCAACCGCTAGCCGCGTTTCCATTGCCGCAGGCTCATACCAGTCGGGGTAGATGGAGGTTGACCTGCCGTGCCAGGTGCCCGCTAGCTGCTCAACCGTTAGTGGTGGATGCGCGTCGGGGGCGGGGCTATCTCGATGTTCTCGGATCAGGGTGAGTTGGGTGAGGGCGTTCTGGTTTTCTGAAGGGGCATATTGCACCACCGCACGGAGGCGGCGATCGCCCATTACAAAGCCGAACTCTGCCCCAAATTCAGCGATTGGGCTGGATTGCAGCGATCCCTGGGAGTAGGCTCCATTTGCCAAAAACAGGATGCCGCGACTGAGGCTGCGGTAGGTCATGGCGTTGGCTGGTTGCCAGTTGCCCTCCCCCTCCCCAAAGGCAACCGTTTGCCGCATGGGCGGAACGGGGGCGGAAGGGGTGGATGGGTCTGCCTCCTCTGCCATCAGGGTCACCAGGGAGGGCGTTTCTTTAATGACCTTGCCTGTAGCATCCAGCCGCGCAAAGGAACCATACCAGTGTCCGCCGTGCAGGCGGAGACGATCCCATTGAGTTGTAACGCTATATGAACTCATAGCAATAAATCATAACAACCTGTAATTTTTATTAGGGAAAAAGTTGAGTTGCAATTTTTCCTTGCACAGGCTCTTTTCCTGAAGGCTAAACGCTATGGATAGCAAGGGTTTTAAGGAATGGGCGATCGCTCTATTGGTACGCCCTCCTACTTCTCTCCACAAAATGATTAAAAATTTGGATAGATGCGGGGTGAAACCCCTTGCCAGAACTATCCAAATCTTTTTCAGGTAAGGGTTTGACCGCTCTGTCTTCACTAAAAATTTATCGGATACTCACCAAAAGTTATTGATTCTCTGACAGGAATATATGTCCGCGTACTGATCCCATCTCTCACTTCTGTCGCTATTGTTACTTTTGGCCGTGATCCCGTGGGTTTGATGAGCATTTCTACTTAAGTCCTTCTTGGGTCTTGTTCGCTCATTGCCCAATCCGACGCTATCGGAATCAGGAGCGCCGATCTGCTGTCTCGCAGAAAGGTAGGCGATCGCACCAGACTCTGCCCCCCTTGGGTCGGGTGCATCTGACCTTGTGAATGGTTGTTCTATGAACCTGTTTGGTTGTCTTTGGCTAATTTACCTGGCATCCGGTGGATGGTTGGGTGACCTCCTATCCCCTGCTGGAAACCTGGTTACAAAAATTGGATGGCAAAGTGCTACGTTGTTTCAACCCTCTGCCCCTGTCCTTTCGCTGGTTGATAGCGACTGCATTTGGCTACGCCGAGCGGGCTGTACGGTTTGGAATCCTGCGCAAGCCGTAGCCGCTTCTAAAGCATTTGAAACGTTGCCCTCTCAGATGAAACCTGTCGCGTCTTCCTATTCGGATGCCGCATCTGCAGAGGTGGTTGTGAATCCCCTGGGCAAGCTCTACAGTCGGCTGGCTCCCTGGTTGCGTAGCGATCGCTCTGCTAATGTGGCGAACCCGGTGACGCTGATCCACGCCGACTCTGTGCCCACTTCGGTGATGGAAGGAACCCAACTATTTGACCTGTGCGATATTCATGATGGCAACGATCGAGCGATCGCCTATCAGTCGCAAGCCCCCTACCAGGTGTGGGTTCACGGACAGCAAGTGATGGCGTTGCCTTCCCAGTCTCAGGCGCAGGAGATGGTGCGATCGCTGCGGCTTTTGCTGCAACGGGAAGACTTTGACCCCAACCGTCTGCATCCGCAAATGGTGAACGGTGTGCCGGGGTTGGTGGCAGGGAATACGGTATTGCTGTTGGTGAATGAGAACCTGGTGCAAGCCTTTCAGCGCAATGCCGATTTGCTGGCGATGGAGTGGATAAACAATCTGCGGGAGGCAATGGGTGCGCCCCAGTTATCCCTCGCCGATGCACAGGCACATTTATATAGTCTGGGGCAGTCGGAGGAAACCCTGGGTGGCATTGCATCCTGGTATGGTCCCTATTTCCACAAACGGCTTACGGCTAATGGCGAGCGGTTTAACCAATACGAATTTACGGCGGCTCATAAAACCCTGGAATTTGGCACGGTGCTACGGGTTACGAACCTGGCAAATGGGCGATCGGTGATTGTCCGAATCAACGATCGCGGACCCTACATTGGCGAACGGTCGCTGGACTTGTCTTATCAGGCTGCCCTTTGCCTGGATGGGGATGAAGCAGGATTGATGGATTATGAAGCCGTGATTTTGCAGCCGGATGAACGCCCTGCCACCATTGACCTGCCCATTGAGGAGGTAAAGACTGAGCCGGAGATCGCGGGTGAAACCATTCGCCCCCTGGCAAGCCGTACCTTGGATGAGGCGCGTCAACAAGTGGATTGAGCGGCGGACAAAGCGGCTGGAAACAGCAGTCAAACCATGCGGAATCGGGTGCGATCGCCAAAAGTAGGATTGATCCGCCCGTTTCGCTAAGAATTTAGCAATCCTCTCAGGTAGAGTGCTAAATTCTGTAAGGAGAACTCAAACAGAATTGGGAATGGCTAAGATTGTAGTTTTTGATGATGCGTCCCGTCAGGCGTTGGAACGGGGGGTTAATGCGATCGCTAATGCGGTGCGGATTACCCTCGGTCCCCGTGGACGCAATGTGGTTTTGGAAAAGAAATTTGGTACGCCCGAAATTGTGAATGACGGGATCACCATTGCCAAGGAAATTGAGCTGGAGGATCCCCTGGAAAATGCCGGGGCACAGCTGATCAAGGAAGTGGCATCGAAGACGAAGGATCTGGCGGGCGACGGCACCACCACTGCAACGGTGCTGGCACAAGCCATCATTCGGGAAGGGCTGCAAAACGTGACCGCTGGAACAAATCCGGTGAGCCTGCGGCGTGGTATCGAGAAAAGTGTGGCGTTCCTGGTGAAGGAAATTGAGGCGATCGCCAAGCCCGTTGAGGGAGATGCGATCGGCAATGTCGCCACCGTTTCTGCGGGTAGCGACCCCGACATCGGCAACATGATCGTCGAAGCGATCGGTAAGGTCGGGCAAGATGGCGTCATCACCGTCGAAGAATCCAAGTCCCTCGCGACGGATCTGGATGTGGTGGAAGGGATGAGCTTCGACCGGGGCTACATCTCCCCCTACTTTGTGACCGATCCAGAGCGGATGATCTGCGAGATGGAGAACGTTGCCATCCTGATCACCGACAAGAAAATCGGCTCCATCAACGACATCGTTGGTGTGCTGGAGCAAATGGCACGGGGTGGTCAGCCGTTGCTGATCATTTCGGAAAACGTTGAAGGCGAAGCCCTGGCAGCCCTGGTCGTCAACCGTCTGCGGGGTGTGCTGAATGTGGCAGCGGTCAAAGCGCCCAGCTTTGCCCAGCGGCGCAAGGAGATCCTGCAAGACATCGCCATCGTCACGGGTGGACAGGTGATCTCGGAGGATGTAGGGCTGAGCCTTGAAGCCCTTACCCCCGATGACCTGGGCACCGCCCGCAAAGTCACGATCACCAAAGACACCACCATCATTGTGGGGGATGCCCCCGACAAGCAAGCGCTGGAAGCCCGCATCGCCCAACTGCGAAGTGCCCTGGCAACCACAGATTCCGATTACGACTCTGAGAAGCTTCAGGAGCGCATTGCGAAACTGACGGGCGGCGTTGCTGTCATCAAGGTCGGCGCAGCTACCGAAACGGAACTGAAGGATCGCAAGCTCCGCATCGAAGATGCGCTGAATGCTACCCGTGCGGCGATCGAAGAAGGCATCGTTCCCGGCGGCGGTTCCACTCTGCTTCACCTGTCGAAAAAGCTGGAAGGCTTCAAAGCTGGACTGAAGGGAGAAGAGCAAATTGGTGCCAACATCCTCATGCGGGCACTGGAAGCACCTATGCGCCAGATTGCTGACAATGCCGGGCTGAATGGCTCGGTTGTCATCGAAAAGGTGCGCGAACTCGACCTGCCGATGGGCTTCAATGCACTGAACGGTGAGTATGAAGACCTGATTGTGGCTGGCATCATTGACCCGGCGAAGGTGGTGCGCTCTGCACTCCAGGATGCGGCTTCCGTTGCTGCAATGGTGCTAACGACTGAAGTACTGGTCGTCGAGAAGCCCGAACCCAAGCCTGCGCCCGGTGAAGGCGACATGGGCGGCATGGGCGGTATGGGCATGGGCGGCATGGGCGGCATGGGTATGGGTGGCATGGGTATGGGTGGTATGGGCATGATGTAGTCCCAGCCAACCGCTTGCTACCGACTTGCCTGTTAGCTTACACGTAGTCCAACAGCACGCTTTTGGGGATACCGAAAATCGGTATCCCCAAATTTTTGAGTTTTGGTTCGGTCTGTCCATACATAGCGCTACGCGCTCAGGCGATTTTCAGAAAAGAATATCCCCCTTTTTTGAGGGAGGGCGCGGCTTAGCTGCTCCCTCTCTCTAAAAATCTATCCATTACGCAAAAGTACATAGAAGTGTTGCGAGGTATGGATTTGCGATTTCAATTGCGAGAGGATAAAAATTAAGGATACTGATTCCACTCAAGAGGTCAATGAGATGAGAGATTGGGCTAGCTAAGAAATCCATAGCAGTCCGTTTAAGGATTTTCGTCACGGGCAACGGTTACGCTCGACGATCCGAGTGTTGAGTGAGCATCCCGGGGAAAGCGTGCCGCAAGCTAGTGGGAATGCCTCAGAGAGCCAAAGTATCTATCGGTTTTGGGCAAACGAGCAAGTGGATGCCAAAGCAATTTTGTTGAGCCATCGACCCAGTGTTGTCGAGAGGGCGAATGCTCAGGCGGTGGTTCTAGCCATTCAGGACACCACCGATTTAGACTTCACTAGCTTGAAGCAGACGAGTGGATTAGGCTTTATTAACCAGACGAATCAGCAGGGCATCAAGGTTCATAGTTGTTTGGCGGTGAGCGGAGAAGGAGAACCATTGGGATTGCTCCATCAGCACACCTGGAATCGGCAAGAGCGAGCGGGCAAACGGGGAGAACGACGCAAAAAGGCAACCCACCACAAGGAAAGTCAGCGTTGGCTCGATACCTTAAAGGCGGCGGAAAGGGGGATTAACCCATCAGTTTGCCTGGTGCATGTGGGCGACCGGGAAGCCGACATTTACGACCTGTTTGTTCAGCCGAGAGCGCTGGGTAGTCAATTGTTGATTCGAGTCGAGCACAATCGCAAAGTGCAGCATGAGTTGGACTATTTGATTCCCACGCTTGAGCAAGCGACGGTGATGGGGCAACAGACGATTGAGTTGGAACGCAACCCCGAACGCCCTGCACGCCAAGCCACTTTAACGGTACGGGGGATGCAAGTGACGCTTGAAGTACCGCGTCACCACAAACAACCAAAGCAGTGTCAACCGGTCGCCTTAAACTTTCTACTGGTTGAAGAAGCAACGCCACCCACCGAAGGAAAACCGATTCGTTGGCTATTGTTGACGACGCTACCAATTGATAGCTTTGAGCAGGCATGGCAATGTGTGCGCTGGTATGCGCTGAGGTGGCTGATTGAGCGATTTCATTTCACCCTTAAAAGTGGATGTCGCGTCGAACAACTGCAACTCGAAACAGCATCCCGTCTACTTAAAGCACTGGCAACCTATTCGATTGTGGCTTGGCGCTTGATGTGGCTCACCTATTGGGCCAGACTCTCACCCGATGATGCGTGTACAACCGTTTTACAACCGGCAGAATGGAAATTACTCAGGCGTAAGTTTGAGCCGAAAAATCGCTCTAAAAAGCCGCCAACCCTGCGTCAAGCGGTGCGCTGGATTGCCCAACTGGGGGGATTCCTTGCCCGAAAAGGCGATGGTGAACCTGGGCTAAAGACCCTGTGGCGAGGGATTGGTGTACTCCACCATTTACTCGAAGGAGCGCAACTGGCTCCTAAAACATGAATCCTGCAAGCATCCTGCCGACTTTTGCGTAATGGATAGCTCAAAAAAGGGGGATATTCTTTCTCAGAAATCTCCTTAACCCCAGCATGGTGATTTTGGAAAGCCATACACTGCATGGCTTTCCAAACAATCCTTTGTTTTACTTTGACTTGCATCTCAACACCATTTTTGTGAAACGCTTGCCGAACAAGCATTTCACGAAAATAGTGTCGGGGTTTGCTGTACCCGGTTGGGGTTTAGGGACTTGCAAGAAAATAAAATCCCCATTTTTGAGAGAGAAGGCTGGCTTTGCCAGCCTTCTCTCTCAAAAATGGGGATTTTATTAAGCCGCAGATCCCTAACCAGGATGATTACGGCTATAAAGATAGGAATAGGGTGAACAGAAGCAGGATGACATTGGAATTTGAGGCATTGTTTGAGCAAATTGAGGCGTTGGTGATGTGCCACTCGCCCAGTGGTGTGGAAGGGGAAGTGGACGAGTGGCTGCTCAAGGCGTTCCAAAAGCTGGGAGTGGAGTGCTGGAAAGATGATGCGGAGAATGTGATTGCCAAAATCCCTGGAAAGGATACGGGGCGGGCGATCGCCATCACAGGGCACAAGGACGAAATTGGTGGCATTGTCAAGGCGATCGAACCGGATGGACGGTTGCAGGTACGCAAACTCGGCGGTGCTTATCCCTGGATTTATGGAGAAGGCGTAGTGGACTTACTGGGCGATACTCGCTGTATCAGCGGTATCCTCAGCTTTGGCTCGCGCCATGTCTCCCATGAGTCGCCCCAGAAGGTGTTTCAGAACGATGTGGCGGTGCGCTGGGAAGATGCCTGGGTGGAGACGAAGTGCTCCCCAGCAGAACTGGCGGAAGCGGGGGTGCGTCCGGGAACGCGGGTGGTGGTCGGCAAGCACCGCAAGCGTCCGTTTCGGCTGAAGGACTACATTGCCAGCTACACCCTCGACAACAAAGCCTCGGTCGCCATTCTGCTGGCGCTAGCGGAACGACTGAAGCAAAATCAACCTGCCACGGACATCTATCTGGTGGCATCGGCGAAAGAAGAAGTGGGGGCGATCGGCGCACTTCACTTCACGCTAAATGCCAAGCTCAGTGCGTTGATTGCCCTGGAAATTTGTCCGTTATCGTCCGAATATCCCATCGAAGATGGCGAAGTTCCGGTGTTGCTGTCTCAGGACAACTATGGACTGTACGACGAGCGGTTGAATGGGGCGATCGCCCAGTCTGCTCTCCGGGCAAACCTCCCCATCCAGTTTGCTGCCATCAGCGGCTTCGGCAGCGATGCCTCGATCGCCATGAAGATGGGGCATGTCGCCCGTGGTGCCTGTCTTGGCTTCCCTACTCAGAACACCCACGGATATGAGATCGCGCATTTGGGGGCGATCGCCAACTGCATTAAAATTCTGGAACAGTTCTGCAACGCTGGTTTTTAGGCGATCTCCAAAAAAGAATATCCCGATTTTTTGAAAGAGGGCGCGGCTTAGCCGTGCCCTCTTTCAAAAAATCGGGATATTCTTTCTCAGAAATGTCCTTAGGCTCGAAAATAAAATAAAACCCGGAATTTTTGATGAGAAGCGCGGCATTGCCGCGCTTCTCATCAAAAATTCCGGGTTTTATTTCGTACGTAATCCTTA
>JGI12519J13273_1000191_pt1 | contig 22219 bp, 19 predicted proteins | sample HotLakmasection1_FD_13273 | JGI IMG/M metagenome (IMG submission 13273) | reverse complement strand
CTCCCGCAGGTGGCCCTGGAAGGTTTCGGGGTCTTCTACCGGCTGCAGCTGGCCTTTATCGCCCAGCTTCTCCAGCATCTCGGCCAGGGCATCGTTGCGGTCGCACTCCACCTCCAGCTCTTCGCCATCCCCCTCCGCTGTCAGCTTGATGAAGTCCATCAGGCTCATTTCAGGATTTTCCGCCTGCTGGGTTTTCCAGAACTCCAGCATTTGCTGCATTTTGTCCTGGTCCAGCTCCATCCACTGGCCGCGAAACTTGACCAGGGGGGTTTTGGCGTTCACCAGCTGATTCCACTCCTGCTCGGTCACCGGTTCACCGCCGATGGCCAGATCATACTGGTACTGCACCAGGGTGTCGAAGGAAAAGTAGCTCTTCGCCTTGTCGTTACCGCCGAGAGATTTGCCCTTAGCCTTGAGGCGCACCTTGGCCCGCTGCCGTCCCTTGGGTGTCCACCAGGCGGGGACGATGACTTTGTACCCGGCGTTCTCCAGCACCCAGGCAGATTCCTTCAAAAAGTTAAAGGCGGCATCCAGATTCAGGGTAATACCGACAGGTTGATCCGTCTCCAGTCCCCGCCACAGGTCGGGATAGATGCGAGCCGCATAGCCCAGGTTCAGCAGCAGGTTTTGCTCGAACTCACCCCCCAGCTGGGCCTTCACCTGCCCTTGCTGCTTGGGGCGCATGCGCCAGTAGTCGTCCAGGGAGACTTTCAGAGACGGATCATGCTTGGGAGCGACTTCAAACTGCAGCTGCCAGGGTTCTTCCGGCTGCACCGGGTCTTGTAAATGGAAGTAGAGGTAAAAGGGTTGGTCAGTCTGGGTGCGGACAATTCGGTCTCGCCAGGCCTGCCACTGCTTGAGCTGCTCCAGCCGGTCCTTCGTGGTCCAGTAGGTGCCGCCACCGGACTGTTTGAGGCAGGCATAGAGGATGGAATCCGCTATGGTTTTCTCGTAGCCCTGGGTGGTGTAGGTGTGGGTGATGATGTCCGTCAGCAAACAGTCGGAAAAGTGACGCAGCAGGGAGAGACGGTCGTAAAACTCCGGCATTTTCGACGGCTCCGCAAAACCCGCCGCGCAGATCATCGGCATGTAGTCGACATACTGCTGCAGGGCGGTTTCGTACTCTTCCCCAATGAACTCCCAGCCGGGGTAGATTTCAAATTTGGCGTTGCCTCCAGACTTGGTTTTGCCTTTGGACTTAGACGTTCTGGAAGCTTCCAGCTGCCGATACTTCAGGGATGGAATGTACTGGTCTTTGAAGATAATCCGCTTCAGGGTCTGGGTGAAGTGGAACCAGAACAGCAGATCTGCCCCCAATTGAATCTCGGTGAGATTGTGCATGGCGATGAAGTGCAGGTCGTTCAGCAGGGGCACCACGCTATTAACGGTGGATTTGTCAGAGCTGCTGGTTTTGGTAGAGGCCAGGGTAGGGTAGCACTCCACCTGCCAGTACTCAAAGTCGAAGGTTTCCGGCAGGTCTTCTTCCAGGTAGCGCGACAGTTCGAGGGAGGGCAGGGGTTGCCCTTCGACGGTGGGCAGCAGGAAAAATTTCGGCTGAATTAGATCTTCCAGCCTCCGATAGTTGGGGGGCTTAATGCCCAGTTCGTTGGCCAGCAGCGTTGCCAGATCTTCTCCCATCAGTTGCCGGGGATGGCGCTGGCCGGGTTTACGAAATTGCTTCTTTTCAGTAGTTTCAACCCACAGGCAGAACATTCCCGAGCGAATAAAATCGCTTTCCGAGTCTGGAATCCAGGTGCCGTGGAGAATTTGCATGGTATCACCAAGATCAGGCAAAGTATCAAGCTTTGATTGGATTTTAGGCGATTACCCCCGAACCGAGATCCATGGGAAAACTATCGAATAGATGATTCCCCGCGTCAAAAACTATTCACGATATAGCAACGCTATGCCACCAGGTAGCCTAGAACTACCGCGATTAAAGCAACCAGCGCCACCGTCAACCAGCTGAGTCGCCCCCTCAGGGCGTTAATTTCTGCAGCCTGCATTTCAACCAGGGGGGGGAGCGCGTCGGGAACAGGTTTAACGTCAATTAATTTTGTATTATCTTCACTGAGCACCAATTTCGTTTGAGTTTCGTCAAGGACTGGAGGCACTCCGTTAAACCTCACCTGCCGAAACAGCCAGCGGGTAACTAACCGGGGACAATTTTTCTTAAACCAGCGCAGGGCAAACACCCGAAATACAGGCTTGCTAAACCGGGCAATCCCCCTCAGGGGGCCATGGAGCGCTTTGATATTAACCCGCTGCTGAATCAGCCGAGACGACCCGACTTCATAAAGGCAGTCGAGAATGGCTTTGATAGTTGCTTCTTCTCGCCTAGATAAATTATCGAGCAGGAGAAAAACATCCTGCATCCGCTCAAGTTCAGCCTGACTATCTGCGTCAGCTTGTAGGGATCGATAACTTTCTAGGTTTTGCATTGCCGCTGTACACTAAGCTCAATGGAATAGATGTAAACAAGTCAAACGAGAGCCACCGGAGGTTCAAGCCTCAGACAAGCACACCTTTCTTATTTTAAATCTTATCGAATTGGCGCAAATTGTACTGTTACGTAAATTGCTGGGGTAAAGCGATAGTTTTCTTCAGCAGGATACAGCTGGAACGGTTATTCTGCCAGGATTTTAAGGAAATTTATGGTTCATCAAGGGACCTGTTGACTTCCCGGTTGGATAGGAGTAACCCTCTAAACTTCATCCCTGGGGGGTCAGACGACCCGGGCACTGCTCTATCGATTAACAGATTTCCTCTAACTGAAAGTTCTGTTCTAGGGCATAGAGTATGGGCCGGCAGATAGCTGCAGCATCATTGGGATGCCGGTGTCATCGTGGTGCTTGTCTGCCCACAATCGCACTAACTCGTCAAGTTCGGCGAGGGCTGTTGCCTGGTCTTGAGGTTTTATCTCTAATGTCTCTAGCGCCCGCAGCACATGGGGGGAATTGTGCATCCAGAGTTGCAAAACTTCGATGGCGTGGACCAGATCGCTAAACAACGTGTTCAGTTTTGCCGCCAGTTGTCGGGGAGAGTAAGACATTCGTACCAGAGCGTACAAATCCATGCCAACGCAAGGCTGGTGAATTTTTGTAACCATGCCTGAATGCAAAACCTTGAAAATATAGTGCTCCCGCAGGGCATTGTGGAAGAGTAATTTATCAGCGCTGGCCAGATTGGCAGCTTTAGCCAAATGCTTCTGCCCAAGACGGTCAACAGTCATATTCATAGGCGTAAAGGTAGACACAGGATTTAATAACAAAACTGTATCTAAAGTCTAAGTTAATAATAGGAGATTCACACTTAGGCTACCCAATACTTCCAAAATCAGCATACTTTCCTGATTTTCCTACAACAAAGTTTAGATTCTAATGGAGCCAAACCCGACTGGTCTCCCTGCCTACCGCTACAGGAATGATCTTGCAGTGAGTTTTTTTTATGTCAGCCTGTAGATAATTCAATGACAAAAATGTCTTTTCTGACGAGGCAGTTCTAGATGGTCGTCAATGTCATAAGTCTTTGGTGACCTTCAGACATGGACGAGTTGGCGACAGCCAATTCGCCCAAAATCCATTTATCGCGATTCTCAGTTCGGGGAGGGATAAACCTAATGTACTTAGGATTCCTCTAGTTTCTTGTCTAAGGTTCAACCTTTTGCCCCCTAACCTACGGGAAGCCGCAAGCCTCTAAAGAAGGAGGGCAGAGGGCCTCTTTGAGGGGCACTTCGTTCAAGGAAAAACCGCTATGGTCAAGTAAAGCACTATACAAAAGACTAACCCCAGGTATGGCACGGGAATACCTGGGGTAGCAGTAGCGAGTTTCTGTTAGTTTTTTATGAGTTAAACCTTGTCTAAGTCCAGAAGTGAAGTTTTGCCTGTGGGAAAGCTCTAATTCTCGAGCTGGACTTGGTATACCGCAGAAATTTGGCGGCTATTAACTCAGGACAAAAAGCGGCACCCGCCTAAATCGCCAGGCCCAATTTAAGTCCTAAAAAGGCATGGATAAACATAATCGCTAAGGTCGCCGTTCCTAAATAGGCGTGGGTCGTCCTTAAAAAAGCCTTACCACCACCAAACTTAGTGAACGAGATGGCTCCATTCAGTCCCAGCAAGCCAATCACTAACCCCCCGGTCCAGAAGTGGTAACTTTCGAAAATGGGTTGTCCTTGCATGACTAAAGACAGTACTCCGCCGGTGTAGCCCAGCACAATAAAGGTAAACATCCAAAGCGCTAATCGCTTATGGGTGTGGCGGTTTTCGGCCTTTTTTTCTACATCCTCACCGACGCGCCCCTGCCAACCGGCCCAGGCGGTATAAGACCCCATGACAAACACCACAATCCCCATCATCAGGGGGTGCCCCCAGTGCACGATGGGTTCTGGAGTGCCTAAGCTGGCAAACCAATCGGCAATGGGCTGAAGATACGCACGAATTTGAGAAACCACGACAAACTCCCGAACTGCGCAAAACAACACCACTAAACTGCCATACTTCTTGCCCCAGGGGAGATAGAGGTATGGCCGCAGGGTGAGGGCAGCGGCGACCCAGGGAACGAAAAATAAGGTCACACGAGTTAAAACTCTTTTTATGCAAGCCAATTTCGTAAATCTCCTTATAAAATAAAGTCATGAAGCCAGACGACCTTGACATAAAAATTTTGTCTCTCCTGGCAGATCAGGGTCGTATGACCTGGTCAGAGTTGGCCAGTCGGTTAGGGCTTTCTCCGCCCGCCGCTGCCGATCGGGTTAAGCGCCTGGAGGAGCAAGGAATCATTACCGGCTACACCGCTCGCCTCAACGCTGAGGGGCTCGGTCTGGACTTAACGGCTTTCATTGCCGTCACGCTAGATCGCCCCCACCATCGCCAGGGTTTTCTCAGGGCAGTGCAGGGCAATGCCGCGATTTTGGAATGTCACCATGTCACCGGAGATGACGACTATCTCTTAAAGGTGCGGTGCCGCAACACCAGAACCCTAGAAAGCCTTATTTCTGAGCAGCTCAAGACGATAGAAGGGGTATTAAAAACCCGTACCCTCATCGTGCTGTCAACGATCAAAGAAACCCTGACTCCCCCGCTGGAGGAAACGTAGCGATGTGGTTCTGGCCTTTGCTGCAGGGCATGGGGTTAGGAATTGCGATCGCCGCCCCCGTTGGTCCCATCGGTCTACTGTGTATTCGCCGGTCTCTGACCCAGGGCCAGGGGATAGGTCTGGCCACCGGCATGGGCGCTGCCACCGCCGATGGCGTCTACGGCACTATTGCCGGGTTTGGGCTTACGACGGTGGCAGAACTTTTGGTAACCCAGGCCCACTGGCTCAAGCTCATGGGCGGCCTGTTCCTCTGCTATTTAGGCCTGAAGGCAGTGTTGTCGCAACCGCCGACAGAAACTGCAGCATGGTCTGCCCAAGGATTGGTGTCAGCCTATGCCTCAACCTTTGTATTGACGTTAACGAATCCTGCCACTATCCTTTCGTTCATTGCTATTTTTGCTGGCCTTGGCATTGCCCAGGCCGACCGTAGCCGGCTCCTGTCAATGGTCATTGTGATAGGGGTGTTCCTGGGTTCAGCCCTGTGGTGGGTTTGCCTGAGTTGGGGTGTTACGCTATTCGGGCGCAAAATTACTCCACCTCAACTGGTTTGGCTCAATCGTCTGGCTGGGGTCGCTCTCTTTGCGTTTGGTGTGGTTGCAATAGGACTGTGAAGTTAATCGTGATCAATCAACAACGGTCCCCTTCCGTTCCCTTAAAAGACCTGCCCTATGCTCCCTGGGGCCAACCCGGGGCCACCAAGAAAGGTAGCCCGCGGTGGCTTTCCCGCTGGGGAGGGTTGACTGTGGCGATGGTTCTGAGCCTGCTGCTGCTGGTTCATTTCCCCCCTGCCGTGGCCCAGTCTTCAGATCTGGTCTCTCAGTCCCTGCAAGACCTACAAAATCAACAGAATACCCTCGAACAGCAGCGCCAGCAGCTTGAGCAGCAGCAAAACGAACTGGAAGGTCGCCAGGCTGACTCTGAAAGCAATCTACAAAACCTGCAGCGCAATATTACCTACACCGCAAACCAGATTACAGAAACCGAATACCAACTCCAGCAAGCCGAGAAAGAGCTCAATCAGTTTGAAAACCAGCTGGCCCAGGCAAAAGCAGACTACGAAAAGGTCCGCAGTAGCGCCGTGGCCCGACTGCAGTTTTTACAGCGTCAACAGGGCAGTGAGGGGTGGGCTGTACTGCTAGACAGCCAGAACCTGAACGAGTTTTTAGACCGCCGTTACCAACTCAGACGGGTTTATGCCGCCGATAAAGCCGTACTGCAAGACCTGAAGGCCAAGGCTGAAGTGATTGAGCAGCGTAAGGCAGCGGTAGAAGATAAGCGCAACCAGGTGGCCCTGCTTCAACAACAGCTGTTGTCTCAGAAAAAACTGTACGAAGATGAGGCCCAACAAGAGGAACTGCTGATTGCCCGCCTGAAAGAGCGGCGGAGTGCCCTAGAGGCCGCTGAAGACCAACTGGTACGGGAATCTGAACAGCTGGGTAGCCTGATTCGCCAAAAAATCGCCGCGTCCACCGGCATTGTGCGGGGCACCGGACGGTTTGTGTTCCCAGCCAATGGCAGCATCTCTAGCGGCTTTGGCAACCGCATCCATCCTATTCTGGGGTACAGCCGCTTCCATGCCGGTATAGATTTTGCCGCCAGCCATGGTTCCGCCATTCGGGCTGCAGACTCTGGGCGGGTCATCTTCTCCGGTTGGTATGGCGGTTATGGCCAGACCGTGATCATCGACCACGGCAATGGTATCAGCACGCTTTATGCCCACGCCAGCCGTTTGTTGGTCAACGAAGGGCAGAACGTGCAGCAGGGGCAGTCTATTGCTGCGATTGGTTCAACTGGGCTGTCAACCGGTCCCCACCTGCATTTTGAAGTGCGGCAGAATGGTAACCCGGTGAATCCGATGGCTTATTTGTAGGGAGCGAGGGAGAAAGGGAACAAGAGCGGGGCGGAGCAGCTACCTTCGCCCGCTGGCAGAGGGGTTGGGGGTGAGGGGTTTTCAGCGAATCTGTCCCTCAAAAAGGGAGACTGGTGGGTGAAAGATGGGCTCCCCGAGACGAAGTCTGAGAAGCCCTTGGCCTGAAGAAACCCGGTTTTCAGGCCTTAGCCTTTACTTTTCTTAACGTGCTCCATGATGCGCATTTTGCGAGGGTCTTCGCCTTTCATCTTGGGAATGTTGTCAAACTTGATTTTGGTGGTCATCGCAATGTGTTGCTGAATTTGCTGCTTATCCGCCATAGAAATTTCCTGGTAGGGTGATTTTTTCGTGACTGTAAACAAATCTAAAGCAAATGGTTACCCTTTGAAACGTCCAGATGAAGGAATTTGAGTAGATTGCAGGATATTCGGGCTGACATCGCAGGAGAACCGTGAACAGAGACCAATTACAGCGCATTGTGGTTATCGGCGGGGGGGCAGCCGGGCTTTTTGGGGCCATTACCTGTGCCGAAATGGCCCCCAGGGCCGAGGTGCATGTTCTGGAAGCGGGGCGCGAACCCCTGACAAAGGTCAGAATTTCTGGGGGCGGGCGCTGTAATGTGACCCACGCCTGCTTTGATCCTGCCCTGCTGGTGACACACTACCCCAGGGGTAGTCGGGCGCTGCGGGGGGCTTTCAGCCGATTTCAACCCCAACACACGGTGGCCTGGTTCCAGGGGCGGGGGGTGCTCCTCAAAACCGAGGCCGATGGCCGCATGTTTCCCACCACCGACGACTCTGGCACCATCATTGACTGCCTGCTGGGGGAAGCGCGCCGCTTAGGGATACAGATTCACACCACTACCCCTGTCAGGGCTGTGGAGCGTCACCCTGAGGGGTTTCAAATATTTGCCAAGGGGCAGATCCACAATTCGGAGTCGCCAGGCAATGGCCCAGAGCGGCAACCGTTTCTGGTTGCCGACCGCGTTTTACTGGCTACGGGCAGCAGTCCGGCAGGCTTTCGGCTAGCAACTTCCCTCGGTCACAAAATTGTTGCCCCGGTTCCGTCTCTGTTTACCTTTAATGTTCGAGACCAGGCCTTGCAAGGGCTGGCCGGGGTATCTGTAGAGCCGGTGGAGCTGACCCTCAGAGTTCAGGGTGAAAAGCCCCTCAAGCAAACTGGGCCGCTCCTGGTCACCCACTGGGGCCTGAGTGGGCCAGCGGTGCTGAAACTGTCTGCCTACGGAGCGGTAGGTTTGCATCGTCAGCATTACCAGGCTGAGCTGCAGGTCAACTGGCTGCCGAGTCTTGCTCAGGACGAGCTTCGCTGCCAATTGCTTCAGGCCAAGCAAAATCAAGGTAAGCGGCTCTTACTCAGGCATTGCCCGCTACCGTTGCCCCGCCGCCTGTGGCATTACCTCGTGCAGCATCGGGTCGGGCTTGATCCAGAGTTAACCTGGGCCAACCTGCCTAAGTCGGGACTCCAAAAGCTGGTGCTGGAACTGAACCAGGGCAAATATGCCATTAGCGGCAAGGGCGTCTTTAAAGAAGAATTTGTTACCTGTGGCGGCATTCGCCTGCGGGATGTGGATTTTAAGACCATGGAAAGCCGCCTTTGCCCCGGTCTGCACTTTGCGGGTGAGGTGTTGGACATCGACGGCATTACCGGCGGGTTCAACTTTCAAAACGCCTGGACTACGGGCTGGCTGGCCGGTCGAGCCATGGCTGAGAACGTCATAGAGAGCAAAACTTTCGCACCCGATCAAACTCAGGGTCCTGCCAGGAGTAGGCAAAGTGGCTCACGTTATTAATTTGGGGAGCGGCCCGACGAATGGCGGCCATCTGGGCCTCAAGGGCCGGGCGGTTATAGGTGGGTTGGCCCCAAATCCCGACAAGGGCGGGTTTAACAATGCGCTCTGAATTACCGCCGGCCATAGACAGTACCCGCCGAATGCCGTCCAGAATGCAGCCGGTGTGGCCGCACACCGCATAAGACATGGGGTGCCAACCCAGGGAGGTGGAAAAGCGGTCCCAGTACTGCAGTCGAGAGTCGTAGCCGCCCGTGCCCACCAACTGATTGCCATCAGGAAAGAACACGGCACCCGCCGGCATGCCCCGCTGCTGCACCGGTGCGGACACATGGGTTAAAAAGTCGATGACCCCCTGTACCGCATGGGCCACGCTGAGTTGCCACAGCTCATTTTGCAGCTGGGGGCGCAGGGCCGCCGCCGGCATGGGGGCCTCAGCTGCCGCCAGGGGAGGAGAAGGGGTGCGGCTCTGCCAGAGGGGTTCCCGTTCTTCGGGATAGAGGGCACGTACATCGTCAATGTCGCTATCGAGCAGGTAGCCCCGGCTGATGTAGCGCCGCATGAGTTCCAACCCCTGTCGATTAACCGCCCGGCGGAAGAACATATCCCGCGAGGCCGGGCCGTAAATCCATAAATCATCCACCCCGTCGGCCACCGAAAAACTGCCCACCCCACGGGGATAACGCACATAGTCGAACAACACCCCGTCAGGCTGACGCTCCAGCACCTCCTGCAGCATCTGGCCGTAGTCGGCTTTGGCCTGGGGATGATAGGGATCGACAAACACTTCGTCAGGATTGCTGGAAGCCCCCGACTTGGCGTAAATCATCGTATTTTGCCCGCGCCCATTCAGGGCCAGCACATGCTGTCGGTCAGGGCGCTGGCCATAGGAATAGCCAAAATTGAGGGTAAATAGCCAGGCCTGCACCTGCAGCCCCCGCTCCCGTCCGGCCTGGATGGCTTCAGCAAATAGATCGCGGTTTTCGTAGCCACTAGCCTGGACCACCGAGGGCCAGATGGTTGGATTATCGGCCTTGGGGAGCAGCACCCGCCCGCCGTAGAATACCTCGACATAGACCTGGTTATAGCCCAGGTTAACGATCCGATCCATGACTGCATCGAGGATGCCGGCCTGCAGGTCACAGGGGTACAGTCTGAGCCAGATGGCCTGCTGCTGCGGCCAGCTGTTATTACGGCAGTTCTGCATGGCTTCGGCATGCTGCTGCACCATGGCCTGATAGTCTTGCTGGGCCTCCGAGTCGCCCTCAAAGGCGGCTTTACGCAGGGCTTCTTTGGCCAGGGCCGCCTCCTGGGTGACATGGCAATACTCATTCAAGGCCAGGGCTCGCCCCATGGAAGTCAGGGGGACAATACCAAAACTGCTCAGGGCCGAGGTCAGGGCCAGGCCTTGAATCAGCAGGGATCTGAACCGGGGAGATAGCCGCCTGAGGAAAACAGCGGAATAGAATCGAGGGGCCATGGACAATTCTGGGAACAGAGCTAACAGAAAGGATAACTGCTTATTCTAATCAGAGGGCTGCGGGGCAACCAATTCTCTCGGTTGAGAATCAGCCCTTGCTGATCAGTCGTTCGGCGGCGAGTCTTCCTGGCCTTCCGCAAAGAAGTTTTCAAACAGGGCCTGTAACTTCATTCTGTGGATATAGGGCCATCCACCGTTGACTTCAATATCTCGCAGCAGGCTGTACAAGCGATGGCGACTCGTGGGTAAGGCGTTTCGAAAGGACGTCTCTCGAATTTCTCGATGGCGCTGCTCTAAAAGCCGCAGCAGGCACAGCAGCGCAACACAGTCGTCTGCCCTTGCGATCGCGGCTTTTTCAATCAATTCAGAAATCTGCTGCAAATCCTCCGGCAACGTGTCATCGAGCTGAAAAGACAGGGGGTCACTCATGACGCTGGCTCACTCGTCTGTTAAATAGCTTAATGTTAGAGGCTACGGCAAAAGAGTCTGAAATGAAAGTTATCAAATCCTTGTGGAGGGAGCCTTTCAAACCGTTTCCAAAGTTACAGATTGCCTGCACTAAGAGGGATCGGGGCAGGTTCCGTCGCAATGTCTGGCGGATTCTTAGATTAAGGCCTAAAGCCATGTAGAATGCTATGTTGAGGCTCTACCGGCCAAGCCATTATTAATATTAATTGCACGGTAGGCGGCAGACGGTTGCCTGTGACTGTCATTGTTTCAGCCAGGGCAGCAGTACTGTGGTAACCCCCAGGGAATGCCGTGGTTTTGAAGTCCTGTCTGCTGAGCGCCTAGAGCCAATGTCTGTCGCAAACCTGAAGGATTAGACAGCACTTTTTTCATACTGATTTGAGGTTGACCATGAGGTATCGCGCCCTAATAGTTGCGTTCTTGGCAGTCTGCCTGAGTGTACTGACCGCCTGTAGCGAAGGCCCCAGTGCTACCAGCGATGTGCCATTAACCTATGACGAAATTCGAAACACCGGCCTGGCTAACAAGTGCCCCCAACTCTCTGAAATGACTCGGGGCAGCATTGCTCTAGAAGACGGCAAGTCTTACCGCATTACCGGCATGTGCATTGAGCCCACGGCTTACTTTGTCAAAGAAGAACCCACCTCCAAACGCCAGGAAGCAGAATTTATTCCTGGTAAGCTGCTGACCCGCTACACCTCCAGTCTGGATCAGGTCATGGGGGATCTGAAGGTGGAGTCCGACGGTAGCGTCACCTTCCTCGAAAAAGGAGGAATAGACTTCCAGGCCATTACCGTTCAACTGCCGGGCGGTCAGCAAGAACCTTTCCTGTTCACGGTTAAGGACCTGGTTGCCAAGTCCCAGCCCGGACTCAGCGCCATTACGACCTCCACGGACTTTGAAGGGGACTATAAAGTACCGTCTTACCGCACTTCTAACTTCCTGGATCCCAAAGGTCGTGGTCTGGCCACCGGCTATGACACTGCCGTAGCCCTCCCCGCCAGCGGCGACAGCGAAGAATACGTGCGGGAAAACACCAAGGCCTTTGACCTGGGCCAGGGGCACATTTCCCTGCAGGTTTCTAAGATTGACGGCTACAGCGGAGAAATTGGCGGCACGTTTGTGGCCGAGCAGCCCTCTGACACCGACATGGGAACCGCTGAACCGGTAGATATTAAAATCCAGGGCGTGTTTTACGCACGGGTAGAAGAAGCCGTCTAGGGCTGAGCTTACCCCCGGTAAAACCATCTAACGCTATTGAGGAAGGAGTCGGCTCCTTCCTTTTTTATTCCTTCCTTTTTTATTGGCTGGATACCGTTTCTCTCCAATGCCTGTAGGGCAGGCAGGGTGCCTGCCTTGGGACAGCCGGGACGGTCATCCCACGTGATTGAATTCCCCTTCCTACGGAGAATTCTTGAAAAGAAAATGCCACCGAGTAGGGGCGCTGGCCCTGCGCCCTTTGGCAGGGCCTCACAAAACAGGTCATTTTGTTTCAAGAGATCTCCTAAGAGCAAGCAACAGATTTGAACCAGGGTTGGTATAGCCTATTTCCATGGGATGCTGCGTAAAGCCCCCATGAGTTTGGGGAATCACCGTGTTAATGGTGTATGAACTTGATGCAATTTCCTTGAAGACAGGGTTTTTAGCACGAAACAATTCATTGAAAATGCCATCAGGGAGCACGCCCACCGAGGTCTAAGGCGGCTGTCAGTCGTCATCAGCCAACAACCTCAACACGAGCCTTAATCCAAACGTCAACCCTGGTACAGCCAATGGACACCAACCCCCGCTCAATTCCTCACCACCTGCAAAGCCTCTGGCGCTCCATCGCTCCCCAGGGGCGCTTTGCGATCTTCTGTCTGGTGACCGTGGGAATCATTCTGGCGGTTTATCGATTGCCCCAGGTGCTGCAAGCTCAGCATCCATCCTCCCCAGGGGCAGAGACGGCCCAGGCAGAGGCACCTGGGGTGGCATCTTCAGATTCTGGAAATCCTTACGAATACGGCATTTTACCCGCCAATGCCGACATTGAAGACGCCCGCCGGGCCTACACCGATTGGAAAGAAATCTACGTTAATTCCATCAATGTGCCCGACCCGGAGACCATGTTGCGGGTGTTCAACAGCCCCAATGGTGAAGGCAAAACAACCAGCGAATATCAGGGCTATGGCATGCTGTATGCCGCCCATCTTGAAGATGATGACGCGGTACTCGAAAAGCTCTGGAATTTTGCCGAGTACCACTTCAACGAAAAAGGATTGATGAAGTGGTCCATTCAACAGGACGGCACTGCCGAAGCTCCTTCATCCGCTCTGGATGGTGATGTTGATATCGCCATGGCCCTCGATTATGCCGCCCGCCGCTGGCCCAACCGGGGATGGGAAGAGCGGGCAGAAACCTATCTCAATAGAATTATGCAGCCTCCGGGGGGCGAACATTTAAGAACCTCTCCTATTGATACAGAGGCATGGCCTCGGTGGAAACGGGGTCTTTATCTAAACTACCTGGCTACCGCCTACATGGATCGGTTCGCGGCCCGTACCGGCGATCAACGCTGGGTAGAGATTGCCATTCCCAATACCTACGCCCTGCTGGACTATTCCTACAACAACTTTGCCTTACCGGCTTGGTTTGTGGATGCAGAGGGGCGTCCGGTACAACCCAATGACCCCTGGAATTCCGGGGCAAATCGCCACGATACGGGCGCAACCCGAACTAACTGGCGAATCGCCACCCACTACCTGGCCTCTGGACACCCCGACGCCCAGAAATGGGCTGAAAAACTCACCGAATTCTTCTATACCGCAGGTCGCCATTGGGGATCTAGCGATACGGGAGATTTTGCTCCCAAAAATCTACGCATGGGGTACCGCTTTATGACCACCGACAAACATACCGCCGGTGACCCCTACGGCAATCGCAACAAAATTGCCGAAGCCATGATCGTGGCTGCCGGGGTACCGGCCATGGCTGCCGGGCAGGAAGAAATGACCAATGAAATTTACGACTTTCTTGCGGCGGATCCCATTGAGCCTGATGATAGCCCCATGGACAATGCCATGCACGTCATGGGGCTGCTGATTATGAGTGGAGGGCTAGAGGCCGTTCAATAACGGTCAGCATGTGCTGTACCAGCAAGCCCTGCTCTCAGTCCGGTGGAATGCCCAATATGCCGTCGCTATGGGGATGAACCGGACTGGGATGACCCGGCAGGAAAATTCAGGGCATGAATGATCTGGTTGAGAGCAATGTCCACGAATTCAGGACGATGCTCCAGCTCGTGGGAAAGGCTGTAAACATGGCGCTCGAGCAGATAAGTATTCAGCAGCACCTGAAGTTCCTGCTGGGTTCTGGGAAGAAAATCCCCCTGGCCAGCCACATCTAAATAGCTGCGCAGGAAGGTCGCACTCACCCAACGGGTCCAGAATTGGCCCCACTGCCGCATCACCGGCAGGTGCTCAGACCGTAACATGCCGCTTTCCACTTCGTGGCGCAGCGCCAGATCAGCGGCAAACCCGAAGGACTGTAGTATTTCTACCACATCCCTTAAGGCCGAGCGCTTCAGGCGGCGCTCATTCAGGGGCAGGTTTGGGTCCCCTTCAAAATCGATAATGATGAAGTCTTTACCGCTGTAGAGCACCTGGCGCAGATGGTAGTCGCCATGGCAGCGAATGCGTAAAGCCGTGATTTTTTGGTCCAGAATTTGCCGAAAATGCTGCATCACGTCTTCTTTATGGTCAAGCACTTTATGGGCCAGGGGCTTGACCTCCTCTGGTAGGGTGCGTAGCCGCTGGCTCAGGGTGCGGAAGGTCTGACCGGTTAAATTGCGGGCCGATTGATAGATGGACCGTTGATAGAGAGTGGTGAACGGTTCGGGGGCAAAGCTGGGATGCAGGGGATCGGAAGCCAAGACCAGATGCAGATCAGCAGTACTGCGGCCCAGCAGTTCGACATTGGTCAAATAAGTCCCAATTGCCTGGTTAGCCAGCGCCGTGGGCTGCATCTCCTGAAGCTCCAGCAGGGATTCGCTGGGGACGGGAACGACCTCCATGTCATCTTGCTGGGTTACGACCCGTTCGTAGAAGTCTCTCAGGCTATCGAGGGTGTAGGCCAGGCTGTTGCGGACGTCGGGTATATAGACCTGCAGCAGCCCCACGGCAATGCTGCCACGGCTGGGGCGATGGTATTCCAGCGTACCTGCCAGGGGCGCAATGTGCTGCGCATAGTGTTTCTCGCTGAGAAAGCGGCGAATTTCTAAGTCAGGGTTAGTGCCTGCTTCCTGGCGGCGAAACAACTTCAGCAGCAATTTATCGTCATATACTACGGTGCTGTTGCGGTAAGCCTCTTTGAGGGGAACCGGGGTGAGAGCTTGGAGATCTTCCGTGGCAAACTCAGGGAAGTCGTCAGTAACCGTGGCAATCAGTTCCCCGGCAAATCCTTTGATGCCTCGACGACCGGCAATGGTATGCAAGAGCGGCATAAAGATGTTTTCCCCCAGGGCCGGGTTACGGGCAACATCTGGGGCCATCGCATCGAATAGGACTTCGACTTCATCCTCACTGTCACCATCGCTCAACTTGAGACGAGCCACAATGGCCTGAGGGCTATCGGTCAGAAGCTGTATGGCCTGCTCCCCAGCGGCATGGCTCACAATAATGAGGTAAGTCTGGGACTCGCCGTCAATGGGGTCTACCTGCAGCCAGACCATCTGGGCTTCGCCGCTTTCGCCCATGGGCATAGCTTCAATCAGGCGCACAGACTGAATGCGGGGTGCTACCCAGGGGTAATTGTGCAAATAGTTAGCCAGGGCGGCTTCCAGGGGAGCTTCTAACTCTCGACGGTAAAAAGCTCGTTGCCAGGTTTTGGGAAAACTCAGGATGGGGGGTTCGCGGTGGTGAACCGGGTGAGCTTCCGTAGGCTGCGGTTTGAGGGTAAACCAGTAGCAGCCATAGGGACCGATGTTGAGAAAATAGAGATCCCTGGTAATGGTCGGGAACTCAGTACGACCGTTAATTTCTATGGGCATTTGCCCCTCATAGTCGGCAAGGTCTAGCTCAACGGTTTGCAAGAACCGCGACAGGTTGGCCACCACCAAAATGGTCTCATCCTCATAGCGGCGAATGAAGGCCAGCACCTTGCGGTTAGCAGGGTGCAGCAGGTCAAAGCTGCCCAGGCCAAAGGCCCGGAACCGCTGACGGGTGGCAATCAGCCGCTTGATGCTGTACCACAGAGAGTTAGGGTTGGCCCGCTGGGCCTCTACGTTAATGGCTTCGTAGTGGTACTCGGACTCAATAATCAGCGGCAGGTACAGCTTTTGGGGAGAGGCCCGGCTGAAGCCAGCATTGCGATCGGGGCTCCACTGCATGGGGGTGCGCACACTGTTGCGATCGCCCAAATAGACATTCTCCCCCATGCCAATTTCGTCACCGTAGTAGAGCACGGGCGTGCCCGGCAGAGAAAGGAGCAGGTTGTTCAACAGCTCAATCTGTCGCCGGTCGTTGCCCAGCAGGGGAGCCAACCGTCGCCGAATGCCCAGGTTAATGCGCATCAGGGGATCCTGAGCATAGACCCGGTACATGTAGTCCCGGTCTTCGTCGGTGACCATCTCCAGGGTCAGCTCGTCGTGGTTGCGCAGGAAAATTCCCCACTGGCAGTTGTCAGGAATTTCCGGCGTCTGCTGCAGAATGTCAATGATGGGAAAGTTGTCTTCCATCCGCAGGGCCATGAACAGGCGCGGCATCAGCGGAAAGTGGAAGTTCATATGGCACTCGTCCCCCTCGCCGTAGTAGGCGGCGGCATCTTCCGGCCACTGGTTGGCCTCCGCCAGCAGCATGCGGTTGGGGTAATGCTCGTCGATGTAGCGCCGCAGGGACTTGAGGTATTCGTGAGTTTCCGGCAGGTTTTCACAGTTAGTGCCGTCCCGCTCGTAGAGGTAGGGTACGGCATCCAGCCGCAGACCATCTACCCCCATGGCCAGCCAGAAGTCCACCACTTCAAACACTGCTGCCCGCATGGCAGGGTTGTCGTAGTTCAGGTCCGGTTGGTGGGAATAGAAACGATGCCAGTAGTAGGCCTGGGCCACCGGGTCCCAGGCCCAGTTGGAGGTTTCAAAGTCCTGAAAGATAATCCGGGCTTCCTGATATTTCTGGGGCGTGTCACTCCACACGTAAAAGTCCCGCTCAACGCTTCCTTTAGGAGCCCGCCGCGCCCGCTGAAACCAGGCGTGCTGGTCAGAGGTGTGGTTGACAATCAGCTCAATAATGACCCGAATGCCCCGCTCATGGGCAGCAGCTAGCAGGTCTTTGAAGTCCTCAATGCTGCCGTAGATGGTGTTGACGTTGGTGTAGTCGGCAATGTCGTAGCCGTCATCCTTTAGGGGTGAGGGGAAGAAAGGCAGCAGCCAAATGGCCGTTACTCCCAGATCCTGCAAATAATCTAGCTTCTGGGTCAGGCCAGGAAAATCCCCAATGCCGTCGGCGTTGCTGTCGGCGAAGGCTCGCACAGGCACTTCGTAGATGATGGCCTGCTTAAACCAGAGGGGATCGTTAGACAATTGCACGTCTGAAAACACCTAATTTCTCCCCGCTGAGCGTAATGGGTTGCTGAGAGAATATCTTCCTTCCTGGGAGGGAGATAGCATAAATATACAAAAATGGGCAAGACACCTCCCACCCTGCACCCTACACCTTGCCCCCTATACCCGCAAGCTCAAGGCCGAATTTCGCCAGGGGTTGGGCATCACCGGGTTGGGCTACTTGCACGACTGCCGCATGGAGAAATCCCGCCAGTTGCTCGAAGCGGGAGAACTGTCGATCGCCTTCAACAATCGTAATGACACGACGGGTAGCCAGTCACCTACGGCCTTTAGTTCCGCCATTGGGCTGCTGTATCGTTCAATCGACCCTTTGGCCCTTTATGCCAGCTATTCCTGAAACCTGATACCCGGTACCTGGCACCCTCAGCAATGGTTGCCTTATTTTGCCAGCCGATACTAGCCTGCCTTGATGCAAAGCCGAGCAGTTTTTTGCACGGCTCAACAAGTACAAAAGAGAAGCCGAGCAGTCTTTTGCACGGCTCAGTTAGTACAAAGGAGAAGCCGAGCCAGCTCTTGTACAGCCCGGCTGGTGCTACCTCCTTTACGGCAGGGTGCGCTTGCGGGTCATAACGCTGATGAATTCGCCGTTGCGCCCGGTGGGCAGGGGTTGGCTCCAGGCAATGCGCTCGCAATAGCCGAGGGTGGCCATGCGGTTGATGGCATCGACGAGGGCGCTGTAATCGCCCAGCAGAATATGGCGCACGCTCTCCTGGTTGAAGGTGGGCAGGTTGAACTGGGGAGCAGCCTGGGCTGCCCCGGTGGTGGGTTCACACATGACGGGTTTATCTCCGTTTTCGGTTAAGGAAAACGGGGAACTATCCAGATCCCTGGCCAAATGGATGGCCTGTAGTGGTAAGGGCAAGATAGTGGGGATAACATTGATCCCAGTCATCTCGACTTACCTGGCTAAGCTCGGGATGATTAGGGGATTTGGGAGGTGGCCGCCTTCCTCTTCCCCGCCTGAAATCATTCCCCGCAGTATTAATCTGCCAGATGTACGCTGAAAGTTCAAGCGTATTGGTCAATCTAATCTAGTGGACTTCGTACCCCCAGGCCCCCTCGATTGAGCACATTCAAAGGCATTTCAGACCTGACAAAATTGTCTCGTGCTCTGAAATGCCTTTGGTATAAATCATCGTAGTTTTCACATCTTTGTGTCCCAAAAGCTCTTGCACGGTGCGAATGTCGTAGCCATCTTCCAGCAAGTGGGTGGCAAAGCTGTGACGAAAGGTATGACAGCTGACCCGTTTCTGAATACCCGCTTCCCAAACTGCTTGTTTGAGCGTCCGCTGCACACTACTTTCATGCAGGTGGTGCCGTCTAACGATGCCGCTGCGCGGGTCTTTTGATCTGGACAACGATGGAAATACAAACTGCCAAATCCAGGATCGATCAGCATGGGGGTATTTCCGTTCCAGCGCAAAGGGTAGATAAACTGAACCATACCCCTGGTCTAAATCATTTTGGTAAAGCCGCCTCACATGCTGGAGATGCCGTTGAAGGGCCTCAATCAAACTGTGGGGGAGCATGGTGACTCGACTTTCGTTGCCTTTGGCATCGCGCACAATGATCTGATGTTGAGCAAAATCCAAATCCTTTACCCGTAGCCGTAACCCTTCGTTAAGCCGTAAGCCACTACCGTAAAGTATCTGAATTACCAGACCAGGACTCTTTGTCACTCGATTGAGTACCGCTCTCACCTCGGCTTTGGTGAGTACCGTTGGCAGATAACGGGATGGTTTAGCCCGGACTGCATTGATAGAACTGCCCAGGTCTTGATGTAAAACCTGGCGGTATAAAAACAGCACAGCACTGAAGGCCTGATTTTGCGTAGAGGCTGACACCTGTTTTTCAACAGCAAGATGGGTTAGGAATGCTTCAATCTCAGCTGCGCCCATCTCTTTTGGATGGCGCTTGTTGTGGAAAAGAATGTAACGACGAATCCAACCGACATAGGTTTGCTCGGTTTTGTAGGAGTAATGCTTGAGCCGAATAGCGTCTCGAACCTGATCGAGGAGCTTCTTAGGTCGCGGTTCCATAGGTGAGTGGTGGATACACAAGTAGAACTAGTGTACTAAATATCACATTGGAATGTATCCGTACTCTCAATAAAATTTTGCTGAAGTTTGCCGGATAACTCACCGTTTCAGGGCTATTATCCATCTTGGGTGCTGGATAACACCCCCGGTTGGAATGTTATCGAGCGTTCTATCTGCCTAATCGCCTGATTAGGGGAATTAGACGGCATGACTGCTGGATAAAACCTCCAGCAGGGGAATTAGACGGCATGGCTGCGGGCTATTTCTCTCCCGAGGGGTGTTATCCCGCACGAATGATCGATAACACCCCTGCTGAGGTGGATTAGACTGCATTGAAGGAGGCAGTGCCGATCAATTACAAGTTAAGCATCACCCAGCCCGAAGGAGACAAAGTGTCTGAATATTACGCTTTAGTGAAATGGACTCGCGGAAAAGATGAGCCATATATTGACAATGAATATAGTCGTGGTCATGTTTGGGAGTTTGATGGAGGGGTTAGTGTAGCAGCTTCGTCATCACCTCATGTTGTACCTCTACCGTATTCAGTCGAAGCAAATGTTGATCCTGAAGAAGCATTTGTCGCTTCGTTATCAAGTTGCCATATGCTCTTTTTCCTATCAATCGCTGCCAAAAAAAGGTATGTGGTTGAAAGCTATACCGATGATGCTATAGGCATCATGGAGAAAGACCAATCGGGCAAAATATCCATGACCAAGGTTACTCTCCGACCAAAAGTTGTGTTTGCTGGTGACAGAATTCCTTCAAAAGAAGAGCTTGAAAAAATGCATCATTTGTCACATGAGCAATGTTTTATTGCTAACTCGGTAAAAACAGAGGTAACCACAGAAATCAATGCTTAACAAGGCGCTGCTACGGAAAATTTACTCGCTTGCGCTCCTAAATTTCCGCAGAGCGCAGCGTTATACAGACTAGGGAGAGTCAAAGTTGGAGTTAGCCAGCGTAGTCCCATGGGGCCGGTCTTTTGAAGAATATCAGGCAATGTTCAGGTTATCGGAAGATGATCTGAACAAGCGAATCCTTGGATGCGGTGACGGCCCCGCGAGCTTTAATGCAGAGGCGACAGGCCGGGGATGCCAAGTCACATCTTGTGATCCGGTGTATCAGTTCGAGGCAGAGGAGATACGTCGCCGGATTGATGACGTGTACCCGGAGATCATGGCTAAGCTGCAACAGGGAGCGGACAACTATATCTGGGACTCACTGGGCAGTGTTGAGCAGCTTGGCGCGGTCCGGATGAGGGCAATGTCAAAGTTCCTTTCTGATTTTGATGTTGGTATTCGAGAACAGCGGTATGTATCAGGATCACTGCCGACATTGCCATTTCCTGACTCAGGGTTCGATCTGGCACTCTGCTCCCACTACCTTTTCCTCTACAGTGACCACTTAGATGGCCCGGCTCACCTAGCCTCAATGCGGGAGCTGTGTAGAGTTGCGACCGAGGTCCGGGTTTTTCCTGTTGTGTCGCTGGATGGAAAGGTCTCGAAACATTTGGATCAGGTCATGACGGCACTATCCGCAGACGGTATTGATGTCTCGTTGCAGCCTGTCAGCTACCGATTTCAAAAAGGTGCTACCGAGATGCTGGTAGCAAAGTCTGTATAACCAGTGGCTGTTGGCGGACGCAGCTACGCTGGCGCTCCGGCGCGCCGCAAAGCCAAAGCGTTAGCCTGCTTAGACACTCAGTATCATTTAAGACTTCCTGCTTAGAATGGAGGCTTCAGAATGTGGAAACGAAGGACATTCCATGAATGTGCTGAAGAGCTAGAGATACTCAGTCAAGATTTCAGAGATGCCTACACAAGTAAATCGAGAATAGATCAACAAAGCAGGGAGAAAATCTTACAAGAGTCTTCCGAAAAAGGTATTGAAATATTGCGTATGCTAGCCCTTTCAATCCGCTCAGAACAAGATTTTGGTATCCTTCCTTCTATTCGTACAACTGTTGGTGCCTTAAATCGCTCTACCAATACCAGTGAAGTCTCTGCCACCTTAAATAACTATCGGCCACCTTATAACGAGAAAGCTGGTTTCGAGCCTTTACCACTCAGGGAAGCGTTGAACAAAATCGCCCATGCAGATCCCTATAAGGCTGGTTTTTTCGCAGATGAGGTCATCCACGAGCTTATTCTTTCTGGCAGTCATGGATCTCATACTTGGATAGCCATTGTTTCGATCGCTGATCTTTGCCGTGCTATTAAGTCTCTTCCGGACCAAAGCGTACAATCAGTTTAAGTGAACAGCGATACAATAGCCTTATGCAGTTTGAGTGGAATGAAAACAAGGGAGAGCGTAATCTATCAAAGCATGGAGTCTCATTTGAGGAAGCGAAAACTGTTTTCGATGATCCTCTCTATGTTGATTTCTACGATCCAGACCACTCTGAGGATGAGGAAAGATATCTCATTGTTGGAGAATCGAACCAAGGACGAGTTTTGATTGTGTCGTACACCGAACGAGGAAACTCGATTCGACTCATCAGTGCAAGAGAAGTGACACGAACTGAGCGAGAAGCTTATGAAGAGGGATAAGTCAGACATGGAAGATGATTTGCGCACAGAATATAACTTGAAAAGCCTTCGAGTCAGAAGGTTAGGTCCTGGAAGAAAAGGATTTGGTGGCACGACTGTCCAGTTAGAGCCTGATGTTGCAGAAATGTTCCCTGATGCTGATGCAGTTAATGAGGCTTTACGCTTCTTGATTAGAGTGATGCGAGATAACCAGGCTGTTGCTCCAACAACCCAGGCTAACAATTCAAATTCAGCGGACGATTGAGATTTGGTGGTGAGAATGCGAGGTTGCTACCGCCGCTGATTTGAGCCGTTGGGCGGCAAGTGACCTAGCC
>JGI12519J13273_1000152_pt1 | contig 24988 bp, 20 predicted proteins | sample HotLakmasection1_FD_13273 | JGI IMG/M metagenome (IMG submission 13273) | reverse complement strand
ATCTCCACCCTAAGAAAGCAGGGCATTGATGTATTGGATGCGCTGAGGCAAGTGTTTGCCGGAAATCTCGTGCTTCCAGCTCTTCAACCTAAGTAGTTACTCACAAAATTAAAACTAATGCCGCATTAGCTCTCATCGATGATGGCGCTGCGATCGAGCACCAGCAGGTCGCGGAGTTGGTCGGTGTTGAGGTCAGTGAGCCAGTTTTCGCCTGTGCCGACGATTTGCTCTGCCAGGGCTTTTTTGCTTTCGATCAGCTCGTGGATGCGTTCTTCCAGGGTTCCGGTGCAGACGAACTTGTGTACCTGGACATTGCGGGTTTGCCCGATGCGGAAGGCGCGATCGGTGGCCTGGTTTTCGACGGCGGGGTTCCACCAGCGATCGAAGTGGAAGACATGGTTGGCGCGGGTGAGGTTGAGCCCGACGCCGCCGGCTTTGAGGGAGAGGATGAAGATGCGCGGTCCCTGGGGATCGTTCTGGAAGCGATCGATCATTGCCTCCCGCTGCTTCTTGCTGCTGCTGCCGTAGAGGAAGAGGACATCGCGGTTGAAGCGATCTTCCAGGTAGGTTTGCAGCCAGTTGCCCCAGGTGGCGAACTGGGTGAAGATGAGGGCGCGATCGCCCTCCGACAGCAGTTCCTCCAGCATTTCCTCCAGGCGCTTCAGCTTCCCGGATTGCTCCAGGTTGGAGGGATGGGAGCCGTTTTTCCCGTTGTTCTCTTCAGCATCATCTTTGACGAGTAGCGGATGGTTGCACACCTGCTTCAGTTTGGTGAGCAGGGCGAGGATCATGCCGTGGCGCTGGATGCCTTCGGACTCTTCGATTTCCCGCAGGGATTGGTCTACCAGGGATTGGTAGAGGGCGGCTTGTTCGGCGGTGAGCCCGCAGAAGACGGTCATCTCCTGCTTTTCGGGGAGATCCTGGATGATGGAGCGATCGGTTTTGAGGCGGCGCAGGATGAAGGGTTGGACGAGCGATCGCAGGGTCTTCAAAGAATCCGTGTCGCCATAGCGCTCAATGGGCACCGCAAACCGCCGCTGGAAGAAGTTGCGCGGTCCCAGATAACCGGGATTGAGGAAGTCCATAATCGACCAGAGTTCCGACAGGCGGTTCTCCACCGGGGTTCCGGTGAGGGTGATGCGGAAGTCGGCTTCGAGCTGGCGCACCACCTGAGACTGGCGAGCTTCGGGGTTTTTGATGTTCTGGGCTTCGTCCAGCACCAACCCCTGCCAGGTGGCTTGTTTCAAATCCTTCTCATCCCGATACAGCAGGGCGTAACTGGTGACCACCAGGTCTTGCCCCTTCACTTGGCGGAGAAACTCTTTGCCCTGGGCGCGGCGATCGCCATGATGCACCATCACCTTCAACGCCGGGGCAAAGCGGCGCACCTCCCGCTCCCAGTTGCCCAGCACGGAGGTGGGGCACACCAGTAGGGTGGGATGCTCCAGGGCATCGGCTTCTTTCAAATGCAGCAAAAAGGCGATGAACTGGATGGTTTTGCCCAAGCCCATGTCATCGGCGAGGCACGCCCCCAGCCCCCACCGTTGCAGGAACGACAGCCAGGACACGCCCCGCTCTTGATAGGGGCGCAGTTCTCCCCGGAAGCCGTCGGGGGTCGGGATAGTTTCGAGTCCCTGATTGCCTTTGGTGAGGGTGTTGATCAGTTCTTCCAGTGCCCCGGCAGCCTCGAAGTTGAGCACAGGCAGCTTGTCGATTACCTGGGTATCTCCGGTGCTCATGCGGAGGGCATCTTCCAGGGAGAGGGAGTTCTGGTCTTTGCGGCTGGCGAAAAAGGTCTGCGCCGCCTTGATGTCCTGGGGTCGCAGTTCCACCCATTCCCCGTTGATCTCCACCAGGGGCGTGTTGAGAGCGACCAGGCGATCGAACTCCTCTTTGGAAATTTGCTGCCCGCCGATGGTCAGTTCCCAGCGGAAATTGAGCAGGCTCTTGAGACCCATGCCCTTGCTCTTTTTGGGCGGCTCGGCGCGAACGCTCAAGCCCAGGCGGTTTGCCCAGCCCTCCTGGCGAGCGAGGCTGGGGGGCAGCACCACGCCGATGCCACTATCCCGCAGGCGATCGCCCACCGATTTAATAAAGTCATAGGCTTGCAACGGCTCTAGCGGGCAGGACTCCGGGCGCTCCGTCTGCAAGCTCGGCTCAATCAGCGGGTATAGCCGCGACGCCAGCCCCAAGCCTGCCAGCAGGGTCTCCTGGGGTTGCTCCACCATCTGCCCCTGCACCACCATCTGCTCCACCGGATTTTCCCAGATGGTCGTGGCGGGAATCACCAGCTCAGGGTTGTCCGTGGATTGCAGCCCGTACTCCAACGTCCAGATCTGCCCATCTGCGGTGGGGGGATGCAGTTGGAAGCAGGTGCGGAAGCTGGCGATTTGCTGATCCAGGTGGCGCTGGAGGGGTGTGCGCCATTGTGCCAGCAGGTTTTCCAGCCGATCCAGATGGTTAGACTCAGCGGTGAACGCCTCCGCCATGCCCAGGCTCAGCAGCCACTTGTGGACGACGGAATCTTTGGCGAGGGGCAGGTTGGGCAGGTCGTAGTTGGCGATCGCCGCCCGTACCTGTGCCTCAATGGTGCCATTCAAAAAATCGAGCAGCAGCACACGGGGCGAGGCAAAGGTGGGGGCAACCTCCTTCTCCTCGGTGGCTTGATAGGTGCAGCAGGCTCCCGGCATCCGTTTGACGAACTGCTGCAAACGCTCCTGGTCAACGCTGCTATCCAACAATACCTGCCAGAAGCCATCGCCCGCCTCATTCTCCGTATGCAAACCAGGGATAAAGCGCGATCGCGCCAGCAAATCCAGGTTCCACCGCGCCACATGGGACCAGAAGCGCAGATCTGCCCCCAAAAAGCCATCGCTGCTATCCATCCAGCCCAACGGCAGCGAGTTGAGGAACTGGATCGCCTCCATTGGGGTCAGGCAAATGCCGCACACCTGCCAGGTTTGCAGCGTCGGCGGGGCTTCCGAGGAGATGGACTGAGCCGAGTGGCGCGGCATCCAGTAGGTTTCGCCCTCCACCTCCACCGGATCGGCAGGGGACGAAAAGGCGAGCGATCGCCAGCGACCCTCCGGCAAAGGTTCAGGGGGTTCCTCAACGGCAACGGCGGCGCGGCGTCCCCGTCCCCGCTTCACAGGCTGGGGCACTTCCAGGGGCACCTCGGCAACCGTCCAGGCAATCTGTCCTGCTTGCTGGAGGGTGGCAAGGCGATCGCGCAACTCCCGCCAGGACAGGGTAAAGGGGTGAGCCAGCGACGCATCCGTTGAGGGCAATGGCTCCACCCGTCGCCACACTTCCCCCCACAGGAAAAAGCACCCTGGGCTGCTGGTCACAGCCTCTTCAGCCGAGTCCTCTGCATTGGCAGAAGCGGATGTGAAAATCGAACCAGGAAGCCAACTACCGTGTAAAATCGCCATGCGCGTCGCGTGTTCGTTACCAAATCATCTCTATCGGATCTCTGTCGGATTTATCGGAATCAGATTGCTTGGAATCGGATTGCTTGGAATCAGATTTATTGGAGGCAACCCTATCGAACAGATCGCGTCGGTCAGATGCCCGTATTCCGCCTGCTTAATCCGCGTCATTCTGATCCAATCTTCTGATGCGTTACCCAATTCGGAGATGCTTTTCAGGGCTATACAGCCCCTTGTCAAAAAACCTTGTCAAAAACCTTTGGATGAACGATTCACCACTGCTTGATGCGGGATGGGAGTACCGACTGGGTTGATGAGCCTGATCCACTCAGCCGATGGATTTGCGTCTGCCGAAATTGCGATCGCCCCATGCACAACACGACATCCGCTTTAATGCCCCAAGTTTTTGCCCCAAGCCATCTCAGCGTTAGCGAAAAGCTATCCTACCTTTTTCTTTTTATCGAAAAGTCGGGAGGCGGGGAGCGATCGCAAGAAAACTTAAAAGTTTGTTAACCTCCAAAGCGGCAAATTTTCCGAAAGATTCTATCAAAATCCAACCTGCGATGGTTTTAGCAAAGCTCGGCTGAGTCGAGCTTTGCTAAAACCATCGCAGGTTGGATGCCATGCAAACCGATCTGATCCCGATGTCCATCCATAGCACGCACTCTGATAAAATCAAAGGCTGCAATGAAATGCCGTTATCTCTAAACGCGCCTCCCGTTGCACGGCTTGAGAGTAAGTCAACAATCGAACCGAACGATCGCAGCAAAACGATGGTGTAAGGAGTTTTCGGCATTGCGATTCATACCCGTCGGGTGTGTCAGGCGCAGCCGTAACGCACCATTGCAACGCTTCGACACAAAGCTTTGATGCGGGACGCATGCGCTAACGCATCCTACGAACTGGCAACCCATTCCTCAAACGAATCACACTCAGCGGAGAACTGTTTTATGGCTCGGATGTACTACGACGCGGACGCGAACCTCGACCTTTTGGCTGGCAAAACCATCGCCATAATCGGCTATGGCTCCCAGGGTCATGCCCATGCCCTCAACCTGCGCGACAGCGGCATGAACGTAATTGTAGGGCTATACCCCGGCAGCCGCTCAGCAGCGAAAGCCGAAGCCGAAGGGTTGCCCGTCAAATCCGTTGCCGATGCGTCCGCCGCCGCCGATTTGATTATGATTTTGCTGCCCGACGAGGTGCAAAAGACCGTTTTTGAAAACGAAATTAAGCCCAACCTCAGCGCTGGCAACATCCTCGCCTTCGCCCACGGCTTCAATATTCACTTTGCCCAGGTCGTCCCCCCCGCCGATGTAGACGTGGTGATGGTTGCGCCCAAGGGACCCGGACATCTGGTACGCCGCACCTACGAGCAGGGTGAAGGGGTGCCCTGTCTGTTTGCGGTGTATCAGGATGCGACGGGACAGGCGCGCGATCGCGCGATGGCATACGCCAAAGGCGTCGGCGGCACCCGCGCAGGCATCCTGGAAACCACCTTCCGCGAAGAAACCGAAACCGACCTCTTCGGCGAACAGGTCGTCCTCTGCGGTGGCTTGACCTCTCTGATCAAAGCCGGGTTTGAAACCCTGGTGGAAGCAGGCTACCAGCCCGAACTGGCATACTTCGAGTGCATGCACGAAGTGAAGCTGATTGTGGATCTGGTGGTTGAAGGGGGCTTGTCCAAAATGCGCGACAGCATCTCCAACACCGCTGAGTATGGCGACTACACCCGTGGACCCCGTATCGTCACCGACGAAACCCGCGCCGAAATGCGGAAAATCCTCAACGAAATTCAGACCGGACAATTCGCCCGCGACTTCGTGTTGGAAAACCAGTCCGGCAAAGCGGGCTTCACCGCCATGCGCCGCCGCGAAGCCGAGCACCCCATCGAGGAAGTCGGCAAGGATCTGCGCGCCATGTTTAGCTGGCTGAAGAAGGTCTAAGCCGCTTTGCGACTTCCAAATTAGTAGGTAGCCATAAATTATAGGTAGCCATAATTAAACGTAGGATGTGTTAGGCGCAGCCGTAACGCATCAACCCCTTTTACAGCATGGGTTACGCTATCGCTAACCCATCCTACAAAAAGCGATCTTTGTTTATGACTATCTACTTGGTAGATGGCAAAAGTAGATGGCAAGGCAATGTCTCACAAGGCATTGCCTTACTTGTCTTCGTTCGCCATTCCTTTAGAGCTGAGCAACAAAAACCCATTTGGGGAAAGCAGATGCGGCGATGCTGCATCTGCTTTCCCCAAATGGGTTTTTATTTGTCAACATGATCGCCATTTTTCTAAAACCCTTGATTTTGCGTGCGCGGAGCGCACGCAAAATCAAGGGTTTTAGAAAAATGGCGAAGGTATTGATTTGTTGGAGCACTCTTACAGAGCAGAGTTCCTTCAAGTGAAAGACGGCAGGCGGGATTTCTATTTGTACGGTGAAAGCGTTTACTCCGTTTTCAATCATCTATGGCAAGCGATAACTACGAAGAGAAGTACACCAAGCCCGACCTGCGCCGCCGCATTAAGGAAGAAATCAAGCAATCCGATAAGGGCGGTAAGCCGGGGCAGTGGTCTGCCCGCAAGAGCCAGTTGCTGGTGCAGGAATATGAGAAGCAGGGCGGTGGCTACCTTAAAGACAAGAAGGACGAAGCCGCCAAGTCTTTGGAAGAGTGGACCGAGCAGAACTGGCAGACGATGGAAGGGGAAGGGCGTGCCCGTGAGGAGGGCATTACCAGGCGCTATTTGCCCGAAGCGGTGTGGAATCGGCTATCGGATAATGAGAAGCGTGAGGCGGAGCGCACCAAGGAGAAAGGCTCTAAGGAAGGCGAACAGTATGTGCATTGGACGCCAGCGATCGCCCGTGCCATGCAAGCTGAAGGCTATTCCCCCGATGGTTCCGATACCTCCGAAAGCGACGATGAGCCGACCCAACAGGAACTCTACGAACAAGCCCAGGAGCTAGAGATCTCCGGGCGCAGCAAGATGGACAAAGCGGAATTGCAGGAGGCGATCGCCCAAGCCAACTTCCAGGATTCAGCGAACGGGAAATCCAGCAAGCAATCCGATGGCGATGGTTTACAAAACCAGAGCAAAGATGAGCTATACGAAAAAGCCAAAGACATGGAGATTTCGGGACGCAGCAAGATGAACAAAGAGGAACTGGCAGAAGCGATTCAGCAGGAGCAAAACACATAAGGGATCTGCGGATTAATAAAATGCCAATTTTTGAGAGGGAAGGCTGGCAGAGTCAGCCTTCCCTCTCAAAAATTGGCATTTTATTTTCTTGCAAGTGCCTAAGCCCTTAGGTACAAGGCTCCATCGGCATGGACTATTGGCAACGAATGATGAATAATTAACGGGTTTGGAGCAGTTCCGGGGAGGATGACCCAACAAAATCCCCATCAAATCCAAACTCTAAAATCCAAAATCCAAAATTCAAATTGACCGAATGGCGCACCTATTCCTCGAAGATGTGCAGCAACTTCAGCAGCAGGCAGCACGGCTGGTGCTGTATCAATCCATCCTGTCGGCGGCACCGGGGCAGGCGTGGTTAGCCGTGCTGACAGCCCTGGAGAGTACCGCGCCACCTGCGATACTGGCTGCCTACGGCAAATGGTTCTATACCCTGGCAGAACGGCAGCAAACCTGGGCGGAATACATCGTGGAATCTTTGCTCACCTGCGACAACCCCTTCACCCGGCAAGCCCAGCGATCGCCCCTCGCCGACATCGCCCCGCCCCTCGTCCGGGCTGCCCAGCATGACCTGCGCGTGTTGCAGCAGCTCCAAGCCTACGATGGGCTGCGGCTGACAGGCTGGGTGCAGGAGGCAACGGGAACGAGCGACCTGCCCATGCTGGAAACCCCTGCGCTGGCACCCGAAGGCAGCGGCAACAAAACCAACGGCAAAGCTGCAGCAGAGGGGAAGGGCATTCGCGATCGCCTGCGCCAGGAAGACTGGGCAACCTTACTGGAACCCCTGGCACAGCATTATCGCCAGTCGGGGGTGGGGCTGTTTGCCCGCTACCACGCCTTTCGCTGGCAGGGGGGGAAACTGGTCGGCGTGCCCCATCCCGATCCCATTCGTCTGGATCATCTGGCAGCCTATGAAGAACCTCGCCGCCAATTGGTCAACAACACCGAAGCGCTGCTGGCAGGCTATTCCGCATTGAACGTGCTGCTCTACGGCAGTCGAGGTTCGGGCAAATCCTCCGCTGTGAAAGGCTTGCTGAATGAGTATGGCGATCGCGGTCTACGCCTGATCGAAGTGGCAAAATCTGATCTGCGGGATCTGGTTCACATTGTCGAGCGCCTGCGGGATGCGCCCCAGAAGTTCATCATCTTTGTGGATGACCTGTCCTTTGAGGAAGACGACGAAGCATTCAAGGCGCTAAAGGTGGTGCTGGAGGGCAATATCGTCGCCCGTCCTGCGAATGTGGTGGTCTATGCCACCTCCAACCGTCGCCATCTGGTGCGCGAGTTTATGGGCGATCGCCCCCGCCCCCGCGATGCAGACGAAGTCCATGCCTGGGACACCATGCAGGAAAAGCTGTCCTTTAGCGATCGCTTCGGTCTCACCCTCACCTTTGAGCCAGCAGACCAGAAGACCTACCTGGCGATCGTGCATCACCTGGCAGCCCAGGCAGGACTGGATCTGGAAACCGCTGACCTGGAGTTTCGCGCCCTGCAATGGGCAACCCGGCACAACGGGCGATCGGGGCGCACCGCCCGCCAATTCATCGACGCCCTCCAGTCAGAACTGGCTACATGACATGGAGGGTTAGCGCCCCGTAGGGGGCGTCATTTTTCTATAACGATATGCGCTCAGAACCAAAATCATCATCCTGGTTCTGCCTTGCATACCGCTCTAAAGCCCATGATTTTGCGTGCGCATCGCGCACGCAAAATCACGGGCTTTAGAAAAATGGCGAAGGTAGTGTTATTGGTTGGAGCATTCTCAGGGCGCGGCAAGCTCGACAGTAACCGGAGCATGGTCGCTGGGTTTCTCCAGTTTGCGGGGATTTGTGTCAATGGTGCAGGCGATCGCCCGCTCATACAGAGGGGCGGAGAGATAGTGCAGGTCGATGCGCCAGCCCAGGTTGCGCCGAAAAGCGGCAGCACGGTAGTCCCACCAGCTAAATTGCCCCTCTTCCTGGTTGAACTTGCGGAAGGCATCAGCAAACCCCAGGGCGGCGATCGCCTGTAAAGCCTGCCGCTCCGCATCCGTTGCCATCACCTGCTTTTCCCGTCCGGTGGGGTCGTGAATGTCTCGATCCTCTGGGGCAATGTTGAAATCCCCACACACCAGCACATTGGGCTGTTCTGCCAGCAACGCCTGGAGATATTGGTGCAAGACAGCGAACCAGCGCAATTTGTAAGCATACTTATCGCTGCCGACGGAAGAACCATTGGGCACATACAAGTTGACGATACGGATTCCCTGGAAATCCGCAGCAATCACCCGCTTCTGGTCTTCCAGATCGGCATCCACATCGGCAACGACTGGTGAAAAGCCCATGCTCACATTGTCCAGCGGCGTCCGACTCAGCAATGCCACGCCGTTGTAGGATTTTTGCCCATAGATATAGGTGTGGTAGCTCATCTCCGTAAAGGGCGATCGCGGAAAGCTCTCATCCACCACCTTGGTTTCTTGCAGGCACAGCACATCCACCGGATGATCCGTCAGCCATTGGGTCACATGCTCCAGGCGCGTACGGATGGAGTTTACATTCCAGGTCGCAACTTTCATAAAAGATTCTTCTTTATCCGTAGTAGCCCTAGGTAGTAGCCCTAGGTAGTAGCCCTAGACGGAAGCGTTCATTACTTTAGACGAGGGCATTCAGTAAAAGACGAGGCGCAATTTACGGCGCAATTTACAACGTTAAATCTGATTCGCCATTTACGCCAGAGGGCAGAGTGCCAGAGGGCAGGGTTAAGGCATCCAAACGGGATGGCTGGGACAGGTTGATGGTCGTCACCCGCATGGCTGAGGGAACCGCTGTCAGTTGCAAGCAACTTTCTGCAATCCCAAAGTTGGCTTGGAGTGAAGCCTGGAGGCGTTGAAGCAGGCGATCGCGCGCCACCGCATCCACCCCTTCTACCCGCAGATGTGCCATCAGGCTGAGACAACCGGGGGCGATCGCCCAAATCCGCAAATTCTCCACCTGCGCAACACCCGATTCTGCCAGGAGGTGCGATCGCACTGCCGCCACATCTACCCCTTTGGGTGTCCGCTCTAACAAAATGTCGAGGCTATCCCATAGCAAGGGCAAGGCTCCCACCAAAATGAAGCCCGCCACCACCAGGCTAATGGCTCCATCCGCCCAGTTCCAGTGGAACCACCAAACCGCTGCCGCTGCCAGCATTACCCCCACCGCACTCAGAGCATCGGCAACCATGTGCAAAAATGCGCCCCGCAAATTCAGGTCATGGTGCGTATGGTCATGGAGCAACCGGGCGTTAAGGGTGCTGACCGCAAACCCTGCCACTGCCGTCAAAAACATGGGCAGTCCCAGGATCTCCGCTGAAGGCATCTGGAGCCGTTCCCAGGCTTCCCCGGCAACCCAGAGGGCGATCGCCACCAACCCAACACCTTGCACCAGTGCCGCCAGAATCTCTACCCGTCCATAGCCAAAGGGCGCACGCTCCGATCCGGGACGCTGCGCCACAAAGCTCGCCAGCAAAGCAATCCCCAATGCCATACCATCCGACAGCAAATGTCCGGCTTCTGCCGACAGCGCCACACTGTGGCTAACAAAACTGGCGGCAAACTCCACCGCTGCAAACCCCAGCACCAGCACCAGAGCAATGCCGAGCGATCGCCGCTTTGTCGCTGAATCTGCCTTCACCAAACAAACACCCGGATCACAATTCCAGTGCAGCGTTCCCTTGGAATTTGAAGTTGAATTTGAAGCCCGCTCAAACATCCTGTTCAACCATTCCGATCTCAACAATTCATTGCGATTCCACAAGCAGCCACTAACCGAATTCAATTATTAAAAAATGTAAATTTTTACCTTTCTCTCAGCCTTCCTCCAAACTTTCAACCTTATAACCCCTCTACCTAAAGATAGATTTTTACTTTGCAAATAATTTAGGGTTTGGTATTCTCATCTTGCTTTTTATCAAAAATTTCTACCTTTTGATTCAGAATTTTCTCTAAGCCAGGAACTTGAGTCATGAAACAGCACTTTTAGCATTCAATATTTCTACTTGCAACATCTCTGCTTAGATTTGAATTTGATGGAGCAAAGCATAGAAATCAAACCGTAAAGGATTCATCAAATCCCTTCAAGTTTCCCTACACTTTCCCACAATCCTACATAAAACGTTGGTGGATTCCTGCCCCAGAACTGTCCTCAAAAATAGCTTTTTGCTTCATATCCATAAATCAACGATTTATTCTCAGCACATCCCTTGTTCAGTCCTTTCTCATATCTTTTTCAGTCTAAAGAGTAAAAGCATTCTCGGGAAGACCTTCAAAAACGAGCGATCGCCCCCTCCTCCCCTTCGACGCAAAACTGTTTCCTCAGTTCCTTCCCCCAACCGTCCTTCCCCAACCTTCCTCCCCCAACCTTCCTTCCCCCAATCAGAGGAAGCCATCTAGCCAGTTCCCCTTCTACCATCAACCATTGAACGATTGCTATAGCACCCTGTAAGTCAGAGCAGGACAGATAATTTTGGGGAAAGCGGCACCCTGTATCGCTTTCCCCAAAATTATCATCCTGGTTCTGGGCGCACAGTGCTATGCCGCCCACCGCCTAACAACCCGCACCCCTCCCCACTCCTCTATGCCCTTAGACTTTTGGACAAAAACCAGCGGCACCTGGATCAATGTTTTCACCGTCTGCCTCGGAACATTTCTGGGTCTACTGTTGAGCGATCGCCTGCCCCAAAACATGCAGCGCATCATCACCCAGGGACTTGGGCTGACCACCCTCTTCATCGGCATCAGCATGGCTGGCGACCTCGCCGGGGCAAAGGCAGGTGTCGTTGATGGCGTCATTCTGGGCTTACTGACCCTGGTCATTGGAGGTTTGTTGGGGGAATGGTGGCAAATTGAGGAAAAACTGACCCGTTTGGGAAACTGGCTGAAATATCGCTTTAAAGGACAGGGGCGCTTTACCGAGGGCTTTGTCGCTGCCAGTTTGCTGTTTTGTGTCGGTCCGCTGGCACTGGTTGGCAGCCTGGACAACGGCTTGCGGGGCGACAATACCCTGCTCGTCCTGAAGGCAACCATGGACGGGCTTGCCTCCATCGCCCTCACCAGTAGCTATGGCATTGGCGTTGGCTTTTCTGCCCTGTCCTTACTGGTTTACCAGGGAAGCATTTCGCTAGCATCCGGCTTGCTCACTCAGTTTTTGCCCGACCCAGAAAATGCACCCGTTGTCCTGCTTGTAACTGGAGTGGGTGGGCTAATGATTCTCGCCATTGGGCTGAATTTGCTAGAAATCAGTAAAATTCGGGTTGCGTCCTTTCTACCTGCCCCTTTAATCGCTCCTTTGCTCTATCAAATGGCTTTTTTCTTCAGTCCCTAATCGCTGGCCCCTAATCGCTGGCAAAGTCAGCCATGCCTTCGCCCTTTTCCTAAGATCCCTGATTTTGCGTGCGCTCAGCGCACGCAAAATCAGGGATCTTAGGAAAAGGGCGAGCATGTTGCTTTTCTGGAGATCACCTGGGGGACGCGCTTTACAGGAAATCCCAGAGAGAGGGAGCGGGTTCGCCCGCGCCCCTTCTCGCTGGGATTTTAAAGTGGGTGGAGGGTAGAAATTTTGAGAGGAAAGGAGCAGGACTAATGAATTTTGCAAGGTCTACCCGTAGAATTAATCCTATATAAATGCAGTTACCTGTGTCGATGTCTTCGGGTCTGGAGCTTCGGGCAGGGCGATCGCCTTTTCTCACCCATTTTCCGTCGTTATTACGGTTTGAGAAGCCCTTATTCCTCTAAACCTCCTTCTCACTATCGAAGCCGAGGATTTGCTATGAGTAACACCGCTGAATCCATTTCCCCCAAAGCCCCAATACGGATTTTAATCGTGGAAGATGACCCAATGATGCAGTTGGGTTTGGAACAATCCCTGAGTAGCCAGCCGCACCTGGAAGTCGTCGGTCGGGCAGATGATGGCTACCTGGCAGTGGAAGAGGCAAAAAAGCTGAAACCCGACATTGTGGTGATGGATATTGGCTTACCACGTCTGGATGGGATTGCGGCTACGGAGCAAATCAAACAAGCCCAGCCCGAAATCCGCATCGTCATGCTGACCTCTCACACCACCGAAAATGAGGTCATTGCGGCGCTTTCTAGCGGAGCCGATGCCTATTGTGTGAAGGGCACCAGCGTTGAACGCCTCCTTGTGGCAATTGATGCGGCACGGGAAGGAGCCAGCTACCTCGACCCAACGGTGGCACGGCTAGTGATGGATCATCTCAAAGCCCCTGTAGATGAAGCCGATGCAGCAGCGATCGCCCAACTTTCTCAGCGCGAATTGGAAGTCCTAAAACTTATGGTAGAGGGGCGCAGCAATCCGGAAATTGCAGGGGAACTGTATCTCAGTCCCAATACTGTTAAAACCCACGTGCGTGGCATCATGAATAAACTGGCTGTTGATGACCGGGTGCAAGCTGCCGTCGTAGCTCTGAGAGCAGGTTTGGTCTAACTCAACTGCCATTTTTCGAGTGCATCAAAGCAGCGGTTACTCAACTTTGTTGAGCAACCTAATTGAGCAACCTAACTTGTTGCTCTAAAGACTTATCTCGGAATATAAGTAGGTGATCGTAATTAAACCCAAAACCCAAAATGCTGTGTTGCCCGCGAAGCGGGCAACACAGCATTTTGGGTTTTGGGTTTAATTGTGCTGAGGTACTTAAGCGCAAGCAGAGTTGGGGTTTTACGAACGTCAATGAGCCAAAACAAAGTCATAGAGCAGGTGAGCCAGGTGGAGCTTGCTTGTGAGTGGAACAGCGCGTTGTTCGCCAGCAGCATTGAGCAGAATGGCTTGATTGCGATCGCCTCCAAACCCGCTTTCTGGCTGATCAATCGGGTTTGCCACCATCACATCCAGCTTTTTGCGCTGGAGCTTGTCGTGGGCGGGGGGCACAATGTCTCCCGTTTGGGCGGCGAAACCGATGAGGCGCTGATGGGGCAGGCGATGAGCGCCCAGAGCTGCTGCGATGTCGGGCACTGGGCTCAGGGGCAGCGCAGCGGGAATCTCTGACTTGGGTAGTTTATGAGAAGCATAGTGGGCAGGTTTGACATCGGCGACAGCGGCAGCCAGCACGATCCAGTCGGCATTTGGCTGGTGTTCCAGCATGGTGCGGTGCATGGCGGCGGCGGTGTCTGCCAGAATCTGTTGCGCTCCTTTGACCTGAGCCAGGAGGGCGGCATCCATTGCCCCATGTACCAGCGTTACCTGTGCGCCTCGATGGAGGGCTGCCTGTGCCAGGGCAATTCCCATCTTCCCGGTCGAAGGGTTGCCGATGAAGCGCACAGGGTCGAGGAATTCGCGGGTTCCCCCAGTGTTGATGAGCAAATGTTTGCCGCTGAGGTCGCGATCGCCCCCGGTATGCAACAGAGATTCCAGGGCTGCCAGCAGTTCTGGAGGCTCTGCCATGCGCCCTGCGCCCACGCGATCGCACGCCAGCACCCCCTCCCCTGGAGCCAGGGCATGGTAGCGGCGATCGGCCAACGCCTGCTCCCAATTCCGCTGCACCGACTGTTGCAGCCACATATCTGTGTTCATTGCCGGAGCCAGAAGTACGGGGCAGGTGGAGGCGAGTACCGTGTTCGTCAATAAGTTGTCAGCTAAGCCCTGTGCCAGCTTGCCCAGGGTGTTAGCGGTGAGGGGGGCGATCGCTAGCACCTCTGCCCATTCCCCCAGGTCAATATGCAGGGGACGAGGATGGGTGGGTTGCCAGAACTCAGCGTCGGTATAGGCGGGATGCCGTGCCAGGGTTGCCAGGGTCAGAGGCGTGATGAACCGTTGCGCCCCTTCCGTCAGCACCACTCGCACCTCTGCCCCTGCTTTCGCCAGGGTAGAAACCACTTCACAAACCTTGTAGGCGGCGATGCCGCCCCCAACGCCAATCAAAATTCGTCTGTTCGTCACCATAGCCATTTTCCCTGAGGATCACAAACAAAATAACTTGCAATTCTTTTGGCTAAGGATCGAAAATAAAACTCGGAATTTTTGAAGAGAAGCGCGGCATTACCGCGCTTCTCTTCAAAAATTCCGGGTTTTATTTCGTACGTGATCCCAAGGATGGCTGGATCTGCCTCCCCTCCTCACCAAAAGAATTGCAAATTATTTCTTGCTTAGGACTGAAGATCAAATACAATCCAGAACTTGTTTTTTGAAAGCGCGACACAGCCGCGCTTTCAAAAAACAAGTTCTGGATTGTATTTGGTTCGCGTTCCTTAGCTTCAGAAGCTTGAGGTACCGGGAAGCCCATATCACAACGATGTATTAGTAGCGCCAGTAGCGTTTGCCCTGCACAAAGACCCCCAGCACAATGCCCACCAAGGTCGATTGGTTGAGTTGAATCAGTGCGGGCAGAAAGGTGAGGGTCTGACGCACAAAAAATTGCAGCACCAGACAACCGACTAAAGCCCATAGCACACCGGAATTAATGAGAATGTCTTTGCGAATGTTCTCAAGCAACCAGACCCCAAGCATTCCGGCACAAACGCCCATGCCGATGATGACGAGCAAACCAAGGGGGGGAGCCAGCAACAATGTCAAGATGTCGCGCACCAGGGCAATCCGCTGAGCCGACTGGAGCAACACAACTTCCCCAACAAAAACAATAACCACTGCTAGAGCTGCAATCCACAGCAACTCCATCCAGGGTAAATCTCGCAAACGTTCGAGGGGATTTCTGCGCACAGCACTAGCGGTTCAGGGTCAGGCACGAAATGAAAATCAAAGGACGTTACTAGAAAGCTCTCTCCGGCTCCAGGAGTTGAAGCGATGAGGCGGTTTCAGTCCCCAATCATTGATTACAGCCTAGCGTACTCTTACCAACTGCCACGCACCAATTAGGGACTCGCAAAAAATAAGATCCCAGAGAGAGGGGGCACGGGCTTTGCCCGCGCCCCCTCTCTCTGGGATTTTATTTTTTGCTAAACCCTTACCCCGCACCAATTGCCACGTATCGCTGTAGACCGACGAAGCTGAGATGGAGTTTTACCGTACTAGGAGGAACCCTGTAAGGCTAGACCAGAACTTTGGCAGATTCCTGGCTGGCATCGAGAACGGCTTGCCGTGCCCAGCGATCGGCGTTGATGATGTCATCCAGGGTGGGCTGGGCAGTGTTTTGGGATTGGTGGCGATCGCACACGCCCTCAATCAACCGGGGAATGTCGAGGAAGGCAATCTTCTCTTGCAGGAACAACGCCACCGCCTGCTCATTTGCCGCATTTAACACCGCTGGCATAGAACCCCCTGCCCGTCCGGCAGCGTAAGCCAGCTTCATGCAGGGATATTTGTGATGGTCGGGTTCGCGGAAAGTTAACTGGGCACATTTCACCAGATCTAGCCGCTCCCAATTGGTCGAAATCCGCTCAGGGTAGGACAGGGCGTAGAGCAACGGGAGTCGCATATCGGGCAAGCCCAACTGTGCCAGCACCGAGGTATCTTCCAACTCAATCAGTGAATGGATGATGCTTTGGGGATGAATGACGATCTCGATGTGGTCATAGTCCACCCCAAACAGGAAGTGCGCTTCAATCACCTCCAAACCTTTGTTCATCAGGGTGGCAGAGTCGATGGTGATTTTTTGCCCCATCGTCCAGTTGGGATGCTTCAATGCATCAGCGACTTTCACGGTTGCCAGCTTCTCCACAGGCAAATCCCGGAATGCTCCCCCAGATGCTGTGAGGATGACGCGCCGCAATGCCCCTTCGGGAACCCCCTGCAAGCACTGGAAGATGGCAGAATGCTCGGAGTCAGCGGGGAGCAGCTTTACTCCATGCTTTTGAATCAGCGGCAGCACCACGGGACCACCAGCAATTAAGGTTTCTTTGTTTGCCAGGGCAATATTCTTTCCGGCTTCGATCGCCGCAATTGTCGGCATCAGCCCTGCACAGCCCACAATACCTGTCACCACAGATTCCGAATCACCATAGCGGGCAACCTCGGCAACCCCCTCTTCCCCCACCAGCAACGTGGGCGGATGGTCGAGGTCGGCGATCGCCTCTCGCACCACTGCTAACTGACTCTCATCACAAATGGCGGCAATTTCTGGGCGAAATTCGCGGATCTGTTGCGCCAGCATTGTGCCATTGCGCCCCGCCGCCAACCCTACCACACGAAACTTCTCGGGAGACTCCCGCACAATATCCAGGGTTTGTGTCCCAATCGATCCCGTTGAACCAAGTAAGGTAATGGCTTTCACAATGGCTTAAGAATTCAGCACCTCTACTATAAAACGGGGCGGGATCAGCGTGAAGCAGATTCGAGCTTTTCCTGCGAGAGATCTGCCCGGCATGGTATTGCTCAGCTCTTAATTGCTCAGCTCTTAACAGATATAGGAACAGATATAGGACTTACGCACTTCGTGCGAAAACCCAGGTAGTTGAGCGATTTTTTGGGCGCGGAGCGCCCGAAAAATCGCTCAACTACCTAAGTCCTAGTAAGTCCTAAAATATTGGCTTTGGGTTAGCTTTGGGTTATAAGATAAGCGAGTTGTCTCCGCTGACGAAATTTATGGTGAATCTGCCCCCAGATCCAAATGAGCGGCGATCGCGCGATCGCGACCTCAGCTTCGACGAATGGATTGCTATCTTTGTCGCCTTCCTCTCCGTTGGCACGATCCTCTGGTGGGGGCTTGGGCGCGGGCGCATGGACAATGTGCCGCTGTTATCCCAGGCAACGGAGATGCTGGAGGAACCCCTCTTCGACACAGAGGAAGAGATTTTTATGGAGGCAGAGGAGCCAGAAGGCTTTTTCTTCCAGGAGCCAGAAGCGGAAGCACCCGTCGCTCGTCGTCCCACTCGGGTAGAGACTGTGGCACCGAGGGGCGATCGCACCCCGGTTATTCTGCCCATCCCCGTTACACCTGACGCTGTACCAGAGGCGACAACGCCCACCCCTGCACCCGCAGCAACCGCCCCTACCGCAGCAGAAACCCCACCCCCCCTCGATATTTCTGATGTTCCCGAAGGCTATTGGGCCTATCCTTTCATCAAAAACCTGTATGACAACGGCTACTTGCCTGACCTATCGGAAGGGCAGTTTCAGCCCGATGCGCCGCTAACCCGTGCTGAGTTTGCCGCTCTCCTCAACACCGCCATGCTTGAGAATGGTGCGGCGACAACTAGCACCTTTGCGGATGTCCCCGAAACCTACTGGGCACAGCAAGCCATTAATCAAGTAGTCGCAGCGGGATACATGAGTGGCTACTCCGACAATGAGTTCCGCCCCGATGAACCTGTTCCTCGTTATCAGGTAATGGCAACATTGACAGAGGGATTGGGACTGGCTGCGCCGGATGATCCCCAGGTGACGCTACAGCGCTTTACGGATGACATCAGTGGGTTACCCGATTGGGCGCGGGATAAGGTAGCCGCAGCCGTGGCAGCTGATATTGCGGTGAACCATCCAAATGTTGATGAACTGCGCCCAATGGAAACGGCAACCCGTGCAGAAATTGCCGCTATGATCCACCAGGCGCTTGTGAATCAGGGCAGGCTCGAACCGCCTCCAGGTGAGGATTAAAGCGCATCACGCCGCTATCCTCACGGCAGGAAACGTTAATTCCAATGAAGCGCGAGGGAAAGCCGTACAATTCTGCGGCACAATCGAGATTCTGCCTTCTGCGAACCTCGGTTCTGAATGCAGCGCCTTCTAAATGTGGGATCAATTCCAGCTATGCAAACGCTCAAAAACGTCTTTAATGTTGTGATGATGGCGGTTTTAATCACTTACATTCTTGCCAGCGCCTATCGACTGACGGTGTTTTTTCTGCAATCCTGACTATAGAATTGGAAGAGAAGAATAGAATCAGAAGAAAAGAATTAGAAGAGAAGCGGAAGAATCAGATTGATCAACCGTTAGTCCAGCCTATTCGTTAGCCAAACATTCGTTAATCCAACATTCGTTAGTCAACATAGACATACAACTATGGCTGATCCCCTGACTCCTGAAGTGAGCGATCGCATCTGCAAGCACATGAACGACGACCACGCCGAAGCCGTGCTGCTCTATGCCAAAACCTTTGGCAATGCTGGCGGTGCCACTGCCGCACAAATGCTCCGCATCGACGCAGAGGGAATGGATTTGCAAGTCGAAGGTAGCGAAGCCTCCGAAGTCCGCATTTCCTTCGACCATGCCCTGCAAGACTCGGAAGACGCCCACCAAACCTTGATCTCGATGGTAAAGCAAGCACGCGGTGCTGCAAAATCCTGATTCTCCAGTGCTAAGGGATCTGCGGATTAATAAAATCCCAAACCCAAAATTTTATGCTGCCCGGAAACGGGCGACACAAAATCCTGAGTTTTATAGCGCCCCAAAATCATCTGCCCTGCTCTGACTTGTACAGCGCTATAGGCTTAATTATGCTCACCCACTTATTAAAAGCTCTATCGAATAAGTAATACCAAATCTTTAAAGGCTCCCTTCAGATAATTTTCTGAAGTGCCTGCGTGGTGGACGTTCCAGAAAATTATCTGGTTTTTGTTCTCGAGGACTTGGGATTGAAAATAGAATAAAATCCAGATTTTTTGATGAGAAGCGCGATAATGCCGCGCTTCTCATCAAAAAATTTGGGTTTTATTTCGTGCGTGATCCTTAGTATGGGGAACTGAAGGAAGGCGGCATCAAATTCTGAAAGCTTGGGATTTCCCATAGACGGTCTAAACCGTATTAAGGAATACAAAAAATCAGGAAAAACTTTGTCATGGTCGCTATAGTCTATCTTTGCCAACCTATCTGCCAGACCCACTGTAGAGCGTCTGGTTTTTACTTGTTTAGACCTTATGAAGCAACTCAAATTTTTGTTCACGATTCTCCTGAGTGCGGTGCTCACAGTCTTCCTCGCCGTAGCCTGCACCCCCTCAGAAGAGACGCCTACTGCCGACACTGGAGCCGCTGAAGATGCGCCCGCCGAAACCTTGATCATGGCGACATCGGCGGACTATCCTCCCTACGAATTTATTCCCAGTGGCAGTACCGAAATCGTTGGGTTTGATATCGACATTGCCAACTACATCACAGAGCAGTTGGGCTACGACCTGGAAATTCAGAATATCGACTTTAATGGTTTGCTACCCGCGCTGCAATCGGGACGGGTCGATTTTGTAATGGCAGGCATGACACCCACCGAAGAACGGAAACAAAACGCTGACTTTTCTCGCGTTTACTACGAAGCGAAGAATACCATCGTTGCTGCGGCTGGTTCTGGTTTGACGACGGTAGAATCCCTGTCGGGTCAACGGGTTGGTGCTCAGTTGGGCTCAATTCAGGAAGGGGCTGCACGGGAAATTGAGGGTGCCGAAGTGGTGGCTCTCAACCGAATTGGAGAGATGATTCAGGAACTCAAAGTTGGACGGGTTGATGCCCTGATCATCGAAGACACTGTGGCGAAGGGCTATGTGGAGTCGAACCCTGATCTGGAGTTCAACACCATTGAAAGTGAAGGCGCGTCGGGTTCGGCGATCGCCTTCCCCAAAGGCTCTTCTCTCCTCGAACCCTTTGATGGAGTGTTGGAGCAAATGATGAGCGACGGCACGATGGAGGAACTTGTCACCAAGTGGTTTGGCGAAGACTCTCCTGCTCAATCTGAAACGACCGAGGAATAAGCCTCAGGATGAAGGGCGGGGTTTGGCATTGCCAGATCCCGCTCTGGTTTCGAGCGATCGCTCCAATCCGCTGCTCTGCACTGTTTTTCCAATGCTGCAACAAGCCATTTGGATGTCTCCCCATAACTAAAAGTTCACTCTCAAACTCTCTTTCATCGCCGATGCATTCTACACTGCACCCCTTACGCTTACTTGCTTATCTGTCATTCCGCTTGAGGATTGCGTAAGGTATGGATTCCTTGTTCCCTCTTTCCCTGATGCCACTGGCACAGTTGGAGCTAGATTTTTCAAAAGTTATTCCTGATATTCCCTATATCCTTAACGGGGTTATTACAAACCTGGCGTTTACCCTGGTTTCGGCTTTTTTTGGCTTTCTTTTGGGAACCATTCTCGCTATTTTTAAGATTGCCAATATTAAGCCGTTGGAAGGGTTCGCCAACTTTTACACCTCAATTTTTCGAGGCACCCCGCTAATTTTGCAGATTGTTATTATCTACTTCGCAACACCGCAGTTGCTGAACTACCCGATCGCGGCTTTTCCAGCAGGGATTATTGCTTTTTCCCTTAACTCTGCTGCCTATAGCTCTGAAACGATTCGGGGCGGCATCATGGGGGTAGACAAGGGGCAAAAAGAGGCGGCACAAACTCTGGGGGTGATGTACCTGCCCATGATGATGGACATTGTGCTACCCCAGGCATTCAAAAATATTCTCCCGGCACTGGTGAACGAAAGTATTGCACTGCTAAAAGACTCCGCTCTGGTTTCAGTTATTGGGGTAGAAGAATTGATGCGGCGCGGTCAAATCGTTGCACAGCGCGAGTTTATTTACTTTGAACCTCTCCTGGTCGTGGGTGTGGTGTTTTATTTAATGATTATGGGATTCACTTGGGTCGCTCGTCGTTTTGAACAAAGGATGCGTGTCAGTGATTAAAGTTGAACAACTCAGCAAAGCATTTGGTCCGCTCGAAGTTTTGCAGGGCATTACCACCGACATCGAAAAGGGACAGGTCGTCGCTATCATCGGTCCTTCGGGCTGCGGCAAGTCTACCTTTTTGCGCTGCCTCAATTTGCTAGAGCGCCCCACCAAAGGCAAAGTTTATCTGGACGGGGTAGAGCTGACCGATCCCAAGACAGACATCCGCAAGGCACGGCAGAACATTGGCATGGTGTTCCAGCACTTCAACCTGTTTCCCAACATGACGGTGATGGAAAATGTCACCTATGCCCCCATCAAGGTCAAAAACATGACCAAGGGGAATGCTCAGGAGTTGGGCTATAACCTGCTGAGTCGGGTGGGGTTGGAGGAAAAAGCCGATGTGTATCCCTCTCGGTTGTCGGGCGGACAGAAGCAGCGGGTGGCGATCGCCCGTTCTCTCGCCATGCAACCCCAGGTGATGCTGTTTGATGAACCCACCTCTGCCCTCGACCCCGAAATGGTGAAGGAGGTGCTGGATGTGATCAAGTCCCTGGCTGAAACGGGGATCACGATGGCGATCGTGACGCACGAAATGGGCTTTGCCCGCGAAGTGGCAGACCGCATCATCTTCCTCGACAGCGGGCGCATTGCGGAAGATGCGCCACCCGACATCTTCTTCTCCACTCCCAAGAGCGAACGCGCCTGCCAGTTCCTCGAAAAAGTGCTGTAAGAGTACTCTGACCCATGCAAACCTATGTTTGAGGGAGCAGGCGCGGCTTAGCCGCGCCTGCTCCCTCAAACATAGGTTTGCATGGGTCGCTAAATATTTGTTTGAAACGCCTGCTACGCGGGCGTTTCAAACAAATATTGAAGTGGGCTTTTAGAGAGTTGCTATTAGCTCTAAGGATAGTCGTGGCGAATGAATGGGAGGGCGGTGAGGGTTCCGGTGGCGGTGCCGACTTGAACCTGGGTGGGGGATGTTTCCAGGGCTTTGGTGCGGAGGTAGGCAAGCGCGCGATCGCCCTCCTCGGTCTTCACAACACTGGTGAGAACGCCGACCTTCTGCCCATCCACCTCAATGGGTGTGCCGGGTTCTACGGGTTCCGAGAGGGTGATGCCCCAGAGTTGTTGCTTGACACCGCGATAGGTGTGCAGCCGGGCAATGGTTTCCTGCCCAATGTAGCAGCCTTTGTTGAGGGAGATGGTGTGCCATAGCCCCGCTTCGAGGGGGTTGAAGTCTTCGGTCAGTTCGCGACCGGGGATGGGGCGACCCTGGGCAATGCGCAGAGATTCCCAGGCGGTTTCGCCCATTGGGACGGCGTTCTTGGTTACCAGGGCTTGCCAGAGGTCAGCAGCCTGATCAGCGGCGACAATGAGGGTGTATCCGGCGATCGCCACCCCACTACCCACGGCTACTTGTACCGGAATCCCCGCCAGGGTCATCTCCTGATGCGTTCCATAGGTTTTGTCCGTCAGGGCTGTGCCGCCCAGTTCTTCCAGCACCGTTGCACTGGCTGAACCAATGAGGGTAAAAGCGGCGGTTTCAGCCGTCACATCCTCCAGTTTCACCTTGTCGGCAAAGAAGATGTAGCGATCCATCCAGGCAATGAGTTCGGCTGGCTTGCCGGGGGAGACGAGCAAAAGCACGGCATCGTCCAGGATGTAGGCGGTGGCAAGGTCGAGGGTGCGGGCGGTGGAGGTGACGAATACGGTGTCGCAGCCTTCGCCGGGTTGGCGTCCCTCAAATTGGTTGGTGGTCTGGTTGTGGAGGAAGCGCAGGCGATCGCCATCGGACACGCGAATTCTGCCCCAATGGGTGCGATCGTAGAGAGCAACGCCGCTCTGGGCGGAGTGCAATGCTGCTGCATCGTTACCAAACGTCAGTGGAATGCTCGTACCGCTCTCGTCTGCGGGCGAGAGGTGTGCGCCACTAGCCGATTGCTGATCTCGAAGTGCCTGGTGCATCATTGGTTGAAGATGAGATTAAAGGTGAGATTGAAGGTGAAAGAGCAAAATATGAGGGACTATCAAGGCTGCCAACCCTACCCCAAAGTCCAGTCTAAAAGAAGAGGGGGCAGCGCCGCTTTCCCAAAAATGGGTTTTTAATTTTTTGCTTCGCCCCAGAGCAGGCAAGCTGCCTGCCCTACAAAAATTGGATGTTATGAAACTGCTCGTTCGTTACAACATGCTCGCCATTTTTCTAAAACCCTCGATTTTGCGTGCGTAGAGCGCACGCAAAATCGAGGGTTTTAGAAAAATGGCGAAGGGATTGATTAGCCAAAGCTGTCTGTTGTCATCAACATCCAGCTATTGCCGTCATCCCAGGTAGACAGTCCCTCGCTATCGGCAGCGACGCCCAGGGCAATGCCTCTGCGTATGACTTGGAGGAGCTTTTGGGAACCAAATGCCTCCACTTCCATGAATTTGCCAGCTTCCAACCAGGCGATTTCTTCGGGGGAAAGCCGCTGGCGCACCTCGTCGGGGAGGTATTTGGCTGCCTCAGCCAGTTTTTGGGAGGTGTAGATGGCATAGGTTTCCTTGGCAAGAATCTGGCGGGGCAGTAAGCCCAGATCAACCACCGTCACGTTTTGCTCAGCAAACCACTGCGGGTCGGTGGTCAGTTGATGCACCATTGCAACGCCCTGGGGACTGGCATTGTGCAGGGTATAAACGGTGAGGTTTTGGTTGCGGCGCAGCATTGCCATCACCGTGCTGAAGATGTTTTGGGGATAGCCACAAATGCTGAGGATAGCAGCGTTGTACTCCATGTGCAGGTTGTTGCTGATGAGGATCTGCGCGATCGCATCTGTCTCTACAACAATCAGGCGATCGAAGCTGTAGAAAGTCACATCTGACGCAATGGCGGCTGTTCCGGTGGGCAATGGCGGTGGCAAAAGATTTTGCACTTCGCCATTGACGCTCGTCCATTGACGTAGCCATTCACGAATCTGGGCACGTCGTACGAGGGGAACTTCGGTTGCCTCACCCAGGCGGGATTTTTGCTGATTGCCGAGGGCGATCGCCACTCCCCCTAAAATTCCATTGACGACAAAGCCAGCCACACTCCACCACATGCCCAACTGCGGGCTGTAGTTTAGGCTCACTCCAGCGGTTACAAAGATTGTCAGTATACCCATCCACTGCAGGGCGGCGGCGGTTGCTCGGCGTTGATCAATCCCCGCTTTTTTATCGGCATAGGTCTGTCGCGCCAGGAAAAGCATAGCCGTCAACCAGATTGCTACTCCTCCTAACCAGACCAAAACGAACTGGTATTGCCCGCTGGAAACTAAATCACCCAAGGGAACTGCCAGTACGAAGAGCGGAAACAGGTACGCAAGTAAGCACCCGATGCGACCTACATTTGCTTTACGCTTCAAGCGACGGTTGAGCAGGTAGTAGAGCTGGTTTTCTGTGAAATACAGAGTATGGTCGGCGGAAAGGTCGGCGATCGCCTTAGCAAAAAACAGATCCGTAAACTTCCGTGGATACTCCATAGAAGTTGGCTCAAACGCAAATGGATGCTGACACTGAGAACATCGACCATTATTCGCTGTCCGCTCTCTCAAATTGTTTTCGGTCTTGCAAACAATACATCGCATCGATCGTACGCACTCCTCTCAGGCGATCTCCCAAAAAGAATATCCCGATTTTTTTGAAGGAGGGTACGGCTTAGCCGCGCCCTCCTTCAAAACCCCCATTTTGTGAAAGCGGGTGCGGCAACGCCGCACCCGCTTTCACAAAATGAGGGTTTTATTAGACCTCTTGCAAATTAGCGCGAGCGAGTCTTGCCTACCGAATCAAAAATAAGGAAACATCAGGAAGAAACAAAATCTCACTATCCTGATGATGA
>JGI12519J13273_1000075_pt1 | contig 32472 bp, 23 predicted proteins | sample HotLakmasection1_FD_13273 | JGI IMG/M metagenome (IMG submission 13273) | reverse complement strand
ATGTAACAGAATGTAAAGTCACCAAGATCCCTGCCATTCAATAGCTTTGACGCTGTTTGCAAAATGAGACATACGTGGTTATTTCAAGCCCGGTCTACTTAAATTTTAAGGTTAGACATTGATTCACCATATGAAGCCAATACTAAGAAGTCTTATGATCAGTATCAATAGTTTGGTTTTCTATATGGTGTCAGAGTTTTGATTGTTAATGGATGAGGAACGATCGCCCCCCACCCATAAACAACCCGATCGCCAAAACTACAGATAGTGATATACCGCCCAGATTGCCATGGCTCGGAGGTAGTGGCTAGCGCGGAAGGTGCCTGTGGCGGTGATGGCTTCGGGGGTGCGGAATTGGAGACCGTTTTCGTAGATTTGGTGGACGACGGCGTGGGTGAGGCGGAGGGCGGCGTCGCGATCGCCCATCTGGAGCAGGAAGGCGGCGATGCCGAAGTTGATGCCCGTCCAGACCTCCAGGGGGTGGGTGTCGTTGGGGTTGACGGGGGAGCCGTCGGGGCGCAAGCCGTTGGCGGCTCCAAACTGGCCGTCGTGGAACTTGAGGAAGCAGGTGTCGTACACGGTTTTGAGTGCCGATCGCGCGGCGGCTTCGGGCACCACATCCGGTAGCCCCAGCAGGCGGGCGTAGAACTGCCCACAGAGTTGATCTGCCATCACCACATCAGAGCCGCTGCCCGTGTCGAGGCGGTAATATTGCCCATTCCACAGGGCATCGTGGTAGAGGGCGCGGGATTGCTCCAGACAGTGCTTCCAGCGGGGGAGGGCGTCCGTTGCCAGGGCTTTGAGGGGGGCGGAGTCCAGGGCGAGGATGGGGCGAGTGAGGGCGATCGCCGCTTCCAGGGCGGCAATCCACAGCCCACCGCAGTAGGCGCTGATGCCCTGCATCCGCCAGTCATCGAAGGTTTGGTCGGGGGCACCGGAGTTTTCGGGGATGCCGTCGCCATCCAGGTCAAAGGTTTTGAGATAGTCGAGGGCGGCGACCACAGCGGGGAAGCAGTCTGCCAGGAAGGCGGTGTCGCTGCTCCCGGTCATCACATAGTCGCGATAGACTTGCAGCACAAAGTCGCTGCCCAGGTCTTTCCAGAGGTTGCAGTCCTGGTAGCTGGTGTAGTTGGTGCGCTCCCAGGGGTGCTCGTTGGGTGCGCCCAGGTCGTGGGGGGTGGCGTTGGCGACTTTGCGCGGCACATCGGGGCTGGCTTGCCCCTGGGTAAAGTAGTAGCCGATCTTGCGGAGGCGGCTGTCTGCGGCGGGGATGGCGCGGGCAAAGGCGCGCAGCACCGCCTTGTCGAGTTCGGGGAACAGCAGCAGGGGCGCAAAGGAACCATAGAGCCGCACATCCAGGCTTTCGTACCAGCGATAGTCGAGGCATTCCACCACGGCAAACTGCCCCACGGGGTCGTGCTCCGTCGCCGCACTCCACAGGGTTGCCCCATCGGTAAGGTCGTAGAGTTCGTTGAACAGCGCCATTTTGAACCAGTCGGGCAGGTCGGAGCGATCGCAAATTGGCTGTTGCCATGCCTGAATCTGCCGCTGCCAGTCGGTGTATTGCTTCAGCGCGGTGGTGGCGATCGCCCAGCCATTCCAACCACTGCGGTCAAAAAAGTCCGTATAGCGGCGATGGTACACCACCCCTTTGGCAAACTCCGTCACCGGAAAATCCCATGCCAGCACAAAGGGAAGCTGCCGGGTTTCTCCCGGTGCCAGGGTAAAGCGCAGGGCGATCGCACTTCCCACCTGCTCCCCTGCCCCAGCGGGACGGGCATCCGCCACATTCGGCAGCGCCCCCTCCGCCGCAAAGGACTGCCACAGATCCGCCCCATCCCCCGCCGGATTCCAGCGGGTGTGGAAAAACACCTCACAGCCCTCAGCGGCTTCAGCGGCGATCGCCCATTCCCCCTCGCCCTCTTTCGGCTCTGCTCCATACCGTTGTCGCTGCATCACACAGCCCGCAAAGCTACCCTCCTGCCGCCATTCCCCAAAGTTGCCGCGACTGTCGCCCAGGGGTGGCTGATACTCATAAACCGGGCTACCATCATCCCGCACCCGCACCTCCGGCGACGCCAGGTCATTGGTAAACCACCCCACCAAATTTTGCCAGCTCAGCATAAGGCTCAGGGTCAGCGGCGCATCCGTCGGATTATGCGCCGTCCACAAAAACACCGCCACGGGGTAGCTGCTCTCCTGATAGTTGTGCGCCCAAATCGGCGAAAACTGCTCACAGGTCAACTGCGCCTGCAACACCCGCTCATAGGCAAACCAACTCCGGGGATACAGCGCATGGTAAGTCCCCGTTGCAGGGCTGAGATCTCCAACTTCTTGAAGAAGTTGGAGATCTGGGGCTGTGGCGGGGTACCAATCCCACGCCCCCAAACTGCCATCAGCCGGAGGTTCTGTAGACAGGGCATAGGCTTGGCGGCGATCGCCCCTCTGCTCAAACACGCTGAACTGGCATCCGGGAATTGTCTGGAAAACATGCTCGCCCCCGTCGATATGCCACAGGTTGAAGTCGCCCCGGTGCGATCGCCCCACACATCCCGCCCCAAAGCCCCCCAGGGGCATCCCGTGAAAGGGTCCGTCATCCAGGTTGCTGGCGTAGCGCACGGTATAGGGAGCCTCCCAGCCCAGACCAATGGGGCGTGACCAGGCGCAGGTGGGGATAGCAGGGGGAATAGCAGGCAATGGCGAAGCAGTCATGGGCGGGGTAAACGCGGCATACAAAAGAATCGTCTCTCACTCATACCCCATCTTGGCGATCTCCAGAAGAGAATAATCCAATTTTTTGGAAAGAGGGTGCGGCTAAGCCGCACCCTCTTTCCAAAAAATTGGATTATTCCTTCTCAGAAATCTCCTTGGGCATCTGGAATAGCCTGTACTGGGCGGGATTTTGCAGAAATGGCAAAGGTATTGTGATGGATTCAGATCTAAGGCTGTGCAAGAATGGGTGCCCCAGCAGCGTTTCCTATCCGCCCGCAAATAAATTGAGGGCTAGTCTAGAAAGCCCACTGGAAGTGGGCTGTACTCGTGCGGAAGTACCCAGTCCGTTTCAACGGACTTCCAATTGATAGCCCGCAATTCATTTGCGGGTGTTTTGAGCTAGAGTTCCAGAATTCCTCACCCTACTCTTGGCACGAATCTAAAATCCATAGCTCTAAAATCCATAGCGCTGTACGCCCAGAACCAGGATGATGATTGTTGGGAAAGCAGAGCACTATTCTGCTTTCCCAACAATCATTTGCCCTGATTTGGATGGTATCCAGCCATAATCTCCCTATGCCTTATCTCTCCAAAATCTTGCTCTATCCCATCAAATCCCTTGACGGCGTGGAGGTTTCCTCTGCCACGGTGCTGGAAGGCGGAGCACTGAGCCACGATCGCGAGTTTGCCCTGTTCGATGCTGAGGGCAAAGTGATGAATGCCAAGCGCACTGACACCATTCACCAGATCCGCGCGGAGTTTGACCTGGCGGCACGGGGGGTAACGTTATGGACAGAGGAGCGATCGCCCCAGTCCTTTCATCTGGATGGCGATCGCCCCGCCCTTAATGCCTGGTTCAGCGCGTTTTTCGGTCAGCCCGTCACCCTGGCGCAGGATCTCCACATGGGCTTTCCCGATGATACGCAGGCTTCCGGTCCCACCCTCGTTAGCACAGCTTCCCTGGAAGCGGTTGCGGCATGGTTTCCGGCGTTTTCGCTGGATGAAACTCGCCGCCGCTTTCGTGCCAACCTGGAAATAGCTGAGACAGAGCCGTTTTGGGAAGACCAGTTGATGGCGGAACCAGGAACAACCCTGCCCTTTCAGATTGGGGAACTGACCATTCTGGGGAGCCATCCCTGCCAGCGGTGCATTGTGCCGACGCGGGATTCGCAGACGGGCGATCGCACGCCTCAGTTTCAGGGGGCGTTCAGCAAACAGCGTCAGGCGACGTTGCCAGAATGGGCGATCGCCAGCCACTTCAACCACTTCTATCGGCTAACCCTAAATACAAACGTGCTTCCCAGCGAGGCTGGGAAGCACATTCATGTCGGTGATCCAATCACCGTTACTGTTCCGCAGTGAGCATTAACGGAACATGCTGCTGACGGAGCTTTCTTCGTGAATCCGCCAGATGGTTTCGCCAATGATATTGGCGACAGAAATGGTGGTGAGTTGAGGGAACTGGCGATCTTCAGGAACCGGAATCGTGTTCGTGGCGATCACTTCCTCAAACAAACCTGACGACAGCCGTTGCGTTGCAGGCGGCGAGAAGACGGGGTGCGTCACACAGGCATAGACTTGCCGTGCTCCACTTTCCCGCAACAGGCGAGCGCCCTCGCAGATGGTTCCAGCCGTGTCGATCATGTCGTCGATCATGACGGCGGTTTTTCCTGCCACATCCCCGATCACGTTCATCACTTCGGCAACGTTGTGCGCCTGGCGGCGCTTGTCGATGATGGCGAGGGGGGCGTCATCCAACTTCTTGGCAAATGCCCGTGCCCGTGCAACACCACCCACGTCTGGGGAAACGACCACAATATCTGTCAGGTTCTTGCTGTTGAGGTAGTCCAGCAAAACAGGCGAGGAGTAAACATGGTCGAAGGGAATATCGAAATATCCCTGAATCTGAGCGGAGTGCAAGTCCATTGCCAGAACCCGGTTTGCCCCTGCCTGGGTAATCAGGTTGGCGACCAGTTTAGCGGTGATGGATTCGCGCCCAGCGGTTTTGCGATCCGCACGGGCATAGCCGTAGTAGGGGATAACTGCTGTAATCTGCCGTGCCGATGCCCGACGGCAGGCATCAATCATAATCAGCAGTTCCATCAGATGGTCGTTCACCGGATGGCAGTTGGGCTGCATCAGGTAAACATCACATCCACGAATCGATTCTTGAATCTGAACATATAACTCCCCATCAGCGAAGCGCTTGCGCACCATCGGGGAAAGGTCCATCCCCAGGTAGCGGGCGACTTCTTCAGAGAGCGCTGTATTGGCAGAACCAGACAGCAGTCGCAGACGGCTGTTGTCAGATAGAGACGGGAGCGGTGGAATGGCTAAAGTTGCAGTGCGAGTCACGACAGATCCTTGGCGAGAGTCGTCAACGCAATCTTACCATTTTCAAAATAATCAGTTGTCCAGAGATATTCGTAGAATTCTGAGAATTCTGAAACTCGAAATGAGGAAAGACGATTTGCTGTAAATGGAGGAGTTTTTCAGGCTTTTAGCCTAATCCCCTAGATAAAAGTCTATGAGAATCGCCTCATCCATAGAAAACGGAATCTGGCGATTTTACGATACTGTGAAGCCAAATTATGTGCTCTCTAATCGGCTGATTTTGCCCTCTACCGTCTCGTGATGTTCACAAAGAATTAAGGGAAGACATCGAGGGCGATCGCCATGCCAATGTTGTCGCAGATTTCCAGTTTGCTCTCGTCTTCAATTCCTGACTCCACGGCAAGACCGAAGGATCACGTACCAAATAAAACCCGGAATTTTTGATGAGAAGCGCGGCTAAGCCGCGCCCTCTCCCAAAAATGGGGATATTCTTTCTCAGAAATCTCATCTGTGTTGTTGTGGAAGGGATGGCAGCCGTCCCTTTCAAATTGCGAAATTACAGATTATTTGAGCGGCAGTTCTAAGCCCGTGCCTGTTGTTTCTGGTAGCGCTTGATGCGTAGAGATATCCAGCGTTTCCAGGTGTCAAAGGACTCAGTATTGGGTTCGGTCTGTTGCCAGGAGGGGCGGGAAGTAATGCGTTCATGCCATGCTGCCAGTGCCGGGTAGCCCGCCAGCGAAACGCCCAGCCGCACCATCAGTCCGATGGTTGTGCCTGCGGTGATGTCTGCCAGGGAAAGGCGATCGCCCCCAAAGTAATCCGCATCTCCCAGTTGCTCTTGCAAGCAGGTGAAGCCTGTGGCGAGGTGCTGAAGCAGCGCTTCATCGGGCACTTCGGACTCTTGCGCTAGCACGATGGCAGGTAACTTGGTGGTCAGTTCGTTTGTGGTCACCATTTGCACCATGCGGGTTTGGGCGATCGCCTCTGGACTTTGGGGCATCAGCGCGGGGTTGGGATACTTCGCTTCGAGGTAGTCCAAAATCGCCAGGGATTCCAGCACCCGCAAGTCACCGTCCACCAGTACGGGAACATGGTGGAAGGGGTTGAGTGCCAGGAATTCTGGCTTCAGTTGCTCGCCTGCCAGGTTCACCAGGAGAAGTTCGAAGGGCAGCTCTTTTTCGAGCAGGGCAATCCAGACCCGGCGGGCAATGGGCGAGAGGGGATGGTAGTAAAACTTCAGCATGGGTATCTCCAAAAAAGGGAAGAAGAAACATTGAGATCTTCAGGCCGATCGGTCTTTTTGCGGTCAAAAAAAGAGGTTTTACTCAAACAGCTTGCATGTCGTCCAGGGATTGCGATCGCCCTTTTCAAAACAACTCCTTACTTGAGCGAATCACGTTTCAGGCTATCCACATACTGTTCCAGGTGCTCTTGCGCCCGTTGGAGGTGGATGCGATCGCCATACAGCTTCGTCAGCATCAGCGCCCCTTCCAGGGTGGCAATGAGAATCGTGGCAACCGCATCGGGATTAACAGCAGGTTGGAGTTCTCCCGCCTCAATCCCGCTCTGTATGGCTGCATGAATCATCCGCCGCCAGCGATACATCGCCTGCTGCGTCCGTTCCCGCAAGGCAGGATGGGTATCATCACTTTCGATCGCCGTGTTGAGCAACGGACAACCGCCTTTCAGCGCCACCTCATCAGGAGCCGTCACAAAGGTGTGCAGGATGGCTTTGAGGCGGGCGATCGCCCCCCGCTTGCCCTTGATCGCCTGGACATAGCGCCGCCCCACCTGCTCAACAGCAAAGTCGAAAGCGGCGATCGCCAACTCGTCTTTACTGGAAAAGTGGTTGTAAATCCCACCTTTCTTCAACCCCGTCACGGTCATGATGTCGGACATGGACGAACCAGCGTAGCCCTGCTGGTTAAACAGGTCTGCCGCTTGTTGAATGATTCGGGCTTTGGTTTCCTCGGCTTTGGACATTATCTTTGGACATTACCTTTGAACATTACCTTTGGACATTAATTAGATGCTATTTAGAGACCGATTGGTCTTTAATCTAAAAGTAGCGGATAGTTCCTGGAACGGCAATAATTCCGGTGTTGCCCGTGCTCTTCCTCTGGTCAAAAAGCTTTGGAGTTGAGGGTGCTCCAACCCATTACAGCGCTTCGCGCTTGACTCAGCCACAGTTGTTTTTGTGAGAGCCGCGCTCTGCGCGGCTCTCACAAAAACAACCCGGTTTTAAGCGATTGAAAAGCGCTGTAAAAAACCATTTTTGGGAAAGCAGGTGCGGTGAAATTGCACCTGCTTTCCCAAAAATGGTTTTTATTGGTTGCTTAGCTCAAAGTCCGTCTCCCGTTGGGAGAGGGACTTTGAGGGGTTGCTTCCTGGCTTTGGCTCTCACGGAGCTGGGTTATCAGGCAATCCCGAAGTCGGCTTCGCTGATTTGGGCGACGTTGGTGTTTTGCAGCAGGAGTAACTGCTCATTGTTAAAGGAGATCAGCACATCGGCGTTTTGTTGCTCAATGGACAGGTCGCCAAACTGAACGCCACCGCCCAGGACGATGAGATCTAGCTCGTCGGCAAAGTCGTTGACGCGGTCGAAGCCTTCGCCGGGGGAGATGACGATGCGATCGCGCCCATCTCCGGTGAAGAGGAAGTCGTTGCCTGCGCCGCCAATCAGGCGATCGTCGCCAACGCCACCTCGCAGAACATCCTGACCGTCGCCGCCACGCAAGACATCATCACCACCCTGTCCGTTGAGGCGATCGTTGCCGGGTCCGCCAAACAGGCGATCGTTGTCAGCGCCGCCGTTGAGCAGGTCATCGCCCAGGTTGCCGCGCATCAGGTCTCTGCCGCCTGCACCCAGGAGGCGATCGTCATCTTCGCCGCCAATCATAATGTCGTTGCCTACCCCACCAAGGAGGTCGTCTTCGCCTGCACCACCAACCAGGCGTTCGTTTCCGGCATTACCAACAAGGCGATCGTTGCCATCGCCACCCAGGATGCGATCATCACCGGGTCCACCAATCAGAGTGTCGTTGTCTGCCAGTCCCAGGAGACGATCGTTGCCTTCGCCGCCGAGGAGACGGTCGTTTCCATCCTCTCCGGCAAGGCGATCGTTTCCACCCTGCCCCTGCACAATATCATCTCCTGCACCAGCGAAGATCACATCGCGATCGTCCGTTCCGGTGATATCATCATCGGCTTCGGTTGGGTCTCCACCCGGTAAGACATCAGAAATCGTAAAAGTAAGGGGTTCTGAAAGCTCACTGGTATTGCCCAAGGAATCAGTCGCGCGGAGTGTAAGGTTGTAATCTCCTTCCGGAAGAGGTTCGGCTGGCGTAAATTCAAAATTACCGGATCCATCAACTTCTACCGTACCCAGGACCTCATCGCCCCTCAAAATCTCGACGGTAGTACCAGGAATTGCCGTTCCGCTAATAGTAGGCGGATTCGTATCAAGATCGAGATCGGCACCAAATTGAGGTACAGGCAGCAGTACATCATCATCATCATCAGTTGTTGTAACGGTTACCCCTTGAGGGCTTAAGGCGTCGAATGCATCGTCGCTTTGCGCGGGAATAACGCTGACAGTGACCTGACTCGTAACTGAACCATCGGAAATATCATCATCAACCCCGGTTACCGTTACGGTCTGCGGCTGGTTCCAATCAACGGGGGTAAAGGTGAGGGCAACCGGACTGGTAGTAGCTTCGGTAGTATCCTGGCTTTCCACTTGCAGCACCACATCCGTCGTGGGCTGGCTATCCAACACCACCGTAAAGGTATCGCTAGTGCCCTGTTCACTGACGGTCAATTCCGTTGGACTGAGGGTAAAACCCCCTTCAATCGGTTCTACAGGAGATTCATCATCCGTCACCGTAGCCGTCACATCCGGAGGGTTATTAATGATGCCGTTATAGCTGGGGTCATCGCTGACGGGGTCGCCTGTGACGATGGTGATGAGTTGGTCCCCATCACTTACATCATCATCTAAGCCAGTAATGGTAACGGTTTGTGGCACGTCCCAGTTGGTTGCGTCGAAGATCAACTCCGTTAGGTCAATTGATGCCTCGGAGCCATCACTAACGGACAGGGGCAGGGTGACGGGATCGGAAGGCACTGCCGTGAGAACGACCTCGAATGTAGCGGTGCCGCCTGCTTCGGAAAGGGTAAGCCCGCTGGTGGGAGTCACTACAAACCCTGCCGTGTCATCGTCCAGCACCGTAACGCTGACATCGACAGGATTAGCCGTCGCGCCATTGTAGGCTGGATCTGTACTGGTCGGATCGCCCGTTTCGACGGTGATGGTCTGGTCGCCATCCTGAAGCTCGTCATCTAAGCCCGTCACGGTGACCGTTTGCGGTTGATCCCAATCTGTACTGTTAAAGGTGAGCGAGGTTGGGGTCAGTTCTGCTTGTGCTGGGTCAGACAGGGACAGTGGCAGGGTTACCTCACCCGTTGGCTGGGTATTAAGGTCAACGGTGAAGGTCGCTGTTTCGCCTGCTTCATCGACTTCCAGGCTGGTTGGGGTAATGGTGAAACCTGGGGAATCGTTGTCTGTTGTGGTCACGGTAAAGGTGTCTGACAAGCCAGCGAATGCCTCGTCGCTGGTAGCATCGACCACGCTCACCGTCACAACAACGTCCTGGTTCCCATCCGCAACCTCGTCATCAACTGCTGTAACAGTGATCGACTGATCGGTTTCCCAGTTAGCGGCAGTGAAGGTGAGTTCTGCTGGAGTCGCCGTTGCCTCATCGGGATTGTCGCTTTCAACGCTGACGACAACACTGGTGGTTGGCTGACTTTCGAGGGAAACGGTGACGGTTTCTGTGAAACCTTCGCCAAGACTGACGGTGTCGCGGCTGACCACTAAGCCTGCTGCATCGTTGTCGGTAATGGTGGTGGTTGCGGTGGTGGCAGTGGTATCGAGGCTGGCTTCAAACCCCGTTTCAGCGGTGGGATCGCTCAGCGTCAGGATAATGGTTTCTTCCGCTTCAACGGCAGAATCATCCTGCACATTCACCGTGATGGTTTTAGAGGTTTCATCGGCTGCAAAGCTTAGGGTTCCGGTGAGGTCGGTGGCGTCGCTGGTGGGGGCGATCGCAAAATCTGTTCCCAGTTCTGCCTCCCCGGTGATGGCATAGCTCACTTCACTGCTGCCTGCGATCGCCCCACTACGGGTAATGGTAAAGGTAGCAGTCTGTTCCCCCGGTGCACCTTCGCTCACAGACGCATTATCCAGAGCAAGACTATAGGTAATGTCATTGTCGGTTGTGGTTACTTCAACCGTCTGGTCTTCTACCATGCCAAAAGCAGCATCACTGCTGGCATCCTCTACACTAACAGTAATCGTCCCCGTCTCATCCTCATCCACAACAAGGTCATTTGCCCCAGTAACCGTAACGGTTTGAGGGACATCCCAGTCCGTTTCATCAAACGTTAGAGTTTCGGGGGCAACCGTTGCGGCATCGAGATTCGTACTCGTCACAGACAACTCTACTGGAGCCGTGGGTTGCACATTGAGTTCTACGGTAAAGGTTGCGGTTTCCGATTCCTGCACCGTTATGGCATCGGGTGGAAGGATGGTAAATCCAGGCATATCGTTGTCGGTCGTTGTTACCGTTACGGTGTCCGACAAGTCAGCAAAAGCAGGGTCACTGCTGGCATTTACCACACTGACGGTCACTGCAGTCTCCTGAGGACCATCGGCAATTTCGTCATCCACTCCCGTCACGGTCACCGTTTGGGGCTCATCCCAATTAGCGGACGTGAAGACGAGTGGCAGGGGAGGAACAGCAGAAACCGTTGCCTCTTCAAGATCTGCACTGACCACGCTGACTACCACATCTTCGGTAGGCTGGCTGGTGAGACTGACATTGAAGGTGTCTGTGGTCAGGGCTTCACTGACTGTAATAGTTTCAGCACTGACGGTTAAACCTCCTATGTCGTTGTCCTCAATCGTCGTTGTTGCAGTTGTTGCTGTCGCGTCAAGGGTTGCCTCAAAGCCTTCTCCGGCGGTTGGTTCGCTCAGGGTCAGGATGATGGTTTCTGCCTCTTCTACCGTCAGGTCGTCCTGGATGTCGAGGGTGATGGTTTTGGAGAGTTCGTCGGTGGCAAAGTTGAGGGTGCCTGTAAGTTCTGTAATGCCGCTGGTGGGGGCGATCGCAAAGTCTGTTCCCAGTTCTGCATCTCCCGCAATGGCATAGTTCACCGAACTACTGCCCGTCGTCGCTCCGGTGCGTGTAATGGTGAAGGTCACACTCTGTTCGCCAGCCGCACCCTCCGTTACAGTCTCTGGAGTGACAGCCACACTGTAGACAATATCGTTATCTGTCGTCGTCACATTGACCAGTTGATTTTCCACCGAGTCAAAGGCATCATCACTGTTAGCAGGCACAACGCTAACGGTAATGTCTGCGGTTTCAGGAGCCGCATCGACGGTACTATCGTTCGTCCCGGTGATGGTGACGGTTTGGGGCACATCCCAATCAGTCGCGTCAAATGTTAGGGTCTCCGGGGCAACCGTTGCCGCAGTGGGATTGCTGCTGGCAACAGACAACTCCACTGGCGTTGCAGGTTGAACACTGAGTTCAACCGTGAAATCTGCCGTTTCTGACTCTTGCAAGATGACGGCGTCGGGTGGGGTGAGGATAAATTCTGCGGTGTCGTTGTCGGCTACGTTCACAGTGACCGTTTCTGATAGCTCAGCAAAGGCGGCATCGCTACTACCTTCTACCACGCTGACGGTAATATCCGTGTCTTGGGCACCATCAGCAATCTCGTCGTCTATACCCGCGATCGCCACGGTTTGCCCCACATCCCAATTAGCAGGGGTGAAAGTGAGCGGCAGCGATGGAACAGCGGAGACCGTTGCCTCAGCGGGATTGGTGCTGACAACATCCACCACCACATTCTCGGTAGGCTGGGTAGCGAGGGAAACGGTTAGCGTTCCTGTCTCGCCTTCGTTAACCGTAGGAGTGTCGAGGGTAACGGTCAAAGCTGCCGTGTCGTCATCGGTAATGGTGGTGGTTGCCGCCACTGCCATATCATCGAGACTCGCCTCAAATCCCTCTTCAGCCGTCGGGTCGCTTAACGTCAGGATGATAGTTTCTGCCGCTTCAACCGCTAAATCGCCCAGTACATCGAGGGTAACGGTTTTTGAGTCTTCATCGGCGGCAAAGGTAACCGTGCCTGTGAGTCCCGTTGCTCCACTGGTTCCGGCGATCGCCCCAAAATCAGCATCTAACTCAGCCTCCCCAGTAATGGCATAGTTGACCGAGCTACTTCCCGTCGTCGCTCCGGTGCGTGTAATGGTGAAAGTCACAGGCTGGCTTCCGGCATCACCTTCCGGCACAGTGGCTAAATCGACTGCCACACTATGGACAATATCGTTGTCCGTCGTCGTCACATTGACCAGTTGATTTTCCACCGAGTCAAAGGCATCATCGCTATTGGCAGGCACCACGCTAACGGTAATGTCTGCGGTTTCAGGAGCCGCATTGACAATACTATCGTTCGTCCCGGTGATGGTGACGGTTTGGGGCACATCCCAATCAGTCGCGTCAAACGTTAGGGTTGCGGGGGCAACCGTCGCCGCAGTCGGATTACTGCTGATCACAGACAACTCCACTGACGTTGCGGGCTGAACACTCAGCTCAATTGAAAAATCCACTGTTTCCGATTCTTGCAGGGTTGTCGTCTCAGGAGGGGTAATGGTAAACCCTGCGGTGTCGTCATCGGTAATGGTTGTTGTGGCACCTGATACGGCATCCAGCACTGCATCAAACCCTGGGTCAGCCGTCGGGTTTTCCAGGGTTACTATAATCGTTTCATCACTTTCGACCGCGACATCTCCTAACACGCGCAATTCAATTGTTTTGGAGGGTTCATCGGCGGCAAATGGAACCGTACCTGTTAGCTCCGTTGCACCACTGCTACCGCCGATACCTTCAAAGTCTTCCATCAAGGTTGCATCCCCGGTGATGGTGTAACCTACCTGGCTGCTTCCGGCGATCGCCCCAGTACGGGTAATTGTGAAGGTAACATCCTGAAACCCTGTATCCCCTTCCACCACCGTCGCCTGGTCAACCGCAATGCTATGAACAATCTCGGCATCAGGGGCGGTAGCCGTAAAGGTTTGTCCGGCATTAACGCTTCCAAAAGTAGATGTTACAGGTCCCGTCCAGGTAAAATCTTGCGCGGTTGAACCCGTTCCCGTCAGTTGAAGGGATGATCCGACAAGGGTTGTTTCATCCTCAGCTACGCCAATGTCTGTACTGGTTAGCCCATCGGCAGGTCCACCAACAGCCGTTAAAACACCTTCATAACTGAGAAACTGAATGACACCGCTCTCATCATCCACTAAAGCAATACCATCTGCCTGGGTATCAGCAGTAGTAGCACCGTCTTGCAGTCCCTCGGACGGAAAGTTAATGACGCTCTTGCCGAAACCATCTCCCTGATCAGAAACTACGCCACTTAATGCTTCTGTGTCATAGACGGTGCCATCGCTGCCGTCATAAAGAACAAGGCTCCAACCTGTGAGGTCAGTCCCCGCAGGGGCGGCAATTTCAATGGCTTCGCCAGCATCCGCGCCAACATTGTCATAGTGAATTTCGTTGATAAAGATAGATGTCATTGATGTCGATTCTCCGAGATTATTGGTAGCTGCGATAGAACCTGGGATGAATAGAAATCGGGGTGAAAAAATGGCCCTGATTTACCATAAGTAGCCCGATGAAGTGAAGCAGACGCTTGATAGCATTGGGCAATTTATGGAGTTTAGAAATGGGGTGTGAGTAGAGGGTGAAAACGGATGGAAAATGCAATTTCCGTGATCCCCGCCAGTTGAAATCTACTTTTTCCTCAAGATGTTGTTGGATTCCTTATCCATGAGCCTGTGAAAAGAGAGGTATTGCAGTTGGATTTTGACAGCTTTTGTTCTTTTGAGAACTGACCCAAAGGCGGATGATGGCATTAGAAAATGCGATCGCTCAACGAAATAAGGAGTAAGTATTTCAAAAGCTTTTACCCCGTTGCCTAAAGTTTTTGTAATACGTGCGATCGCTCCCCTCTGCGAAAGCTGAAAGCTCTCAAACAAAGAATTTACACGCGAAACCATGATGCACCTAGCCAAAAGGAAGGAGCATTTAGCTGTGGTACATCACATCTTTTACATTTCCACACAGGCAGAAATGCTGTTACCAAATGAATGCCTGGGATGATTACTGGAAAGCGGTGGACAGGTAATTTTCAAACACCAAGATCAATCCACTCAACAGAGACGCTGCTATTTTATCCGAATATTGGAAATGATCAAGCGACTTTCTGGAATCGCTGGAATTCTTGATAGATCAATATTCAGATTTTGAGAAGGAATATCATAATCTAATTGATTAACCAGGAAATTTAACGCACGTTTTACCAACCGGATGGTCACCCATTCTCCGGCACAACGATGGTTTGTGTAATAATTGCCACCTCCCTGAGGAATGAAGTCAAAACTGTTTTCTTCCCAATGCACAAAGCGTTCTGGGAAAAATGTCTCAGGGTTTTCCCAGAGGTCTGGATCGCGATTGGTTCCATATAAATCCAACAGTACGCGAACGCCTTCGGGGAAGTGGTATCCCTGCCAATCAAAATCATGGCTTACACAGGCTGCCGCAAATGGAAAAAAAGGGAAAAATCGGCGTACTTCCTGAGTGAAAAGCTCCTGGTAATTAGCTTCGTTGGATTGGAGCTGGGAGCGATATTCAGGATGCTGGTGAAGTGCCAGGGCAGCGAAGGTGATGTAGCGGGCGATCGCCACTGTCGGGCGCAACACATTCAACAAATCTACTGCGGCGGCATGGAGATCCATCAGGTTGCCCTGCTCGTCGCGATGCCATGCAAAAGTGTGAGCCGCAGTATTTTCGGGTACTTCCAATTGACGGTTGCGGATCTGGGTGAGCACATCCTTCATCCAGTCTTCGGCGCGGTTTCTTGCCCAAACACCCTGCCAGTTGCGTAGCCCTACCCCACCCGAGCCATCAATCATGGCAGACATATCCTGGGTGCGCTGGACCACTTCCGACTCTGGCAGTGGCACTCCTGACCAGGTGCAAACAGCCTGGCACAAAAGCTTTTCTAGTTCATGAAACAGCACAACCTGCTCTTGCTGTTCCCACTTACGGGCGTATTCGTACCATTGCTGTTCTGTCAGGTCGCCGAGGTATTCCATGTGCTCTGGCGTCATCAGCAACATAAAAATTTCTTTCCGCTGACGATGTTTTTGCCCATCCAACCCCTGAACGCCACCCTCTCCTAATAAAGTTTTTTTGACGTGCTTGGGGGCTGCCTTTTTACGCGAAAACTTTTCGGTATCGTAGAAAACTTGGGCGGCTTCTTTACCCCGAAAGCAAATCGTTTCCTTAAGGAGAAAGCGGGTCTGAAAAACATCAGATTGGAGGCGATCGCACCGTTTTGGGATGAACTCATAGCCATCGACTAACAGTGCTAAAGTGCTGTCAAATCCTAAAGTGCTGGGAATTTTTGGCATAGGTATTCCACTTAGCCACACAGAAACAGGTCAGTCGCTAATCACCCATGGGCATTACCCGATGGGTGATTAAATGAACGAGGGCGATCGCCCCTGTTTTAGTAGTCACACGGGTAATGACTACATGACTTTAAAGGGGAGTGAAAAAGATGTCATACGCCTTTTGAGGGATTTAATACGCAGAATTAAAAACCTGAGTATTGGGATAGCATTCTCACCCAATTTTTCTCAAACCCTTGATTTGGCTTGTTTGAAGCGTAAGTCAAATTATTTGTGATTCACTTTTATTTGTGATTCACGGGGTTCATTGGTAAGGTGGGCAGTGCCCACCCTACGTTTACTGATCGTCCTTGGGGCGCTGAGTTGCGGCTTCGATGGTTGGGTTGCCGTCGTCGCGCTCGGAGTTAGTATTCTCCTGGGCGATCGCCTCCGCATCTACTGGATCTGTCGCCGTATCCAGAGAACCTTCCGCATTGGTGTTGGCTTTTGCAGATAGCCCATTCCGTCCTAAATTTTCCTTCGGCATAAACCTTTCTCCTAATCTATCTACCCGACTTTATTCCTGATCTCCATTTCTGGGATGAATCCATTTCTGGGATGAATGAATTTGAGGTGAATGAAGCATTCGTTGAATTTACTTGTTGTTCCTAATTGAGGCTAATTATTGATGCTAATTTATCATCGACAAATCAGCATCAACAAATCCTTAGCCTATCTTTTGATGGAGGGATGATAGAGGGAGTTTATCAAGAACTCCCGACAGCAAATTCTTCAATAAATTGGCAAAAACAAGAAATAATCGGGTATTTTTCCACTTTGATCGAAGTTAACTTCTTTTGTTTTTTGTGCCATTAAACTTGGGGTTGATTATTTCTCTAACTATTGAGAGAGATGAGATTTCACCCTTGGAGTGAGTTGCATGTCTGGCTAACGAATGAGGCTTTTTAATTGCACATTTGTGAAGATAGGGACAGGTAAAAGCTATGGTGATTTGCCACAGCCGATGCCAGTTACTACCCCATCGGAGGAAACTTTATGAGAACCACAGATACGCATGACCATCGACGCGCTGTTGGGCTATTCTCTTCCCGGCAGGAAGCTGAACAAGCCATGCATCAATTGCGGGATTCCGGGTTCAATATGGATCGCATCTCCATCGTGGCGAAGTCTGGCGACGGTTTGAGAGACTTGACCCACGATGACGAACGCTACGAACCGGGTAAGTCTAACGCAGAGCAAGCGAAAGGCGGAGCCGGAGCCGGAGCTACCGCAGGTGCCGTAACAGGTGGCGCAATCGGGTTGATTGGTAGCCTGGGTGTACTGGCTATTCCTGGTATTGGAGCCGCAGCAGAAGTGGGCTTCTTGCTAGCGAACACCCTGCTGGGTGGCGGTATTGGTGCTGCCAGCGGTGGTCTGATTGGTGCATTGGTCGGTTGGGGCGTTCCCGAAGACCGTGCTAAGTACTACAACGATCGCGTTTACAACGACAACGACTATCTGGTAATGGTTGAAGGTTCGGAAGCGGAAATTCGCACTGCCGAATCTATCCTGAGCCGTGGTGGTATCCGTGATTGGGGCGTTTACAACACAACCGGAGAACCCACCTACACGCGTCGGTAATCTATAAACTGACTCCAGCCTTTAAGCTTGCGCGATCGCAGGTAAATAGGCTTTGAGATTAACCCCTGCACTTTTCCATTAAAAGTGTGGGGGTTCGTGTATGGACACAACTTGAAAGGGTAGCGCCCCGCAAGTGCGCTACCCTTTCACATCCTGTGTTGAAGCAGGTTGCCAGAAGTGGAGGATACCATCAGCATTGCCGCTGATCAGCGTATCGGCATGGAGCCAGACGATCGCCCCTCCCACCTCGTCCTCGTTTTGCGGCTGAATCTGCGTGCGCAAGCCCTTGTGCAAATCCCAGACGCAGAGGGTGCGATCGCCACTGCTACTGGCAAAGGTCTGCCCGTCGGGGGCGATCGCCAGTTCCACAATGGCAGCGGTATGTTGCTCGAAGATATGGATGGGTTGCCCCTCTGCCGTTGACCAAACCTGAATTTGCCCGGACTGGTCACCTGTGACCAAAAACTCGCCGTTGGGGGTGAGGGCGATCGCCGTTACCCCCATGTCCTGATGTCCGAAGCGTCGCAGCAACTCGCGGGTGTCGAGGTGATGCACCAGGATTGTGCCTGTCATGTCGGCGGAATAGAGCAAATGCCCATCGGGGCTGAGGGCGATCGCCGTGACCGGAGCTTCGTGGCTGGCTATGGTGAGACAGTGGTTGCCAATCGCCAGATCCCAGCGTTTAACCGTGCCGTCTGGGCTGGCAGTGACCAGGATGCGGCTGTTGGGGGCAAAGGCGATCGCGGAAATGCTGGCTCCATGTCCATTCAATGGACGGATGAGATTGCCCGATTGCAGATGCCAGAGCTTCACCACCTGGTCATCGCCGCCGCTGGCAAGGAGGCGCTTGTCGGGGCTGAGGGCGATCGCCCGCACCGCTCCCTCATGGGCTTTGAAGGAACTGAACCGTAGCCCCTTCGCCACATTCCACAGCTCAATCTGCTGCTCAGCGGTGGCAACCGCCAACAACTTCCGATCCACGCTCAGTTCCATTTTTGTGATGGTTTCTGCCTGCTCGGTCAGCGCACGCGCCAGGTGCCAGGTTTCCAGTGCGGCAGGCGAAGGGGTTGGGGTGGGCGGCGTAGTGGTGGATGGCGCATCGGCAGGTTCTTCCGCAAAGGGGTTCTCAACGGGCGGGGGGGCTTCGTACTGGCGCTCGATCTCCAATGCTTTGGCTTTGCGCAAATCTGCTTCTGCCCCCAGTTCCAGTCCCATCACCGAGTAGACAAATCCCCGGTGGCGGTAAGCATCGACATATTTAGGATCTAACCGAATGGCACGCCCAAAATATTCGATCGCCTCTTCATAACGTCCGGCTTTAACCGCCTCTGCACCCCACTGATATGCCATTTCAGCGGTAACTGGACGGCGTGTGATCTTGGGACGGGCGGGCGATCGCCGCGCTGTTTGGGTTGAGGATGGAGCGGATCGGGATGCGCCTGGAGACTGAGTTGCAGTAGAACCTTCGGATGGAGAAGCTGATGGTTTACCGGGTGGCGCATGGGTTTGTAAGTGCTGCCGCAAAAACTCATAGGCATGGTTGATTGCCTTAATCTTCTCCTCTGCCTGCTGCTTCAGCCCTGGGTCATGGGTAAAGCGATCGGGATGCCAGGTTTTTGCCAGGGTGCGATACGCCCGCTTCACCTCCTCCAGAGAGGCATCGGGTTGCAGTCCCAGGGTTTCGTAATGATGGCGGGCAATGCTCATGGTTAGGCGGATTCGCAAGGGACAGGAGCGATCGCAATCCAAATCTTCCGCAATGACAGATTCGCTCACCTGTCTTTCCAGTGTTCCCCAAAAATTAAATTTCTGTCGGGTTGTCTTTTACCGTTTTCTAACGACCGTTTTCTAACGACCAGCCTAGCCAGCTTGAAAATCAGCGAACGATAGGCAAAACGGGACGCACTAGATCACGGATACGCAGCAATAAGAGGAATTGCCGAATCTGAGGCGATATGATTTCACCCGATTGGTCGAGGGTAGCAGCAATGGCAGCTTGCTCCTCAGCAAATTTCTCAGCGGTCAGTAACTCCCCTGTTACGGGCGATCGCCCTTGAACAATTATCTCGGTTCGCAACACTTCTTCCGGAATATCCTCTGGGGGAGGGAGCGCAACGCCAATAGTAGCCATACCCAGGTTGAGCAACAGCCCCGGAACGAGCAGGGCAGAAAGCTTGAGACCATGCCAGCAAGAAGGTTTCATACTAAATCCGAATTGCAAAACACTATACCTGCCATTTTTCCAAAACCCCTGATTTTGCGTACGCTTCGCGCACACAAAATCAGGGGTTTTGGAAAAATGGCGAAGGTATTGCAGAACCCATAGGTATTTTTCTGTAGAACGCTTGCTCTGCAAGCGTTCTACAGAAAAATACCTATGGGTTTTACAGTCGGGATTCGGTTTCATGGGGAAGAGGTGGAAACAACAGTTGGGGCATCGGCATCGCTCAAACCGGGAGGCAGGGGCTCGCGGCAAGCTTGATGTACTTCGATGATACGCGCAAATAACCAGGGATGGAGGTTACGATAGTGGGGCAGCCGCGCCAGGGGGCTGAGCAGTGCCGCTGCGCTGAGGTCAGCGATAGACAGGCGATCGCCCACCAGAAAGGATTGGTCGTGCCAGCGCGATCGTAAAAACACCAGCCCCTCCTCCAACCGCTCCGCCGCCAGGGCAACCCGCGCTGGGGTCATGCCATACTGCCGCCGCACAATCTGAATCACCGCCTGACTCATCAGTGACGGGTCGATCGCCTTCCCTTCCCCCGCCCGATAGTCGTAATACACAAATCGGGTAGCAACGCCAATGCTCTCATCCAGCCAGTCTTCCAGTTGCTTTGCCTCCATGCGTTGCACCGGATCAGCAGGAAACAGCGGTGGTTCTGGCTGATGCTGTTCTAGAAACGCGAAGATATGGCTGGAGTCGGCGATCGCCTCTTTCCCTAACGACTCCGGCGACTCCGGTAACTCGGGCAGCAGCACAGGCACCGTCGTCAGCCCCGTCAGCGGCTTCAGCCGAAAGACATGGGCACCCGGCGTCAGGTTTTCCACACGGTATTCCAGCCCTTTGTAACCTAGCGCCAGTCGGGCTTTGCGGCAATAATGGGATGTACTGAACTGCAAAAGCAACATATCAAATAGTCAACCTACCGTTTCATCGCTAGCGTAACGCCATCGGCTATTGGTAGCATCGTCAGGCTCACCCGCTCATCTTGATGGAGTGCCTCGTTGAACTGGCGCAACGCCTGGGTGCTGGATTCCTGGTTGCTGGGGTCTGCGACGCTGCCTGACCACAGCACATTATCCACCGCCATCAGCCCACCGGGACGCAGGAGTTGGAGCGATCGCTCAAAGTAATTCAGATAATTCTCCTTATCCGCATCGATGAACGCAAAGTCAAAACTGCCACTTTCCCCCTCCGCAATCAACCGATCCAGGGTTTCTAATGCCGGGGCAATGCGCAAGTCCACTTTCTCTGCCACCCCCGCCTTTTCCCAATAGCGACGGGCGATCGCCGTGTACTCCTCACTTACATCGCACGCCACCAACCGCCCCTCCGGCGGCAACGCCAGCGCCACCGAAAGGGAGCTATAGCCCGTAAACACCCCAATTTCCAGCGCCTTTTTCGCCCCAATCAGCTGCGTCAAAAAGCCCAAAAACTGTCCCTGATCCGGCGCAACCTGCATTACCCGGCGGGGATGCTGTGCCGTCTCCGCCCGCAACGCCCGCAACACCTCCGGCTCCCGCAAAGATACCGACAGCAAGTAGTCGTGGAGAGAAGGAGCCAAACCGATCGCTTTAGGAGTCATGGATAAACTACGCCTCGTTAGCTGTTAGGGGAGATCAGAAGGAATTCGCTAGAAAGCCGATGTGTAGTAGGGTTGAGACAGGATAGAAAAGTGGTAACAGAAAAATCCACTCTGCTTGACCACCAAGTGGGTAGTCATAAATAAACGAAGCTATTGTAGGTTGTGCCCCTTGCCAGGGACGAACCCCACTGGCTTGATTTATGACCCTGTACTTGTAACTTTTCGCTCTAACAAACACCCTACTCCATCACGGTTTTGATGGACATTCACTGGGGAAAGATAAGGGATATGAAGAGATTGGGTGTTCCCATCGTGCTAAAACAAGCCGTTCGCCGTCTTTCGAGAGTCGTGCTCATTGGTCTCATTGCCCTCTCGCTCACCGCCTGTGGGGGCAATTTGCCCAATCGCACGCTGGTGGAAAAGGCGATCGCCCTCCAGTTCAGCCAAACCCAAACTGAACTCTCCCGACAACTCTCCGTCCCCTCCTCCGTCCAACCCTCCTTCCGCATTGACGACATCAAAGTCAAATCCCGCCAATTCCTCAAAATCGACGGTCTGCAATCCTACCGCGTTCGCGGCACCTACACCCTGACCCTCAGTTACCCCAAACGCCAGGTCGTCCAAAAGCAAAACCCCTTCGAAGTCTACCTGCAACGCCAAAGCGAAGGCAAAACCTGGCGACTCGCCCGCCTGGAATCCCTCCAAAACGCCGCCCAAGAAGAAACTACCCGCTGGGTCACCCAACTGCTCCAGTAATCCCAATCGTTCATGGTGATGAGCGCAGGCGTTGCCTGCGCTCATCACCATGAACGATTGGGATAAACAATGACTGGAATACCATTACTCCAGCACAAAATCACTCGCCACCACCGTCGGATTGCCCTGGAGATTGGCAAACTTGCCCCCATCCCCAAAACCACCAGCGGCTCCATTGGCGTTGTAATACAAACCACCAGAGGCACGGCTATAAACAATCACCCCGCTACTCTCCGCTACCTCGCGATCGCCCTCCACCAATGCAAACTCTAGCCCCGCACTGCCCAACGCCGCAAACGTCGTCCGGCTGAGGGCAATGCGATCGCTCCCCGACACAAAATCAAAAATTTGATCAATCCCCAGATCCTGTGGCGCAAACACTTTTCCTGTGGCAAACCGGAAGATATCAGAGCCACCCCGCCCATACAAGAGATCATCACCCCGTCCCCCCGTCAGCCGATCAGCGCCGCCGCCGCCGACCAGGGTATCATCCCCCGCTCCACCCACCAGTTCATCTCTGCCGCCCTTTGCCCGCAGCCAATCATGCCCTGCCATCCCCAGCAGGCGATCGCCCCCCTGCCCGCCATCCAGCAAGTCATCTCCCCCTGCGCCACGAAGCTGATCATTCTGGCGATCGCCAAACAGCCGATCATCGCCTGCCAGTCCTCGCAAGTCATCCCGCCCCCGCCCACCGTATAGGGTGTTGTCCAGCCGATTCCCGGACAGGCGATCGTCACCATCGCCCCCAAAGGCATCCTCAATCCAGGTTTGCGCATCCAGTGTGAGACTGCGACCCGCTAAAAGAGACGTTTGGCTACCCGGCAAGAGGTCAATGATGAGATCCGAGGTCATCGCCGCCGCATTCAGCCCGTCCTTTCCCGCTGCATCTGCCAGGGTCGTTCGGGTTACCCCCTCTGCCGTAGCAAACTCATCCGTGTAGATATAGAGATCATCCCCCGTATCTGGGCTACCAAAAGCCCGTAGCCGCCAGCGCTCTAGAGTTCCTACATCCTCCGCCGCACCATCCCGCACCGTCAATTTCCAGGTGCCCTCGCTCGATTCGCCCCAAAACTCAGTGCTGGTGAACACAAAGGGCACCATATCGGTGCCAATGCCATAGCCAACGCCTGCCCGCCCCGGACGCGCCGCCAACACACTACTCGTGCCGCTAGGGGAAGTCAGTACAATCTGTAGATCCCCAGCCCAGGTATGTTCAAGATTGAGGACAACCTCCACCTGCTCCAGCACAATACCGGGTTTGAGTGTGATTTTAGAGGTTACTTTTCCCTCATCGGGAATTGGCAGATTGGGCGATCGCCTCCCCTGCACCACTGCCTGATTGTGGAACGTTTGCCGCTTTGTCCAGCTTTCTGCCAGTCGCACCGCTGCATGGGCATCTACCAGCCCAAAACCATAGTTACGACTGGTATGCAGCCCCCCTCCATTCCAGTTAAATGCGCCGTTGGTTCGCCAACTGCCATCTTGGGGCCTATTCTGCCGCGCCGAATAGGCAAGGATCTCCTGCACATCGCGATAACCCAGGCGAGGATTGGCTTCCAGCATCAGAGCAACAACTCCCGACACCATCGGTGCAGACGCAGAAGTTCCCCCAAAATCGCGCATGTAATTGGTGAGGGTGTAGCCGGGGCGCAGCCGCCGATCGACCGTGAGAATGCCATCCTCAGAGCCATCTCCACCAAACGCGGAGACCAGCAAACTCGCACCCGGCGAACTGTACCAGGTACTCTGACCCAGGTGATTAAGCGCGGCTACCGAAATGGTATGCCGCGAGTTTTGCAGGTTGTGATAATCCGGGCTGTCGCCATCGGTGCGAGAGTTACCGCCCGCAAAAATAACCACGGTTCCCAGCCCATCTCGCCCCTTTCGAACCACCCGTTGCAGCCCAGATTGAAATCGCCCAAATAACTCGCGGTTCGCCTTGAAATTATCGTAGAAGGGGAAAACATAACCCCAACTATTATTGACGACATCAAACTTTTCCATTGCTCGAAACGCCCGTGCCGTTTCCGTTTCGAATACAACTTCACTGGCATAAAAATCAATGCGCAGGGCTGACAGTGTTACCGCTGGAGCCACCCCTATCATGCCAACTCCATTCCAGGCAGCACCAATGATTCCGGCAACAGAAGTACCGTGGTTGTCTTCAAAGTAGCTGGGTCTGGCGTCTCTATCGCCCTCTCCCACATCCAGGTCGAGCTGGCGATCGTAGTTGGTTTTCAGGTCGGGGTGTCGCCAGTCGATGCCATCGTCCAACACCCCAACGCGAATGCCGCGCCCGGTGTAGTCTTGCCACACAGACTCTACGTTTAAATCCACGCCTGGTGTGCCACCTGTTTGTCCGGTGTTGCGCAAGTACCATTGTTGTGCGAACAGTGGATCTACAGATTGAGGTGTATTTGCCATAAAGTTTCTTCTCGCCCTACATAGCGGTCGATTAAACGAAGCGTCGGATGATGGAGGGGGGTAAATGAGGTTAAACATGACTGGGCGATCGCGATCGCTCAGTTTGCACCCAATACGCTACTTAACAAGATACAAATCAGAAAACCATTACCGCATACCCGAGGGTCAAACGTTTCCAATCAGCCACTGCCCAGACCAGGTATGCAAAGCGGTGAAGGAGCGTGGCAAACCTTCGAAACATCCAGGCAACACGCCTGAGGGAAGTCAACCCCATTACTTTGTAGAGACTACGCAGATTCCAGGGTTGTTTCCGTAAAAACCGATTGTTCTGCTTCTATGCTTCCCCAGTGAGCGGACTCCAGAAACTCTCATAAGTATTCTTAATTTCTCTATGGAGATGCGCCGCTCCTCCCACCCAAAAGGGTCAGCCATACCAACGCTCTGAAAGCCTGATCCAGATATTTCTTGAAACGCCTGCGCAGCAAGTATTTCACAAAATATCTGGTCAGGACTTATGCAAATGAGCGATTTTTTGCGCACGGAGCCCGCAAAAAATCGCTCATCTGCCTGGGATTGGTAGGAGCCATTCTTAGGATCATGTATGAAATAAAGTACAGAATTTTTGATGAGCAGCACGGCAATCCCGCGCTACTCATCAAAAATTCTGGGCTTTGTTTTATTTTCAATCCTTAGTAAGAACGGCTCAGCACATAATCCTTAAGGCTGGTCAGCACATTCAGCGAGGGCGAGGGCGGTAAATCCACAAGCTGCTGGACGGCAAGCTGAGCATGGTAATTTGCCAATTCTCGCGATCGCTCCATACCCTTGCTTTCGAGCACCAGGGCGATCGCCTGCTCCAGGTCGCCTTCCTGCGCAAACTCCCGCTCGATCAACACCTCCAGCACTGGCTTTTCCTCCAGGGCATAAAGCACAGGAGCCGTCAGGTTGCCGCTACTCAAGTCAGAGCCAGCGGGCTTACCCAACGTATCTGCGGAACTCGTAAAGTCGAGCAAATCATCAACAATTTGGAACGCCAGTCCTAAATGACGACCATAGTTATACAGCTTGATCGCCAGCTCCTCAGAAACCTCGCTCAGCACCCCTGCCGCTTTGCAACTATTAGCAATCAGTGAGGCAGTTTTGTAATAGCTCTTTTCTAGATAGGCGTCGATGGTCAAGCCAGCATCAAATCGGTTCAAGCCTTGCTGAATTTCGCCCTCTGCCAGATCCATGATGACCTGGGACAACAGCTTGACGACCTCCAGATTGTCCAAATTCGCCAGGTACCAGGACGACTGGGCAAACAAGAAATCCCCTGCCAGCACAGCTACCCGATTGCCAAAACTAGCATGAACGGTAGGCACACCGCGCCGCAGCTCAGATTCGTCTACTACATCGTCGTGAACCAGGCTAGCGGTATGAATCATCTCTGTAATTTCTGCCAGCCGCCGATGCAAAGCCGTAATCTCGTGATTAGCCGTCGTTGCCCTGGAAATAAGTAGGACGATTGCAGGTCTGAGACGCTTTCCACCTGCCCCAAAGAGGTGTTCGGCGGCAGCGAATAAAATCGGGTGGCGAGCGCCGACTAAACGCTTGAGATTCTCTGTTAGCTGCTGGAGGTCAGCGTCGACTGGAGAAAAGAGAGAGGTGACTGAAGTCATGAAGCGGCGGTTCAAAGGTTACGAAATTTTACATAATATTCTAAGCTAACCCTTGAATCTATGGGGAACTGCCGCAATAAACTCCTGGATCAACGCTTGAATCAATATCGAGGAGAGAAGACGGGCAGTTTAGCGACAAAACCGCGAACCATCGAAAAGATATATAAATGATTCATTACTTTTATATTTATTTTAAGTTTTTCAGTGTTTTTTCGCGATGAACGGCGATCGCCCACCTTCCCAAAAACAGCGAACCCCCTGCCAGGAAAGCATTTGGAGCGCCTCTGCCGAGAGAGTCATTTTGTAAACAAAATTTTATAATCCAATGAGTTCTATGTTAGGATTTCAAGTAAAGCTATTCAAAAAACTGATTGGTTGATACCTCCATAGGTGTGGCGTGGCGTTGATGGCGACACCGATCGCTTCAAGGCGTGTAAGCGCTAGCTGGCAGGTATTTGGTTTAAAGCAATAGATTTTGCCGAGGGACAGTAGATCTCTTCTGGCGAAGTCTAGATATCTAGCATTTCCGTTCAGCTTTTGAAGGATAGCAGGTGAGTTTGTGAGGAACAGACTTCGCCTCAATTCTTGTATGCTGCAATTTTTTTCATCTTCCTGAAGATCAGCTTGCCTGGATAGCTTTATCTGCGAGACCAACTTATTTTCTTAGAGCTAATCAAAATGTCTTATCTATTCGATGCCCCAATCATTATTCCAGTGCTAGCGGCTCTCTATCTTCTGACCATTTACGTTGTGCTGGTTCTTGTGCAGCGAAAGCAAGCATAGCAAATTTTGCGCGTTTGCAAATTTTCTTCTCTCAATCTTCACGATTTAACTGGGGTGTGCCACCGATTCGGCAGCGTTCGCGCTAGTTCGAAGGCATTGGCAATGCTCGGCTTCCCTGCGCCCGTTTGGGGTACCTATCCAGGGTTCCCAATGTTGAAGGCGCGTGGGACCTGGCACTTTGCGTGCGCTTCGCATAGGCAAGATCAAGGGCTTTAGCCAATTCGGCAAACCTGTTGCTGGATGGGAAATATATCTTGAAGAAAAGTTAAAGAAATTGTGGGCGATCGCGCTGAGTTTCTTGCAAAAAAGCTTCGATGGCTGCCCAGTCTGACTGCTCAATGGCGTGGATGTAGCGGTCGAGGGTCTGGCGGTATGCCGTGAGGGACGCCAGAAGGGCGCTCTGGTTGTAGCGTGCCATCATGGTGCCGAGTTCAGGATTACCACCTCCTACGCGGCTGGTATCCCGAAAACCAGAACTGGCAAAGGCTTGCGCAAGCTCTACCAGGTCGGGGGTGGGAGCCGTGGTGCAGGCTTGGATGAGGCTGGCGCTGATCATGACCGGAAGGTGTGAGATCCAGGCAACTGCCTGGTCGTGGGCGGCAGGGTCGCAAATATGGAGATGGGCGCGGAGCGATCGCACCAACTCACTAACCCGCTCGACAGCGATCACTGGCGTTGTCTCCGTGGGTGTGAGTACATAGGGGCGATCGACAAACAAATCCGGTTGCGCCGCATCCAGCCCCTGGGCTTCGGTTCCTGCCATGGGGTGTCCGCCCACAAAATTGGTCCACAGGGAGCCGATCGACTCAACAATGGGCTGTTTGACCGAGCCAACATCAGTCAACACGGTGTCCTGTGAGAGGTGGGGAATGAGTTGCTGCGCCAGGGGAGCGATCGCCCCAATTGGTGGACATAGAAACACCACATCCATGTCTCCCAGGCTCTTGAGTTCTGGACTGGCGGCATCTACAACACCCCGCTCGACCGCCTGCTGGCAGGTCTGCTCGCGGCGGCTCACCCCAAACAGGGTGTGCCCCTGCTTGCGCAGGTCGATCGCCAGCGACCCACCAATCAAACCCAGTCCCACAACCCCAACTTTCACCGTTGCGCCTCCTTAACCTATGAAGTTTCTGAACCTATGAAGTTTTGCGGATGCACGAGAGCGTAACCGGGGCGATCGCCCCATGCTTTCCCCGACAATCCCTGATTTCAATGCCCGTAAGATTATGCCCCAACTTCTGCAACCCTGTGCGGAGCAATCATCAGGTGTGGAAATTGCCCTGGTGAAATGCCGCAATTCTCATTTGGGAATCAAGGCTGAAAGCTCGCGTCCGATGGCGCGAACTTTCGGCTTTCAAGCCCATGATTGAGCGTTGCAGGATACGGATTCCTGCAATGATTCCAACGATTCCTTGTCATGGGGGATTAGAGGTTTGTGTCACAATGAATTGCAACTGTTTATTCGCGAAGTGCCTGTGATTGAGGTCGAGGTTCACCAGCAACTCAGAGCGTTCTTGCGGCAGCAGGGCGAACCCTACTGGCACCATCATCTGACGATGGCGCGGTTGGTTGCCCGTGGCTTGCGCCTGGGGCGAAGTACGTTGGTTCAGGCGGGTGCGCCATCGGGCTATCACGGGTACTATCGCCTTAGCTATCTGGTGCCTGCGTTGCTGTGGCAAGAGCCAACAGTTCTGGTGCTGCCAGAGCCGTTGCAACAGCGGCTGTTGATGGTTGAAATTCCCCGACTGCGAGAATGGCTGCCCTCTGCCAAAGCCATTCGCACGGGCGATCGCTTCCCTGAGGCTGGTTTTAACGGCTTGCTGATCACTACGCCAGAGGCATGGCTGAGCGATCGCCTGAGACAAGAAGGACGCTTCCCCGACAACATTCCAACCATTCTGGATGGGGTAGAAGACCTGGAAGCCTGGGTGCGCGACCTGACCTCCATCCACTTGCTGTCAGAACATTGGGATGCACTGATGCTGGCTTATCCCAGTCGGGTGGAACAGATTCGGGATGTGCGCGTGCGGCTCACCCACGGCATTTTTCAGCATCCTGCCAACCCCTACGACTGCTATGTACTTGAACCAGAGCAGCGATCGCTCCTCCACCAGCTTTTGCATCGCCTCGTCGAGCCATCCGAGCCGCCAGCCCCCAGTCCCACGGTACTGCCCGCCCCCTGGGATGAATGGGAAAGACGACTCCAATCCACCGACTTCCTGAACTGGGTCACCATCAACCGCCAACAGGGAAATTTTGCTCTCCACAGCAATGTAGTCGATCTCGCCCCGCTGCTGGCTCCCGTTTGGGCAAAGCAGCCCGTCGTACTAATCGGGGGAGCGCTCGACCCCGATCGCAGCGCTCCCACCTTTCGGCAACAGTTGGGCTTAGATGACATCACCTGCATCCAGTTTCACCCCGACCGCCATCAAGAATTTGTGCAGCTCTACCTGCCCGAGGGCTTGCCCATGCCCAACACCCCACAGTTTCAGCCCGTGGTGATGCGCGAATTGCGGGCATTGCTCTCCACCAATACGGCACGACAGGGCTTGACGGTGATTTTGGTGAGTGATGTGCCCCTGCGGGCGCAGCTAGCTGCCGAGCTTGCCGCCGAGTATGGGTCGCGGGTGCAAATGGAGAAAACTTGTCTGGACGACATGGGCATTTTGGTTGCTGGCTGGGAATTTTGGCGATCGCACCAGTCCGTCTTACCAACTCCCACCCTGCTCGTTGTGCCCACGCTGCCCATTCCTTCCCTGGAAGATCCGAGGGTAGAAGGACGGGTCGCCTTTTACAAACGCCAGCGTCAGGATTGGTTCCGGCTGTACTTGCTGCCCACGGCACTGCGCGAGTTGCAACGGGCGATCGCCCCCCTGCGGGACAACCGGGGCGTTGTTGCCCTGCTCGACAATCGCGTTAACCATCGCAGCTATGGGCAGCAGGTGCTAGAAGCGCTGGAACCCATGGCACAGATTAACTATTTAGATGCCAGCCTGTTTTCTGCTCCAGACTTTTCCGCTGTGGATTAAAGCGATCTCCAGCAACAATACCTTCGCCCATTTTTTCAAGCGCTTGATTTTGCGTGCGCGAAGCACACGCAAATCAAGTGCTTGAAAAAAATGGCGGGTAGCCCTCAAAGGGTCATGGTTGTTGGGTGTGGGCGGTGCCCACACACCCAACAACCATGACCCTTTGAGGATTACCCAATGGCGATCATGTTGCAGAAAAGCACATCTCGATTCTTCTGATTTTTTTAAGGAGGGCACAGCTAAGCCGCACCCTCCTACACCAGGGGCGCAAGTCAAACGCTATTATCAGGAATGTCAGGTATCTGGCGGCATTGTTGTAGCCGCTTCAAACCATTTGCAATTACGCATCGGAAGTAGAGCAATAGAGCTATGGGTGACTCAAAACGCAGGAAGGAGATGCTGGGTGAAAAATACGGGCAGGAGCAAAACATCCTCCCCTGGCTACCATTTAAAAAGTCGCAAGCCCAACAGTTTGTTAGCCTGAGCACACGCGGAGCCTGGATTGGTATTGGTGTGCTCATCGCATACTGGGTACTGGTTCGCTTCATCGGACCTAGCCTGGGCTGGTGGGAAGTGAATTAATCCGTAGTGTCTCAAACGCCAGGGTCGAAGGGGCAGTTTTGTCAGTGAGTCTGTATGGTGAATCTGCATGATGAATCTGCATGGTGAGTCTGCATTATGGTTCATGCGGTTGCATCCAAGCTGCCCCACTGCCTGCGGTTAGTGGCTTAGTTGAGTGGTTAGTTGAGTGGCTGACAGAGATGGCTTAGGCGTTTTTATAAATTTGTCCAGATGGTTTAGGTGTTCCACTGAAAAAACTGGACAGATCAGGGGCTGGGCTTGCGTAAATTTCACCTGCACAACTGTAGGTTATGCGTGGAATATTTCAAACATATGCTCCTTTATAGAGGGGCGATCGCACTCAAAAGTAAGATCAATACACGCAAAAAAATCATAAGCGTTAATATTGATACGGAACTTCACACTCAGATTGATTACTCTGGGCGCGTCTAAGTCTGAGTAAATTTCTATGTTTTTCATAGAATTTATTCCGTATTTTTCTCTGAACAACTTTGCCAAAGATGGCTGTACCCCTTTATCTTCAAGCCTTCTAGTCCTCACTATTGGCGCACCTGACAAGAAGCGATAGAATTGGGTTTAGCTGATTGTTAAAAAAACATTAAATTGTCACAACATGGTTCAGTGATTGGAGGTCAAGGATGTTCGTAAGACTTGCAAAGCAGCACCAACAACTTGTGCAGGATCTTGTAATGAATTTGCAGGCACTCGCTACGGTGCTGGAGCGGCAAGGCTATTTGGCTTCCTGCTACACCTGCGGAGGGCAGATGAATAGTGCCTCCTTCATGGTGAGTCTTGGAGAAAATCACCTGATTCGGTTCCTGGTTTCTGACTATGGGATTACCTGGACAGAAATGCGCGATGACCGTGAGCTGATGAAGCTCGAAGGAGCCGAGGCTATCAGCCAGCTTCAAGAATTGGCTAATCTCGTTAAGTTCCGCATCAAGCCGTCGGAACAGCCCCTCGTACTGGCTCACACTGCCGAGAACGTTGCCTAGTGTCTTTGTGACCCATACTTGTCTCGAATTTGTCAGGTATTAGTTTGCTGAGATTGACCGCCTTTCAGCGCTACGCACCCAAAAGTCATCTGTCCTAACATCCCCTTAAGGAGATTTCTACCTAAAAATTTACTGTTTGAGATAACGGGTAAATTTATTGTTGGAGATCGCCTAAGGATCACGTATGAAATAAAACCCGGAAATTTTGATGAGAAGCGCGGCAGTGCCGCGCTTCTCATCAAAATTTCCGGGTTTTATTTTCAATCCTGAGGGGTTTGTTCCCGATCCAGATCGAGCAGGTTGCGCCCCGTGGCGAAGGTGGCGATCGCCGCATCCGTTCCGATGTATCGCCAGTGCCAGGGTTCGTAGCTAATGCCCTGGGCATTTTCTGGAGGGAAGGAAAGTTCAAAGCCAAAGCGCCGGGCATTACGGCTCAGCCAGCGATAGGCGTCGGTTTCACCAAAGGCAAGGCTGAGGTCGAGGGCACGGGCTAAGCCATCTGCCAGGTCTACAGCCATCCCTGTGTGGTGTTCGCTGTAGCCTGGGGGAGCCACGGTGTAAGCCGCCCGTTCTGGGGAGCCCACCTGGTCAATTTTGCTTTCAAATATTAGATGTTGCCGATCGTAGGTGCGAAAACCCGAGATGGGGACAATCCAAATGCCATCGTAACGGGCAGCATCGATCATCTCCAGCAATGACAGCCCAGCCGCTTCCTGCATATGCTCAAAGCGCTGCTCGTTGCCAGCGGTGTAGCTACTCACGATCATCAGCTCAGAAGGTGGGCTTTCGGCATAGGGAAGATGCCCGTATTTCTGGCGGCGAGGGCGATCGCCCTCCTCTGTTAGTGACGCATTGGCTTCTAGTGACGCATTTGCTTCTAGTGACGCATTGGCTTCCCAGGCGTAGATGCCATGAAAGGCACTTTCAACCACCGGAGCCACCTGGTGCAAGACCGTTTGTGCCGACTGTACCGGGGCAGGGGCAGGGAGTTGGGCGATCGCCAGATGGGTGAGAATGCCCCATCCCGCTGCCAAAAACGCCAACCCCAACAGTTGCAGCCCTGCCTTCAAGCGTCGCCAGCCCTCACCCCCCGGTGGCGCGTTCACAGTGACTTTGATGGCAGAGGTAGCTGCCTTTTCCTCCGACGCTGTTTGAGCGGCGGCTGTCCGTTTATTGGCATCCTGCGGGGTATTGGAAGCCTGCGGGTTATTGGCAGCCTGCGGGGTT
>JGI12519J13273_1000055_pt1 | contig 36198 bp, 33 predicted proteins | sample HotLakmasection1_FD_13273 | JGI IMG/M metagenome (IMG submission 13273) | reverse complement strand
TTTGCGTATTAACCGTCGTTGGATCAACTTTTACAAGCAGGGACAGCGGGCTATAGAGCTTGCTATGTCTACGTTCTGAGCCCGCTGTCGCCCTGACAGCCGTTAAACAGTGAAGCGCGAAGCCTTATCAGGCTATAGATCTGGCTTCAGGATTACTCGCGTAACCAGGCAAACAGTTGGGCGATCGCCCATCCCAATTCACCCGCAAACGATGCCACCAAAATCACTGCCTCTGGCTCTCAATCTTTAAAGACTCTGGAAAAAGATCCGAAGCTACCAAGCTCTTACGACAAGGCAAGCAACGATAAACTCTTATCTTCATAAAACAATTTAATTGCATTAAAATCTCGCCGCAACACAGTTTCAACTTGCAATGTTGAACAATTTCCCAGGCGAAGCCAAATAACTTTCGGTGGGTTCCCAACTACTAAGCTGAGGTCGTGCATGTCTGCGTCTTTTGAGACAATCATTAAATCATTATCTTTTGCATAATCCCAAACTATTGGGTCACTCGTTGCCTTCATGCCCACATCTCGAACATGAAGCGAATTTGGAAAAAGATCACCCAGACGCTTTGGCAACTTGGGCGACAAGTTTTCATCAAAAAGTAGTTTCATACAGACGATGGAGCGATCATAATTCGACGCTCGCGATCGGCAGCATAAGCAATACAGGCTTTTAAATCTTCTCGCGTCAAATCGGGGAAATCGTCAAGAATTTCCGCTTCGGTCATCTCTGAAGCTAGGTACTCAAGCACTTCATAAACCGTAATTCTTAAACCACGTACACAAGGTTTTCCACCGCGTTTATTGGGTTCAATTGTGATGAAGTTTCGATAGTTCATAATTGCGATTATTTTTATTAAGAGCTTATCGTGGAGAGAGCTTTTGGGACTTTAAGTCAAATCCCTTACTGTTCCATCATGTGTATAAGATTTTAGTGATTTCCATCACTATTCCAAAATAATTCTATTGCATGCTTTTGCCAGCTACAATCAATGCCAACAGATAACTTTCAAGCTACTGTCCTAACCAACAGCCTGAGCAGCATAACGTTCCCGACCAGCGGCGGCAAATAGCCCTCAAACTCAGCACCAACGGCTTTCGCCTGTCCGCTGCGTTGGGGTTGTTATGCTGCGATCGCATAGTTCTTCTTTGACCGATTTGAATTAAAGCACAACAAACCTAGAAACCAAGACGATTTAGAAATTTCATTGCATAGTTATATCCGTTTTCCTTCATGTATTCCTCAAATACGTGTCTATTCCCAATCATCTTCCCGACAAGGAAGCTAAAAGGTTGCTTTACATCCTCTATAAAAATCAAATTCGTCTCTATTGCTTGCTCAATTCTATTCATATAAAAGAATAAATAGTCAAAACAATCTCTGATAAAAACTAATTTGTCTGAATGGGTGGGATCGTCAGACTCTAATGCTGCAACAATGTCTTGAAGATTAATACTCTCTGTTCTGCTGTCACCAAACTTAAACTTTCTTCCCGGCAGATCCAGCATGGATACTGCATTTTCAAAGTATTTATTTTCAAATGCACTATCTAAAATTTCTCTTGCTAAGTTAGCTTGTTTCCAGCGAAGCTCAATCTTTCTTTGAATCCTGCTTTGTCGCATTTCATCCAAGGCTTTGAATACAGCAATTAGTCCTCCAATTACGGCAATAAGCCCTGTGATAACTTGCAGCAGATCTTTCATATACTTAGCCTAATTTATCTATTTTGGAATATAGCTTAGTAACAAGGGCCTGAGATCATGCTCGATCACAAATCTTGAACTATCACACCGCAGGTAATCTTAGGCATACGAGCCTTCGATCCCAACACAGAGGATTTAGGTTGTGTCTCCACCGAAGATTGAGCGGCATAACTCGTTATTAGAGGGAAAATTTCTGCCTAATCAACCTTATTGGAAGATTAGGCAGAAATTTTTCCGCCTAATGCACTGATTCTGGAGATTAGGTGGAAATTTTTCTGCCTAATATCTGTATTTAGGTGATTAGGTGGATTGGGTCAGTATAACCGCGTCAGGGTTGGGCGAGGTGGAAAGGGTTTTTGAGTTTGCTGGGGGTGCTGGTGTTGCGGAGTTGTTGCCTGGAGGCGAGTTGTTATTGGGCGGCGGCAGATGAGGCGGGTGGCGGGAATTTTTGTAGGGGGGCGATCGCCCTCACCCCATCTCCACCTAATCGAATGCCCAGTGCGGCGAACCAATGTCTAGGATCAGGTTTCCTCGTCTACAAAGAGGACGGCGCGTACGAGGTCTTTGCTGTCGGCACGCCCACCCAGCGATCCGGCTAGGACGCCGAGCGCGGCAACGAACAGGCTCACTTTTACATGGTCGAGCGTGCGTACAGCGGGATCGACTGTCGGCCATGTTTCCATTAGTTTGCGCGGGAAGATGGTGATGCTTCCGAGATAGGTCAGCCCCATGAATACCAGGAAGAGCAGTAGCATCGTCAGGCTCAGGCTCAGCCCCGTTGCCGCACTGGTGACGATCGTGGACTCTGCCAACACGCGCCCTCGCCCGAGCACCCCGCCGAAGGCGAAGGTGCGGTAAAGCACTGCCGTCGCCGTTAGCACGGCAACTGCCGAAAATAGCGCAAGTTGGTAAAGCTCAACGGTACTGCCCACGTCCCAGATTTCTGAGCTAAAAAATACGATGATGATCACCGAGAGTGCCGCTGTGATCATCGTTGGCAGGCGCGTGATCAGACGGAATGGGTTGGCGCGCGCCACGGCACGGGCGATGCTGCGCCAATCTCGCAGGAGGGTGCGCAGGATGAAGCGCCAGCGCTTATCCCGGCTAGTGCGCTCATGGGCTTCGCGGGGAAGCATTTGTCGCATTTGTTTGCGCTGGGCATGGGTCAGGTGTGCCATCGCGGTAAGGTCGTCTACGCCCGCAAAGTTATACATCACATTCTGCGGATCCCTGGCATGGGACAGGTTGAGGAGATGCCCGAAGGTGTGTAGCAGTAGGGTTGACAGGCGACGGACGGTGAGGGCTGAGTCAGGGCGATCGCCCCAAAAGTCAGGGTTGAGTCGTCTAGTAGAAACAACCCCCACATTGGTGAGCTGACTGGGAAGCGCGAGGGTGTAGGAAAGCGTCGTTGCTGTGAGATCTACTTCAGTGACGATCAGCAGGAAATGGATATTGCGTTCGAGCTTTTCGGTCATGCCAATCTGGAGGAAGTCGAGCGGGGCATAGGCTCCAGCCGTTGGCATCAGGTGCGGTCCCTCGAAGGTGAGCAGCACCACACGCACCCCAAGTGCGCTCGTAAGGGACTCCTTCAAAGCTTCGACCGCCTGGGCTACATGGTGGTGAAAACGATCGGTGTCCTTTCCCTCCACCTCCATCGTCATGACTCCAACGACATACTTGTGGCGGTTGGACGACGCAGCCATGACTAAACCTCAGCAGAAACAAGCAAGACGAGGAGGGTCGCGATTAAAAGCAGCAGGTCATATTTCATGGCTGCCCTCTAGATAAATACGGTAGAGGTTCGATATGAGAGGTTGACTAAATAGCGGCACAACAACACGACAGCGGAGAAAATTCTTCTGAACTGAGCAGCAGCTCTTGTTCATTTGCTGCCATATTCATTTGCTGCCATATTCATTTGCTGCCATATTCATTTGCTGCCATATTCGTTTGCTGCCATAAGGAGTTAGCCCACGCTTCGCACTCTGGCATACATAAACGCATCTCGCGGAATTGCTGAAATGTTAGGGCGGATCTGATAACAGCGCAACCTCCCTTCGCATACTAAACCACTCTTTTCTAGAACTCTAATCGAAGCAAGGTTCTCGGTATCGCAAGTTGCCCAAACTCGGTAAATTTCAGGCAGGTGAATTGCCCAGTCCACCAAAACACAGGCAGCTTCTGTGGCATAGCCTTGCCCCCAATATGTTCGGTTTAGTACATACCCAAAACCCGCCGCATGACCTTCAACCCAACAGGCGATCGCGCCGATGGGGCGATCATCCGGTTTGACGGTAAGCACCCATGAGAAGTTACCTGATTTCCATCGTTCAGGGTGACTCTCAAGAAATTTCACCACTTCACTCACCTCGGCACGGGGACCATAATCCATATAGTGAATGACATGAGGATCGCTAGCGTATTCAAAGATTGCCTCTGCATCTGAAAGACGAGGACGCCGTAAAACGAGTCTTTCCGTTGTCAACACTTCAGGAGCTTGTAACACGAAAGTGCTTTTACCTTTTTAGGCGTTTTCTGGAAAAGAACATACCCCGTCATTCCCGCGTACGCGGGAATCCAAAGAGGCTGAATGACTATGACCGATAGGCTTGAAGTGGATGCCCATTTTCATGGGCATGACAGAGCGCTCCTGTTCGTGGGATATTCTTTTGCAGAAATCTCCTTAGTCTATAACAAGGTTACATAACACTGTGCAAGTTACAGCAGTCCCTTGCTGTGAAAGCGGCGCGGGGTACTGCTTTTACCGCAAGGGACTGCTGATTTTGTTGCCTGACTCTAAAACTCATCCACCTTCTCATCGTCGCTTGTGGATGACGCATCGCCAGGTTCGCTGGTCGGGCTGGGAGAAGCGGGCAGGGTTTCGAGTTCGCTGGGGATGCTGGCATTGCGGAGTTGTTGCCAGGAGGCGAGTTGCTGTTGGGCAGCGGCGGATGCGGGGGTGTTGGCGGGGAATTGTTGCAGAAGGGCGATCGCTGCATCCAGGTTGTAGCCCGAAATGGTTTGGGCATTTTGCAAGATTTCCTGGCTCCAGTAGGCAATCAGCCGATCGGCTTCAGTGCGACTGGGGGTGTTGCTGGGAACCGTGGCGGCAATGCGAATGCCAGCGATGCGGGCTTCGGAGGTGCCAGGGGCAGCGACGAGTTGGGCTTCTTGCAAACGGGTCTGTCCGGTGATCTGGGCACGCCAGGTTTGGACGCGGTTCTGGGCTTCTTCATGCAGCACCCGACCGGGTTGAATTTGCTCCGCAACGGCGATCGCCTGTCCCAGATCGCCCACCGCTGCCAACCGTTGCGCCTGATCCAGCAACGGCTGATCCTCTGCCCGCTGAATCTGTGCTGTCCAGGAACCAATTTGATCCTGCGCTTCGTCATAGAGCGCTCGTCCAGAGCCAATCTGGCTGGCAACATCAATGGCAGTTCGCAGGTCACCAATTCCTGCCAGGGCTTGAGCCTGGTCAAGGATGGGGCGATCTTCGACGGTCTCAATCCGCGTTGTCCACTCTTGTACGAGTTCCTGGGCTTCGTCGCCCCTGGGATTGGTCGGCGGCACCTGACGGGCTTCTGCGATCGCCGCCCGCAAATCTGGTAGGGTTCCCAGTGCCGCAAGTTGGCGTGCCTGATTCAGTTGTGCCACATCGCGCATTTCGACCTGCCAACGGCTGATGAGTGCCTGGGCACGCCCGTAGAGGGGACGGTTGCGCCGAATCCGCTGTGCCTGGGCGATCGCCGCATCCAAGTCGCCCATTCCCCCTACCCAGGACTGCGCCTGCGCCCGTGCCAGAATCGTAAAGTCTTGAATTTCAGATTGCAGATTGGCGCTTTCTGGAATTTGCTCCACAATATCCATTGCCCCAGCAAAGTCCTCTCGCCGCAGCGCATCCTCAGCCAGATCCAGCATGTCTTCTCCCAGACTGCCAATCAGCCGTTGCGCCGCCGGGTAAACTGGGCTGATGCGCTTAATTTCCTGCGCCATCTCAATTGCCTTCAGCAGGTTGCTCAAGCCGCCCCGCCGTGCCAGTTGGCGAATTTGTCCTAACCGATTGCCATCCTCACGGGACGCCGTAATTAAGTCGCTGAGTTCCTGATGCTTGGTCGTGTTCCAGTAGCGATTGTCCACTTCCAGCAGGCGCATCCCAATGGTGAAAGCTTCACGGGGGTTCTGGTCAAGCAGCGCCTCTTCTGCTTCTGCGAAAATGTCCTCGGCTTCTTTCCACACGGTGCGCCAGTAGTCGATGCGCTCGGCAATCTCGTCGCGGGCGGCAGTGCCATCGGGAATGCGGCGGGCAATGGCGATCGCCCCTTCCAAGTCACCTTTGTGGAAGGTTTCTTCAGCCAGTTCCAAAATCTGGCTTGCCCATAGCTCAATAGAGCGATCGACCTCCGCCCGCATTGGGTGGTTTTCGGGAAGCTGATTCACCAACTCAATGGCTTCCAGCAAATCATCGACCGTCTTTTTGTTGGCTGCCAACTGCCCGCAATACAATCGCAGGGATGCGGAGGCTGTGGGCCAGAAGATTTCAGGGCAATTGGGCAAAGCGGGAATTTTGAAGAGAAGCGCCGCTGCCAGTCCACCTGTCCCTAAAATTGCCCCTAATCCCAGGATTGCCCAGAGATGCCAGGATAAGAGGACCCGCGCACCAGGAAAGGGATAGCGCTTTGGCTCTGGGGGGCGGGCTGGCGCAGGTTCGGGAGGGGCAGGGATCCGGGGCGCACCCTCAACCATCCGGCTACGATAGGCTCCAGCTCTATCGGAAGAATAATCGGTGGTCAGATCGACCAGGTGCTCAGGGGTAGGATTTGGGCGCGATCGCCCCACATGCACCGTGGGAGGTTTGGGCTGCGATCGCCCAGCAGCTTGGCGAGGAGCTTTGGCAGCATCAGCCCGCAACCCGGAAGGTGTTTTTCGATTTTGATGGGATTTTCGAACCATCGTCAACTCTCACTCCCACATCCTAAGCCCAGGCAAACGCACAATAGACAGCGCTCTGGCTAGACCATTACTGGCTAAACCATTATAGGCATCCCCCTCAAATTTGTACGACCTAACCCTCGAAAGACAGAAATCAAGCGCGGCAGGGATCTGACAAAGCAATACCGTCGCCATTTTTTCAAAACGCTTAATTCTGCTCACGCAGAGCGCAAGCAAAATCAAGCGTTTTAGAAAAATGGCGATTTCCAGTAAAGAATATCTCGATCTTTGTGAGGTAGGCATCTTGCCTGTTCGGGGATGTTCATTTTCCTGGAGTACTCTAAGGATCACGTACAAATAAAACCCGGAATTTTTGATGAGAAGCGCGGCACTGCCGCGCTTCTCATCAAAAATTCCGGGTTTTATTTTGTACGTAATCCTAAATAATTTGACGAATGCGTTTAGATGTAAGTTGCTGAACGTTTGACAAAACTTCCTGTGCGCCCATCTTCATGAGCTTGCGGGCATACTGATCGGCGTACTCTGCCGAGTGTTGGGCATGGGGTGGCAAAATGCCAATGCCAATCCACTTGCGATCGGGATACTGCTCGGCTGCCTGAGTGACGGTTTGCATATCTGCCACTGTATCCCCCGCATAGACCACAGGTAAATTGCTTTTCAAGGCTGCACCAGACTGGGTTGCAGATTGAGCTTCTAATTGTGTAACAGTTGCCATTAGCCCGCTGGGGTCAGGTTTGCCGGGGGCATCTTCCATTGCGACCAATACTGGAGATTCCAGCCCCAGTCTCCGCTCCAGCACATAGGTGGCTGAGCCACGGGTCGCCCCACTAAAAAAGCCCCAGGGAATGCCTGCCTCAGTCAGTTCGTACAAATAGTTGGGTTCGAGCAGCAGAGGCTCTTGGCTGATGTAGCCGTTCCAGTTGTTGGGGTCGGTGCCCCGATAGCGCGACTGGAAAAAAGCCACCAACTCGTCGAAGTTGATAGAAACTTGCGATCGCGGCTTTCCCTGCTGTTCAAAATAGCGCAGCACCATCTCCTGGGAGCCTTCCCAATCGTTGTTCCACAAGCCTTCAGACTTCAGCGCATCAATATCATCCTGGGTGGGGCGATAGGCTCCATCGGTGTAACGCTCAACCGTATCTGCCAAAGCGCGCCGATAGGAGTTGCTAACATCCCGCACAACCCCATCAATATCAAAAACTAGAATTGCGATCGCCTTTGTACTCAAGCGCCAACCTCTGATGTGCAGGTAAACTCAAGAACTGCCCTAGCCATCCTACCAGACGTTGGGATAGCATAGAGGATCGTAAGTCTTATAAGCATGGCAATTGGACAAGGAGGTCGCCTTGAGCGAATTAGAAGCAACCACGACTACTGCACGATTTATTTTGAAGGTTCTGTGGCTCGAAGAAAACGTAGCCCTGGCGGTTGACCAGGTGGTTGGCAAAGGAACCAGCCCCCTGACGTCTTACTTCTTCTGGCCCCGTAACGATGCCTGGGAAGAACTCAACAAGGAATTGCAGGGCAAAACCTGGATTTCTGAAACCGAGCGGGTTGAATTGTTGAACAAAGCCACGGAAGTCATTAACTACTGGCAAGAGGAAGGCAAGCGCAAATCCATCGCTCAGGCACAGGAGCGCTTCCCAGAAGTGACCTTTACAGGCAGCAACTAGAGTCGGTCGCCTCCGGATAGACGCGATTGAGTGAAGTGAAGCGGAGCGCTATGAAAGGCTAATTTCGCATTGCAGCCAATCAGGATAGGCGCAAATTTCATAACCTGTAAAAAACGAGGGGTCAATCGCCCCTCGTTTTTGGTAGATGCGCAAATTTGGTAGATGCAAAAGCTGTTAAAGAGGTTAAAGAAACCAAAATGTCGAACCCATCAACTCTGTTGGTTTCTTGTTGATCCCGCAACTCCTCTTAGTTCCACTGCTCAATCAAATTTGCTCAAGTCAAATATTCAAAGCAAGCTCTAGCAGAGTAGATGATGCTTAGCCCTTTCATTCATATGCCCAGCATACACAGAAAATTTGAAGATGTCTGCAAAAATTACAAACTTTTTCCGGATGACTGCGGATATCGACAGAAAAAATAAGATTAATGCAAATAACGCCAGGGATTTACCAATATAGAACCCGGAATTTTTGATGAGAAGCGCGGCAATGCCGCACTCCTCATCAAAAATTTCGGGTTCTATTTCATTTTCAACCTTAAGTGGGTAGCCATACATCAACGAAGCTATGGTGGGTGCGCCCCCCACCATAGCTTCGCTGATGACCATGTACTTACTTTCAGCGCTACATAAAGCCGATGAAAAAAACATAGCACCGCCATCCGAGACGGTGCTATGTATAAATCAGCAAGCTGCATCCCATAGAAGAAGCTTTACCATTGCGTAGGGGTTTAACTATGCCAGCCCCCTGGCTGCCTGGAGCCGTGCCCGTGCCCGCTTGTAGGCTAGATTTGCCTGGATCAGTTCTTGACGGCTGCCTGTGTTGCGAACGCTGTTGAGCTTGCTTTCCGCTTCAGAAAAAGCCGCTCGTGCTTCTTCTTTATCAATGGTGGTGCCTCGCTCCGCCGAGTTGACCAGGATGATTACTTCATCGTTTTCGATTTCGGCGAAACCACCCATGAGGGCGATCGCTGCCCAATCCTTGCCAACACGAACCCGCATCACCCCAGTATCCAGGGCGGTCAGCAGGGGGGCGTGTCCGGTCAGGATACCCAGTTGCCCGGTGGTGCTGGGGAGAATCACTTCGTCGGAACTTTCGTCCCAAACGGTTTTGTCCGGTGCAATGACCCGTACTGCGAGTGCCATAACAGTAATTTCGTTAGATGGGTTGAATAAATCTGAGTAGAAGGTTCAGTACAGCTTTTTGTTGGCTGTCCTACCAGGGAGTTGGGTTGGAGCAAAGAACTTGCCCCAACCCAGGAAGATTACTTGCCTTCTTCCTTCATTTTTTCGGCTTTGGCGATCGCCTCGTTAATGTCGCCTACCAGATAGAAGGCTTGCTCAGGCAGTTCGTCCAGTTCGCCGTTGAGGATCATCTGGAAGCCCTTGATAGTATCTTCCAGCTTCACGTACTTGCCAGGTGAGCCTGTGAACACCTCAGCCACAAAGAAAGGCTGAGACAGGAAGCGCTCGATCTTCCGTGCCCGGGCTACGATCAGGCGATCGTCTTCCGACAATTCATCCAGACCCAGAATGGCGATGATGTCTTGCAGTTCCTTGTAGCGCTGGAGTGTGGACTGTACTGCCCGTGCGGTTTCGTAGTGCTCTTCACCCACGATGGAGGGTTGCAGCATCGTAGACGTAGAGTTCAACGGGTCAACCGCAGGGTAAATTCCCTTGGAAGCCAGTCCACGAGACAACACGGTGGTTCCATCCAGGTGAGCGAAGGTGGTTGCAGGTGCAGGGTCGGTTAAGTCGTCTGCCGGAACGTAAACCGCCTGAATGGAGGTAATGGAACCTTCGGTGGTCGAGGTAATCCGCTCTTGCAGTCCACCCACATCGGTACCCAGAGTGGGCTGATAACCCACCGCAGAAGGCATCCGACCCAGCAGTGCCGACACTTCAGAACCCGCCTGTACGAAACGGAAGATGTTGTCGATGAACAGCAGTACGTCTTGCTTGCTCACGTCGCGGAAGTACTCAGCCATCGTCAGACCAGAAAGACCAACCCGCATCCGTGCTCCGGGGGGTTCGTTCATCTGTCCGTAAACAAGAGCAATCTTCGACTCGTTCAGGTTTTCGGCGTTGATTACACCAGATTCGATCATTTCGTTGTAGAGGTCGTTGCCCTCGCGAGTCCGTTCGCCCACACCCGCAAACACCGACACACCACCGTGTTGAGTCGCAATGTTGTTGATCAACTCCATCATAATGACGGTCTTACCAACACCCGCACCCCCAAACAGACCAATCTTTCCACCCCGACGGTAGGGGGTCAGCAGGTCAACCACTTTTACTCCGGTTTCAAACACAGAAGGCTTGGTTTCCAGCTCGGTCAGCAGGGGCGCTTCCCGGTGGATGGGCATGGTCTCTTCAGCCGTAACATCCCCTTTTTCATCAACGGGTTCGCCCAAAACGTTGAAGATGCGACCCAGCGTAACTTTTCCGACAGGAACGCGAATGGGCGTACCCAGATCGGTCACTTCCATTCCACGTACCAGACCGTCGGTGGAACCCATTGAAACGGCACGAATTTGGTTGTCGCCCAAAAGCTGCTGCACTTCGCATGTAACGGATACTTCGTTCCCAGCGGTATTCGTACCGCTAACGCGGAGCGCATTATAAATCTTGGGCATTTGACCGCCGGGGAACTTCACATCCACAACGGGACCAATAACCTGTGTGATGTAACCAACGTTGGTTTTTTCTGCTGTGGTGACCATGCCTAACGCCTAACTACTTTTTGGTATGTGGAGAAACAAACAGAGACAGAATTAACATACTGTAAAAATGTCTCTATTACTGTATCACCAAAGGTTCACCAAAAAATGCAGGGGGATTGAGTTTCGGAACGGCTTTCATCAGGTGAAAAAAATGGGTGTCCTGGATGGGTTTACAGTGCATTAGCAAGAGCTATTTTGGGGAAGGCAGATACTGCGACGCTGCACCTGCTTTCCTCAAAATGGCTTCTTATTTCTTGAAGCATTCTTGGCGATCGCAAATTCCTTGGTGTTGTGACTTATCTATTAACCTTCGGTTAACCTTCGGTTTCGAAGACCGCTGCTCTATCCGTTAAACTACGCTCCTTTGAAAAATTGGTCGCGGAGGTGAGAGTTGCACTCACCGATGGGCGGCTTATGAGACCGCCGAGCCTCTCTTGCTCCATCTCCGCGAAGGGTTTGTACTAAATCTCGATCAGAAAACCCAAGATATTTTTGTGCAACGTTTGCGCCGCAAACGTTGCACAAAAATATCTTGGGTTTTGCTGTTCAGATCCATTCATTTGTCGCTGGCATGGGAACGACTGGGGGCGATCGCCCCCATGCCAGCATGGGTTGTGTAGGGTTTGAACCTACGCGCTTCCGCTTAAGAGGCGGCTGCTCTGCCCACTGAGCTAACAACCCAGGAAGGATGGGGAGGGCGATCGCCTCCTCAAAATTGGTACACCGGGCAGGAGTCGAACCTGCTAATAACACGCTTATCGGGCGTGCGCGTCCACCACTTCCGCCTCCGGTGCAAGGGATTTTGGATTTTAGATTTTGGATTTTAGATTGGGGCGTGTGCCTGCCAGGTGCGGTCAAGGGAGGTTATGCGCACTCAATCCAACATCGGCAATCTAAAATCCAAAACTACAGTTGGTCGGGATGGCTGGATTCGAACCAGCGGCTGCTTGTCCCCAAAACAAGCCGTCTGACCACTGACTTACATCCCGGATTTGGTACTGCTGGAGGGAGTCGAACCCACACTTTTCGGTTCTTAAGACCGATGCCTCTGCCAGTTGGGCTACAGCAGCGGAAAAGGTACTCCTGGTAGGATTTGAACCTACACATGGACTGTTTCTGAAACAGCCGCCTCTGCCATTTGGGCTACAGGAGCAAGACCAGTTCCTCAAAACCCAAAACCAAATATTTTTTGAAACACCCGTTGCACGGGTGTTTCAAAAAATATCGGTAGTGGATTTTTGGAGGATTAGGGATCTGCGGATTTTATTAATCCGCAGATCCCTTAGCAGTAAGGAAAGGGAGGATGGCGAATAACCCAGGCGCATACGGAAAGGTGGGCAACTGCGGGGATATCGACAGTGCTTCCTTTCCCCCTCCCCAAAGCCCCGCCAGGGTTCGAACCTGGAGTCGCCTCATTCAAAGTGAGGCATGTTGCCAGTTACACCACAGGGCTATGGCTTTCCCGGCTGAAAATCCCACAGGGATTGTCAGCTAGGGGCTAATGCCGAGGCAGGTTTCGAACCTGCAACCTCCTGTTTCAGAGACAGGCGACTTTACCTATTCGTCCACTCGGCAATGGTTGAGTGTTGCATCCAAAGCTTGTTCCAGCGGTGGGCTGGGAATGGGAACGGCAGGATTTGAACCCGCGTCTCCAGGGCTTCAACCTGGCGCTACAACCGTCTCAGCTACATTCCCATCTACTTGTCGGGGTTGATTTTGCGCGGATGAGTCCACGCAAAATCAATGTCCTACATCATCTACAGCGCTTTGCGCTTGAATCAGCCACAGGTGTTTTTGTGAGAGCTGCGCTCTGCGCGGCTCTCACAAAAACAACCTGGGTTTAAGCGCTTGAAAAGCGCTGTAAGGCGGAAGGCAGAGGAATCGAACCCCCGGCTGTTACACCGCCCTGGTTTTCAAGACCAGTTGCCGACCATTCAGCGGTGCCTCCCAAATTGGGGTGACGGACGGGACTCTAACCCGCTAAGGCTGGTGTCACAGACCAGCGCCGCGATCGCTTTGGCTTCCGTCACAAGGCTCGGACAGGACTTGAACCTGTAACCCCTCGCTTAACAGGCGATCGCTCTGACCAATTAAAGCTACCGAGCCGGATTTGGGAGCCTCGACGGGAGTTGCACCCGCTTCTCTCTGACTGAGAATCAGAGCGACTTGTCTGCTCGTCTACGAGGCTGGGATGAACCTGTGTCAAAGGTTCCTGGGTGGGGCACAGGAACCTTCGGACTTCAGGAGGGGGGCGACATGCGACCGTGTTGGGAGATGGCATGGGGTGGCGACGGGAAGCAGGTGGGGCGATCGCCAACCCTGGATTTTCAAAGGGGATTTCTGTGGATATTTCGACCAATCCGCCAGCGAAAATCCCAAATCCAACATGCCAACACGGAGGAATGCCGCCGACGGGGATGATGGGATTTGAACCCACGATCTTTCGCTCGACAGGCGACTGCTTTGAGCCGGACTAAGCTACACCCCCAGAGATGCAGGGCTGGGAACGTTGTGACCGACATCCCAGGCGCGACATTGCCTGAAGGAAGCGGGACAACACCCTGCGGGTTGCGTTGTTGCGTTTGAAGCGCAACGGTTTTGGATGCATTTGGGTGATACTCATTCAGTTTTCAAGGTTCGGAGTAACGGTTGGCTCTCTGCGGTGAGCGCTCCGTCCTGATACTACAATCATACTACAAAAGAGCTACAGGCTGTCAAGAGGGGCAGGAAAATTTTTTCTGATTTTCTGCCAAATAACTTTGAAAGTCCTTGAAAGTAGCCTTTTTGCTGAATTAAAGAATTCAGCTTTAATGAATCACACGCTTACGCTCAATTTCTTCGACTAACGAGGTTTTAGGTCAAGGGCGATCGCCCACGCAGCTCCGCCAGCGCGATCGCTCACGCTCTGATTTGCGTAGTATGTCGTTGTAGTATGTGAAGACTGAGAAGGAGGGAGAGTCAGGGGCAGAAACCGAGGTTTTCGGCTAAGCCCCTGGTTTATCCTCCGGGTTGTCGGGCTAACGGGCAGAGATGGCTTGCTCCTGGGTCACCCGCCACAGCTTGTGGACAAAGAACTCCAGGCGATTGGGCAGTGCGACGATGAACATGCCCTCCTCTGCCTCGGCGTTGTCGGCAACCCAGTGACCATGCAGGCTGACTTCGATGAAGTCCTCATCTACCACGGTCACTTCGACATCGGGGATGCCAGCGGCTTGCAACTCGGTCTGCAAGTGCGCCAGCCCGCGCATGTCTTTGGCGATCAGGAATGCAGCCCGACCGGGTTCCACATGCAGGGTTTGCCCGGTGCGCAGTGCCAGCATGACCCGCTGGGCAACGAGCACTTCCAAAGGAGCGGCGATTTGCTCCATAAACAGTCCGTCTGCGGTGTAAGTCAGTTTCAACATGACGGTGACGCCTCTCTCGATGAGGGTTTGACAAGGGTGAACACAAACACAGTCAAAGCAAGAGTCAAAATAAGAGTCAAAACAAGCGAGTTCTGGGAGGTGCCGAGGGGAGGCGCGAGGTGGAATTAAGGGGTGCCTCCCTCAAGGCATGGCTTGGGTTTGCCAGAACTGTTCGGCGAACTGGAGTGCCGGGTGAATCGGTGCTTTTGGCTTGTGGGCGAGGGTCATGCCAACCTCGTGGAGGAGGCGATCGCCCTTGCGGCTGTTGCACGATGCACAGGCGGCGACTACGTTGTTCCAGGTATGGAGTCCGCCCCTGGAGCGGGGGATGACGTGATCTAGCGTCAGATGCCGGGTACTGCCGCAGTATTGGCAGGCATGGTGGTCGCGTCGGAGGACTTCGCGCCGCGTCACCGCTGGCATTTTCCAGAACCGCTCGGGGTTGGTGTGAACGAGCCGAATATGTTCGGGGACGACCAGCACCAGACTGGGCGATCGCACTTCCCACTGCTGTCCACTGCCAAAGCCGAGGGCTTCTGCCTGCCCCGTCACCAACAACACGATGGCGCGTTTGATGTTGATGCGGGACACAGGCAAATAGTTCTTGGAGAACACGATGACGGAGTGCTGCAACACGGCATCTCGAACCACGGGGTTCTGTGCCGACGCTGGTTGAGTCAGTTGCTGCGTTTTCATAGAACGAAAATCCTCCAAAAAACAACCCCCGCTACTGAATCCATCAGGAGCGGGGGCTGAAAGAACGCATAGGGCGACATCAGGGTGAGGTCGGACTGGTCCTGAACCTCCCGCTCTTTGGTTGTACGTAATCAAGATTCAGCCATTGCTGAATTGGGGTGGACAAGCATAGTTCGGGTCGCCCAAAGACGGTTCCCATAATGGGTTTGAGGCTAATAAATCTGCCCAGGTGATCAGCATTTCCGCCAAAATCTCCGCCAAAACGGATGAGGCTGGAACCGCCCAAGAACTTGGATAAGACTGCGCCAATCCTGGCGGCGATCGCGCCCTGGCTTGCATTCAACGCTGCACCCAGCGCCATACCAGACGAATGGTCTTGGATAGGTGCTCCAGGAATTGCTGCTTCAGGCAGTTCAGTTCCAGACAGTTCAGCTCCAGACATCTGTGCTTCAGACATTGAGCAAACAGAAGCTGAGTAACCCGATGCTGAGCAATCAGGCGAAGGCATGACAAAACCCGATCCACCTACGGCAAACCGCACGACGCTGTCCGCAAACCCTTGCTGGGTGCGGTGGCGCAGCGTGCGGAGAACTGTATGCGTGAACCGGGTTATCATCGAAGATTCTTTCTGAAAAAACTTTAAGAAGACACCCTAATGCTACACGCGTAATACAGGAATGTCCAGAGATTTATGAAAATTTTTTCAGAAATTTTTAACAGATCTGTCTGCGGAGAGAGGGGGCAACCAGAAGTAGGGATGGGGCGATCGCCCTCAAGCCTGCATCTAACAGGGGTTTAGGATCACGTACGGAATAAAACCCAAAATTTTTGATGAGAAGCGCGGCATTGCCGCGCTTCTCATCAAAAATTGGAATTTTATTAATCCGCAGATCCCTTAGCGGATCGGTTGCTCGGCGGTGGGCTGTTCCTGGCGGGCTGGGTCGGCATCGCGGGCAGCTTCGGCGAGACGTGCCGCCTGGGCATGGCGGAGACGAACTTCGGTTTCGCGGAGGGTTTGTTCGGCGGGGGCGAGGGATTGGGCGATCGCCGACTGGTTCTGCAACTGGTTAGTGGAAGACACCAGATCATTCAGGCTGCGAATTAGATCCCGCAAACTGTCCCGCAACTCTGGGTCGCCTGTCAGTTCATCCAGGTCAGCGGTAATTTTCTGCACATTCTGGAAGGTGGCGCGGGCGGAGTCCAGGGTTTCCTGTAACAGCAGAATGTTCTCGTCCGTGGCGATGGAGGTGGTGAGGGTGCTCAGGCTGGCGGAGGCTTCGGCGGCACTGGCAGCCGCCAGCGAAGCATTGGCGACGAGGACTTCCAGTTCATCGATCAGCCCATCATCCTCAACCAGTGGCGTAATTCCCCTGACGATGTAGCTGATTTCCTGGGTAGTCTGGTTCAAGCTATCTAGCGTACCAACAATTGCCCCTCGGTTTGTTTCCAGCAAGCGGTTCAGTTCATTGGCGGTTAGCCCGGCTTGGTTAGCTGCCAGTCCAATTTGGGTGGTGGTCGCGTTCAGGTTTTGCAGCAGCGGTTCGACCTCATCCTGCACTGATTCTGCAATGACGGTGACGGAGTCTGCCAGTCGCGCCACTTCTTCGGCAGCATCAGAGGTATTACCTGTTAGTTCAACAATATTGCCGAACAGCTCCTCATTGGAGAATAGCTCGGCCAGAGAAATGGTGGCGGCAATCAGTTCGTTGAAGGTTGCGCCGACTTGCCCCGAAATGCGATCGCCGTTACAAATAATCCCGCTATTTTCACAGTCGGGTGCCAGGGGATTGGTCGCTACATCAACGGGCGCATACTCCGGGGGAATAATATCAATAGTAGCCTCGCCAATCAGTCCAGTCTGGTTGGTGAGAATCACAGAGTTGATGGGAATTTCTAACGTCGCTGGGCGAATTTCGATTGCGACCTCCGCCGCTCCTCCCGTTGCCGATACGGCAGTGACCCGCCCCACGACGACGCCCCGGTAGCGCACCGCCGAGCCGACCTGCACGCCCCCCGCATCCACAAAGGTGGCGACGAACTGGTAGCTGCGAGAGCCCAGCCGAAAGCCCCGAATCCAAAAGACCAGCGCTCCCAGCGATATCAAACTCACCAAAATGAGTAGACCGACCGTTCCTTCCCGAAGTGTGCGCGATCGCATCCCATTCCCCTCCAGCCAACATGAAAATCCGGTTTGAGCGAGCCATATCCCACCCGATTAAAGCAGGTTATCCCTTTTCGTGAACGCTGCAAGTGGATGAAGTGTGACGCTCTTCAGTGCTGTCTACACAAGCGCCACTTAGTCCGCGAAGAATCCTACGCAGAAACTCGGATTATTTTGCAACCTGAATGGGTCCTTCAACCTGTCCATTAAAAAATTGCCGCACCATTGGATGATCGGTGGTGTCGATATCGTCGATACCCCCTTCCCACTGCACTTTGCCGCGATAGAGGAAGATAATGCGATCGGCGGTGCGGCGAATGGTACTGTCCTGGTGAGTCACCATTACGTAGGTGCTACAGCCTTCTTCGTTGCATTGCAGGTTACGAATCAGGTCTTCGATGACAGTTGAGGCGATGGGGTCAAGTCCGGCGGTGGGTTCGTCGTAGAGCAACACTTCCGGGCGGGAGTGGAGATCTTCCGGATTTTCCATGATGGCGCGGGCAAAGCTGACGCGCTTGCGCATCCCGCCAGAGAGCTGGGCGGGGAAGCGATCGCCAATGTTTGGCAAGCCCACCATCTCTAGCTTGCGATCGACCAGGTGCCGAATATCGTCCGCCGAAAGATGAGTGTGCTGAAACAAGGAGAAGCCCACATTCTCGTAAACATTCAGCGAATCGAACAGTGCCGCTTGCTGAAACACCATACCAATGCCAACCGGGTCTTGAGCATCTTCAACCAGACCCTCGCGCTTTTGTCCCTGGATGTAGATTTCTCCTTCGTCGGGGGCAAGCAGCCCCGCAATGATCCGCAGGATGGTTGATTTTCCCGTCCCCGATGGTCCGATGATGGCTAAGGCTTCTCCTTTTTGAATAGATAAATCGACTCCATCCAAAATCACGCTTTTCCCAAAGGCTTTGTGGATGCCTTTGAGCTGAATCAAGGGGGCATCCTGGGACGGCGATGTTGCGGTTGGAAGGACAGCCTTTTGCTCAGACACACACAACTCCAAATTCTTTCAAGAGCGCATTCAACTCAGGTTAGGTTTCTTTGGCTGAGACCTTCGGGGAAGCACTTTTCTACACGCATTCGTTCTCCCTGAGGGCGATCGCCCATCCATTCATTGTGTCAAAAAAGAATCAATTTCGAGCATCCCTCTGGGCAATGGCTGAGGCGGCATGTTGAGACGGTTGAGATTGAAACGGAGGGTGTAAAAATAATCGGAACTGGCAGGTTTGCACGCCGATTGTCGATGGGACTGGTATTCTTTGCAACAGGTATGAGCGGCATTGCCAACCTACATTGGCGCTAGCAGCGATCATTGGCGCTAGCAGCGATCGAGCGTTGGTAATGGCTCAAATCGGCTTGCTATTGTTCGAGTTTACCGAAACCCCATCGTTCTTTGCGCATTTCCCTTGGCATACCTCTGGTTTTACTGGCTTTTAATAACTGACACGGATCTTCCACCATGTCGAATGGATTATTGAAAAATGCTCTCCGGGCATTGCGTTCGGAACCCACCCGTTATTTTCCTCACTTGCCAATGTCCAATCGTCGCTTTAGCCAATGGTTTAAATGGCTCTCTCCAGGGCTTTCGGTAAAGCGTTGGCTGTTTGTGAGCGCAGCGGGGGTGTTGTTGTGTGGTTTGGGGATTGCCATTTGGGCAAGACAAACACCCGTTTTTCGCCTGGGACAGTTCATCAGCGAAACCCTGAGCCTGGTCACACAACTGATTCCAAACTATGTGAGTGGTCCGCTGGTGGCAGTGGTGGGGCTGTTGCTGGTGTTGTGGGGGCATACCCGTAGCCTCAATACCCTGACGGATGTGCTGATGCCGGAGGGGGATGAGGAACTGGTGGATCGGTTGATGACCCATCGGCGGCTGAATCGTGGTCCTCGCATTGTTGCCATTGGGGGCGGAACGGGGCTTTCTACCTTGTTGCGGGGGTTGAAGCATTACAGCACGAACATTACGGCGATCGTAACGGTGGCGGATGATGGCGGGTCATCGGGACGGTTGCGGCGAGAAATTGGGGTCTTACCTCCGGGAGATATTCGCAACTGTTTGGCGGCGCTGGCAAGTGAGGAAAAGCTGCTGACGGAGTTGTTTCAGTACCGCTTTCGGGCGGGAAATGGGCTGAGTGGGCACAGCTTTGGCAACCTGTTTCTGACGGTGATGACGGAGGTGACGGGGGATCTGGAGCGGGCGATCGCCGCTATCTCGAAAGTCCTCGCCGTGCAGGGGCAGGTGTTGCCTTCGACGCTGAGCGATATCCAGTTGTGGGCGGAATTGGAGGATGGTCGCCGAATTGAGGGCGAGTCAAATATCACAGAAGCCAATGGCAAGATTGTGAACATTGGCTGTACACCCTCGCGCCCTCCGGCGTTGCCTCGGGTGTTGGAGGCGATCGAGAAGGCGGATTTGATTATTGTCGGTCCAGGCAGTCTTTACACCAGCATTATTCCGAATCTGCTGGTGCCAGAGATTGTGGAGGCGTTGACGCGCACGAAGGTGCCATCGGTCTATGTCTGCAATATCATGACGCAGCCAGGGGAAACGCAGGGCTACACGGTGTCTGACCATATTCGGGCGATCGATGCGGCGACCGGGGGGCGTCCGATTTTTGATGTGGTGCTGGTGCAACGCCATGTTCCTTCGGCGAGTACGTTGATTAAGTATGCCCAGGAGAATTCTCACCCGGTGTATTTTGACCGGGAGGCGGTAATGCGGCAGGGACGACGGGCAATTCTTGCCAATGTGATGGATGAAGATGCGGCGACGGGGTATGTGCGCCATGATAGCGATCGCCTTTCCCGTGTTTTGTTGCGCTGGTATGGGCGAATTCAAGGATTGTAGTGGCAGCGTTTTATCCCGATGGGATTTGTCTGCGAACCTGGGTAAAAGGCTTGCTAGGATAAAAGCTGTTTTGTGTGCTGGTTTCGTTGTCGTTATTGTTTCAGTATTGTTTTAGTCTTCTCACGCCAGGTTTTTATGTCTCAGGAATTGTTGCGATCGCTCGTTTGGACAGATTACCGCCTTGCCGTTTTGTTTGCGGTGCTGTTGCCGCTGGTTTTGCTGCTGTGGGCAACGGTGAAGCGGCGAGAAGCGATGCAGCGATTGCTGATTATCTACTGGCGGGTTTCCAGTTTGCTGGTGATTGCGGTGTATTTGATGATTGGGAATTTGCCGATCGCCTTCCTCACCAGTTTCCTGGCGCGGGTGCTGATTCCCGTTGGGCTATGGTTCTGGACTGACATTAATGAGGAAATTGAAGACCAGCCCGACTCACTGTTGAAGCTTTGCCTGACGGCATGGCGCTGGGCGGTGACTGTGTACTGTGCATTGGGGGCGATCGCCACTATTCCCTTCCTGCGCTGTGCCTTTGCCCGCACCGTCTACGACACCCCCTTCTGCCAGGTCTGGCGCGAAGCCCCCCTGATCTACAAAGATGCTCTCCACGCCAACTACACCCCCGGCTTTCTCGCCTTCTGGGGCATCGTCGGTCTCATCATCTATCTGCTCTACTTTGCCTACTTCGTCGTCGTCCGTTTGGGCAAAGAAGGACGCTCCGCCTTGGATCAGTAGGATTACGCAGTTGGGGGCAATTTTTGGGGCGCACCCCAAAAATCGCCCCCAACTGCATGTTCAGGTTATTCCGCCAAAACAATCCCCTGACGAGCAGGCAGCGACAAGTGCAGCTTATCTGCCCCTGGCTCCCAGGTCGCCTGTCCTTCCCCGTAGACTACCCGCGAAGGATGTACCGTCAGATCCCCGATCGGAACATGTTCATCCACAGGGGTTTCCCCAGCATTCACAGCAATGATGAGGGTTTCAGGGGTGGTGCCCTCCCGCTCCAACTGTCGGGCAAACACAAATAGCTCCTTCTTTGCCCCCAGTTCTTTATAAGAGCCAACTCGCAGCGCCTCATACTGATGCCGCAGCGCAATCAAACGGCGGTGATAGTCCAGAACCTCCAATTCCCACTGGTCTTCTGGCAAGAAACCACTGCGGCAGTCTGGATCAATCGTCCCTTTCATGCCGATTTCGTCGCCGTAGTAGACGCAGGGTGCCCCTGGCATCGCAAACATGAGCAATGTGGCGAGTCGAACCGTCGAGCGATCGCCCCCCACAATCGACAACAGCCGCGCCGTGTCATGGCTATCCAGCAAATTGAGCTGCGCCAACTGAATCTGCCAATCATGCTGATGCACCAGTTCCTTAACTCGATGGGCATATTCATGGGCATTCAAAGCAGGATAGGGTTCATAGGAACGGTCTTCCACCTGATCCATCAAGACGCGATCGCCCCCGGTGAAGGCGATCGTTGCAGCGGTCAGGGGATAGTTCATCACCCCATCAAACTGCGTTCCATCCAGCCATGCCGACGCATCTTCCCACACCTCGCCAACGATATAGGCTTCGGGGTTAATTGCCTTGATCCGCTGACGAAATTCTTGCCAGAACCCTTCTGCCTTCACCTCAAACGGCACATCCAACCGCCAACCATCAATACCCCGACGGATCCAATACTCCCCAACCTGCATGAGGTATTCCCGTGCCTGGGGAGTGTTGTGGTTAAACACAGGAAGTGCCCGATTACCCGCCCACCCCTGATAGTTGGCAGGTAGTCTGTCATCATAGGCAGACAGTTGCCAATCCTCGATATAAAACCAGTCTACCCAGGGAGACTGCCGTCCATTTTCCAGAATGTCATTGAAGTAGAAGAACCCCCGCCCCGCATGGTTGAAAACCCCATCAAGGATGATCCGAATCTGGCGATCGTGAGCCGCTGTGAGCAGTGCATCGAAGGCGCGATCGCCTCCCAGTAAAGGGTCAATCCGGTAATAGTCGTGGGTGTGATACCGATGATTAGAAGTGGATTGGAAAATGGGTGTGAAATAGATGGCATTAATGCCCAGATCTTGCAAATAGTCTAAGCGATCGATGACGCCCCAGAGATTTCCTCCCTTGTATCCCCGCAACGTGGGCGGTGCATCCCATGCTTCCAGAGGAACATAGTTAGTAGGGGCTTCATCTGTCGGAACCACACGAGCAAAGCGATCAGGGAAAATTTGGTAGAACACCGCGTGCTTTACCCAGTCTGGAGTTTGAATGGTCATCTCAAGCCTCTTCTATCTGCCTGCACAATACCCTCATTGTGTGGGGTCATTTAGATGTCCGCAAACATAGGGCTAGCTTCCTTTTACAAGAAAGGAAGCCCGTGTTGAGGCGGCTGAGTGGCTGATTTGCCGTGGAATTGGGCACAATGCAACAACCCTCTAAGCACCGCCAATTATCCAAATTTCTACCGCAAGCTTTAGATTGCGATACCAAAAGATAGAGTTGCCTTTCCCTGCCTGTGCAGCCCTCATATTGCCAAATCTCTCTAGTCAAAATCGTTATGACTATGAATACCGCTATGATATAGTTGTTACAGTTCGTAAACAGAGGGTAAAGCTTGATTGCTTTGGGTCTAGCCAGATTTGGTTCTGAAGAGTTTTGAGAATCAACAAGTAGATTCATGATGCGATTGAGGCTGTTTTCGCAGATGGCTGTTCTTGCAGATGGCTTTCATTGCCAGCACTTGTTATTGCAGACAAATTCTTGCGGGCAAATTGCAGACAAATTCTTGCAAACGACTTATTGCAGACGACAAATATCAGACGATTTAGGAGTGTAGATTCATGACTCATCACGAGTGCCTACGGGTTGGGCAGGCGGCTCCTGACTTCACCGCCACAGCCGTTGTAGACCAGGAATTCAAGACCATCAAGCTGTCGGACTATCGCGGCAAGTACGTGGTTCTCTTCTTCTATCCTCTGGACTTCACCTTTGTTTGTCCGACCGAGATTACGGCATTTAGCGATCGCTACGAAGAGTTCAAAGCCATCAACACCGAAGTTCTGGGCGTTTCCGTCGATAGCGAATTCTCTCACCTCGCCTGGATTCAGACCGATCGCAAGAGCGGTGGTGTTGGCGACCTGACCTATCCTCTGGTATCCGACATCAAGAAAGAAATCAGCGAAGCTTACAACGTCCTCGACCCCGAAGGCGGTGTTGCTCTGCGTGGTCTGTTCATCATCGACAAAGATGGTGTGATTCAGCACGCGACCATCAACAACCTGGCGTTTGGTCGCAACGTAGATGAATCCCTGCGCGTTTTGCAGGCGGTTCAGTATGTGCAGGCAAACCCCGACGAAGTGTGCCCCGCTGGCTGGAAGCCCGGCGACAAGACCATGAACCCCGACCCTGTGAAGTCCAAAGAATTCTTCGCAGCCGTCTAAGGGCTTAGGAAGCACTAAGACCAGTTTTGAAAAAAGGTTTGGCTTCGCCAGACCTTTTTTAAAACAACATGCTCGCCATTTTTCTAAAACCCTTGATTGGCGCACAATCAAGGGTTTTAAAAAAATGGCGAAGGTATTGCAAAAATGGGATAGTTTTTCCTGGCAGTAATTTTAGAAAATTGGCGAGCTCCTGCAAGGGAGCTTCGGCTCCCTGTTTTGTCAGGCTATAGCCGATCGCCTGGGTAGGGCTCAATACGGTGTCAAGAATTTCTCTGTTCAGGCTATGGTTGTTAAAAACGTTTGCGTGTGTGGAGTGACGTTATGATTCAACGGTGTGCGATCGCCATTGCCACAACCCTCGCGGTATTAACCCCACAACTTGCCGTGGCATTTCCCCTCCAGGTTGGGCGCTACAGTAATGGAACCCGTTCCTTTGTGTTAGCCGAGCGCAACGGGCAGATGTGCTTTCAAGGGTTTGTAGGCACGAACCTCTTTGTCACCGCATCAATTTCGCGCGATCGCGACTACGACGGCTTCTTCAAAGTCCACGAAACCGAAGAGCGGCTGTATCAAGACAGCCTCAGTCGCCTCCTGGCAGGCCCCATCCACCGTTTAGAGGTGTATGAATTGCAGGACGACGCACCCATTGAAATGAACCAACTGCTAAACGAATGTCTGGAAGAGGATGACGACTTCTACGAAGCAATCACCACGGTCGGATAAACCCACCCCCATCCCCGATGGTTGGCTGGAAATTGGTACCATCGTTGGTGCCCACGGTTTGCAGGGCGAGATGCGGATCTACCCCACCTCCGATTTCCCGGAGCGGTTTGAACAGGCGGGCGAACGCTGGCTCCTTGCTCCCAACAGTGACACTCCCCAATCCACCCAACTGGAGGGGGGATGGTTTCAGCCTGGGAAGGGTTTATTCGTCATCAAGCTGGCGAAGGTCAACTATCGCGACCAGGCAGAAGCCCTGCGCAAGTGGCGCTTAGTCGTGCCCGAGAGCGATCGCCCTCCCCTAGAAGCCGATGAGTACCATGTTGCTGACCTCATCGGCCTGCGGGTGATTGACCAGGCAACGGGACAGGCGATCGGCGTTGTATCTGATGTCCTCCCTGCCGGGAACGATCTGCTCCAGGTCACCCTGGACGCACCCAAAAATCCCAAAAATCCCCACGCCCTCATCCCCTTCGTCCCCGAAATCGTTCCCGTTGTCGATCTGGAACAGGGCATTGTCGAAATCGCCCCACCCCCTGGACTCCTCGACACCTAAGTAAAAACCCAAACTTGTTTTTGAAAGCGCGGCACAGCCGCGCTTTCAAAAACAAGTTTGGGTTTTTTCCCATTCACCTATCCACCCACCCATGCCTTCCACTCCTCGACGCACCATCATCGGCATCATGGGACCAGGCGATGGGGCTTCCGAGGATGTATGTGCGATCGCCTACGACCTCGGCTACCAGATCGCCGCCGCTGGCTGGGTCGTCCTCACGGGCGGGCGCAACGCCGGAGTGATGGACGCCGCCTGCCGGGGCGCAAAAGCCGCCAACGGACTCACCCTCGGCATCCTCCCCGGCACCGACGCCACCCACCTCTCCCCCGCCGTCGATCTGCCCATCTTTACGGGAATGGGGCACGCTCGCAATGCCATTAACGTGCTCTCTAGCGATGTGGTGATCGCCTGCGGCATGGGCTGCGGCACCGCCTCCGAGGTGGCGCTGGCGCTGAAGAACGGGAAGCCTGTGATTTTGGTGCGATCGAATCCAGTCAGCGAAGCATTTTTTCAGCAACTAGCTCCCGGACAGGTGCAAGTCGCAACAACCCCCGACGAAGTGATAGAACAAATTCGGGAGCTGGGCTTTATGTCAGTCCAGTAATGATCAGACGGATAAGTGGTTTTGGCAAGAGCGCTATTCTCACGCTTCCCCTTCCGTCATTCCCGCGAAAGCGGGAATCCACTGCCACGCTGTCGAACAGCGTCATCAAAATTTCGTATCTGCTTATCACTCCGTCATTCCCGCGAAAGCGGGAATCCATTGCCACACCTTGAAGCCTGATCCTGGATTCCCATGTCCATGGGAATGACGGTGCGAGTTTATCGGAATGACGTGCAGTTCATCGGAATGATGGTGCGGAGTGGTTCATTACTATGCCTCTTTCTGTGGGTGGATCTTTTACGATAAAAACAGGTCAATTGTCTCACAGGAAAAGGAATGTCCAACGATGCGCAGGCTTGGATTGACCAGGGACGGCAGCAGTTTAGCGTATGGCAATTTGCAGAGGCGCTGGACAGCTTTGAGCAAGCGATCGCCGCTGACCCCACCCATGCCGAAGCCTGGAATGGCAAAGCGGTCGCCCTCCGCAACCTCAACCGGGTAGAAGAAGCCCAATCTGCCCTGGATCGCGCTCTGGAACTGGACCCCAATTTGCCCCGCGCCTGGTTCAACAAGGGGCTGTTGCTGGAGGAAAACCTGAACCGCCCCACGGAAGCGGCAGACTGCTATCGCCGTGCCTTCCAACTGCAACTCGACCTGACAGAAGCCCAACGCCGTTATCAGAACCTTATCCAACTGACACAGGTGTCTGAGCAAGCTGTTACGGTTTATGCCTCATCCCCATCTGCGCCAAAACCCTCCTCTCAAGCTTCAGCGGAGGCAGAGCGATGGTCTAATCAAGGGTTTCAAAAATACATGACTGGAGATTTTGTAGGGGCGATCGCCAGTTGGGAACAAGCAATCGCCCTCAAACCCGACTTTCATGAGGCATGGAGCAACCGGGGGCTGGTACTGTATGCCTTAGGTCGGTATGAGGAAGCTATCGCTTCCTGTGACCAAGCGATCGAATTCAAACCCAACAATGACGCGGCGTGGAACAACCGGGGGTTGGCACTGCATGCCCTAGGTTGGTATGAGGAAGCCATCGCTTCCTGCGACCAAGCGATCGAGATCACACCCGACTTTCACGGGGCATGGGGTAACCGGGGGAATTCGTTATCTGCTTCAGGTCGCAAGGAGGAAGCGATCGCGTCCTACGACCAATTGCTCAAGATCAAACCCGACGATCACCAGGCATGGAATAACCGGGGGAATTCGCTATTTGCCTTAGGTCGCAAAGAGGAAGCGATCGCGTCCTTTGACCAAGCCCTCGAAATTAAAACCGACTATCATGAGGCGTGGAACAACCGGGGGCTTGTGCTGTCTGCCTTAGGTCGCAATGAAGAGGCGATCGCAAGTAACGACCGGGCGATCGCCCTCAAGTTTGACTATTGGCAAGCATGGGCTAATCGTGGGAATGCCGCTGTCAATTCTTCTCAGTGCAAAACCTCAGTGCGCTGGACATTGCCAGAGCCGCTGCAAAATTTTGCACTGGATCAGCGGGGCTATGCGGGGGCGTTAGCTTGCTACGCAGCAGGATTGCGCCAGGTCGAACGGGAGCAGCAGCCCGAAGGCTGGGGGCAGTTGCATCGTTTGACAGGGCGAGCGCACTACTTCCATCATCGGTTTGCGACGCAACAGGGGGCGATGATCTGGGAGGCGGTGCGGGAATATCATCTGGCACTGGAGGTGTTGACCGCTGACGCCTTCCCGGAAGCCCATCTGAAAACGCTGCAAGATTTAATTCGGGCGGAACTGAGTTTAGGCAATACCGATACGGCGCGGCACTGGCAGATTCAGGGGGTAGCCGTGCTGCAAGCGTTGCTGAATCAGTCGCCCACCTGGAAAAAGCGGCAACTGGAGTTCCAGTTCTACAGCTTCCGCCAGATGACGGTGGACTTGCTGGTGCAGGAGGGGCAACTTGCCCTGGCGTTGCAGGAGGCGGAGCGGGACAAGAACCGTTGTCTCAACTGGATGCTGGCGGCATGGGCAGAGCCGCAATGGAGTCCAGCCGTGGCGCAGATGCGGGCATGGCTGGAGGCGGGAACCTCTGTGGTGTACTGGCATCTCAGCCCCGATGCGCTGACCACCTTCGTGCTGCGGGCGGATGCGCCGGACCCCTGGGTGTTGCCCGATGGGGAGCTGACTGCGGGGCGGTTGCCCCCCTCTCGCCAGCAACGGCGGGATCTGGAAGCCTGGGTCAACGCCTGGAACTCGGACTACGAAGACTATCGGCTGAAGGGCAAGGAGGTGAGTCCCTACCAGCGGCAGCAGCATCCCTGGCGGCGGCAACTCGCGGAACGGCTGGCACACCTCCGCGACCTCCTCCGCCTTCCCGAACTGGAAGCCCAACTGACGGGCATTTCACGGCTGATTCTGGTGCCCCATCAGGATTTGCACCGCTTCCCCCTGCACATGCTGTTCGATCCGCATTTCACCGTCAGCTATCTGCCCAGCCTCCAGGTAGGCATCACCCAGAAAGCCCGCAACGGGTTCACGCCCCTCTCAACGCAATCCCACCTCCTCAGCCTGGAAGCACCCGCCCACAACGACCTGGAGCCACTAAAATATTCAAAAATTGAGTCTGCGCTTATTGCCCGGTTATTCGCAAGTTCTACTCGCCTCCCCACAATTGGAGAATCAGACAAAATAGTTGATGCGACACATGGAGTGGTTTCACATAGTTTGATCACGCGCCACAATTTGCTTCACTTCACTGGGCATGGAGCATACAACGCTCAGCAACCTCATCTTTCTTACCTCGCACTTTCAGGTGATGATGTACTAACTGTGGAGAGGATTAATCAAATTGACCTTTTCTCATATTCCCTGGTTTGCCTTGCCTCCTGCGAAACGGCGGCGACGGGGTTGCAAATGCTGGAGGTGGAGTATGTGGGGCTGGCGAGTGCGTTTCTGAGGGCGGGGGTGGCTCAGGTGGTGAGTAGCCTCTGGCTAGTGGATGAGGTGTCCAGCACCTATTTCATGCTGTATTTCTATGAGCGCCTGCTTTCCCCAGGGCAACTTACCCCCGCTGCGGCGCTGCGGGCGGCGCAGGATTGGTTGCGGCAGATTACCTATCCAGAGTTGGTGCAGTGGTTGCAGCAAGTAGCGCAACGCCTAGGCGACCGAGAACCCGAACGGATGGCGCAGGCGATTCGCGAGGATCAGGATAAAATAAACGCAACGGAACCACCCTTCGCGGATCCCTACTACTGGGCGACGTTCATTCTCACGGGGAACCTCACACCATGACCTCCCTCAACTCTGGCAATCCCTTTGCCTGCGAAGCCTTTCTGCGAACCCTGCCCCGCCTGCCCCACTCCCTAACAGCAGCGCAGCGGGAGCGGATTCGTGCGGTGTTGTGGGATATTCAGCAGCATAAGCCAGGGGTGACGCAGGACATTGAGGCGCTGGTGGAGCAAGACGCCATGCTGCAATCGCACTATGAAGCTGCCTACACCGAGTTATTGCGGCACTATCAAGCCAACGAGCGGGCGAAAAGTGCCGCTGTTGCGGGCAGCCTGACCGTCGAGCCATCCGAGTTGGAACGGTGGGCAGAAAAAATTCTGCGGATGGGAGATGATCTGGTGGAATCGGCACGATCGGTGGTGCAACCGATGCGAACGGTGGTAGCTGAGAATAATCGATCTGATTTTTGGGAACGGGGCGATCGCCTCATTGCCCTAGGCGGCGGTGGCGCAATTTTGGGAGCGACGATTGCCCAAATTCCCGGTGCCATCATCGGCGGCATCTGCGCGGCGATCTTTGCCTGGAAAAGCTACACGCCCCAGTCCAAACAAGCCAATGTTCGAGGTTAGCGAGGGGCAGAATGGGTTCATGCTGAATGCTGCTATTCCCCTACTGCTAACTTCAACAGAACAACAACCTGCTGATGCTGAAGGGCTATCTACGACGCTCTCGCTGGTGATTTGGGGAGCGGTGACGGTAGCAGTTTTGATATACGTGTGGTGGGTGCGATCGCGCTCCACTCAACCAACTGCATCCGTTCCTTCAGTGGAACCGCTTGATCTAACCAACTTCATTTCCCTTTCCCTTTCTACATTTGCCGTGCTTTCCTCCATTCGTCTCGTCTCACGGGCACTCACGGTTCAAACGCTACAAACCGAGTTGGGAGAAGAAGATTTGGTAGCGCTGGTGTTGGGGGCGATTGCCGTCATTTGGGTATCTTTGAAGGAGATTCGCAAACTCCTCCCACTCGACTGGCAACCGTTTCCCCGAAAACAAGCAAAAACCTCTCAAAGCAACGGAAAATAGCCAAGCACTAAGGCGATCTCCAGGAAAAAATTTCTCCATTTTTTTGAGAATGAGTGCGGCTTCGCCGCACTCATTCTCAAAAAAATGGAGAAATTTTTTCTCAGAAATGTCCTAAAACCTAAAATTGCCCTGTCGTCGCTGGAAGGTCGCCAAGCGCTCTTGCCACTGCTCCCAGTAGGGTTGAAGGTCTTGCAGGTCGAAGGTGAAAACCTCGGCGGGTTGGTCGGGGAGGGCGACAACGAGGCGGGCGTGGCGCAGTTCGGGTGGGAACGTGCCATCAGTGACTTGCCATGTCTGGTTGACGGCACCGCAGTAGGCGGCAAGTTGCAGCGGGGCATCGTAGAGGCGCTCGATGCTGCCCTTGGGGCGATCGCCCGTCTTCCAGTCAAATAAACAGGGCACCCCGTCATAGTCCACCACGCAGTCCACTTTGCCCGCATAGCCCAGGTCGTAGTGGAATACCACCTGTTCCACCAGATGCACGTCCTGCACATTGGCGAGGATGGGTTGCAGGCTGTTCCAGTAGGGCTGGACGAGTTCGGGGCAGGTGGGGGCTTCTCCCTGGAGGTATTGGCGGATGTGCTTGTGGGTGAGGGTGCCGCGACGGCTGGCGGCGATCGCCACTCGTCCCGCTTCTTCGGCTCCCAGGCGATCGCGCCACCGTGCCAGGGCTTCCCTCGCTTCGGGGGGGCGAGTGGCATTCAGAACGGTTGTGACACTGGGAAAGCGATCGCCATCAGCATCCGTAAAATATCCCCGCCGGTTGCGCGTCGGTTTCATCCTGCCAATACCCACCAATCCAAAATTCAAAATCCAAAATCCAAAATCCAAAATTGATAAGCTTTTTAGCCCTGCCCCTTAGAAAGTCTATAGCGTTTTGCAAGCGCTTTAAGTGCAGCACATGGGAGGGGCGGCACGGCGCGCCGCCCCTCCCATGTGCTGAAGCAACTTGCGCACCGCTATAAAAGTGCTTTAACAAATAGGAAACCCATTTTTGGGAAGCAGGTGAGGCTTCACCGCACCTGCTTCCCAAAAATGGGTTTCCAAAAAAACAGAGACGTGTTTCCACGCCTCTGGAAATAGGATATTGACCAATGGCTGATGAACGAGCAAAAAAGCAAACGTCGAAGGGTGTTTCGACGGATGGTTTAGCCCAGGAGGTTGCCAAACGTTTGCAGAACGCCAGATTCAAAGATCTTAAAGATGATGTAGGCGAACGCTGCGCCGCCGATGCCACCAATCAGGAAAGACCCGGCAAATTCGCTCCAGCCTTCGGAAGTGCTGAGGGCTTCGGGAGGATTGGGGTTGGTGATGGTGGAGATGGGCTTAGCAACGCCAACGCTGCTGTAAACCGAGAGGCACAGGGTGAGGATGACCACCAGGATGACCGCTTCGATCAGACCCACTTCGTTAGCGAGGGGGGTGTTGCGGAACTGGCTGGTGAGGGCGAAGGGACCAAAGAGCAAGTAGCCATGAGCCATGCCTACTTCCAAACCCCGACGCTGGGGAGACAACCCGGCACGGTATGCGGGCAGGTTGTTGATCAGGGCTTTGGTGAAGCCGGAGGAGTTGATGGGGGTGGCGAGGTTTCCAATTTGAGGATCGCCTGCGGGTTTCACAAAATCTTCCATGATGATATTGCTATCTCTCCAAAGGTTTTTACAGGAAAAAGCAGAAGCTCAGACTAGATGCCAGTGGGATCTTCCCGCTCAATGTAGATGAACAGAAATGCCATCGCGACGGCGGGGAACACCCAGCCGACGATGGGGACAAGAATGGAAGGTAAGTAAGACGCTGCCATAATTTTTTCCTAATGTTTCCTATTGTCCTAATATCAACCGAACGGTATGACGACGGTATTATGTACCGAATTTACTGCTAATGGGAAAAGGATTGACGACACGCTAAGAATTTTTAACAAAAGGGGACGAGTTACAAATGTTTACCTGCTCACTAGAGCCAGTTTTTCTTTGGGGGTGGCAGAGCCACCCCCAAAGAAAAACTGGCTCTAGTGAGCAGGGTTACTGAGCATTGCTGATTGGGGGTATGAATTTTTTGTTTGGAGCCACGTGGAGCGCGGTTCCAAACAAAAAATTCATACTTGGCGTAAGCAACGCCGATTACTGAGGCTAGATTTCCAGCTCATCCAGGGAGAGGGAGGGCAAGTCGGGGGGGACGACCGGGCGATCGCACGTTATCTTGTGGCTTTCGCGCTGGGTGGCGAGTTCGATGGCGATCGCCTCAAATTGCACCTCCAGGCAACCGTGGGGAACGGTGAGGGATGTCCAGGCTTCGCGATCGCCGCTGCTGTTGGGTACAAAGTTCATCAGCCAGCGGGGACCATCCAGCACTGCCCGGTTTTGCAAATCCTGGAGCCACAGTTTGACGCCCACGGGGTGGGTTGTGGGCGGCAGCGTGACGGTCACATCAACCGTTTCGCCAGAAACCAGTTCACCCTTTTTGACAAAAATCTGGGGAGTGGGTAGCGGTTCGGTGCTGATGGGGGTGTCAGCATCCGGTTGGGATGGGCGGGAGGATGACTGGAAGGAGAGCGATCGCCGGGGTGGGGCGGGGGCATCGTCTTCGATGACAACTTCGCGATCGTTCAGAGGATTGTCTTGCCCCGGCAGGAGGCGATCGCCCAAAAAGCTCGACAATTCCACATCCGTTGCCAGGGAATTGAGCCGTTGCAGAAAGCGATTTTGCAGATCCAGAGAACGAAACGCCAGTTCTTCAGCCGTTTCAGCCAGATTGGGTGCATCCTCTGTGGTATCTTCCCCTTGCTGGTCTGCCTGTTCGACGGCTTCCAGCCCTTTCAGCACATCATCGGCTTCCTCCAGGGGGTCGCTTTCAACGGGTACGAAGGGTTCGGCTGGTGCTTCCTTTTCGGCTTCTACTGGATTCGTCACCTCCGAGATGGGCTTCATTTGGGGCAGGTCGATGGCTGTGGAACGGGGTTGTTCGGTTTTTGGTGCAGGCTTGAGATTCAGCTTGGGCGGCAGAATTTGCCGCTCTGCAGGTTTGGGTGCAAAGTCTGGCTTGGGGGCAGTGGCGGGGCGATCGCCCTGTGCCTGCACGGCATTCAGCAAACTCAGGTCGAGTTCAACGGGAGGGCGGTCTTCGCCAAATGCCGCTTTCAGGTCGGCAGAAACGTTGTTGGCGATCGCCTCCAGCAACTCATCCAGGCTGGCAGTAACGGAGAAGTTTTCGCTAACCAGGATGAACGGATCATTGCTGGGGGTTGCCAGGGTGATGAGTGCCAGTTCCCCCATTAGCAAGCGTGTCCGCAGGTTTTCGGGGAGGGCGACCTGGCAGGAGAAGGGGCAGGGCAACAGGCGGGAGGTGAGCGATCGCCGGGTTTCCAGCACCACCGCAGCGGTTTGCGGATCGCGCAGGGTAATTTGCAATGCCACGGGCGGCAGATAGGGCGACGCTGGCTCACCTACCGCTTCTACCACACCGCTCAGCATCAGCGGCGCATCGGGGCGCACTATCAAATTCGTGTCATGCAACACCAGCCGCACCGATTCGGGGTCGAGGGTGGGCATGGAGGCGATCGCTTCTGCTTCGTCCTCTTCGGGCGCTTCGCTAGAGGATGCCGGGGAAGCTGCCTCATCTGTATCATCCGCATCATCCGTATCATTCATGTCATCCAACTCCAGCCCTTCCATCAGCGATGCCATCACCGCATCGGAGTCGGCTTCTGCCCGCTGGCGCAGTGCCTCAGCGGTGAGCGGTTGGGAAGCATCGATGGGGGGTGTTGGGGCGTCAGGAGAAGCCACCGCTGCCGTGGATGGGGCTGGTGTGGACGGCGTTTCTTCTGGCTCAGCTTCAGTTTGGGTAAAGGTGCCGAAGGGATTTTCTGCTTCGTCTTCAGCGGTTGGAGTGGCGGCGATCGCCGCTGCTGCCTCTGTACCTGGAGCTTCGGCGGAGTCTTCCTGTTCACTGGAGAACGCCGGGCGATCGCTCGGCAATTCCGGCATCCAGTCATCGGAAACCTCCGATTCCTGCGGCACGACATGCAGTTGCACCGATTGTTGCCACGCATCCCGACCCGCTGCGGTAATTTGCTCGCCAAAGCAGCGAAATTCCCACAAGCCCGGTTGCAGCCAGGTATAAGGAAAAACCACCATGACGCCATCGGTATTGGTGAAGCCCTGGCGTTTTTGAAAACGGCGACGGGGGGGATGTTCGTTCAGCAGGGTGTGGGCGATCGCCACCTCCACGGGCACACTCGAACGGCTCGATCGCGCCACCATGCGATAGCGCCCTTCCAGCATCTCCACATCCGGCGATTCCAGCGGCAGCCAGGAGCGATCGCCCTCCCGTTGGATGAGAAATTCCCAGAACTCCATCAGCCTTTCCCCTTCGCGTTTGTGCGTTACTCGACCGTCGATTTTCCTTACCCCTGTCCCAAAGGTTTGAGACCCTTTTTTGAGACCCTTTTTTAAGACCTTTAACGAAACCTTTAATAACAAATGTTTGGAACGGGTGAGCGATTATAACCTGTTCAAAAAACGAGATTCCACCGGAATCCCCTATTTTTCTTGGGGTTTTCTTGGGGTTTTCTTGGGGTTTTCTTGGAAACTGGGGAAACGCCCCTGGAGAAAACCCCTAAATATGGCGATCGCCCCACCCGAATTCTGGCTTTCAGTCTAACTCAGTACTAAATGTATGCAGCGATTATCTGAATTTTTCCTGCGCAAAGCCGTCATAACTGACGTATGTTGTGCGAAAACCCAAGCCGTTGAGCGATTTTTGGGGTGCGGAGTGCCCCAAAAATCGCTCAACCGCATAAGCTCTGGCAGAGAATGTTAACTTTTCTGAGGAGACTGTAAATGGACATTACATCTCACTTCACAAGATACCGTTTCCTCATATTCTGTTAAGCAGATGTCTTTGACCCATACAGCCCGTTGTCAAACCATGACACTGGGTGGATTATAGAGTTTATTTTTGATAGTTTGCGTTTTGATAGTTTGCGTAAGGGTTTGCAAAATCCTGGGAGATGTCCCAGTTTTTAATCCGGTCACGGTTGTCCTCCTTTTAAGAAAAGCGATTTAGCTGGGTTTGCCAAGTTATGGAAAACGATCAGAAACCAACCGTTATTGTCACTGGAGCCTCCTCCGGAGTCGGGCTGAACGCCGCAAAATCCCTCGCCAACCGGGGGTGGCATGTTGTGATGGCATGTCGCAATTTGGATAAAGCCAAAGATGTGGCACAGGCGATCGGGATGCCCGTTGAGAACTACACCGTGCTGCACCTCGACCTCGCTTCCCTCGCCAGTGTTCGCCGCTTTGTAAAAGACTTTCGCGCCCTGAATCGTCCGCTGCACTCCCTGGTGTGCAATGCGGCGGTGTACTATCCGCTGCTGAAAGAGCCGATGCGCAGTGAAGATGGGTACGAACTGAGTGTCGCCACGAATCATCTGGGACACTTCCTGCTGTGCAACCTGCTGCTGGAAGACCTGAAGAACTCGCCCGCTGCCGACAAGCGCGTGGTGATCCTGGGAACGGTGACGGCGAATCCGAAGGAACTGGGCGGCAAGATCCCCATTCCTGCGCCACCGGATCTGGGCGACCTCCAGGGCTTTGAGCAGGGCTTCAAAGCGCCCATCTCGATGATCAACGGCAAGAAGTTTAAGTCTGGAAAAGCCTACAAAGACAGCAAGCTGTGCAACGTGCTGACGATGCGCGAATTGCACCGTCGCTATCATGACGAGACGGGCATCGCCTTCAACTCCCTCTATCCCGGTTGTGTGGCGGATACGCCGCTGTTCCGCAACCACTACTCCCTGTTCCAAAAGATCTTCCCCTGGTTCCAGAAGAACGTTACGGGGGGCTATGTGTCGCAGGAGTTGGCGGGCGATCGCGTTGCCCAGGTGGTGGATGAGGATGAGTTCAATCAGTCCGGTGTCTACTGGAGTTGGGGTAACCGCCAAAAGCCCGGTCGCCGCTCCTTTGACCAGGAGGTGTCGAATGAGGCACAGGATGACGCAAAGGCACGCAAGCTCTGGGATTTGAGCGCAAAGCTCGTCGGCTTAGCGTAGTCGCCGCCGCCGTTCAGATCTTCGACTTCTGATTTGAGGCTTTGCCTGAAAGCGTAGGTGGGGCTAGAAGTCGAAGATCTTTTGGGATGTGAGCGCAGATCTTCGACTTCTGATTTGAGGTCTTGCCTGGAAGCGGAGGTGGGGCTGGAAGTCGAAGATCTTTTGGGATGTGAGCGCAGATCTTCGACTTCTTATTTGAGGTCTTGCCTGGAAGCGGAGGTGGGGCTAGAAGTCGAAGATCTTGGCTGTTACTTCGTTTAAGGCTGAGCAGAAAACCAGTTTTGGGAAAGCTGCGGCTTCGGTATTTGTTTAGCGTTTATTGTTAGCAGCCGATGTTTTACCCCCCTCAATCCCCCCTTGGTAAGGGGGGAAGCCTGGTTCTCCCCCTTACCAAGGGGGA
>JGI12519J13273_1000052_pt1 | contig 37226 bp, 31 predicted proteins | sample HotLakmasection1_FD_13273 | JGI IMG/M metagenome (IMG submission 13273) | reverse complement strand
AGGATCACGTACGAAATAAAACCCGGAATTTTTGATGAGAAGCGCGGCAATGCCGCGCTTCTCATCAAAAATTCCGGGTTTTATTTTATTTTCGATCCTAAGCACCGATATTCGGTATCTTGCTTTTATTCGTCTCAAGATAGGTACATGAGACAACCTTTGGTAATTCAAAACCTTCCCCCTATTTTTTGGTCACCCGTTTGGGGGCTGGCAGCCATGCAGGGAGCGATCACGCTCTTGTGGGTGATTTACACAGCTTATCTACCCGAGTTTTTGGGAGAGTTGGGGTTGCCGCTCAGCGTCGCAACGGTTTTGCTGATCGTAGAAAACTTATTGTCGGCTGCGACAGAACCCTTAATGGGCAACTTTTCTGATCGGGCACAACATTGGATGGGCACGCGGTTTCCGTTTATTGCAGTGGGAGTTGTGCTCGCAGCCGGGCTGTTTCTCAGCCTTCCAGCCGTGGTGATTGCGGGTGGACGCTTTGGGGTAGCGCTGCGAGGGCTGATGATTATTCTGCTGATTGCCTGGGCGCTTTCGATGACGATTTTCCGTAGCCCTGTGCTGTCTCTTTTGGGGCGCTATGCGATCGCCACCCAGTTACCCCTTGCGGCTAGCATTTTGACCCTGGTGGGGTCGCTGGCGAGTGCGATCGCCCCCCTCGCCAACCAAGCCATGCTGCAACTGGGTGCGCCTCTCACGTTCACCCTGGGCACGCTAGTTCTATTGGGAGCCTCCCTGTATCTGCGTCGTGTTGCTCCGCCAACCCCTACTCAAGCACCAGTGTCATACAGAGTAAGAGAACTTCAACCCCTTCCTCCTCTTGATTTACGTAACCTCGTGTTTGTATTTCTGGCAGGCATGGGCATCACCATCGGATTTCGCTTGCTCTTGTTCGCGCTCCCCTCAATCGTTTCTACTGAAGGCAACACGTTGGGGCGCTGGGTCTTGGTGATGTTCTTTGGGGCGATCGCCCTCAGCGCCCTACCAATGGGTGTTTGGGCAGTCCGACTGGGAACCACAAAAGCTTTACTTGTCGGATTGGGTGGGCTGGCGGTCGAAGCACTGTTGCTATTGCTATTCCCGTCACTGGGGTTCTTGATGCTGATCGTGGCATTGCTAGCGGGCGTTACCTTCAGCCTGGTATCCAACTGCACCCTGCCGTTTGCCCTTTCGCTCGTTCCCCCTGCCCGTGCTGCCCTGGGAACAGGGCTATTCTTCGGTGGTGGAGCGCTAGGATCTTCCCTATTTTTCAGTATTTTCCAAAATCCAGCTCTCGGCACTGGAGCTGGTCTGGGGGCGATCGCCTTCCTGTTTGCCGCCCTATGCGTTGGCTTGTGCCGCCCTTTGGTCCTTGAACCCTCGCCGCCATCCTTAGGCTCTTGAGTGGGGTTCTTGAATTGAATGAGCGTGCGCTAAGGATTGAAAATAAAATAAAACCCGGAATTTTTGATGAGAAGCGCGGCAATGCCGCGCTTCTCATCAAAAATTCTGGGTTTTATTTCGTACGTGATCCTAACCACTTAAAAAATGGCGAAGGATAGGGTGAAAGCCAAAGCTCAGATACTTTTTGAAACACCCGCTGAGCAGGTGTTTCAAAAAGTATCTGGGTTTGGGTTTTCAAGGATTTGATATAAGCCCGTTGCACAGCACTATATCGGCGTCACGCCAGGAAAACACAAAATTAAGGGCAGACAGACTGTCGGTCTAGAGCACAACCGAGCGTAAATTTTCGCGGGGATCAAACGTGCGCTGAGCGCGGATCTTCTCATACAGCTCCCGCTCTGTTGCGCTGATGCTTTTAGGAGAAGTAACAATCACTTTCGCCATGAGATCGGTGCGATCGCCGCTCGGAGTGACCCATCCCTTACCTTTTAAGCGCAATGACTGACCCGAGCGAACCCCCGGAGGCACATTCACCGTTACTGAACCTTCGGGAGTCGGAATATCAACCATCGCACCCAATACCGCTTCATCTGGGGCGATCGGCACATTACAAGTCAAATTATCACCATCAAATTTAAAGAAATCATGCGGACGAATATCTATCTTTAGATAGAGATCGCCTCTTTGAGAGCTATAAGGACTCATTTGCCCCTTACCCCGAATGCGAATTTTGGTTCCTGGCTTTGCTCCACGGGGGATGCGAACATCAATCACCTCATTCCCCACGCTCAAGCGCTTTTGAACGCCGTTAAAAGCTTCTGCCAAAGACAGGGTGAAGTTCGACTCCAGATCCATCCCTGCAGGGTTTTGCCGATTACTGAAACCGCCCGTGTCAAAGCCATCAAACCCAAACCCTGGAGATGAAGAACTATAGCTCCGACCACCTCCGGGAGGCGGCGAGCCAAATCGTCCCAGCAATTCGTTGATGAATTCATCAAAGCTGCCATAGCGACCAAAATCAAAGCTACCAAAGTCGGTAGGACTGGCACCTCCTGCCCAACTACCTGCTTGCTTCCAATATTGACCAAACTGGTCATATTTTTTGCGTTTCTCCGGGTCCGACAGCACTTCGTAGGCTTCATTCACCTCTTTAAACCGTGCTTCTGCCGCCTTGTCGCCAGGATTCATGTCAGGGTGATATTGCCGCGCCAACTTGCGATATGCCCGCTTGATTTCGTCAGCGCTTGCGGTTTTGTTTACGCCTAAAATTGCGTAATAATCCCTGAAATCCGTTGCGGCCATCGGGTTCCTACTCCTTCAATACTCCGTTATCACTACCTGCCCAAAATCTTCGACCGGGAATCCTCTGCCTGGAAGTAACAACCTTGATAACGGTTAGAACGGGGGATCGTTCCTCAGCAGAGGTTAATTTGGTGAAGTGCTACAGCAATTTATCAGCTTTATACTTTTAATCTACTTCTTAGGCTATCTTCTTAGGCTATCAAAGAGCGTCGGGATCAGATGTACGGTTGGGATGGCAGACAGGGCGAAATTTCCCTACCTGTGTATATGGTCTGTGTGGCGTTGCTTAATCCAGGTATGAATTTTTTGTTTGGAACCGCGCTCCGCACGGTTCCAAACAAAAAATTCATACCCCCAATCAGCACTGCCGTCTGTAAGAGTGGTCTGGCAATCTAAATTTGCAACTATTTTTTGGGAAGAACTAGCGATCGCCCTTATTCACTCCCAATAAAGGTCTTAGGGATCTGCGGATTAATAAAATCCCAATTTTTGAGAGAGGGCACGGCTAAGCTGCGCCCTCTCTCAAAAAATGGGGATATTCTTTCTCAGAAATCTCCTAAAGGCAGATGACATGCACTTTTTATTTATAAGAGAGTATTAGGGCGATCGCACTTCCCTTTCAAAAGTTTTAGTGGGGAATTCTCAACTTGCCATAATTCTGAGTAGTATGGGCACAACATGCATCACTCAAAATCATTACTCAAACACTTCCAAGTCTTCCAGCGTAACCACTCAGAACAAAGAGCTTGAGCACAGAAATCCAAGAAAAACGCTGAGCAAATATACCGTCTTATGAGAATTAATCTCTGGGATCGCTACGAAGTTTGAAGCTGAATGATATGATTGCGGAAAAATTACCAACCATATTGATTTAGGGCTATCTAGATGGCACAGATGCCTGTTTCTCCAGTTGTTCTGATGATTCTAGACGGGTGGGGATACTGCGAGGAAACCGACGCTAACGCGATCGCACAAGCCAACACCCCTGTGATGGATAGCCTCATGGCGGCTTATCCAAGTACCTTAATTCGTACCTCTGGCAAAAGTGTTGGATTGCCAGAGGGACAGATGGGTAACTCAGAAGTGGGGCACCTCAATATCGGAGCCGGGCGGATTGTCCCCCAAGAACTGGTTCGGATTTCGGATGCTGTAGAAGACGGTTCAATCCTCAGCAATCCTGCACTGATCAAAGTTTGCAGGGAAGTAAAGCAACATAACAGCAAGCTCCATTTGATTGGGCTATGTTCTGAAGGCGGTGTTCACTCTCACTTATCCCACCTGCTGGGTTTGATTGACCTGGCAAAAGAGCAGGGAATTTCGGACGTCTGCATTCATGCCGTCACTGATGGGCGGGATACAAAACCCAGCGATGGTTTAGCTGCCATCCAGAAAATTGAGTCCTACATTGAGCAAGTAGGGGTCGGCAAGATCGTCACCCTCAGCGGGCGCTATTATGCCATGGATCGCGATCGCCGCTGGGATCGCACCCAAAAGGTCTACGACCTGATGACCCAGGATGGACCAGGGGAAGGCAGGCTGGCATCGACGGCACTGCGCTCCTCCTACGAAGATGATGTGACCGATGAGTTTGTTATGCCTGTGCGCCTGGCACCAGGAGCCGTAGAGGCAGGAGATGGGGTCATTTTCTACAACTTCCGCCCCGACCGTGCCCGCCAGCTCACACAAGCTTTTGTTGCCGATGAGTTTAATGGGTTTGAGCGCGATCGCGTTCCCAGCCTCACCTTTGCGACCTTTACCCAGTACGATGCTTCTTTGCCCGTACTGGTGGCGTTTGAGCCGCAAGATCTGACCAACATCCTGGGAGAAGTCGTTTCTGGAGCTGGTTTACGCCAGTTGCGCACCGCTGAGACTGAGAAATACGCCCACGTTACCTACTTTTTTAACGGGGGTATTGAAGAACCCTTTGAGGGTGAAGACCGGGTTTTGGTGCCAAGCCCCCAAGTACCAACCTACGACCGCACCCCCGCAATGTCTGCCGATGCCGTAACCGATGGGGCGATCGCCGCCGTCAACAAAGGCATATACTCGCTGATCGTGATCAATTACGCCAACCCCGATATGGTGGGTCATACGGGGAAGCTGGAGGCAGCTATCCAGGCAGTCGAAGCGGTTGATCGTAACGTTGGGCGCTTGCTGGAAAGCATCGTCAAAGCGGGTGGCACAACCCTGATTACAGCGGATCATGGCAACGCCGAGATGATGCGCGATGAGCAGGGTAATCCCTGGACTGCCCACACCTCTAATCCTGTGCCGCTGATTTTGGTTGAAGGGGAAAAGCGTAAAATTCCCGGACATGGAACCGAAGTTGTCCTCCGTTCTGATGGAACATTGGCAGACCTGGCTCCAACAATTTTGGAAATTCTCCAGGTTCCTCAGCCTCCTGAAATGACCGGGCGATCGCTCATCGTTCCCAGCACTATCGATGTTCGCAATAACCGCACCCCCGTCAGGGTGTCGTTGTAAGGGCAGACTCTTTCTCACCCTGCAATGGGTAGCCATCTCAAACTGGGATTTTTGAGACTGCGTTGAATCCGTGGTCTCAAAAATTAACCGTCGGCTTTTCGTTGATTCAGGCTCCCGAGTTTGTATGATTAATTTGGGGAGTTAGTTCCCTACCGTCGTTTAGCGCAGTCCGTTACCTATGACAATCGTGGCGATCGCTCAAGTACTCTGGTCTCTTTCCGCTATTGGTCTGATTATTCTTGTCCTGCTCCACAGCCCCAAAGGTGATGGTTTAGGTGGGTTAGGCGGACAGGCACAGCTCTTCACGAGTTCCAAGAGCGCAGAAATCACCTTAAATCGGGTGACCTGGACATTAACCATTCTCTTTTTAGCCCTCACGGTTGTTCTGAGTGCAGGCTGGTTAGACCTGGCAGCCGCTCCTCCTGAACAACTGCCGCAGTAAACATTGCCAAAACTCGAATCATTCAGACTGAGAGAATCCCTTGTGGGGCGATCGCCTTGGTTTAGATTGATAAGTTTCTACGAGAACAAGACAGGGACAGTGTGCTGTCCCTGTCTTTTCTGTGTATTGCTTTGGCTTCCTCAAACATAGGTATTTGCTTCAAGAATCACGTACGAAATAGAACCCGAAATTTTTGATGAGAAGCGCGGCAATGCCGCGCTTCTCATCAAAAATTTCCGGGTTCTATTTAATTTTCAATCCTAAGTATTTGGAGATGCTCTAGAGAAACCGGGTTCAGCACTTGTTTCGGTTTCACTGGAGGAATAAACGGCTTCTTCTAACAAAGCCCTGGGCGTCCTCCTTTTCCGCAGCACTCGGGACCGTTCCACTTCTTTCATCGCAACCCCGGCGATCGCCCCACACGCCAAAATGTAGATCGGGTTAACCATCGCATTCAGCAACGAGTCAATCACATATAGCAAGACCACTACAGCAACTGCAACGGCTGGCACTACATCCTTGCGCGTCCATAACCTGACTGGGTAACGGACAAAGAAGGCGGCGATCGGCATTAACATGGCAGAGAATAAGCTCAACAAACCAACCGTCCCATAAGTTCCAAATGCAATAATCCACAAACTGTCCTGGATTGTCAGCGTCCCTGTTTCTGGATTAATTACACGCGCTCTCCCGTACCCCCCCCAACCCCAAATAAGGCGATCGCGGGCATGGTCAACCATTAGTTCTTCGTTGTTAAAACGAAATTCTAGTGAGGCAACACGTTCGGGTGGAAAAATATGTGAGAGAAACTCAACAAGCTGATCCGTAAAGTAAGACTCTGTTTCAGCATTGATATAGAGATAAACAAAAATGGAAGCAATGACCAAGAAAATCGGTAGCGACGTTCGTAAAATCAAGCAGCCAAAGATTAGCCCTAAACCAATCGCCAGAAGGGCATAAGCCCCCGTAGACTTAGTCATGAGAAAGGTGACCAGTAGCGCAGCAAGCAACCACTTCACATCGAGTTTCTGAATCTTCTTAAGGACTTCCATCTTCCACAAACAAATGCCAACCAAACAGGCAGCCATCATCCAGGCACCAACTGCCAGACCATGGGACATAAATACGGTGGGACGAAATCCTCCTAATCGCATCGTTTGTAAAAAGTTGAAGTGGGCATGTCCCCCATAAAAGCGGGCATGAAGCTGCGGACTCATGCGAATTTCGTACAAACAGAGAGGCACATAAACTAAACCACCCGCAAAAATACCGATCGCAAGTTGCCGAAGCCCTGCCAGGTTATTTAAATAAATACGCCCTAAAAAGTAAGGCAAGAGCCATTCAACGCTCTTATCCAAAGCGCCAGCAACCCCGTCATATAGCCCCAGTCCATTAGACAGGGACGTCATAATTGGGCAAAATATTGCCCAGATAAACATTGGAAGATCCAACCATCCCAGCCGAAATGAAGTGAGCCGATTAAAGTCAAATATGACAGTTGCCAGCAAGATTCCATAGGAAGTCGCAGAGACCTTGCTGTAATCGGGCAGGGCGGGCAATGGCAGAAACACTTCGGGTAAAAACAGCCAGGACGTGATGAAGCAAACCACGATCGCCTGACGGGGGTTAAACCTGGAAAACAGATACAGAATAAAGGGAACCCAGGCAAGCATGATTAGCGCAGCTAGACTACTTGGTCCTGCAAAGGGGTTACCCAGGAACTGGAAGCTCATACTGCTGCCCTCAAGCTTGACGATTTCTTGACTAATCTATACGAGGCTATACGCAAACAGAACGGAATGTAAAGGTTGAGATAGGCATAAATTCAAAGTTTATCCAAATATTCATATCTGTATCAACATGCTCGCCATATTTCTAAAACCCTTGATTGTGCCTGCATTCAGCGCAGGCACAATCAAGGGTTTTAGAAATATGGCGAAGATATCACCCTTTAAAGATGACCAAGAGAAAAAACTCAGTCATCCAACATTCGCTTACAAACTCAGCACCAGTTGTAAGCCCGCTTCGGGTTTTGCCTCTTCGGGTAAGGGTTCGGGTTCTGCGCGCATCGCCGGACAATAGCGAGCATAGGCACAGCGATCGCACTGCTCACCCGGAAACGGTGTCCACTTGCGGTCATAGCGCAACTGCACCGCCAGGTCAGAAATCACTTCCCGCACATGCTGCTGATGGTCAGGCGTAACCTCGAAGGTCACTTTGTCGGAAGAGCGCAAATAAATGATGCTCAGGCGCTTTAGGGTACGCCGATAGCGCTGCTCCAATGCCAGGTAATACAACCCCACCTGCAAGTCTATTTCGTCCGACTGGAGCGGTTCAGGATCTTTGCTGGACTTGTAATCGATGAGTTCTAGCCCGTCATCTAAGTAGTCCAGGCGATCGTAGCGACCCGACAGCACAAACTCCAGATTTTCCACTTGCAGTTTGCCCTGAATTCGCCCCTCCACCGCCAGCGGACGACGTAGAGCGCTCTGGCTCCGAATGAAATGCTCGTAGTAGCGCTGCAAAATCGATCGCCCTTCTACTACTTGATTATCTGAAAGGTCATTGGAATATTGGTTCCAGCACTGTTCCAGCCATTCCCACTGGGGAATCGGTTCCTGATAGTGCCACTCATAGTAAATTTTTGCCAGAGCTTGATGAAGAGATGTGCCCAGAGCGGCAGAACTATAGAAGGCTGCACCAGGAAGCCGTCGCTCGTAGCGGAAGTAGTAGGCAAGCGGGCAACGGTAATAGGTTTGCAGTTTGGCAGCAGAGAGAGGGTAGGTCATGCGTCTGAGAGAAACAGAGCAGGTCAAGAACTCTAGAGGCGAGTATCGACTTATGATGCCACTAGATGTGGGGTTTTGCTAGAGTATACCTGCACTACCTGAGGACTATAGCAACCTGCAAAAAACTACCAGACAAGGCAAAACATCCCCTGATTTAGGACCGTGAATCAAATAAAACCCGGAATTTTTGAAGAGAAGCGCGGCAATGCCGCGCTTCTCTTCAAAAATTCGGGTTTTATTTCGTACGTGATCCTAAGGGTAATGATTTCTGAGATCTTAGTTACGCAGCTATCCTGCGCCAAAAGTGGTGCCTAGACTTGCTGTGTAGGGTGAGAGCGATCGGAAAGTAACCAGATCAATGCAGGTGTCAGCAAGCAGCTCATAACGGAAACAATGAAAACAATTGTAAGACCATCAATTAAGTTGGAAATCATGACGTCTTCGCCTCCAGGCTTGTGTAGGGACCAGAAATGAGGCGCGTTCCTTCAGGGAAATTCCCCCTACTTCCGTCTCTCGATCAAGCTTAAAAGCAAGAAACTGAAGAGATGAACGTTATTCTTTTCTGTATTCTATTTTACAAATTCTGCATCTATTCTTCCAGGCAAAATGACGTTTCCGTTACAATTCTTGACCCAAAGAAAATTTGCATGAAGTCCTGAAACGCTTGTTTTTCAAGCTTTCTTAATCGTCGCTGAAATTATGTAGGGGACTTGCAAGAACATAAAATCAAGGATTTTGGAAAAATGGCGAAGGTGTTGCTCCAGAAGCAGGATGATGCTTTTGGTGAAGGCGGTGTACTGCTTTCTCCAAAAAATATTTGTTCTACCCTGGATTTCGCGGCGCTATCTTCAAAGCGATCATTCAGCTCTTTGCTGATATGACGATCGCCCTACGATCGCCCACAAAAAAGAGCAAAAGACGTCCGCCTCTTGCTCATCATTCTGACAATTGCCTTGCTGGTCTATCTCCTGCTGGTCTATTTCCTGCTGGTCTATTTCCTGCTGGTCTACTGCGGTTCAGAATCGTATATTCCTGGCTCACTCGCTGAGGGTATAAATCGTTAGCACTTGGGGTGGAGTAGCATCAGGCGGATAGAGCAAGCGCACTCTCACAGGGCGACGGTTTTGAGGGGCGATCGCCAACTGCACCAGGTTTTCGCCTTCCTGCCCACGCCGTTGCGCCAGGTGAAAGTAGCGCGTCCGAAACCGTCCATCATCATCCCGATAATGCAACTCGATCGCCCCTCGGAAAAAGGTCTGAGTAGGCAGCGGGTCAAAAAAGCGCAAACCGTTCTGGCTCAGGGTGTCTTCTTTGATAGGCGTCTCCAGGCGGATTGCCACCTGCTGTGTCGTGTCGGTGGGGTTATAAAGCGGCAGAAGCAGGTCATATTCGATGCCGTAGTTGCCATGTGCCTGATAGGCCGTATCGGGATAGCGCTCCACCATTGGGGCTGTCTGCACCTGCCCTGTCCCCAGTTGCCCCCGCACCAGGCTGCTGATGGGATAGGAAATTGCCTGGTTGGGGGCGGGAATATTGAGAAATTGCAAGTCTTCCGTATCGGCGACGGTGGTTTGCCAGCGAGAGCCGATCGCCACCCCAGCCACTCTGCCATAGCGGAACTCCCCCGTCGCATCCAGGGGAGTCGGCGCGAGGTCGCGGGGCACAGAGAGATTGCCGCTTTCCAGGAGCGATCGCCACTCCTCCGCCGTCGGTGCCCGCTCTGAGCCATCCTCGTTGCGCCGGGCATACATCGCCAGACTCGCCACATAAACGGTGTCGTCACTGCGCAACCGCAGCATCGTCGATCGCCCATTCAACGGTGGATCCAGCTCTGCAACAGGAATGGGTGCATTCAGCAGCATCACATCTTCCCCAGGGGCAATCTGCACGGTGGGCGGCAAGTCTGTTCGCTGCCGCCCCCGCAGCACATCACCCATCGCCCGACTACCCGGACCCGCGAACATATCCCCCTCCGGTGTTTCTATGAGGGGAGGCAGTGAGATAAAAGGTGCATCCGGTTGGCTCAGGTAGCTTGCCCCTTCGATCACATCAATCTCAATCGGCACATCCCCTGGATTGTGAACCAGCACCCCAACATACATACTGGTCAAGTCTTCGGGATCGACTGCGCCATAAACATGGTGGGCAAACACATCAAACCGTCCGGCAAAGCCAAAGTTGAGATGCGCTGTCGGTTCAGCCATACCTTCGGGGGGAAAGGTGGAAAGCAAAATCCCTTCTCCCCCAATTTTTTCGGGGCTGTTGCTATTGAAGACGGGTACTTCATCAAGGGAACCGGGGAGCGATCGCACCTCCTGCGGGCGCACATATTCCTGGGGTGGCGGCGTTTGTGCCAACATCAGCGACGTAAGCAAAGAGAACATAAATCTTGCGTTGTGGGTCTAAGTGCTAAGGTTCAGCCGGTGGAATGAATGGATGGAACATCCCGGCGCTGAACCGTTGGAATGTTCCCCAAGGCGAGACGGTTTATTATCGCCCAAACATCGAGCAAAATCGCATCTCGATTTTCTGGCGTCAGAATTGGCACATGCACAAAGAGCGCAAAGCGATCGGGATAGCGGGCTTGCAGAAATTCCAGCAGGGCTAAATACAACCCATTGCACACAAACCGTCCGGCATCGTCGCTAATCCTGGTAAAACGCAAATCCTGCTTCAGCACCTCCAGGTGAAGGGAGGTTTCCAGGGTTTGATCTTCGCCAATTGCCCGCCGCTCCAGATCCAGGCGATCGCGACTCTCTGCCATACCAAAGCAGACGATGCCCTGGGGTTGAAGTGCCTCAAAGTGGGCGATCGCCTGTTGAGGGGCGATCGCAAAATCGACGGGAATTTGCCGCAGGAGAGCGATCGATGAGGGCAACCCTACCTGCTGTAGCGCCAGCAGCAAATCATCCGAAGAATTTGTTAGCTGTTCTGGCTTCCAGGTGGCAAATGATGTGAGTAATAACTGACATTCCATCCATCTACTTCCCCTTCTTTTACTTTTGAATTTTAGAGCTGAGCAACAAAGAAAAAAGCCCCACTTTTCCAAAAAGTGAGGCTTTCAAATAGACGGTTACAAATGCCAAACAAGGAACTGATGGAATGGCACGATTCTCGATCCAAAAATCTAAAATCGCCAATCCAAAATTAGATCACCCACACCTCACGACCGCTGGTGCCGTCATTTGCCGTGAAAAAGAGCCGTCCACCAATTACAGTTCCTCCAGCGGTAATCAGATCTTCAGGATCTGAACTCGCATCACCAGGAGCAATATCGAACGATAGCTCATAATTGTTACTATTTGTTGGATCATTCAGAGTCGTGCCGTCATAGCTCCAGACCTCGCGTCCATCGGCTGTTGTAGTTGCAACGAAGTAGAGGATTCCGCTGGCAACCGTAAAGCTGGCTGGATTGGTATCGCCGGTGCTGTTCAGGCTGACCTTGTCGATATCCGAAGCGACCAAAGCGCTTGCCTGATCTGGCGTAGCGATCACCAAGAGCGCCTGGCCTGTTCCATCATTTGCATTGAAGAACAGAGAGCCCTCGTAGCTAATCAAATTCGAAGGATTAGAGGAGGTAAAGCTTCCACCGCTCAGCGAAGGCAGAGCTTCCACAGTAACGTCCCCACTAGCGGTCTCCGATGCTCGGAATAGCTCTACAAATCCACTGCCGCTGTCGCCAACGAAGTAGACAAAGCCCCCTGCAACTGCGATCGATGTAGGCTCGATAGCGGTTGAACTGGCTCCATCACTGGTATCACCTGTAACGTCATAGGTCGAGATGGTTGTACTGCTATCCAGCCGTCGCCATTCCTCGTTTTGGGTGGTTGCCGTCAAATCTGGACTGACTAACTCCTCAGCAATAAAGTACAGGTCATCCTTCACTCCATCACCGTCGCTATCAACAGCGCTCAGGTTTCTAACCCTTACGATTTCCTTGTCTCCAAAGTTGGTTAAAGTGGCTGGAGCTGTAGGAGTTGCACTTCCTGCATTTGTAATACTCCGCAGGCGATCGCGCGTCCCAGCCAAATCTACCGTGTAGTAGAGGGTTGTGCCCACCACCGTCAGCTCTGCTGGCGGAGCTTCGTCATCGACAATAACCGGAGCCGAATTGCCAGTTACCCGGTACAGTGCGCCAACTTGAGGGCTACCATCTGGACCGGCTCGGAAGTAGAGGTTATTGCCAACAACCGTCAGGTCAGATAGTGCCGAACCAACTGTTCCAGGGGTCAAATCGGCAACCAGGGAAATTTGTCCCAGCAAATTGTTGGCATCACTACCGGGTGTCCAACGGTAGAGTTCCAGTCCGGTGGCGCTGCGATCGCCAGCAATATAGACCGAGCTACCAACCGCAGCAATCCCTGTAATGTTGTCAAAATCTCCAACCTTCAGAGTGGTGTCCAGGCTACCCTGGCTTCTAAAGAGTCCTCTCCCATCCTCATCCTGTCCAGAGAAGAAGATAGAGCTGAGGTTAGCCACATTTGTGAGGAAGCGGGCATCGGAATCACCTTCGGGGAAAACATCACGGGTGATGCTGGGACGGCGATCGTCCGAATCTACCGACATCCTGAGGTCGTAACTGGAAGCCGTATTGCCTGTAGGCGAAAAGATCCGCAGGAAGTAAGTTCCAGCGCTAACATTTCCTTCCAAAGCATCCGCAGTGGTTCCTCCTAGAGCCGAGGTCACCTTCGTTGCCAGACTACCTTCCCGGTAAAATTCCATGTCGAGGTTTTGAGTCAACCCTTCCAGGCTCATGGATAGGAAATTGTAGGGCTGGTCAAACACAAACCGGAACACATCGACATCGCCGCCGCCTGCAAAGTCTTCGTAAGATTGCGGGGTTGAACCCAGGGTTGGAAACGTCGTGTCATTGCCAGGAGCCGTTACCAGAGTTGAATCAGCTTCAGCATCCCCAACTCGGTCAGGAGCCAACAGTGTGCGGAGATTGTAAGCAGAGAACGGCGCACCCGAGGTAGACGGCGAAACCCGAATGAAATAATTACCCGTCGTCAGCCCGGAGAAATTCAGGACATTGTTTGTACTGGTGCGGATGGCAGTTTGTGAGGAGTTGAACAGAGTTAGTGACAGCGGTTGGGTGGTTCCTGTCAAGCTCAGTTGCAGGTCGCCTGCGGTTCCGGCATTAAAGCGGAAGAAGTCAGCGGGGTCTGTTCCACCCACCCCATCTGATTCGGTGCCCTGGGTTGTATCAACCGTAATCAGCTTGGCTGTGCCGAAGGTATTGCCGATCGGATCAACAGGCGATAGAAGCGTACTGAGGGTGTAGGGGGAAGAGGGTGCTCCAGCGGTTGCAGGTCTCAGTTGCAGGAAATAGGTTCCAGGCTGGAAATCTGGAATAGACAGTCCATTCGTATTAGTAACCACGAACTGGCGTTGTCCGTTAAACAGGTTGAACTGAATAGCCTGGTTATTGCCCGAAACACCCAGATCCAGATCTCCGATTGAACTGGTGGTGAATTGGTAGAAGTCGGAAATATCGGAGCCACCAATGTTGTCTGCAAAGGTGGTTTCTGTGGAGCGAACGGCGATCGTTCGAGCCGCCTCAAAGTCGTTACCCACATTGTCTGCAGGAGGGGTGGTGCCGCCACCACCGTCGCCACCACCGTCGCCACCACCGTCGCCGCCGCCACCACCAGTGGTAGTAGGAGTGATATCGACCTGAAGGCTATAGCGAGTTGCAACGCCTCTGCCAGTACCGGGTACAGGAACAACTCTCAGAGCATGTAGACCTGCATCCAAGATTTTCTCAACAGTACGAAAACCTGTCTGGTTAGGGTTTGTACCTGTTCCATCCTCAAAGAAAACATTAGAATTTGGCTCAAATGAGCGGAACGTTAGTTCGACTGTGGATCGTTCATCTAATGTGACTTCGTAAAAATCACGGCGATCGCCCTGTGAAACAAAATCACGAACAGTCACAGAATTGTTGACCAGCACTTCGTTCAAGTTCCGAGCACCACCACGGACGTTACCGGCACGATCAGGGTTGGACTGGAGGGTAAGACTGTAACGACCACTTGCCGAGGACGAGTCTGCCTGCAGAACCCGCACGAAGTAGTCGCCCCGGTTAACATTGAGGTTAATACTTTCATCCCGATTGCCTGGACGATTTGAGCTTCGCACCAACCGCTGATTGCTGTCATAAACTTCCAAGTTGAAGTTGAAGCCACTGGGAATGTTGGTTAGCCCAAAGTCAATGGTTCCCCTGGTAAAGGGAATTCTAAAGGCATAGAAATCATCCGTATCGCCTCCACCCAGGGTGCTGTTTACGGTTTTTCCGGTTCGTGAAGGGTTTTTTCTTCGTGCGGTTTCAAAAGAATTCCCATCTGCCATAATGACGGTCTCCAAGATTGGCTGTGTGGTCTGCAATCAGTTTTTGGAAGGTGCCTGGGTGAGGTCTCCCCAGCGAGCAGTTAGTTAGAATTAGACTGCCCTCCTTGCGGTCAAAAACCATCATGAAATCTTCAAAAATCTTGTCCGGATTTCACCCGGAGGGAGGTGGAGCGGCTGATGCGACTCACCCAAATTAGATCGTTGGCATCAGCTTCAAGGCTAATACGTCAGCGCTTCTGGGACGGCAAGCAGTGAAATCTGCCCAGTAGATTATAGATGCTCCTCTAGAAAATCTCGTTGAAATTCAATTGAGATTTGTATCTCCAGCAACGGATGTCCCATAGAACGCCGATGTCCAAGATCCTATCGAACCTATTGATATGCGGTTGAGTGAGAATGCGTAAATTTTTAGCGCTAAGCAAGAAATTAAAAACTGTGCAAAAAAAGGGGATGGCGATCGCCATCCCCTTCTTAATTTTCTTGCCTGCCAACTTGCCCCTCTTTATTCTCTAGGCGGTTCAGGAAATCAACAGCACTGTGCTGAACATCTGAGAACTAGAAGACTGTTGGCTTGGGCAGCAAAAACTAGCTTGCCAAATACCCCCGCACATTTGCCTTGCGGCGACGGAGATGGTCGAGTGCTTGCCGTTCGAGCTGGCGTACCCGCTCCCGGCTGATATTCATGCGCTGCCCAACTTTTGCGAGAGACAACTCTTTGCCATCATCAAGACCAAAGCGCAGGGTAAGCACTTCTCGCTGCTGCGGAGTCAATTCTGCCAGCAAGTCTTGAATATCTTGCTTCAGAGACTCCTGCACGGTGTAAGTTTCGGGCGATGCTGTTTCATCTTCCAGCAAGTCTTGCAGTTCTGTATCCTGGTTGTCGCCAACCTTGAGATCCAGAGACACGGGTTGCCGCGCCATCAGCAAAAACTCGCGGATTTCAGAGGGCTTCAGACCTAACTCTTCAGCGATGTCGGCAGGAGTGGGGCTATGTCCCAACTTTTGTGCCAGTTCCCGCTGTGCCCGCTTAATTTTATTGAGCTTTTCGGTGATGTGGATGGGGAGACGGATGGTGCGGGCTTGTTGGGCGATCGCCCGTGTAATAGCTTGCCGAATCCACCAGTAAGCGTAGGTCGAAAACTTGTAGCCCCGAGTGGGGTCAAACTTTTCGACACCCCGCTCCAAACCCAGCGTGCCTTCCTGGATCAGGTCGAGAAATTCCAGATTACGCTTCTGATACTTTTTGGCGATCGCTACCACCAGGCGCAGGTTCGCCTCAATCATCTTCTTCTTAGCATGTCGCCCGACCCGAAGTGTTTCGTCCAACGCTTCTTCAGAGACGTTAGCGGCTTCTGCCCATTCGGCTCGCGTGGGTTTGCGATCCAGCTTTTCCGTTAATTCTTCTTGAATCTCCAGCAGACGCATCATCTGTTGCACCTGCTTTCCAAAAATAATCTCTTGTTCATGAGTCAGCAATGGCACACGACCAATCTCATGCAGGTAGGTTCGCACCATATCTGCAGTGAACAGAGTTTTCTTGGGGTTGGGGGTTGTGGTATGTGCGGTCGTCATGGTTGCCACTTAACTCCATTGAAATGGAACACTACAGTCAAAAGGGAAGCGATCGAAGCGTTTAAGATGAGCCTATCGAAGGAATATCTACATGGTGTTTCAGACCTGTCTCAAAGATTTGACATTAGCTTGTTGTGAAGGTTGCAAAATGCAGGAATTCGGTTGTTATTGAAGACAAACGAGATTCAAACGAGATTTTGCAGAAACGAGACACAGTAGAATGGGAACAAGAGAATGAGAACAAGCTAAAGTAGTGTCTGAGAACTAATGTGAAAGAACTAACGTCAAACAAGTAATTGTCTAAGTACCATTAGATTAATCAACAGTTGGTGTCCTTCGAATCGGTCAAACAGGTGAAATGCAAGAATGAAATAGATAATGCTTGTCTGAACTCTCGATAAGTTTTATCAATCGTTCAATCAACCTAATCCAACTAACTAGCTGTGTGGGTGTGGTGAGATTGGGGGAAGGCGATCGCTAAAAGCCTTTTTGGTAGATATTTACAGCTTTTTTCCAATCGGTAGAGTAGGTTCTGAAATTTCTGGCTAACCTGGTCTGAGTCTCGCCTTTGAGTCTCCCCTTTTTGAGTTTCGACAGTCTGTTGCAGGTCTGTTTTCCGTAAGTTTGTAGAAGAAATGACCACTCCTCGCTTAGCTCATTAGTTAAGACGAGGGAACAGAAAAGAAACTCTCTACCATACGCCTTAATACTTTAGATGGACACTTTGAGTGAACCGCTATTGGGAAGATGCTGAAGAATTGCATGAAACCCGATAACCAATAAAGATTCAACAGAATGGTAGCCAAGCAAAACAACTGCTTATAAATTGGACTGAACGCTTATTAGAAGAACCAACCAGGAAAAACACAGAGGGGATGTGTTTCAGAAGAAACCGAAAGTGAGGAAAAAATAACCTGGGGAATCATCCTCAATACCAGTACTTCTCCTGCGAGCTATGAGTCTTAAGTTTTACACTAATCGCATCTCTGTCGATTTTGTTTTCTCAACTCGTTGCCCGATCTAGTTTTGTTATTTGACTAGCCTTGTATTCAATACGCTGCGTTGTCCAATACACCACTCAACTCTTGCAACCTGATGCCACAACTTCGAACCCAAACTTTCGCCTTAACTGCCTTAACTTAAACTAGCTTAACTTAAAGTCGTTATGACTTTGAAGTAGAACTACAATGGTAATACAAAAATAGGTTCTAGTAAAGGGGGCTGAAATCCTCCAAGAGGATGATATAAGTTAAGCATCTTGCTAGATAAGGAGCAAAATCGCTAGAAAGCGACCTCAAGCCTTGGTGTTGCCTTGCTTTTACTATTCTCCGTAATTTCTCCTTAGATACGAGTACGGCAACCCGTGGGTGAAAACCGAACGGGTCTTTTCTGACGGGAGAATATTGCCTCAAGTTCCCCGGTCTATTTCTCTCGACCCAAATGACTACCTATAGCCGTAATCATCCTGGGAGATTTCAGAAAAGAATATCCCCATTTTTTGAGAGAGGGCGCGGATAAGCCGCGCCCTCTCTCAAAAAATGGGGATATTCTTTTCTGGAGATCGCCTTGGTTAGGGATCTGCCAACGAGGTAAAGCGACGGTTGAAGTCCGGTTATCGCGATTAGGCGGAGGCATTGGTGGGCGTTATCCTCGTTATATAGAGCTGATATGAAAAGCCCAAAGTCGCATTGGAGCAGGGAAGGAGCGGGGTATACTGCATGGAGCGATACCGCACACCGCCCACCCAAAACGGTAGGGGCTGAGGAATGGTAGAGGTGAATCAGTGGTTTTTTCCCACGATTAGTGAAACCCTGATGCAGGGTGAGGCGTTGTTCCAACCGCAACGGTCGGCGGCACAGCAGCGCTTACGTGCAGAACGGGAATGGGCAGGGGCGATCGCCGCGCTCAACGTTTTGCTGCATCGAGATTTAGAAATAGCGAAAGAATCATCGAATCCGGCAGACGCGAAAGCCTGGCAAAATGGCGTTATTTTGTCGGGTCCTGCGCCTGTGTTGGGGCAAACAGAATTGCAAACGGCGATCGCCAACTGGACGTTCACCGCAACACCGTTGTGGAATAACACCTGGATGCCGTTTCGCCTATTACCGACTTCAGGGCAGGCACGGGTGTCGATCAATCCCCAAACCTCGACTGTCCCCATCATGCCGAATGATCCCCTGGGGGCGGAGCAGTTTTGCTGGATCATGACCCCGACCTTGCGGATGGTAATGGTGTTGGGTGAAACTGCCGAAGGGGCTCCGGCGTTCCTCTATTCTTTTGAACCCGAAACCATTGAGCGGGCATGGCAGGCGTTGCAGGCACGGCTGATGTTTTTGGGGTCGTCTATCCAATCGTCTTTGCTCCAAGAAATTGAATCGCTGGTCACACCCTATGTACCCCAAACTCCTGACTATCGGCAGGTGGCAGAGTTTGGGCAGTTGATGCTGGCGTTGTTACCAGAAGCGATGGAGTTAGAAGAGGGGGCGCGGCGTTTGAGCGATCGCCGTACCGACGTTCTTACCCATGGGATGATGCAGTCCCAAGAAATGACGGCAGCACCGAATGGTAGAAATGGCAAGGCATCGAAAGCGAGGCAGACGAAGGACGAGTCCATCGCCCAATCGTCGCTGGAGGCGCTGACGCAACATACCGAAAGCTTTGATGCAGAACTGTTGCAGGCGATCGCCCACGAAGTTCGTACACCCCTGACAACCATCCGCACTCTGACTCGGCTGTTGCTCAAACGCAAGGACTTAAACCCTACAGTGCTAAAGCGGTTGAGCGCAATCGATCAGGAATGCACGGAACAAATTGATCGGTTTAACCTGATCTTCCGGGCAGTAGAGTTGGAAAAGGATCACACCAAGTCTTCACCGACCTCGCTGGCTCCCATTTCTTTGACCGATTTGTTTAAGCAGCATGTTCCTCGTTGGCAGCAACTTGCCAGTCAGCGGAGTCTTTCGCTGGATGTGCGCTTACCTAAAAAGTTGCCCCTCGTGGTGACAGACCCCACGATGCTGGATCAGGTCTTGACTGGGCTGGTCGATCGCATTACCCAAACCCTGCCCATCAACAGCCATATTCAGATCTCCGTAATGCTGGCAGGATCGCAGCTTAAGCTTCAGTTCCAATCGGATATGAAAGATGGGGAGAGAGAGAATCCCATGATGAAGGGGTGCGATCGCACAGTCACTCCCCTCAAATCGCTGGGGCAGTTGCTCATGTTCCAACCCGAAACTGGAAATCTTAGCCTCAATCTGGCAGTCACCAAAAATCTCTTTCAGGCACTTGGTGGCAAATTGATTGTGCGACAACGTCCCCAGCAAGGGGAAGTTCTGACTATCTTTCTCCCGCTAGAAGCCCAAAAGTCAGAAGTCCCTTTAGAAACCAGTAGCCTTTGGGAGTAGTTGCCCGCCAAGCGCTAAGGACTGAAGATCAAATAAAATCCTTGACTTTGCGTGCGCGGGGCACATGAAAAGTCAAGGATTTTAGAAAAATGGCGAAGCTGTTGAGATAATTTCTGTAATAGTTTGACTATAGGTATGACTACAGGGTTACTACGGGTAATCTAACGGGCTGTCTTGTAATACGTATGATGTGTACAACTGACTAGTTCATTGTGGACAGGGAACGAGTGGAATCAGCCATCTCAATCCGATTATCAGCACTGTCTTCAATCACTAGCTCTGCCGGAAAGAAGAAGTCGGCATATTCGTAATATTCGGCATGCAACTCTGCCTGGGTCGCAATCTGGTTCATATAGCCCATGAAATTGCCCATTAGAAAGTAGACACTCACCAGGGCAGCGGCGGCAACAGACACCAGGAAACCCGCCAACATTAGGGAAAACTCGCGCTGATCCATTGCCTGCTGCATCAAGTGCAGCGCCCAACCAACTAAAAGAATTACGATCAGCAAGATAAGAAACATTTATCAAAGAGGAAGAACTGTATAAATACAAAAAAATTTGTTCTATTTGTTTCGTATTGTAACAGTTCCTCAGGAAGATGGCTCTAATTCCGTACCAGAATTTGCTTATCGGTGAGATAGGTTTTAATTTCACTGACGGTTAGCTGCCCGTAGTGCAGCAGGGAGGCAAGCAGAGCGGCTTCGGCTTTGCCGTCGGTGAGTGCCTGGTAGATATGGTCGCAGGTTCCGGCTCCGCCAGAAGCGATAACAGGAATTTGGACGCGCTCGGCGATCGCCCGTGTCAGCTCCAGGTCGTAGCCTGCCTGGGTGCCATCGGCATCCATACTGGTAAGCAAAATTTCCCCTGCGCCCCGCTCTGCGACCTCTGCCGCCCATGCCAGAGCATCTAGCCTGGTGTTCTCCCGCCCACCGCGCACATACACGTCCCAGCCAGGATTTTGGGGGTCTTCCCGGCGACGGGCATCAATGGCGACAACAATGCATTGGTCGCCAAAGCGATCGCTTGCCCGGTTGATAAAGTCGGGATCGCGCACCGCTGAAGAGTTGATGCTGACCTTATCGGCTCCGGCTCGTAACAATTTTTTAATAGTTTCTAAGGATTGGATGCCACCCCCTACCGTCAGAGGGATGAAGACCTGTTCGGCAGTTCGATACACTACGTCGAAGATAATGTCCCGATCTTCGTGGGTCGCTGTGATGTCGAGGAAGACGAGTTCATCGGCTCCGGCATCGTTATATGCCTGCGCCAGTTCAACCGGATCACCCGCATCCTTTAAATCGACAAAGTTCACACCTTTAACTACACGTCCTGCTTTTACATCCAAACAGGGAAGGATTCGTTTTGCCAGCATAGCTTTCGTTCGTTTTGCCGAATTTGTCTATAGTTTTGCCGAATTTGTCTATGTTCCTTATTCCTTTCGCCCCTTATTCCTTTCGCCCCTACCCTGAGTTTTGGGGTCGGGGGTTAGAAAACTCCACGACTCAATTTCAGGTAAAGTTTCAGGCAATGTTCCAGTTGAAGTTTTAGGCAAAGCGGGAAGACGGAATACATGCATTACTTTAACCCGAGCCCGTGGCAGAAAGTCAGGGGTTCCTCATCCCTGAAAAACCCGCTGAGGGGGGACAATACGCTGATACACTGACAATGTTTGTTTTGTTATGCGGGTAGTTACGGCAGACATGGAAGTTGGTCAAAAGGTGCGCGTACAGCGTTTACGAGATCGGGCAAATCAGGCAGTTATCCAACGCTTGGGGCAGACTGGAGTTATCCAGGGTTACAAAATGACAGATGGTAGTGGCGTAGGATTCATCGTTGCATTTGACGACGGATTTTCTGCCTGGTATTTCGAGGATGAACTTGCCATTGTTGGCTAAGGGATTCATGGGTTAGCTCTGAAGAGGGGCATTGTATTGAGTGGATGAATGAATCATGAGTTTGATTCTCACGTTTTTGGGGAAAGGCGGCACAGGTCGCACGACGGTGGCGATCGCCGCTGCGCACCAACTGGCTGCCCAGGGAAAGCGCGTGTTGCTCGCCAGCCAAGATCCCTCGGTCGCCTTTGAGCGACTTCTCGGATCCTCCGTTGCCGCCGATCCCCAGGACGTTGCTCCGAATTTGCAGGCGGTGCAACTCCAGACGACAGTGCTTTTGGAGCGATCGTGGGACGAACTCAAAGCCCAGGAAGCAAAATATATCCGCAGTCCCTTCTTAAAAAAGGTGTTTGCCCAGGAATTGGGCATTTTGCCGGGGATGGACACCGCCCTGGCACTCAATGCGCTGCGCGAGTTTGACGCCAGCGGCAAGTATGATGTGCTGATTTATGATGGCGACGGCGACCAGACTACTTTGCGAATGCTGGGAATGCCTGAAATTGCCAGTTGGTACGTGCGTCGGTTTCGCAAGGTATTAACGGATTCGGATTTCTACAGAGCCCTATCGCCGTTCATTCAGCCCGTCAGCAGCGCGGTGTTGAATGTGGACTGGTCGGGGGATTTGTTCTCTAACCCCGAAGCCACACGGGCAACCAATATGTTGGACGACGGCAAGGCAGCAGTGACGAATCCGAACCGGGTGCTGGCTTATCTGGTGACGACGAATGATGAGGTGGCGATCGCCACTGCCAAGTACCTCTGGGGTGCAGCCCAGCAGGTTGGGCTGACGGTGGGTGGTGTACTGGTCAACCAGTCCTCCGAAACGGGAGAGGCAACTCAGGAATTTCAACCTCTGCCCATCACACCCATTCCCAGCTATCCCGGACGGGGTTGGCAACCGCTGGTCGATGCCCTTCCCAAGCTCACCGACGCGAACCAGGCTCCCCGCCCCATGTCTGTCAACCTGGCAGAACGCAAGGTCGCCCTCTTCCTCCCCGGCTTCGACAAATCTCAGGTCAAGCTCACCCAGTATGGTCCTGAAGTCACCGTCGAAGCAGGCGATCAGCGCCATAACCTGTCTCTACCCCAAGAATTGAAGGGGAAACAGGTCACGGGAGCAAAGTTCCAGGATGGCTATCTAATTATTTCCTTCTAATTTTTTAAGCACGGTTGCAGAATTGTTGCAAGGGACAGAAGGGCAGCACCCTTTGGCGTTTAAGATCACATGTGACATAAAGCCCAGAATTTTTGGATGAGAAGCGCGGCAATGCCGCGCTTCTCATCCAAAAATTCTGGGCTTTATTTCGTTTTTAATCCTTAGTAAACCTCGTCATGGCTTCCGATGTCTACGAACACGGCTTTTGTGTCTGTTGTGAAGTAGAACAGGACTCTCGCATCATAGTCCACACTGAAACTCCAGGCATCCTTAAGCTTGCCAGACAATTTATGGGTTCTCAGGCTTGGGTCGAATGGGTCGGTCGTGAACTGCTCCAACTTCTTCCAGAATTTCGCTTCTAGCTCCGCATTGCCTTTAATGCGTTTTTTGAACGCTCGCTTGAATGAAGAACTGAAACCTACTTCCACGACTATTCCTCAAGCATTTGCTTCAATTCATGGATGTTGGAGGAATATTCCAGTTCGCCAGTCTGATCTTCCCGTTGTGCAGCTTTGAAGTTGGCATCTATCTCATCACGGCGTTCCTCGCGGAGATACTGTTGCAACAACATCTGCAGTTCCCGTTTTTCATCGACGGAAAGGTTTTTTACCACCTCAACCACATCACTAAACGTCATTCTTGTTACCTGAATGTGCCTATGCAAAGCAATCTAACACGCTAATCCGTAGCTGGATAATGCGCCTACACCCCAAAGCCCTTCATTTATAGCTAAGCAAGAAAATGAAGAATCCATTTTTAGGAGAGCGGGTGCGGCTAAGCCGCACCCGCTCTCCTAAAAATGGATTCTTCATTATTCTTGGAGCACTTGCAGAGTCGAGGACAAGGGCAGCGCGGTTGGCTCTACTTTTGCAAACACGCTCTATTTTTTCAAATATAGCGGTGCGCAAGTTGCTTCAGCACATGGGAGGGGCGGCGCGGTGCGCCGCCCCTCCCATGTGCTGCACTTAAAGCGCTTGCAAAACGCTATAGAACGAGGACGAACGACTGACAACTTCCGATTTTTTTCAGTAGCTTCAAAGCATAGGATTGTGAAACAGAGCTTGCAGCTATGTTCGGCAAACATTTATCTAAATAGTTGGGAAGGTCAGGATGAATCAGCTAGATGCTGCTGGGGTAGACGCAAAGATGATACAGCGTTGTCTGGAGTTAGCCCAGCAGGCACGGGGGCAAACTGCACCGAACCCGATGGTCGGCGCGGTGGTGGTACAGGATGGCAAGATTGTGGGGGAAGGCTTTCATCCCAAAGCCGGGGAACCCCACGCGGAGGTATTTGCGCTGCGGGCGGCGGGCGATCGCACTCCAGGCTCCACCATCTACGTCAACCTGGAACCCTGCAATCACTACGGACGCACTCCCCCCTGCTCAGAAGCGCTCGTGCGGGCGAAGGTGGCGCGGGTTGTTGTGGGCATGGTAGACCCCAACCCCCAGGTGGCTGGTAGCGGCATTGCACGCCTGCGGGAAGCAGGCATTGAGGTGACGGTAGGGGTGGAAGAAGCAGCGTGCCAGCGGCTGAATGAAGCGTTTGTGCATCGCATCCTGTACCAACAGCCCTTTGGCATTTTGAAATACGCCATGACCCTGGACGGTAAGATTGCGGCTTCATCGGGGCATAGCGCCTGGGTGACGACACCGGACTCCCGCCGCCGGGTGCATGAGCTGCGGGCAGGCTGCGATGCCGTAGTGGTGGGCAGCAACACGGTGCGGCGGGACAATCCCCAACTAACCAGTCGCGGACTGGGACCCAACCCTCTAAGAGTGGTACTGAGTCGGAAGCTGGATTTGCCAGATGAGGCAAATTTGTGGAATACCGCTGAAGTGCCCACGCTGGTTTTTGCTCAAGAGGGGGCAAATCCAACAAAATGGGCAACCTTGGAAAAGCAAGGGGTGGAGCTGATTGGGGTGGCAGACGTGACCCCGGCGATCGCCCACGCCCATCTATATAATCGCGGCTGCCTGTCGGTGTTGTGGGAATGTGGCGGAAAACTGGCAGCACGGGCGATCGCCGATGGCTGCATTCAAAAAGTCCTGGCATTCATCGCTCCCAAAATTATTGGTGGGGAAAACGCCCCGTCTCCCGTAGGAGAACTGGGGTTCACACAGATGACCGACGCCTTGCCACTGGAGCGGGTGAGATGGGAGGCGATCGGCTCGGATTTGCTGATCGAAGGCTACTTATCTACTCAAAAAGAATAAGACAGGCATGAGTGCGATCGCCAAAATTCTCGCCATAATCCCAACTTTGCCCTGAATTTGCCGTAATATCTTGATCCCCGTCAGCAAGAAAACCATTGTCATTAAAAACTCGAATGACTCAAAGGGGACACAAACCTGATAGATTTAGCGGAGTATTCGTAAAGTATGGCTGAAGCAAATGAGAGTCCTTGTTATTGGTGGTGACGGTTATTGCGGATGGGCAACCGCCCTCTACTTGTCAAATCATGGGCATGACGTGGGGATCCTGGACAGCCTCGTGCGGCGACACTGGGACAACGAGCTGTGCATCAACACCCTGACCCCCATTGCTCCCATCCAACAACGGCTTCAGCGCTGGAACGACCTCACAGGCAAGAGCATCGACCTGTTCATCGGCGACCTCTGCAATTATGAATTTTTGCAAAAGGCGATGCTGCAATTTCAGCCCGATGCCGTTGTTCACTTCGGAGAACAGCGTTCTGCCCCCTTCTCTATGATCGACCGGGAACACGCCGTTCTCACCCAGGCGAACAACGTGATCGGTACGCTCAACCTGCTCTATGTAATGCATGAGCATTTCCCCACTTGCCATCTGGTGAAGCTCGGCACAATGGGCGAATATGGCACGCCCAACATCGACATCGAAGAAGGCTACATCACCATTGAGCACAACGGGCGCAAAGACACCCTGCCCTATCCCAAACAGCCTGGCTCTTTCTACCATCTCAGCAAGGTTCATGATTCTCACAACATCCACTTTGCGTGCAAGATTTGGGGATTGCGGGCAACCGACCTGAACCAGGGCATCGTTTACGGTGTGCTGACCGAAGAAACGGGTATGGATGAGTTGCTGATCAACCGCCTCGACTACGATGGTGTGTTTGGTACAGCCCTGAACCGTTTCTGTATCCAGGCGGCGATCGGGCATCCTCTTACCGTATATGGCAAGGGCGGACAAACCCGTGGTTTCCTCGATATTCGCGACACCGTTCGTTGTATTGAGATTGCCATCAACAACCCAGCCAATGCGGGCGAGTTCCGCGTCTTCAACCAATTCACTGAATTGTTCAGCATCGGCGACATCGCCACGATGGTGCAAAAAGCTGGCTCCAAGATTGGGCTGAGCATTGAAGTCAATCACCTGGATAACCCCCGTGTGGAGTTGGAGGAGCACTACTTCAACGCCAAGAATACACGCCTGATTGACCTGGGCTTGCAGCCTCACTTCCTATCTGACTCGCTGCTGGATTCACTGCTCAACTTCGCTGTGAAGTACAAGGATCGGGTAGATGAGAAGGAAATTCTGCCTCGCGTGAAGTGGAAGGGCTAAGGATATCCGCTAGATCTGCGGCTTCTGGAAGGAGTCGCAGATCTTTGGGTTTAAGTCCTGGTTTGCTTTGTTAGTTTTTGAATTAGAGTCGCGGCGTTTATGCGTATTGCCCTTTTCACCGAAACCTTTTTGCCCAAAGTTGACGGCATTGTGACGCGCTTGAGCCACACTGTTGACCATCTACAACGGATGGGCGATCAGGTGTTGGTGTTTTCGCCAGACGGAGGTTTGCGAGAATATCGGGGGGCACAGATTTGCGGTATTCCTGGGTTTCCTCTGCCGCTTTACCCAGAGCTAAAACTAGCCCTACCTCGCCCCTCAATTCGGCAAAGTCTGGAACTGTTTAAGCCCGACTTGATTCACCTGGTGAATCCAGCGGTGCTGGGCTTGGGTGGGTTGTATTATGCAAAATCTTTGAATGTGCCGCTGGTCGCGTCGTATCACACGCACCTGCCGAAGTACCTGGAGCACTATGGCTTGGGGATGCTGGAAGGGGTGTTGTGGGAATTGTTGAAGTTGATGCATAACCAGGCACAGATTAACCTCTGTACCTCGACGGCAATGCAGGATGCGCTGACGAGCCACGGCATTGAGCGGGTCACGGTATGGCAGCGGGGCGTAGATACGGAGTTGTTCCGCCCAGAGCTTGCCAGCCGCGAAGTGCGGGCAGAACTGTCGGGAGGTAACCCTGATGCGCCGCTGTTGCTCTATGTGGGTCGGCTGTCGGCGGAGAAGGAAATTGAGCGGATTAAGCCTGTGCTGGAGGCGATTCCCAATGCTCGGCTGGTGCTGGTGGGCGATGGTCCCCATCGGGCAGAGTTAGAAGCTTTCTTTGCGGATACACCCACCCATTTCGCGGGCTATCGCACCGGGGAAGCGTTGGGGGCTGCCTTTGCTTCGGCGGATGCGTTCATTTTCCCGTCGCGCACGGAAACCCTGGGGCTGGTTCTGCTGGAAGCGATGGCGGCGGGTTGTCCCGTGATTGCGGCGAATGCGGGTGGCATTCCTGATATCGTGACAGATGGAGTGAACGGGTATCTGTTTGACCCGACGGATGATGAGGGGGCGATCGCCGCTACCCAACGCCTCCTTGCCAACCCTGAGGAGCGTGATGTCCTGCGCCACAACGCCCGCCTCGAAGCCGAAAAATGGGGATGGGCAGCAGCGACACAACAGTTGCGCACCTTTTACCAGGGCGTGCTGGAGCCTGCCCTACTAACAGCCGCGTGAGGATTTTGGCATTACTTCACCATTATTTCTTCACCATTAGGATTGAAAATAAAATAAAACCCGGAATTTTTGATGAGAAGCGCGGCAATGCCGCGCTTCTCATCAAAAATTCCGGGTTTTATTTCATACGTGATCCTTAGGAGTGGGGCGATCGCGGCAACAACGAGGCTTGATCAGGATTGTTGTCGGGTCTGGTGTACCAGTATGCCCAGGCTATTAAAACAAACTGGAACGGCAACCGAATGGATTGAAACCACCAGGCATTGGGGACTCCCTCGATTTCGATCCCGTTAACCGCCATGTTGATATTGGCAGGATAGACAGCAATAAACAGAATGACCAAGCCCCAGGCGGCAACCTGGCTCACGGGTGGCAAGAGTAGGGCGATGCCGAGCATAATCTCAATGACTCCGCTGGCATAGACCAGAGCTTCCGGCGCAGGCAGTGCTTCAGGCACGATCCGCACAAATGGCTCGGTAGCGACAAAGTGCAAAATTCCAGCAATGACCATGCACACTGCCAGCACAACCCGCAGGAACTCTTTTGTTTTTGGATTTCTGAACGTTTGAATCACCATTGCAACCCGTAAATGAATAGGGATGAGAAGTGCGATCGCCCCTCTCCCCCCAAATTAAACAGTTCTCCTGGAATACCAACGCTCTAAAAGCCCACTTCAGATATTTTTTTGAAACGCCCGCTCGTTTCAAAAAAACATCTGGTTTTGGTTTTCGAAGACTTTTGGTATGACAGCACAGATTACCTTTTGCGACCTGGGACTGTCGGCAAGAATAAATCTGTCTAACATCACGGTAGTGACTGGTTCTAACCTGTGACATCTGCCGATAGCAACGGATTAGCAAAGATTGGGTAATCCTGAATGCACCTGATTTTGGGTGTGTGGGCGATGCTACACACCCAAAATCAGGTGCATTCAGAACTCTACTGGATTTCGGTGATCACGGAATCCTGGGGTTGTTGACAGGGAATGGTGATGATAAATTCGGTGCCATTGCCCGTTTCGGAGCGGCATTCCAGGAAACCGTTGTGCTTTTGCACCACAATTTGGTAGCTGATGGACAAGCCCAAACCTGTTCCCTTGCCTACGGGTTTAGTGGTGAAGAAGGGATCGAAGAGGCGATCGCGCGTTTCGGCATACATCCCCGGTCCGTTGTCGCAAATGGAGATGGTCACATCCCCCGGAGCATGGGGAGGCACCGCACCGTTTGGATCGATAGTTGGGTCCTTTGGAGTGAAGCGCGTTTGCACAACAATGCAGCGGGGTTCAGGATGGTTTTCCAGGGCATCGATCGCATTGGCAAAAATGTTCATGAACACCTGGTTCAACTGCCCGGCGTAGCATTCCACCAGGGGCAAATTCCCATAGTCTTTCACAAGCTGGATGCTGCCACCATCCGGGCAGGTTTTCATGCGATTTTGTAGAATCAGCAGGGTGCTGTTGATGCCTTCATGGATATCGACGGGCTTTTTCTCCGCCTCATCCAGCCGAGAAAAGTTGCGCAGGGAAAGGACAATCTGACGAATCCGATCGGCTCCAATCTTCATCGACGCCATTAGCTTGGGCAGGTCATCGCTCACAAAGTCAATGTCGATCGCCTGCATCGCCACCTGAATTTCGGGCGGTGGTTCAGGACTCACATCCTGATATAACCGCAGCAAGTGCAGCAAATCTTTGGTGTAGTTGTTGGCATGAACCAGGTTGCCGTTGATGAAGTTGACGGGGTTGTTGATTTCATGGGCAATACCCGCCACCATCTGTCCCAAACTCGACATTTTTTCAGTTTGGATGAGTTGTGCCTGGGTTTGTTGCAGGTTTTCCAGGGCGTCGCTCAGTTGTTTTGCCTGGGATTCGGCGGCGGCGGCGGCGGCACGGCTGCGGGAGTAGAGTTCTGCCTGGTCGATGGCGATCGCCACCTGATCCACCACCGCTTCCAGCAACTCCACCTCACTCTCTGACCACAGCCGGGGTTGCCCGTGGCTGCACACGATCGCCCCCAACCGCCCCGATCGCGTTTCCAGCGGGATCATCAGTTGTGCCCTTGCTCCCAGGGGTGGCAGCAGGTCGCGCACGGGGGCAGGGGTATCCGTTGCTTTGTTGAGATCGCTGATCTGGATGCGCTCCAGGTTCAGGATACGCTGTGCCAATACCTTCGCCTGGGCTTCGGGATAATTGCCCAAAAAGCTCTGGCTCTTAGGATCGCGAGCTTCGTGGGTAATCACTAAGCTGGTGTGCCCATCCGTTACCCAGCACCAGAGGAAATGGCAGCGATCGATTTGCAACAACCCCCAGATCTCATTCACGGTCGTTTCGAGGATGACATCCAGGTTCAGCGACTCGCGGATCTGGCTGGCAAGGCGAAACAGCAGCGCCTCACGGCGGCTCATCAACTCTTCCCGCGCCCAGGTGCGATCCACCGCTACGGCAATGCTGTTTGCAATCCACCCCAGGGTTTTGCGGATGGTCGGCGAAATGGGCTTTTGGTCAAAAATTGCCAGCACACCCATCAGCCGATCTTCCACAATCAACGGATGCCCGATGAAACTCTGGAAATTCTCGCGGGTTGTCCATTCCTTTGCCCCAATGCAAACGTCGGCGGCGATCGCATTGGTGCTATAGGTTTGTCGGGTTTGGGCAACAAAACCCACGATGGAGATCCCCAATGGAATCAGATTGCCAAATTCTTTGGGCTGGCTGTGCTGTCCGGCAGCCGCCTGTAGCTCTAGCATTTGGCTGTCGGTGTTGAAGGTCCACAAGCGCACAAAGGGCAGTTGCAGGTATTTCACAATCAGGTCGGCGCAGGTGGTGAGCAGGCTATTCACCGTTCCTCCGTGGGAAAGCACCGCCCCAATTTCTGCGACCAACTCTGCCAGTTGCGATCGCTCCCGCAGTTCCTCCTCCGTTTGCTTGCGTTCCGTCACATCGGTGGCGATCGCCACATATTCCACCGGAACACCCTCCTCATCCACCACAGGCACAATGGTCGTTTCCAGCCAGTAGACCAAATTGGTTTTGGTACGATTGCAGATTTCCCCATGCCACACATGCCCAGAGGCGATGGTTTCCCATAGTTCTCGGAAAAACTCGGCGGAATGGTGCCCTGAGTTGATGCAGCGATAGGTTTTTCCGACCAATTCCTGACGGGTGTACCAGGAAATTTCGCAAAAGCGATCGTTTACATAGGTGATGTAGCCCTGGGCATTGGCAATGGAGACAATGCAGTGCTCGTTTTGGGCGGCAAGGAGAGCGCTATGGGTCGAGGGCAAATCCGAAATTTCGGGGGAACTGCGCTGGGCAGCAGGATTGTAGTTGGCTGCCGAGATGTAGATATGCGATCGCCCCGGCAACGCTGCCAGATTCCATACCAGGAGCAGGTATTTACCCTCTTTGTGGCTGTAGCGGCTTTCAAAAGTGACATGCTGATTACCGTTATTGATTTTCTGGATTTGCCGCAGGGTATGCTCCCGATCCAAAGGATGCACAAAATCCAGAAACGGTTGCGACATTAATTCCGCATTGCTATAACCCAAAACCTTTTGCCACGCTGGGTTCAAGCTTTTGAGGTAGCCATCGTAGCCCAAAGCCCCCACCAGATCGGAGGCAAGATTAAAGAAAAGCTTTTGATCAGCTTCATACTGGTGTTGCTGGGCGATCGCTTCCTGCAACGTCAACGTCCGCCGCCGCAACTCCAACTGCGTCACAACCTGATTTGCCAGGGTATCCAGACAGGTCTTTTGGGTCGCATTGAGCAAGTGTGGCTTCCAGTCCATCACTGCCAAAATCCCCAGGGGTATCCCACCCGGACTCAGCAATGGCACGCCAGCATAGAACCGGATGGGGGGATCGCGCACCACAACGCGATCGTCCGAAAACCGCACATCCGCACGGGTATCGGGCACAACCAAGCCTTCGGGTAACCGCAGCGTACTAGAAAACAACCCCAGATCATTCAGCTCATCAGGATCCCCATCCCAACCTGTCAAGGTTTTGAACCAGTAGGTTTGCCCCGATTCCTCAGCCCCATTGCTCCGCCAAAAGCCAATCAGGGCGATCGCCGATTGGCAAACATGGGCTGCCATGTTTGCGAGGTTGCAAAAGGCGGGTTCGGGTTCGGTTTCAAGGATGTGGTACTGCTGCAAAATATCGGTCCGTACCGCATCATTCTCGGGAAACTGACCGGGCATAAAGTTGGAGGTAAACAGTGGAGGAAGATGCACCCGTTTCTCCGAAGGAGAGTCACCAAGAAAACCCTGAATCTACCATTGGAAAAGAAATTGGAAAAGAAATATGGGAGGCGATCGCGAATTGCTCTAAATATCCCTGCCTTCCAACCTGAGAATGCCCAGTTTTGCATCCAGAATTGAGATGTTGCCTCAAATTCTCAATCGGTTCAAGCCCATTTAGTGGGATTTATGCGATCGCCCGCTCAAACTGTAGCGATTTACGCTATACGTTTACCCCATGCAACGACTGACCCTCTAAAGAAGTAAACTTTTGGTCAGAAATTAACCCTCAATAATCAGGAATCATAACGTTTTCCTAAAACTACGGGTATATCGTAGGGGTGACTAAACTTTAATAACCTTCTTGTTAGACTCTCATGGAACGCAATTCTCATGAAACGCAATTCTCATGAAACGTAGTTCTTATGAAACGTATTGGAACGCGAGACGCCAGGTTAAGACGCCAGATAGGACGCCAGATAAAACGCCAGATAAAACGCCAAGTTAAGGTTCATTGAAGATAAACCGTCCACTGATCCGTTGCCTCAGTTGTCACCCATCTCCACGAATTTTTCAAGAATAATTACTCCCATTACAAGATTGACCGGAAAAGCCCATGAGTTTGACGTTCCACTTTTTACGCCATGGAGAAACGACCTACAGCCAAACTGGAGGCTACTGCGGCATTCTGGATGTAGAACTGACGGAGTATGGACAGCAGATGGCAGCAGCGTTTGCTGAAGCCTATGCCTCCGTCCCTTGGGAAGCGGTCTATGTCAGCCCGATGAAACGCACCGTTGCTACGGCAACACCCCTCTGTAATGCCATTGGGATGGAGATGCAGATCCGGGATGGACTAAAAGAGATGTTTTATGGGGAATGGGAAGAGCACACTCCGGAGTATGTGCAGGAACACCACCGGGAAGACTATGTGCGATGGCTCACAGAACCTGCCTGGAACCCACCCACAGGCGGCGAAACCGCTGTTCAGGTTGCCAGTCGTGCCAATTTGGTGATCGCCAACATTGAGGAAAAACACAACAGCGGCAACATTCTGGTTGTGTCTCACAAGACCACCATTCGCATCATCCTCTGTAGTTTGCTGGGGATCGACCTGGGGCGCTACCGCGATCGCATCGACATGCCCGCCGCTTCCCACAGCATCGTGAAAATTGATGTGCATGGACCGATGTTGCAAAGACTGGGCGATCGCTCCTACATGCCAAAGGAGTTGCGCGATCGCCCAGGCACCTGATCCAGGGGTTGTTACCATTGCAAGTCTGACATTTGGAACCCGCGTAGAGCGCGGGTTCCAAACATTTCTAAGGTCAGCCGCCCGCTACGGCTGGCACAATGCTGACTTCATCCCCTTCCTGAAGTTTGGTTTCTTGACCTTCCAGGAAGCGAATGTCTTCGCTATTGACATAGAAGTTGATGAATCGCCGTAGCTTACCCTGGTCATCGCAGAGCCGTTCCTTGATCCCAGGGAACCGTGTTTCCAGAGCGGTCAGCAAATCATCGATCGTTGAGCCTTCACATTCAACCACTGCCTGGTCTTTGGTGAACTTTTGCAGGGGAGTGGGAACCAGAACTTTAACTGCCATAATGTCGTGCTACTGTCTTTCGTGAAATTTAGAGAATGCGATCTGCAACGGGCTATAGCCGTTGCAGATCAGAGTAAAGGGTAAGATTTCGGTCTTACACCAACGTTTGTTGCCAGTCCAGACGCTCCAGGGTGCGTGCCCGCTCCAGTGCCCGCTCAAAGCTATCAAGCTTGGGTTCGATGGTGAGGGGCTCGCCAATTACACCCTGCACAGCTTCCTGCGTCTTCAGCCCATTTCCGGTGATATAGGCAACCGTGGTTTCGTCGGGATCAATCTTGCCCGCTTCAACCAGTTTCTTGAGAACGGCGATCGTCGTACCGCCAGCGGTTTCGGTGAAGATACCTTCGGTTTCTGCCAGCAGCTTGATCCCTTCAACGATTTCCGCATCGTTCACAGCTTCAATGTTGCCGTTGGTCTTGCGGGCGATGTCGAGGGCATAAACGCCATCTGCGGGGTTGCCAATGGCGATCGACTTGGCGATGGTGTTGGGCTTCACGGGGGTCACAAAATCTCGACCTTCCTTGAATGCCTGGGCGATCGGCGAGCAGCCCTCTGCCTGGGCACCGCTGAAGCGCACCGCTTTGTCTTCAACCAAGCCAACTTTCACAAACTCGTTGAACCCTTTGTAAATCTTGCCAAACAGCGATCCTGATGCCAGTGGCGCAACAATATGGTCGGGTAACTGCCAGCCAAGCTGCTCTGCCACCTCAAAGCCCAGGGTCTTGGAGCCTTCGGAGTAGTAGGGGCGCAGGTTGATGTTGACGAAGCCCCAGCCGTGGGTATTAGCCACCTCAGAACAAAGGCGGTTGACCTGGTCATAGTTGCCCTGCACCGCCATTACCGTGGGCGAGTAGATCAGGGTTCCTAACACCTTGCCCGCTTCCAGATCCGCAGGAATGAAGACGCAGCAATCTAACCCAGCATGGGCGGCGATCGCCGCTGTCGAGTTTGCCAGGTTCCCGGTGCTGGCGCAGGAAACCGTCGTAAAGCCCAACTCCTGTGCCCGTGTCAGCGCTACCGACACCACCCGATCCTTAAAGCTCAGGGTCGGCATATTCACCGCATCATTTTTGATGTAGAGATTCTTGATCCCCAGGCGACGCGCCAAGCGATTTGCCTTCAGCAAAGGGGTCATGCCCGTTCCCACATCAATGGGGTTGGCAGAAGCGACGGGCAGGAAAGGGCGATAGCGCCAAATGGAATTTGGACCTGCCTCAATGCTCTGACGGGTCACAACCTGACTGAGCCTGCTGTAGTCATACATCACTTCCAGGGGACCAAAGCAAAACTCGCACACATGCAGGGCTTTGGGTTCGTACTCCGCACCACATTCTTTGCACCGCAGCGCTGTAAAGGTAGCAGCGGTTTCGGGAGTACGGGTCTGGGTTTGGGTTAGGGGTTCTAGTGCCTGAGTCATGGCAGAGCGGATTCCTGTAACGGCTTTAATAACGACAAATTTCAAAAGTGTTCACATGCAGCGTTCACATGCAAGGAGGAAATGGGGAAGCTGTTGCTTTGCGATCGCCCAAAACTCCTTCAAATTCAGAAGATTGAACGCATTTCTTTGCAAATGTGAGCCGATAGTAACATGGGGCAGATCCACCGTCAAACAAACCCGACTTTTTTTGTCGGGTTTAATTTTTCTATCATAAAACTCCCGCTCTATATGGGTTTCAGTAAATTTCAACATCATGCCATGCACAAAGTGCCAGAAAATTTTTCTGAATGATCTTTAGCCGAAGGGCAGAAGTTCTAGGCGATCTCCAAGAAAGAATATCCCGATTTTTTGAAGGAGGGCGCAACTTAGCCACGCCCTCCTTCAAAAAATCGGGATATTCTTTCTCAGAAATGTCCTTAGGGACTTGCAAGAAAATAAAATCCCCATTTTTGAGAGAGAAGGCTGGCAGAGCCAGCCTTCTCTCTCAAAAATGGGGATTTTATAAATCCGCAGATCCCTTAGTTCTTGTCTTTGAATTGGGGTCTGATATATGAAACCCCACGGTAAGTCATTCTCACAATTGCATCTGGAACATTTGGAGCATCTGCAACAGTTGTCTGAGTGGGTTCTATGTGGATTTCGACCTCGGGATCATCCACCCGAAAAATGCCCTTCGGGTTACGGTAGCGACTACCCCGGTAGGACAGGGAAGAATCCTTGGGCGGCACAGGAGGCTCTGGTTGGCTAATCTGGTGCAGCATTTCCGTCAACTCGGTTTCTGTCATGCTATTGCTTCGCAGCAAAAAGCTGATGAATGCACAAAAGCCAATGAATGCGCCCGCAGCAAGAACCTCTACGAGACCAACTTCAAGTAACGTTTCCATATTCGCGCCTCACACCGGAAAGTGCATTCTGGCTAGTTGGAAATTTCTGCCATTTCAAAAACGCGACCTTGCCAATCCTTCATTAAAAAGTTGAGGGGTTTGTCGCGCCGGATTTTATATTGAGCGCCCCTTATTTGTGCCCGCCGTAAAAGCAGTTCCATGCACTCATGATCGAAGCAAACATGGCGCTGGCGCTCCTTTTCACCGAGGCTTGCTCCACCGATGACATGAAGCTGTGTATTCTTCCGAAGCTGATACCACAAGCCATCGGGAGCATTGGCTGGCGACTGGCTGGCAGCGCCATACCCAATCGTTGAAAAAGATAGAGGGTCTACCGCTGCGGCACCTAGGGTTTGCTCATAGTTGTAATAGTAGTGCAGCGGAACATCTGCTCCAGGTAACTCTAACACTTCCTCATACAGCCGACGGGCTAAGTCGAGGTCTGAAACCATCACGGTGTAGACCTTGGGAGCGCTCGATAAAAACATCCACATCGCCCCAGCGTATGCCACGAGCAGCATAACCATGACGCCCTGGGTGGATAAAACACCATCAATGAGCGGCAATGCCAACAAGTGGGAACTGAGGGTCGCTGTTAATTCGTTGAAAGGTATCAAATTAGCCATCGACGAAGAAGGAAGAAGTGCGCATCTAGAGTAGCAGCAATACAGATCTTTCTATGCCTTTTCACCAGTTTATCAGCAACTTCAAAGGTTGACCAAACCCAATCAGGTGAAACTACGGAAGGCAGAGCCGCATCGCGCACAGGCGTCTGCCTATGCCACCGAGGGCGTTGCCCAGGAGCGCATCAGCAAACGACGCCCTAACTCTAGATCCTTAGGCGCACACTGCCAATCAGGATGGCTTGTCATCAAAAGACTGTCGAGGGTTTCGTGATCAAATAAATGCCACACTGGCGCGCCCTGTTCTTCCATTTCGAGGGCGTAGCAGTTATTACTGACACAGTAGATCTGGCAAGCGCTTGCGGTGCGCTGAATGGTCATCCGATCGCCCGGCTCCAACGCCCGGAACTGGCGCATTGATTGCTTAAACGCATCGACCGAGGTTGCCGCCAATCCTGGTAAGACAGCGATCGCATCCGCATCCCCATTGATTCGAACCCAATAATGGCGGCTGGGATCAATCCCTTCCAACCACGCAAAATTATCATCCAGACGGTAGCGAGGGGCGAGGGGGAATAGCGGTTGCATGGGAAAACCTCCAGCCGATCGTTGTGACAAAAACATTGAGAGAACTTACGGGATAATTGAGCGATCGCTCAATCGGCATATCGCGGGCATATCGCAATCAAATATCAGCCATAGCTCTCGTTTATAAGGTCGGAGATCATCCATTGAAGATCAATGAAACGTTACAAGACTTTATATATGTCTTCAGAAAAGGGTAACAGTTCAGGGGTTGATGAAAAAGTAAGGGTTTCAATCGTTGCCCTTCAGGTAAGCTGAAGTCATGAATTCTAACGACCGGACTGAGATTGAAATTG
>JGI12519J13273_1000045_pt1 | contig 38780 bp, 35 predicted proteins | sample HotLakmasection1_FD_13273 | JGI IMG/M metagenome (IMG submission 13273) | reverse complement strand
CGATCTCCAGAAAAGAATATCCCCATTTTTTGAGAGAGGGCGCGGCTAAGCCGCGCCCTCTCTCAAAAAATGGGGATATTCTTTCTCAGAAATCTCCTTAGTAGCTGTCGTCCTTCCCGACGGTCTTGTGTTCCAGCATGATGTTGGCATCGCTGAGGCGATGGGCGATCGCCTGCCGCCACACCAGGTCTACCTCCGGGTCAGCCAAAATGTCTTGCGCCATCTGCCGATACATCGCACTCGTCGCCGCATTCACATGGTCCAGCAACCGTAGATTGTGATAGACCTTACGTGGCTTTGTGGTATCCATAATTTTCTCCAAATTTGCTGCAAACTCAAAACTCGAAACTCAAAATTCAAAACCCAAAACTCACCTACGGCAGGTCGGTATGCCCCATCAGGTAGCGATCGCACTCCCGCGCGGCTTCGCGCCCTTCGTTAATCGCCCACACCACCAGGCTTTGTCCCCGGCGGCAATCGCCAGCGGCAAACACCCCCGGCAGGGAAGTGGCATAGGCACCATAATCCGCTTTCACATTGCTGCGGGCATCTTTCTCCAGACCGAGAGAATCCAGTAGCGGCTGTTCTGGTCCCAGAAAGCCCATTGCCAGCAGCACCAGTTGCGTTGGAGTCACCTTCTCTGTTCCAGCAATGGGTTGGGGGCTAAAGCGACCATTGTCGTCCCGCATCCACTGCACCTGCACGGTGTGGATCGCTTTCACCTGACCGAGCTCGTCTCCTTCAAATTTCGTTGCCGTAGTCAGATAGGTGCGTGGGTCATCGCCAAACATGGCGGCGGCTTCCTCCTGCCCATAGTCCAGCTTGTAGACTTTCGGATATTCGGGCCAGGGGTTGCTGGGGGCGCGGGTTTCGGGCGGCTTGGGCATGATTTCCAGTTGGGTCACGCTCTTGCAGCCGTGGCGAATGGACGTGCCTACGCAGTCGGTTCCAGTATCGCCACCACCGATAATCACCACATCCTTCCCGGCAGCGGAGATGTAGCCAGTGGTTGGATTGCCCTGCAACACCGCGCGGGTGTTCCCCGTGAGGAACTCCATCGCGAAGTGGACGCCCTTGAGGTCGCGCCCTTCGATGGGCAGGTCACGGGGACGGGTCGATCCGGTGCAGAGCAGCACCGCATCAAACTCTTTCAGCAAGGTTTCGGCGGGCAGGTCTTTGCCCACTTCGGTGTTGCAGACGAAGGTAACGCCCTCGGCTTCCAGCATCTCCAGGCGACGCAGCACCACCGTTTGCTTGTCCAGCTTCATATTGGGGATGCCATACATCAGCAAGCCGCCAGGGCGATCGGCACGTTCATACACCGTGACCCAGTGCCCTGCGGTGTTGAGCTGGGCGGCGGCGGCGAGTCCTGCCGGACCCGAACCGATGATGGCGACCTTCTTTCCGGTGCGCTTGCTGGGAGGGTTCGGCGTAATCCAGCCCGACTCCCAACCCTTCTCCGCAATGGAATATTCGATGTTCTTGATGGTGACGGGGGGATTGGTGATACCCAGGACGCAGGCTCCTTCACAGGGCGCGGGGCAAACCCGTCCGGTGAATTCGGGGAAGTTGTTGGTCTTGTGGAGGCGATCGAGCGCTTCTTTCCACAGCCCCCGATATACCAGGTCGTTCCACTCCGGGATCAGGTTGCTGATGGGGCAGCCGCTTGCCATGCCGCTGAGGGTTATGCCCGTGTGGCAGAAGGGGGTGCCGCAGTCCATACACCGAGCTCCCTGGGTCTGGAGCCGCTCGTCAGGCATGGGCAGATGAAACTCATCCCAGTTACGAATGCGATCGAGCGGGGAAACTTCAGAAGCGACTTCCCGCAAATATTCCATGAATCCAGTTGGTTTTCCCATGATGTTTCTTCCAATAATTCTGGGGATTAAAAAAGCTGTTTAGGTTTGTTTGAAATTGCTTAGCCAGTTATCGGGTGTCACGATTTGAATGCTTTGAAAGGGATTGAGAACAAGTAAGTCTTCATCACCCGTGATAATAAAATTGGCTTCTCCACTAACGGCTAGTTCCAAAACCATGTTGTCTTTAGGATCTCGACAACGTGTAATTACTATCGCTGGTTCTACTAAAATTGATCGCCGAATTAAACCTGCTAGAAAATCCCTTCTATCTTTTGCAGTAATATAGCGATCAAATTTCTCACGGTTTAAGACATTCCTTAACTCCTCTAATATTTTCAGGGATACTAGCAATTTACCTGTATTTAGAATTTCCCTCAGCACACTTGAAGGTTTGCTTTGACGGAACAAGGCAGCACTAACCAAGACATTGGTGTCAAGAACAAAACGGCTACTCGTCATTCAAAATGGACTCTAACATTTCGGGGGTTAAGCCTTGAGCTTGGGCATACTTACTCATAGAATCCATTGTTTCTTCAAGCGATCGCCCTGGGTCAATTAAGTCTCCCAACTGTAAACTCAGCAAAGCTTCAATCTTGTACCGTTCTTCCTGGGAGGCAGCAGCAAACCTTTCGGCTATTTTTTCACTCACTCTAATCTGAATTGTTTTCATTTCCATTGCTTACTACCTCATGGGGTAAACAGAAGTTTTTAGTAAGGCAAAGCATTTCTTTCCTTGGCTTGCTGCCTTAAGGTTTCAAATTGGGCTTCTCCTTCGGCAAGATAGCGATCGATGGCAGCACGATTGGCAAGATAGAAGGCGATCGCCCCATACACTTCTTCCAACGTCAATGTTGGGAAGGACTGTTGAATACTTTCGGGTGACTCTCCAGCCAGAAAGCCGTAGACCACCGAATCCAGGGAAACGCGCTTACCAATAATTCGATAAGCACCGTTTCTTTGTTCTACATAGCTTCGAGCTGTCAAAATTTCGGATGCCATCGTCTATTTACGAACTCCTTAGCTTTACCTGCTTATTCCAATGAATTATTCAAAAGGGCTTGAACGGTGAGATAGTCCCCCGCTTCATACGCCTGTCGTGCCTCCGCAATCTCTGCCAAAAATCCTGGGTTCTGCGTTGCTTCGTCTGCATCAAATAGCAAGTCATCCAGAATCTCAAACAGCTCTCCCTTTTGCGACAAGTCCAGCTTTTTAATCGCTTCTACCAGCACATCAAAGGAGATATCGGAGGGCACAGAGTATGTCATGATTACCTATTCCAATGTTTAGAAGTTGTTTAGCGGTCAACCGTTTTCGAGAGGGGAAAGAAGTTCGTCGGGGGCCAGAAGTTCGACTTCTTTAAGAAGTCGAACTTCTTGAGGGACGTTGGGGGCTAGAAGTTCGACTTCTTTAAGAAGTCGAACTTCTTTTTAACGTTGGGCATTAACTCCCACTGATTCGGGCGATGTCGCGGGCGTTTTCCTCAAACGCAGCGGTGAGGGCGTCATCACCTGTGAGTCCATCGGCGAGGGCTTTCTGGATATGTTGGATGACGCGCTTGTAGTCGTGGGGCATCACCTTCACAAAGCGGGGGCAGAAGGTTTCCCAGTTTTCCAGGACTTGCTTCGCCTTGCGGCTGCCCGTGTAGGTGGCGTGCTTCTGGATCATTTCGTAGACATCCCGAATTTCTTCGGGGTCGCTGAGGGTTTCCAGCCCCACCATTTGGGTGTTGCAGCGGGTGGCGAAATCGCCCGTCTCATCCAGCACATAGGCGACGCCGCCGCTCATCCCTGCGGCAAAGTTGCGCCCCGTTTTGCCGAGGATGACGACCTTGCCCCCGGTCATGTATTCACAGGCATGGTCACCCACGCCTTCCACCACCGTTTTAACGCCGGAGTTGCGGACGCAGAAGCGCTCCCCAGCAATGCCGTAGATATAGGCTTCGCCCCCCGTTGCGCCATAGAAGGCGACATTGCCGATGATGACGTTGTCTTCGGGCACGAAGGTCGAGGCTTTGGAGGGATAGATGATCAGCTTGCCACCGCTGAGTCCCTTGCCGAAGTAGTCGTTGGCATCGCCCTCCAATTCCATCGTGACGCCTTTGGGGACGAAGGCAGAAAAGCTCTGTCCCGCACTGCCGTTGAACTTGAGCTGTACGGTATCCTCTGGCAAGCCTTCCCAGTGGCGCTTGGTGATCTCGTTGCCAAGGATGGTGCCAACGACGCGATGGGTGTTTTGGATGGGGAGGCTGGCGCGAACGGATTCGCCCCGGGCGATCGCCCCCTCACACAGATCTAGCAGCTTGGTGATGTCCAGAGACTTCTCCAGCCCATGATCCTGGGGCATCTGGCAGTAGCGCCCCACCTGCTCGCTCACTTCGGGTTGGTAGAGGATCTTCGACAGGTCGATGCCCTGCGCCTTCCAGTGATCCACCGCCCGCTGTGCCTCCAGTACATCGGTGCGCCCCACCATCTCGTTCAGGGTGCGGAAGCCCAGTTCCGCCATGATTTCCCGCAGTTCCTCCGCCACAAACCGCATGAAGTTGACGGTGTGCTGTGGGTCGCCCAGGAAGCTCTTGCGGAGTTCGGGGTTTTGCGTGGCGATGCCTGCGGGGCAGGTGTTCTTGTGGCAGACGCGCATCATGATGCAGCCCAGGCTCACCAGGGGCATGGTGGCAAAGCCAAACTCTTCGGCTCCCAGGAGGGCGGCGATCGCCACATCCCGCCCAGTCTTCATTTGCCCGTCGGTTTCCACCGCCACTCGGCTCCGCAGATCATTCAGCACCAGGGTTTGGTGGGTTTCTGCCAGCCCCAGTTCCCAGGGCAATCCGGCGTGCTTGATGGAGGTCTGGGGCGAGGCTCCCGTGCCGCCATCGAAGCCAGAAATCAGAATCACATCGGCGTGAGCTTTGGCGACCCCAGCGGCGATCGTGCCCACACCCACCTCCGACACCAGCTTCACGCTGATGCGGGCTTCCCGGTTGGCATTCTTCAGATCATGGATCAGTTCTGCCAGGTCTTCGATGGAGTAGATGTCGTGGTGGGGCGGCGGCGAAATCAGCCCGACGCCGGGGGTTGAGTGGCGCACCTTCGCCACCCAGGGATAGACCTTCAGACCGGGAAGCTGTCCACCCTCTCCGGGCTTGGCTCCCTGCGCCATCTTGATCTGGATTTCCTTTGCCTGGGAGAGGTAGAGGCTCGTTACCCCAAAGCGCCCGGATGCCACCTGCTTAATGGCGCTGTTTTTGGAGTCACCCTGCTTGTTCGTCCAGGTGTAGCGTTCGGGGTCTTCGCCCCCTTCTCCAGTGTTGGACTTGCCACCCAGGCGGTTCATGGCGATCGCCAGTGCCTCATGGGCTTCCTTCGAGATGGAGCCATAGCTCATCGCCCCGGTCTTAAACCGCTGGACGATCGCCTCTATCGGTTCCACCTCTTCCAGGGGAACGGCGTCCCGCTGCTTGAACGCCAGCAACCCCCGCAGGGTGAAATGCTGCTGGCTCTGCTCATTCATTACCGCCGCATACTTTTTATAGAGGGCATAGTCGCCTTCGCGTACCGCCCGTTGCAGGGAATGGATCGCCTCTGGGCTGAGCAGATGCTTCTCGCCATCCTTGCGCCACTGGTACTCGCCCCCGGCATCCAGGGTGGGGTCTTCGGCGGCACTGGCGGGGAAGGCATGGCTGTGGCGCAGCACCGATTCTTGGGTCAGCACCTCCAGGTCGGCTCCCTCAATCCGCGAGGCGGTTCCTGTGAAGTAGCGGTCAATCACCGCATGGTTTAGCCCCAACGCTTCAAAAATCTGCGCCCCCCGGTAGCTCTGGAGGGTGGAGATGCCAATCTTTGAGGCAATCTTGACCACGCCTTTGGTGACGGCTTTCGCAAAGTTTGTGCAGGCTTTGGCATAATCGGTGTTCTTGATTTCGCCGTTCTGGATCAGGGTTTCGATGGTTTCAAACACCAGATAGGGATTTACCGCCGAGCAGCCGTAGCCCGCCAGCACCGCAAAGTGATGCACCTCGCGGGGTTCGCCCGACTCCAGCACCAGCCCGACGCGGGTGCGGGTGCCATGCCGGATCAGGTGGTGGTGCAACCCCGCCACCGCCAGCACTGCCGGAATTGGCGCATGGTCGGCATCCATGCCGCGATCGCTCAAAATCAAGATGCTGATGCCCTGGGCGATCGCCGCATCCGCTTCGGCATACATCGCCTCCATCCGGGCTTCCAACCCTGCCGTTCCCTCAGCGGGGTTGAACAGGATTGGCAGCGTCACCGATTTGAAATCGCCCTCCTGGATCGCCTTCAGCTTCGCCAGATCCCCATTACTCAACACCGGCTTCTTCAGCCGAATCAGGTGGCAGCTTTCGGGGGTTGGCTCCAGTAAATTGCGCTCCGAACCAATCGTCGTCTCCGCGCTGGTGATGATTTCCTCGCGAATGGAGTCGATGGGCGGGTTCGTTACCTGGGCAAACAGTTGATGGAAATAGTCGTAGAGCAACTTGGGACGCTTCGACAGCACCGCCAGGGGCGTATCCGTCCCCATCGATCCCAGGGCTTCCACCCCGTTTTGCGCCATCGGAGCCAGCAGCATCCGCAATTCTTCAAACGAGTAGCCAAAGGCTTTCTGTCGCTGCACCAGGGGCAAAGCAGGCGCTTCGGTCGCCTCCGGTGCTTCCGGCAAATTCCCCAAATCAACCAAATACTGATCGAGCCATTCCCGGTAAGGATGGGCGTTGACGATATCCGCCTTCACTTCTTCATCGGCGATGATCCGTCCCTGTGCCATATCCACCAGGAACATCCGCCCCGGCTCCAGCCGCCCCTTCTGCGCCACATTCTCCGGCTCCACGGGCAGCACGCCCGCTTCGGACGCCATGATCACGCGATCGTCGTGGGTGACGTAGTAGCGAGAGGGACGCAAGCCATTACGATCCAGCACCGCCCCAATCACCGTGCCATCCGTAAAGCCAATGGACGCGGGACCATCCCACGGCTCCATCAAGCAGGAGTGGTATTCGTAGAACGCCTTTTTCTCGTCACTCATGGACTCATGGGCGCTCCAGGGTTCCGGGATCATCATCATCACCGCATGGGGTAACGATCGCCCTGCCAGGGTCATCAACTCCAGGGCATTGTCGAAAATCAGCGAGTCGCTACCGTCGTCATTGATCACGGGATCAATCTTCTGAATGTCATCCCCGAACAGCTCCGAGGCAAAGAGCGATCGCCGTGCCTTCATCCAGTTGATATTGCCGCGCAGGGTGTTGATCTCGCCGTTGTGGGCGATGTAGCGGTAGGGGTGCGATCGCTCCCAACTGGGGAAAGTGTTGGTGCTAAAGCGGGAATGCGCCATCGCCAGGGCACTGGTAAAGTCCGGCGCGTTCAGGTCGGGGAAATATTCGCCCACCTGCAACGGCATCAGCATCCCCTTGTAGACAATGGTGCGTGCCGACAGGCTGGCGGGATACCAGAAGGTGTCTTTCTCTGTGTTGCGGATGAGGGCGTGCGATCGCTTGCGAACTACATACAGCTTGCGCTCAAACGCCAGGTCATCGGTCATCCCATCGGGGCGCGCAATGAAGACTTGCTGGAAGAAGGGTTCGCTGGCTTGGGCGGTTTTTCCAATGGTTGAATTATCCGTGGGCACATCCCGCCAACCGATGAGCTGCAAGCCCTCTTCCGCGACGATCTGCTCAAAGATTTGACGACTGTGCGATCGCACCGCTGCATCCGGCGACGCAAAAATCATCCCCACCCCATACTGTCCCGCTGCTGGGAGCGAAATCCCACTTTCGCTCATCACCCGCACGAAGAAATCATGGGGAATTTGCAACAGGATCCCAGCACCATCGCCGGTGTTTGGCTCCGAACCCACCGCACCCCGATGCTCTAGATTCGCCAGAATAGTTAGCCCATTTTGCACAATGTCATGGGACTTCTTACCTTTCATCTGAACGACGAAGCCAACACCACAAGCATCATGCTCAAAGCGGGGATCGTAGAGTCCTTGGCGGGAAGGGGAGACAGTATTTTTCATCATGGATGCTCAAAAAGGAATAACAAAAGCAATCAAGCTAAGCAGCAAAAGAAATGAGTGAAAGCGAAAGTGGCAATCCTAGAAGGATGATGCAAACAAGAAAATGCGAAACAAAGATTTAAATAGCCTGAAAATGAAGGAAAAAACTAACGGTCAAGTACAGGTGCATTCTTTCCTTCCACGTGAATCAACCTTTTATTCCAAAAATCCAAAGCAGACCGTTCTTCAGATCTTTCATGAAGGCTGTTTATCAGGATGATCAGCATTCAATCGCTGAGTTCTAGTGATGTTCTGGGTTCTGTCGCTCACTCTGTATGTCTGTTGTCGATGGTTATTTTCGATGTCTGTAGGTCGGTCCCAGAACCTTGAGATAGGAGAAGGCTGATTCCATCTGGCTTAAGTACGTTGATAGTAAACGATGGGAGATATAGCGGGTTCGAACAAATTACAAGATGTTGCGAAAAATCTCTTAAACCGTCTTGAGAATTTTCTAATAAGAAACCAGAATTTTGGTAGGTCTTAAGGAAATCGTCAGATATGTCATTAAATCTGGTTCACATCGTTTTACATCGACTTCTATGGCATCCTTTCCACTCAGACAACCATTCAGGCAACCATTCAGGCAACCATTCAGGCAACCATTCAGGCAACCATTCAGGCAACCATTCAGGCAACCATTCAGGCAAATAGATATGCCATTCAAAGTCACAAGACCTTCGCTAAGGTGATCTCCAGAAAAGAATATCCCCATTTTTTGAGAGAGGGCGCGGCTAAGCCGCACCCTCTCTCAAAAAATGGGGATATTCTTTCTCAGAAATCTCCTAAGTACAGGGTCATAAATAAAGCCAGTGGGGTGCGCCCCCCGCCAGGAGGCGCACCCCACCATAGCTTCGTTTATTTATGGCTACCCACTTATTTATCTAAAACCCTTGATTTTGCGTGTGCTCTGTACACGCAAAATCAAGGGTTTTAGATAAATAGCGATCATGTTGAAGTCATGGCTAGAATATCTGCTCATAAAAAGACCAGACCTGCAACATTACTTTGCGCTAGTATTCAATTCTTTAAGCTTTTTGTCACAGTTGTTTTTCCTGTCTTGCGAGACTTTTGTGGAATATTCATTTGTTGAATTGTTTATTAAATCGTCAAAACATTCCAGGCAAACTTCATAGCATTGGCTTAAACCCCATTTCAGAGCCTTATAGATATCTCCCCAGAAAATCCGTATACGTAAATTCTCTTGCAACATGGGACTCAGCTTGCGCAGCGTGGGTTTGATGGCAGCCACGCCGCAATTTTATGGGGGCTAATCATGATCCCCCTCTCCATGAAGGTTCAATAAATCCGTGAATACCCAGCTTGCAAAATCAGTAGGAGTGGGAATTTAATAAGTATCAACAAATTGCAAGGTATGTTTACTCGTTGCAAGACACATCATTCGGGTGCAACAGACTCTCTCTATCGCTTGTGGCTTTTTGCCCATACCGTGCTTTGTGGATGCCGCTACTGCCCGACCCCACTGCTCGATTTCATGGTGTTATGGTTGTGACTCGGGTACTCTTTTGGGGCTATGTCCCCCAATGCAGCAATCTGTCACAAGTTCTGTCACAAGTAATGGTGTCCCAGCTCGATCTCTTTATTCAAACCCGCTGAGGTTTGTGCTTAGCACTCCAGGGCGCAGCTATTTGCATCGAAGCCGGAATCTATTTGTCTCAAGAGCTGAAACCCATGTATGAATCTGACTACTCTGTTCCTCCTTCCTGCAATGGTTTAGGCAATACACCGTCAGCCGATGTTCCCTACGATCAGGCTGGCAGCGTTGTGTCTGAACACATCACAAATCTGGTTAGCCAGGTTCTCCAGGACAGGCAGTTGCAACGGTCGGATAACCGCTACATACAGGCAATTGAAATGGAGCAGGGTGCTTGTATTGCCAACAACTGCCTGTGTGCAACCCAGGTTGAAATAGCGCCGATCGCCTCTGGCTGGGCTATTGGGCGCAGCCACACCTGCGCTGTCCGCATCCATCACAATTCAATTTCTCGCTGCCATGCCATTTTGGGTTATCAGCCAGAGATCGGGTTTTATATCACCGATCTGGGGAGTAGTAATGGCACCTGGCTCAATTCGCAACGGCTCACGCCCATGCAACGCCATGTGCTGAAGGATTGCGATCGCCTCCGCATTGGTCGCTTTATTGTGGATTTTTACATGGCGCGTCGTGCTCAAAATCTGCCTATGCGGGTTTGCGACGAAACCTACAGTGGCGAATTTGCCCGGTGCTAAGGGACTTGCAAGAAAAGAATATCCCAATTTTTGAGAGAGGGCGCGGCTAAGCCGCGCCCTCTCTCAAAAATTGGGGATATTCTTTCTCAGAAATTTCCCAAGACCCAGATTTTTTGATGAGAAGCGCAAATTGTCGCGCTTCTCATCAAAAAATTTGGGTCTTACAAAAATGGCGAAGGGATGGCTAAAAGTGTGAGGGAGCGCAGGTACGCCTGCGCTCCCTCACATGAACGGGTGCTCTGAATTAGTTCATATTTCCCCAGCTACTTGCCCATGAGACGCATCATGCCGATGCCTCCAAAGTAAAGCCCCAGTACGGCTCCTGCCAGCAAGCTTTGGGTTACGGGATCAGTGGAGGGGGTAAGGACGGCTCCCAGCACGGCTCCACCAAGGATGACGAAGCGCCAGCCAGAGAGCATCTGGGAGGAATTGACGATGTTTAGTAAGCCCAGCAGCACTTGGATGACAGGGATTTGAAAGGCAAGCCCGGTGCTGAAGAGTAGCAATAGCACAAACTCGAAGTAGCGATCGATGGACCAACTCTGCTCAACAACCCCTTCACCGTAGTTGATGAAAAAGTTGAGGGCGGCGGGGATCAGAGCGACATAGGCAAATGCCAGCCCGCCGACAAACAAAAAGCTGGAACCCAGCACAATAGGTCCAATCAGTCGCCGTTCGCGGCGGGTGAGACCGGGTAGAACGAACTGGATGATCTGATACAGCACAAAGGGACTGGCGACCAGCAAGCCGCTGTAGCCTGCCACCTTGATCGACACAAAGAAGTATTCCCCCGGCGAAAGTTGCAAGAACTTTGCACCCTGGGCAGGTACTTCGAGCAACGCCACAATTTTGTTGACCCACACGAAGCAGCCAATGATCCCCACCAGTACGGCGATCAGGGCGTAGAAAATTCGTTGTCGCAATTCTTCCAGATGGTCAAACAGCGACATTTCAACATCGTCGGGCAGATCGTCCTCCAGATCGGTGTCATCCACTGCCTTGGTGGGCGAAGCACCATTGGCGATCGCCGTTCCGTTAGCGGTTTGGTTGAGATTGGAATCAGTTTCCGTCGGTGCGCTCATGCCGGGATTAAAAGCGTGGAGAACAAGATGACATGCCACATCCCCAAAGCATTGGCTGGGGCAGATGTCCTCTGGTCTATTCTATACGGATTTGCTGGTAAGCCTGCCCTTTGAGCAAGGACTCCTGCGAGAAATTGCGGGTTAGTGCTGATCTATTTCGCTGGGTGGCTGTGCAATCGCCGCCAACCTCCTATTCTCTGAGCATATTGCGAGGTGAATCGCTCAAGTCTGCTAAAAATATTCACAAAGTTTATTTGCTAGATTCATCACCGACAATTGCTGCAACAAAGCGATAAGATACGAAACATTGTTTTAAGGCAATGCTGAGGCAAGCAAGGTTTTGATACAGACATGGATAATACTGACTTGCCGTCCTCGGGTGAATCTACAGAAGACCTTCCACGGGAAGTGCGGGTTGCTGATCTGCGCAACGTAATTGCAACGTTGCAAATGGCAGATCAGATTGCGGAAAACGGTTATCTGATCACCAGTTCGGAGCTAGCGGATTTGATGGATGTCAATGCCAGCGCTGTGACGAGCCGTGGAGATAACTGGGTCTGGCGAAACTGGGTTGTGTCCAGGGTGCGCCGCGAGGGCAACCAAATTCTCTGGCAACTGGAGCGTGTGGATTGATTCGGTCGTTTTCTGGAAAGCGGTGCGGTGCGCGGCTTTTCCAGAAACCATTTGTACTACTCTGATTTGCATACCGCCATATTACAAAGCTTGAATGGAAGGTACTTGTAATTCAGAGAGGGGTAGCCATTGCGCGTGGGATGGAATACAACAGAGAGCAGATATCAATCTGTGAAATTATCCGTTGCTGGGATCCTCTGAGGAGGAGTTGCCCAAGCTCTCGATTTTCGTTTTATCTGTTCTGCCTGATTTTCTGAAGCTTTTTACATCACATTGACGTAATCCGTCAAGCGTTTGCCAGCTAATTTATGAAAAAAGGCTTCTCATCGCCTCTAAATCAGCTATACATCAGTCTTTCATTCCTCGACCATTCATTCACCGATCTACCAAAACGATGACAAAAGTTATTAAAAAGCCTGTCAAGCTATCAAGGTTTTGGATTCTATATCTTGTGACCAAGCACTATATATGCAATTCCTATAAGTTTTCTGGCGCATATCTAGTAGTCTAGTTAAACCGAGTAACCGCCAACCCCCATGAGGAGTTTCTGGCTGTAGGGCGATCGCCCCAGGCTTGAGTTCGTCGTCGGGGGGAGTTGCACTATGTCAATTTTGCAACATGGCGGCATGTCCGTTTGCCCGTTTCTTGCCCATTTTTTGATATGCCTTGAGTACGGTTTCGCACGCCCCTATCCCCCACAGCCCAGTGGCTTGTCAGAACCAATTTGTGGGAAAAATCCTGGGAAATTTTCTCGCAAGATTAAAACTGAAATAGCCACAGGCTGCACTATCGATCGCATTGGAGTCAGAACATGAGGATGGCAATCGTGGACGCAGAAGATCTGAACCTATTCTGGAACGAAGTCCTGGACAAGCTTCAGCATCTTCTCAGTCGTCCAACGTTTGAAACCTGGATCAAATCTGCCACGGCGGAGTCGCTGGATGAAAAGCGACTGGTGGTCTGCACTCCCACGGTGTTTGCCTGCTCCTGGCTGAATAAGTACTACATGAAGACCATCTCAGATGTGGTGCAGGAACTCCTGGGCTACTCGGTGGAGATCGAGATTAAGGTGCGTCCGGGGGGCGATGGGGATGGGGAGGCGATCGCCCAGGAGTTTTGGATGCCCCACCAGGCAGAACCCGCCGACTCCACCGCTGTACCCACCGATCCCCCCCCCGAGCTGATCCCCAATACGTCCGAACCCGTGTCTGCGCCATCCAACCGCCCTACCCCAAAAACCAGCCGCTCCCCCGAACTCAACTCCCGCTACATCTTTTCGCGCTTCGTTGTCGGCTCGAACAACCGCATGGCTCACGCGGCTTCCCTTGCCGTGGCAGAGTCTCCCGGACGGGAGTTCAACCCGCTGTTCCTGTGCGGCGGTGTGGGGTTGGGCAAAACCCATTTGATGCAGGCGATCGGGCACTATCGGCTAGAAATTACCCCCGGCTCCCGCGTGTTCTATGTTTCCACAGAGCAATTCACCAATGAGCTGATCACCGCCATTCGGAAAGACAGTATGCAGAACTTCCGCGACCTGTATCGGGCGGTGGATGTGCTGCTGGTGGATGATATTCAGTTCATTGAGGGTAAGGAATACACCCAGGAAGAGTTTTTCCATACCTTCAACACGCTGCACGAAGCCGGGAAACAGGTGGTGCTGGCGAGCGATCGCCCCCCCAGCCAGATCCCCCGGTTGCAAGAGCGCCTTTGCTCCCGCTTCTCGATGGGGCTAATCGCCGACATCCAACCGCCCGATCTGGAAACCCGGATGGCAATTTTGCAAAAGAAGGCGGAATACGAGAACATGCGCCTCCCCCGCGAGGTGATTGAGTACATCGCCAATAGCTACACCTCCAACATTCGAGAACTGGAGGGGGCGCTGATTCGGGCGGTCGCCTATGTCTCTATCTCTGGCTTGCCGATGACGGTGGAGAATATCGCCCCGGTGCTGAATCCACCCAACGAGCAGGTGGAGGCATCTCCTGACTCCGTGATCCGCGTCGCCTCCGAAGAGTTCAATGTGTCGATCGACGACCTCAAGGGAAACTCTCGCCGCCGCGAAATCTCCGCTGCCCGTCAGGTGGGTATGTACCTGATGCGCCAGCACACCAAACTCAGCCTCCCCAAAATCGGCGAAGCTTTCGGCGGCAAAGACCACACTACTGTCCTCTACAGTTGCGAAAAGATTGCCCAACTCAAGGAGACCGATCCCGAAATGGCACGGCGACTGCGGCAGATGAGCGATCGCCTCAAATAACCGTGCAGTTTTAGATTTTGGATTTTGAAGCACAAATCTTGAGATAGAACCACCAAGACACCAAGACACCAAGACACCAAGGGTATCCTCACCCACCCACCCACCTTTTACCCTTTATCCTTCAGGGATCTGCGGATTAATAAAATCCCAATGTTTGAGAGAGCAGGCTAGCAGAGCCAGCCTGCTCTCTCAAACATTGGGATTTTATTGTCTTGCAAGTGCCTTACCCTTCATCTTTTACCCTTCATCCTTTACCCTTCATCCTTCACCCTTCACTCTTCTTCCTCTCTCCCTGGTTGGACTCCAAACAGAGGAAAAATGCGGTAATTTGAGGGCGAAGCGATCGCAGGGAAATAGGATGGAAACTCGGAAACTCGGTAATTCGGATGTGCAGATTACGCCCATCATTCTCGGCACCTGGCAGGCGGGAAAGTCTCAGTGGGTAGGCATTGAGGATGAAAAGATTATCGAGGCGATTCAGGCGTCTCTGGATGCTGGGATCACTACCATTGACACTGCAGAGGTGTATGGCGACGGGCATTCCGAAGAGATTGTGGGGCAGGCGGTGAAGGGAAAGCGCGATCGCACCATCCTCGCCACCAAAGTTTTCGCCAACCATCTCAAGTATCCCCAGGTGATTGAAGCCTGCGAAGCTTCCCTGAAGCGACTCCAAACCGATTACATCGACCTGTATCAAATCCACTGGCCCGCTGGCGCATTTAATAGTGAAAAGGTGCCCATCGAAGAAACCATGCGTGCCCTCGATGCGCTGAAAACGGCTGGGAAGATTCGGGCGATCGGGGTTTCTAATTTTTCGCAAGAGCAGATTGCCGAGGCAGCGCAGCATGGTGAAATCGAAAGCCTCCAACCGCCCTACTCTCTGTTCTGGCGGCAGATCGAGCAGGAGGAAATGCCCTACTGCGTTGAGCATAACCTGACGATTCTTTCCTATTCCTCTCTCGCTCAAGGGTTACTAACCGGAAAGTTTGGTCCCGACCACCAGTTTGAGGAAGGCGATGTGCGCCGCAAGAACAAGCTGTTCCACGGCGAGCATTACCAGCACGCCCAGCAAGCACTGGATAAGCTCCGCCCGATCGCCGAAAAGTATGACTGCACCCTGGCACAACTGTCGCTGGCATGGCTCATTCGCCAACCGAATACGACGGCGATCGCCGGAGCCCGCAACGCCGAGCAAGCCACCCAAAACGCCAAAGCCGGAGAGATCCAGCTTGCCGATGCGGATGTGGCAGAGATTGACGCGATTGGGCGGATTGTGACCGATCATCTCGACCCCAATCCCGTGATGTGGGATTTCGGCTAATCGTAATTCCACTAACACCAAAGCATGGCGATCGCCCCCACTCCCAAATTCACCCTACGGTGAGCGATCGCCCAAGTGATTGTAGCGGGTGCTAATTTTATAAGTTTTCTATCCAGGTAAGCGATGTGGCCCATGTTGTGTTTTGCAAGGCATTGAAGAACTTTTCATCAGAAGTCACCATCTGACAGTTTTCTTGTAGAGCCAGTGCCAGATAAAAGCAGTCATAAATACTACGCCCTGCCTGATTAGCTAAATCAAAAGCGTTTTGCAGTAGAAGCTTGGAGTCTATTAGCTGGATAGGTGCATTTTGGATGGCTGTGAGAGCCTGCTGCCCTTCTTCCAGACTAATTTCTTGGAAACGAATCTTTTTCCAAAAGATGTTGCCTGCTTCTAGCAGTAAATAATCAGGTGCTAGTAGGCTGTAGCTACCATTCAACAGTGTGGCGGCTTGGCTGTATTTTTCAGGCACAAACCACTTTACGGCTACGCAAACATCTACAACGTAAGTTTTCATCTCTCCCGATCTTCTCGAACCAGGTCGGCACTATCGGTATGAACTCGTCCTGAGAGGGACTGGCGCATTTGGGCAGCTTGGTCGCTAAAGGCTTTCATTTTAGTAGCCTGCTCAGCTTCAATGACTTCCCGCAAAATGGCTTCGAGTTCTTCTTCTAGGGTGCGCTGATGATTGGCAGCTCGAATTTTTAACTTTTCCAAAAGTGGAGGGTCGAGGTTGTTGATAATGAGTTGTGCCATGTCAGCTTAGAGATGGAAGGATTGTTGTAATTATAGAAACTTAGCTTTTGAAGTGGCTCAGATTTCTTCCAGCGATCGCCCCCTCTCCGAAACTCAACCTATGGTATGCGATCGCCCTCCCTCTCAAATCCATGTCGTAAAAGACAATCGCCCTATCCCTCCAGCGATCGCCCCCACTCCCAAATTCATTCCGTAAAAGACGATCGCAGTTAGGGCGATCGCCAGTCGGCAAATGCCTGATGGTAAAGTTGTGTAGTGATAAACAGCTTTGTATCTCATCAGTACCTAACCTTATGCTGCACCAACACAGTGTTAGATAGCTTTGGTAAGTTCTAATGCATTGCAAAAGCTATTGAGGCTACTTAATAAAGCATTGTAGTAAAGATAAGCATCATCTCGTTCACTTTTTAGGCGGTCATATAGTGTTAGTTCTGGGTCCGGAATCAGGTGATTTGTTGGAACATTTAAGCCTGCTTCTGTTAAGCGCGTTGATGCGATCGCAATTAACAATGCTCCAACCGTTTCAGAATTACCATTGTGTAAATCTTCCAGTCCAGGCAAAATCAATTCTGCCCCCGGTAATTCCTGCAATTCCATAGCTACCTTCCTTATCCTGGCAGGGGTGGCAAAAAGTCTTGGGGCGAAGCAAGTTCAATATTAATATTTAGTTCTTGTTTAAGCTTCGCAATTGCCTGAAAAATTCCTGGCGGTTCAGGATCTAAACGAATATCAATGTCAACAGTTGAACTCCGCCATCCAATTAGTAAAGCACTGGCCCCTCCTGTAAAGTAGACAGAACCAGAACCACGAGCTTCTCTGCCGAGGATTTCCATAAGTCGCTCTATCTTTTCAGGATCAATAGTTGAGCGCATAGCTGGAATCAGAATTCAAGAGTTTTAAGCAAAAGTTTTGTCAAAATATGCCCCGAACTGCTGCCTTTTTTTATGTCAACCTAGATTACAAAGGCAAGTGAGCGCACTACACCAACTAACATAGTGCGAAGTGAATCCAACCGCACAAACAACTCTGTAAATCAGCAATCGCCCCCACCTCCAAATTCACCCCACAGGATGCGATCGCCCTCCCTCTCAACTTCACGCAGCGCACTCAAGAGAAAAACCGCTCGTAATCGTCGTGACTGCCAATCCAGAACCAGGTTACTGTGTCTCCTTCTAAGACTCCCAGTGCCCGATAGCTTCAGGTTACTCTCACAGACCAAATGCCTTCATCACTGTTAATGCACTTGAAATGCAAAGATGGATAAAGAGGGTTCTCTTCCCACAACCGATAGGCTTTCCTGGCGCTTTGCCTGATCTCATTGCTTAATCGTCGATATTCAGCCCAAAAGGATGAAAGCACGGCTGATTTCATAACTGCTCGTAGTCCATTGCCGTTGCTTGCCCTTCTGCAATTTCCTGCTTAGCTCGTCGTGCCGCAGCAATCAGGTTTGGTTGGGTTCGCTGAAACGACTGATTCCAGCGTATTTCGTCCTGGAGGTCGTCAATATATTCTCGAAGATGCTCCACTACTCGATCTTGCATCTCGAGTGGCAAGGAATCTAACATCTTGGCAATGGTGGTGATGGATGTAGATGACATAACTGAGAACTCTCGCCAATGCTCTGCTCTTAAAAACTAGCACTAATTACAGGGCGATCGCCCTCCCTCTCAACTTCATGCTGTAGTAGGCGATTGCCCCATCCTTCCAGCGATCGCCCCCCTTCCCAAATTCACCCTACAAGATGCGATCGCCCGTTCATCCGTTTTCTCAACGGCGATTGTTGCTTCACAATTCTCTCAACCACCACTGCCCATCCTACCCAACCTGCCAGTCGTTCTTCCAAAGGAGAATCATGGCAGAATAGCAGTATTCCTATCAGGGAGATATGCCCGATGGAGCGTGACATTATCCTTACAACGCTAAAGCAACATCAGGCTGTGTTGAAAAAGCTAGGAGTGAGGTCTTTAGCATTATTTGGTTCTGTTGCACGAAATGAAGCAACATCAGTTAGCGATGTTGATATCGTGGTGGAGCTTGAACCGCCCATTACATTCGATCGTTATATGGATGTGAAATTCTATTTAGAAGACCATTTGGGAGGAAAAGTCGATCTGGTGAGTTGGAATTCACTCAAGCCTCAAATTCGAGCACGGGTAGAACAAGAGGCAATTCATGTCGCGTGATCTTCGGTTTTATTTGACCGATATCCTGATGGCTTGTGAGAAGATATTGCGCTATACCAGGGGCATGGATTTTGAGGGGTTTATAGCGGACGATCGCACATTTGATGCCGTGATTCGGAATCTTCAAATTAATGGAGAAGCTGTAAAAAATATTCCTGTTGATACACGCGATCGCAATCCTGAAATTGAGTGGCGGAAAATAGCAGGATTACGAGATATTCTGGCTCATACTTATTTCCAGATTGAAAACGAAATCATCTGGGATATTGTCATAAATAAAATTCAGCCTTTGCAGCACCATATTCATCAAATGTTAGGGAAGGAAGAAAGCGATCGCGAAATTGAGTAGACTTCTGCGATCGCCCCCCTTCTCAAATTCACCCTACGGTATGCGATCGCCCCATCCTTCCAGCGATCGCCCCCACTCCTACATCTTGTCAGGGCAACTTGAGAAACCCTACCTGAGTAAAATGCTGATCAAATGTCAAAGCTGTTTGAATGCCAAGCTGTTCCATTACTAGAAATGAGATACAGTCCGTTAGAGAATAAGATTTATCAGAACGCTGAATGAAGTAATTCCAACTTTGATAAAAAAGGTTGGGGTCAACGTGGATGAATTGAATCAAACTACTTTGTAATAATCGATTGCCAACCTCAACCGCTTTTGCATGGCGATCGCGGTTGTTGAAGAATGTTACTACTTCATCCATAACTCATCCATAACATAGGATGTGACGACCAATGGCGGTAAGGCGGAAACCAAAGTTTGCCAATGGTCACGTGCTTGACGATGGTACTGGTCGTCTATCGTTTCCAGTGCAATGAGGTAACTGGTATCAATCAACAGAGCCGTCATGTATCACTAGAGTTGTAAAGGTAGCGATCGTGGTGTTCAGCGGCATCTGGAAGATTGCAGGTCACAGGTTGTTGCCCCAATCCAAAGATTGGATCTACTGGAGCGGCAGATGATTGCTCCTTGGGCACAATCACAAGTTGACCATTGGAGAGGGTCATTTCAATAGTCATACCAGCCCGTAACCCAGCCTGTGTTGCCAAACTAGCAGGAATCTGGATCACTAAACCATCCGAACCGCTGTCCAGGGTCGATTGCATTGGTTACTCCCTCCAATCTCTCACATTCATTTTAGAGGATGGAGAAGGCGATCGCGAAATTGAGTAGACCTCTGCAATCGCACTATCCCTCCAGCGATCGCCCTCCCTCTCAAATCCATACCGTACAAGACGATCGCCCCATCCCTCCAGCGATCGCCCCCACCTCTAAATTCACCCTATGGTAAGCGATCGCCCTACCTCTCAACTTCATGCTGTAGTAGGCGATCGCACTATCCCTCCAGCGATCGCCCCCATTCCCAAATTCATCCTACGGTATGCGGTCGCCCTCCCTCTCAACTTCATGCCGTAAAAGGCGATCGCCCCATCCCCCAAGCGATCGCCCCCCTCCTAAATTCACCCCGCAGGATGCGATCGCCCCCACCTCCGAATTCACCCTACAGTGTGCGATCGCCCAACAAATTGCTTTAAGGATTCCACAAGGACCTTTACCAACTGCCAGTTAGAAGGGGTGGGGGGATGCTGGCGGCAACTCCAGCCCAGGCTAATGTTGAGTAACTTCGCCCAGGGCTTCTTGAATCACTTCATCGGTGACACCATGACGCTTTAGACTGGCAATCAATGCAGAGACGGTATCGCCGTCTAACCGCTCCAGGTCAGCTCGTAGCCCTTGTCCAATGTAGGCACGGGCTAAAGGTTGATAGCCAGAAAACCCAAGCAATGGTGCGACTCGCTTCAAGTCTTCAATGACATCTTCGGGCATCCGAATCGTTATCGTCGTCATGGGACGGTTCTTGTCTAACCGCTTTTTCAACGCTTCAGGCTTCATAAACTTCCTTTTCCTTGCGTGTCGCTTTACGAGCTGAAATGATTCGAATGATGTCGTTTTCGCGCTCAATGAAGACAACGTACAGTAAATTCCAACGCCGATCTAAACCAATCACTGCGTCTCGCGCCTCATCGTTGCGACTGGCATCAACGACCACCAGTCATGGATCGAAGAAAGCCTCGACAGCTTGCTGAAACGTAACACCATCATGTTTTAGTGGGTTAATCCTGGCTTTTTCATCATTCCAGACAAAGGTGATGCCGTTGAGAACGAAATACACATCCATACTTGTAGTGTAGGCAAAACGTATTTACATTGACAATATGTTTTAGTATTGTGCGATCGCCCTTCACACCCAACAGCTAAGCATACTCCTACAAACCAGAGTAAGCAGCCAAACACTCTCGCAACATTATTTCGATCAAGGTCTTGGAATTCTCAACAGTAGGATAAGAGTTTACAGCGATCGCCCCCACTCCCAAATCCATACCGCAAAAAACGATCAACCTATCTAGCGATCGCCCCCATTCCCAAATTCACCCTACAAGATGCGATCGCCCTCCCTCTCAAATCCATGCAAAAAAAGACGATCGCACTATCCAGCGATCGCTTCCTACTTCCAAATTCACCCCACGGTGTGCAATTGCCCAAATTATCGCCAAACAAATCGCTTCAAGGATTTCAGGAGAAACTGTGCTGAATGCTAGGGCGAGCGCCAGTCAGCAATTGCATAAAGATCAAGCTATGTAGCGTGACGCAAGAAACGTCCAAACGAGCACTTTGTTTTTGTTAGGCGTGTTTTTCGCGACAAGCATCGATGAACAATTCACCTAACTCCGTAAGTACCGTTGATGTTTCTGTATCTATTTCAATATCAAAATCTACGGAAGTATAAGAATTGGGGTCGCCGCCAGGGACATCAATACTGTGTGTTCCAGCACTAACTTTATAGACAACCTTCGCTAGCCCAAGCCTGGTAATGTTTGCCATTTCAAACTCTTGAAAATTCTGCTCAGGGATAGATTGAGGAGCCGCGATTTGTCTCTTCAGCATAGACTCTCTGTAGCCAAGCGATCTAAGTTCTCTTTCTATCGATCGGATAGTTGACCTTATTGCCATAGCTTCTTCAGAGATAGCAGGCTTTTCATCAAGCGACGAACCCGCAAACTTATACTTTAGCTTATTCAGCTCTGATTGCAGATCACTCTCTATCTTAGAACGATTAGCTAAAAATTCTGAGAGCTCATTCTCTAGCTTAGTTACTCGCCTTTCTTTCTCTATAAACACCGATTCTAACAAGTTGAATTCATCTTTTGATAACTGACTTAAAATATACGGAAAAACGTGATTTTGAATATTCTGTTGAGAATCTACCATATTCACAAGCAGTGCAGCCCACTTGTCCTGAAGCTCATCGTCATCTTCCAATGACGCATTTTCCAGATAAGGGCAAAGCAGCTTGGCTGGGATAGCTTTAATACTTATATTATTTTGTTCACACATCAGCTTCGCTTTATTCAAAATTCTGATCTGGTTATTGAAGCGCCAATAAGATATTTTATCTTTGACCAACAAGCCGAGCTCTTCGATCGAAGGCAAAACGAGTTTCTCAGCAAAATTCTTCGCAACATCTATTCCCTTTTCAATTGCAGTAGAAGAGACGTCTATTTTCGTGGTTTTTCTATCATCACTCATGTTGATTTCCGTTTTTACGCATAACGTTTGCAATCACCAGCCTTAGACAAATTATGCTGTAAATGCTATAGCTCGAAGTTCCGGTGAATTGCGGTTGTTAGGTGACTTGTATGTTTTGGCATTTTGTCATTATGTCTCTAGTTACATCTTCTGTAGATACTACACCTTGCATAGAAAGCTTTAGAGGTTCACCGGGGGAAGTTTCTGTAGCAATACGGCATTCAATTACCATGCTTGTAATACATTGTTTCACCTCTAAAAATATTTCATCTTCTGTAAGTGCTTTTGGTTTAAGGAGTACACCGAGGTCTTTTCTTTCGTCTATGACACATCCTGGCAGAATAGTATCATCCATCCGAATAGCTCTGCTTCTAGATCTTTTGAGTGGATAGTCAGCGACACGACTATGGTATTGCCTATTTTCAGGTACATCATGAAATGCCATAGAAATTACAGCCCATTTATAAGCAGCTACACGTCCAATATTTTCCACCCGGAATACTAACCTGGCTTCGATAAAGACATTATCTTCTACTGGATACGCATCTTCTAGTTCTAATCCTTGTAGCTCCAGCTTTAAAGCGGGATGTATGAGTCGTTGTCTAAGAAGCTCAAGATAAAAGTGGGGAGCAAGTTCAGAACGACCTGCACAACGATAATAGTACCTTCTGTCTCGACTAGACTGATGTGGTGCTAATGAACTATCTCCCACATCTACAACAACAATGACTCTTCTCGGTGGAATTTCAGACTGAACAGCAGGTAGAACTGTATGTACTCTAAAGTCCGAGAGTGCATAATCAACTAAATAAGGAATTTTTTGTTCTAACCAATCTTTGATTGTTGCCCTTCCTTCCTGCGGCAAAATGCCATCCAACGTACCATCATCCTCAACCCCAAGTAAGATGTGTCCGCCACCAGAGTTGGCAAATGCGGAGACCGCTTTTGCGAGAGAATCTAAGAAACTCCCTTTATTCTGCTCAAACAGCCTTCCAGATTTTCGCTCGAAATAATCATGCTCTCCTGATGGAAGTTCCTTGACTTCATTTTCAGTCCAATTTTGGCGTTTAGTCATAGTGCTATTAAGGCGCGAGAGTGCAGAATAAACTGATTGCATTCTCAACTTAGAAATATTAGGCAGTAATTTTCGGTGAGATTTATAATTTGGGAAAAGATGTAGCACAAGATTTCTATCTACTACTTATGTGTTCTTAATAGAATGACACATAGTGTATGGCTACTCCAAAACTGAGAACCTCAGCCATCTGACTTGTTATTAGGGGAGGCTCCACCTAATCAGCTAAGGCAATTAGGTGGGAAAAATTCTGCCTAACCTCCTGATTTGGAGGATTAGGTGGAAACTTTTCTGCCTAATCTGTTGTACGGAGGGATTAAGTGAATTGTTTCAGTATAATCAACCAGTTTTGGAAGAGGGATAATTTTTGGGCTTTGTTAACTTTGTGGGGATGGTTTTTGGGGAACTTTTGGTGGGGGTTGGAGATGGAGTTTTGGGAGGGATCGCCCTTCTCAAAACAAGAACGATCGCCTGCATAACCCGCTCTAATTCGCAGAGTCGGGGGTGACTTCTTCGGGGTTGGGCGATCGCTCATCCGCCTGATCAGGAGACACCAGTTGCCAGACGAGGGTGCCGCCCAGGCCGAGGAGGAACATGCCAGCGAGGAAAGCGACGACCTGTTTCCAGTAGCGGGTGGCGGCGGGGGCGGGTTGTTTGATGGGTTCGGTGGGGCGGGGTTTGGGGATGGCGACATCCTCGAAGAGTGCCCGTGCGGCTTCAGACCATTCGGTTTCGGGGAGTTCTACAGAGTTTCCGGTCTTGGCGGTGCTGGGGTCAAAGAGGTGGGGTTGTTCGGGGGAGACGGCGCAGTGCATCAGCACGACGGAAACGTTGTCGTAGCCGTTTTTCTCGTTGGCGAGTGCGACCCAGCGATCCGCCGTTTCTCGCAACGAGGCTTTGGTGCGGAAGAAGGGTTGCATGATGCTGTCCCAGTGGTTTTCCACCTGTTCCTGGTCGCTCAGCCCGTCCGAGCAGAGCAGCAGCACGCCATCTTCGTCGAGGATGAAGCGCTGAATGGTGGGATAGATCCAGTCGGCTTCGCGGGTGCCGAGTGCCTGGGTAAGGGCGCTGCCATTCGATTGGTGCCGCGCTTCGCGGTAGAGGCAGCGTCCGGTGCGGACTTCGCGCCCGGCCAGGTCGTCGTCTACCGTCAGCGGGTGGCAATAGCGGGGGGTAATCCAGTAGGCGCGGCTGTCGCCCAGGTTGGCGAGGTAGAGTTCGTGGGTGTTGCTCCAGGCTTCGCCCAGGCGGATTTTTTGGGGCAGTTGCAGCGCCAGCACCAGGGTCGTGCCCATGCGATCGCGCCCCTCCCGTCCCTGCTCATCGTTCTGCGCCGAAATCGTGTTGTTGACCACACGGATGATGGCTTCGAGTTGTTGCGCCACCACATCGGGCGTCCAGGGTTCTGTCTGTTCTGCCAGTTCCGCAAACAATGCCTGGGCTTGCAGTTGCAGCGATCGCACCGCCAACTGACTCGCCACCTCGCCGCCCGCATGTCCGCCAATGCCATCACACACGATCGCCAGCCGGGGCGACAGCACCGCATCGATCGCCGTCTTCGTCCCGGTGGGGTTGGGATAGCTGGCATCCTCATTCACCGCGCACTTGGGTCCGGTGGAGCTGACCGCAATCGTGTTCAGCCGCAGGGGAAGTTGCGCCGCCTGCTCCAGCAAAAGTTGGTTGAGGGCATGGGCGATCGCCTGCAACCCCTGTTCGTCGCCCAATTCTGCAACAGCGGTCATCTGGTCGCACAGTTCCACCAGTGCCGTATCGACGGGCGCGGCAAAGGACGGCAGCCAGGAGCGCCACAGCTCCGCCAGATCCGCCAGGGTGGGGGGATGCTCCGGTTGTGCGGCGCGATAGAGGGAGCGCAGCCGAATCCGCCAGCCCTCAACGCGGATGTTGTTGGGGGTGAGCAAGCTAGTGGTGACGCCCAGTTCTTCCAGAGGCGTCCACAGTTCCAGCATTTGCCACAGCCAGTAGAGCTTGCGGGTGGTGGGCATGAGCTTGAGGCTGGGGGCGATCGCCGGGAGCAACTGCCCCTTCCCATCCAGCGGCACATTCTCCAGCAACAGCACCCCCGACCCGTTCCACACCGCAAAGCTGTAAATCGTCGGCAGGTGCAGCCCGTAGTCGTAAAGCTTCAGGTAAGGCAGCAGGGTTTCGGGCAGCGAGTCGGGCACATCGGGCGGTTGTCCGGGGCGCAAGTCCAGCCACACCTGGGGTGCCGTCACCTGGTAGCGATCGCCTACGATCGTTTGCAGCGGAATCTTCTCCACCCCTTCCCCGATCGCCCACAGATAGCGGTAGGGCAGCGGCGTGTCACATGCCTGGCAGGTGGTTTGCCCCATGGCGTTGTCATCGGAATGACACTCAGGGTTGGGGCACTGGATGTGAGGGGCGATCGTTGTTTGCATGGCTCACCAGAAGACTCAGAAATGAACGGAGCAATTGCTGACTATAGCTACATCTGTCTATATGGACTTGTTGTAACAAACCCATTCCCAGGGCGGAATCTCAAGAAAGTCTCAAGAAAGCCGTTGCACTTGAGGACGAACCCCCTTCTATGTAGTGGAGAAATCCAGCCATCCACAGACGTATCTACTAAATCTGGGATTCTTTCGCCTCAAGTGTAGAGCAGTATAGCGAATGCATCACAAAATGAATCAGAATTTCTGCCGTTGCGCCTATCTCAGCCCGTTTCCCCAGTAAAATGCGGCGGTTACCCCTGCCCAGTCCTCCAGTGGCGTGCCCGGTAATACATGATCCCCCCTTCACCTGTCGTAGAGTGGGGGCGAATGTCAGATGGTTATGTCAGATGGTTATATCAGATAGCCATGTCAGATAGGGGTTATGTCAGAAAGTTATGTCAGACAAGGTTCGCAAGCAGCAGAGATTGATCACGATGATTGATCACGATGATTGATCATGATTGATCACGATTGATCACGATTGATCGTGAATGTGGGGCGCTGAGTCGCTATGCTATTTCAAGTGTTTTGACTGAAGCGTAGCCCAACTGCAAGAAGCGGGCGAGATGCAACGCAAACAGATGTAACGCAGATAAATTCGAAACCTGTTCAAAAACCACGGGTTCTACAACCCCTGTTCTAAAACCAGGAACAACAAACAAATCAGCACGATTACATTGGGAGACTTCTATGGCGGCGATCGCATCCATTCATGCCAGAGAAATTCTTGATTCTCGCGGCAATCCAACGGTCGAAGTTGATGTGACGTTGGACGACAAGAGCAAAGGGCGGGCAGCGGTGCCCTCCGGCGCATCCACCGGGATCCGCGAAGCACTAGAACTGCGGGATGGCGACAAGCAACGCTATGGCGGCAAAGGCGTCTTGAAAGCGGTGCAAAACGTCAACACCACCATCGCCGAAGCGCTCAAGGGCATGGACGCCACCGACCAGGCAGCCATTGACAAAAAGATGCTAGAACTGGACGGCACCGAGTACAAGAAAACCCTCGGCGCAAACGCCATCCTGGGCGTGTCGATGGCGGTTGCCCGTGCCGGAGCCGCTGCCAAAGATATGCCCCTCTATAAATATCTGGGTGGCGACGCGGCAACCCTGTTGCCTGTGCCCTGCTTCAATATCCTCAATGGCGGTGCCCATGCCGACAATAGCGTGGACTTCCAGGAATACATGATTGCCCCCGTTGGGGCGGCGACCTTCTCCGAAGCCATGCAAATGGGCGCAGAGGTTTACCAGGCGCTCAAGTCCATTCTCAATGGCAAGGGCTATAGCACCGGGGTGGGCGACGAAGGTGGCTTTGCCCCCAACCTCAAGTCCAACATCGAAGCCCTGGAAGTGATCATGGAAGGGATCGAGAAGGCGGGGCTGAAGGCGGGGGATCAGATCATGATCGCCCTCGACCCGGCAACCAGCGAACTCTACCGCGAAGACCAGAAAAACTACCTGTTCTGGAAATCCGACAACAACCGCAAGTCTTCCGAAGAGATGATCGACCTGTGGGCAAGCTGGGCAGACCAGTTCCCCATCTTCTCCATCGAAGACGGGCTGGGCGAGCAAGACTGGGAAGGCTGGCAAAAGCTGACCCAACGGCTGGGCGATCGCATCCAACTGGTGGGCGACGACGCCTTTGTCACCAACCCCAGCATCATCAAGCAGGCGATCGCCGATGGCGTCGGCAACTCCACCCTGGTCAAGGTGAACCAGATTGGCTCCATCACCGAAACCCTCGAAGCCATCAACCTCTCCAAGAGTGGCGGCTACACCTACATGGTCAGCCACCGCTCCGGCGAAACCCCCGACGACTTCATCGCCGACCTCGCTGTCGCCACCCGCTCCGGGCAAATCAAGACGGGCGCGCCCTGCCGGGGCGAACGCCTCTCCAAGTACAACCAGCTCCTCCGCATTGAGGAAGAACTGGGCAGCAGCGCGGAATATGCCGGAAAGGCGATCGTCAAGAGCAAGTAAAGATGCCCTTGAAATAGTACAAATGAACTGATATAGTAAAGTCAGTTCAGGGAAAAACCTCACCCTCCCCCGTTCTCTCGCAGAGCGGGGATTTTTCATGGTTAGGATCACGTACGAAATAAAACCCGGAATTTTTGAAGAGAAGCGCGGCAATGCCGCGCTTCTCTTCAAAAATTCCGGGTTTTACTTTATTTTCGATCCTTAGGGCGTGTCATCAATTAGTTAAGCTGGGATAAGCCGTATTTCAGCAATCTGACTCCAATGACAACTCGACGCCATGCACTGCGTGATGACCAATGGGAACGCATCAAGGATTTACTACCAGGACGACCCGGAGCAGTGGGAGTTACAGCCAAGAATAACCGACTGTTTGTCGAAGCGGTGCTGTATCGCTATCGAGCAGGAATTCCCTGGCGCGACTTGCCAGAGCGCTTCGGTCATTTCCGTAAGATTCACACCCGCTTTCGGCGCTGGGCCAAGAGGGGGGTGTGGGAACGCGTGTTTCAGATANTGGCCGAAGAGGCGGACAACGAATACGCCATGATCGACTCAACGATAGTCCGAGCCCATCAGCANAGTGCTGGTGCAAAGGGGGGGATGCNAACGCCCAAGNCATTGGTCGCAGCAAAGGCGGGCTGAGCACCAAGATTCATACGACCGTCGATGCGTTGGGCAATCCGACAGGTTTTTACTTGACCCCAGGACAGGCCTGTGACCTCGATGGCTCAGATGTGCTAGTGGAGACTATTCGAGCGGATACAGTTTTAGGCGACAAGGGATATGATGCAGACCAACGAATGATAGAGCGACTGCAACAGCTGGGCAAGACGGCTGTGATTCCCCCCAAGCGTAATCGAAAGACACCGCGTGAGTACGATAAGGAGTTATACAAAGCCCGGCATCTGATTGAGAATTTTTTTGCCAAGCTCAAGCAGTATCGGGCGATTGCAACCCGCTATGACAAGCTAGCGGAGACGTTTCTCTCTGCAATTTACATGGCTGCTGTTGTCATCTGGCTTAATTGATGACACGCCCTAGTTTTTTCATATACATCCAAAACAAGTTCTTATGTCGAAAAGGGAAGGTGCTTAAATAGTTTTATAAGTTTACAGAAAATAAAGGTCAACAGTTCAAAAATACTAATTGTTGTTATCCTTTGGCATAGAATTATCATCAAGAGAGCTTGTTTTTCGTTCCGCAGGCATTTCTGGTTCCTCAAGAAAAAATGCATTCAATGCACTCATTTGAACCCTTATATTTTCTAGTTCTTCTAGTATTTCTCTAGGACTCTTATAATCTTCAACTTTGCCAAAGCTAACTACATCAAGGTTGAGGTATTTTGCTATAACTAACTCTAGGATCTGTACTTCATTTAATCTAGTGATCTTTCTGTAACTCCGAACCCCTTGAAGTAGAGGTGGTGAGAGAAACTCTAAAAGTTTCTGAACTTCCTCTAGTATTTGAGAATCCTGATTAGTAGACATTCTACAACCTCAAAATAAGATGATTGCGTTTCTTGAGAATGATATTGATTTAGCTATCAGTGTGAGCTTAAAGCTAATTTTTTAAGTCAATGAAATTGGTCTTGGGCTATCCGCAAGGCCGCAAGGATAGGTGCAATGAGATCAGGATGAATTCATCATGCTTAACTTCTCACGTAATTTATTAAAACCCTAGTTTAGTAGAGCTTTCAGTACCTTAAAGCTCCTTAAAATTAGCTTCAACAAACCTTCTAAGAGTCTTGAGGCTAAATCTCTTGATAGGTAGTAACCAAAAGTGCCTTAAAGCTGACTTGATCAAGCACTCTCATACATCGCTTTCAGAAGATTTCTGTTCACTCAATATTTCAAACACTGACTCTTTAGTTACTTCTGCGTTAATGAGTAAATGACCTAGAAAGGAAGGTAAATACCAGTATCCTTCATAGCGCCGAATTCCAAGGAGTAGTTCTGCCTCAGCTTCACACGAACCTGTATGGGCGAATAGGATGTGCTGAGATGCATTTTCTTGAGTGACACTCCCTTGAGACTTTTTGAGATCAGGGAGATCAGTAGATAGGGTGAAGATTACAGATGCATTGGTTGCATTTTCGATACGCGCACCACAAACATCACAAACCAGGATAGGGACAGGGATGGAAGAAGAGCCGTTCCTATAAAGCAGCTTAATCATATGATTTCGTTTGGAAGTCATATCTAAAATATCCCATTTTGGGATATTCTGTGCAGAGCTGTAGCTTGCTCCTTATGGGCAGTGCAGTTTACTCTAAGAGATATCGAGAATTTCTAAGACGCCTTCGAGCCGCACGACTTGAAGTTGGTTTAACCCAAACGGAAGTTGCTGCTCTTCTAAATGTGCATCAATCTTATGTTTCGAAATGTGAATCTGGCGAACGTCGCGTTGATGTCATTGAGCTGACAGATTTTGCAACTATTTATCAGAAACCACTTCTATATTTTGTGGAGCCTGGCGTGGGGAGTACTAGCAGTTAGTCCCGTTGACGGAAAGCCTCACAGAGCTGAGAATACAATCTGAGCGGCTTGAGTTGCTATACCTAGCCTTGCTATCACACGGGTTACTTTAAGTGATACTGAATGCTGTGAGTTGAAGAATATCAAATGTTAATTACCTGATGTTCTTCTCATCTTTTGCTGATCTGGGTACTGGTCTCCAAGGAGGTGATAAGTATCTGAAAAGGCTTTTTCCACAAGAGTTATAGTCAGTCCGTCACGAACCTTTGGCAACCTATGCTTTCTAAGGCTTCTCAAGGTTCTTCATCCGTTAGGAGTCCACTACCACCGTCTAGTAGCCCAGACTCTTAAGCCTTGGTGCGGACGTTAATGGCGGCGGCGACAACCGTTGCAGTTGTTCTTAGCCTTGCCATCGGAGTGTTGGTACGCTCGTTGAACCGTTTAGCGCTCTTCAATGGCTTTCGGTAGTGAATATTTGAAAGGACGAGTTTTCGTTCCTAACGGATCGCTAATCCATCAAACTACCAACGGAAAATCGAGGTTGCAGCAATACTCTGCCTAGAGTCATTGAAGAGCGTTAGGGACTTGCAAGAAAATAACGTTGTTGGATGCTTTGATCTGTCATCGTTGCCGTGCTATTTTTCACGGTCTGTTTACTTTGGCAATGGGGGCATTTCATAGGCTAGAATCCGCGTGCTACAACTATTCTAGCAACCACTGCTTAGAAAACCAGTGCCCGGGGGGATGGCTGTTGGAACTATGACGTATGCCACAGTCGGTGGTCCTATTATCGACGGGGTTCGGGATGTTCTTATTGCTTAACGTGGGTAAAATTTTGAGGTGTAAATCTCAGAATCCTTACAGAGCAAAGGTTTTAGGTTTTTGAATTTCTGGGGTTATATCATTTTTCTTTATATAGCTTTATATCGGTCCGTTCGCTTAATTTTTGAGGCAGAAAGTGATTTTTTTGTACTATATTTCCAGGCGTTATTGAGATTTTTTTTAATAACGCTTGAAAAAATGACTTATGCACAAATTGCCCCCAAAAGCGGGACAATTCTTAAAAATTTACAGAGCCTCAAGCCCTCATTTTGTTGTCAAGAAAATATTTTCTCCCGTAAGAGTTAGCGAACGGGCCGTCTTATAGCTATTAGGTACATCCACGATTTTTCAGGATTCTCCAGGCTTTAGCATTGCCGTTGCCCGGTTATCATGCTCAGGCAAATCTTCCAAATCAGATAAGAGAAATCGCTGAAATCCCAGCATATAGCTCTCGGTTTATTGAACGACAATTAACTTGGGCTCCCACGAGATGCGCAATGAGATTCAGTTTGTAAAGCTTGACTTGGTTCTAAACCCAGGGAAGCAATAGAAAATGACATCGTTAGCCTTTAGGAACAGGGGCATCACGATGTCAGACATACAATTCAACCCTACCGTAGCAGGAATTGAACTTACCGCAGCGGATCAACCTAACCCCATGCCTTCGCCCTGGTTAACAGAAGTTCTGTTGTTGGCGGAATATTGGCGTAGAACTGGACTGTTGGATCGCCTACGAACCCAAGTCAAGGTCAATCGAGGACGCATGGGACAGTACGAGGTCTGTGACTTTGTCTTGCTACTGTTAGCTTATGCCGTCAGTGGACTGGCGACGTTAGAGAGTTTTTTTGAACAGCTTGAAAGCGTCAAATCGGTACTAATGAGCGGGTGGCAACGGCAGCAGTGCCCTGTTGCCTCAACCCTCAGTCGCTTTTTAAGCGATATCGATACGACAGCCCTGGAGCAACTTCGCACGCTTTTTGAATCCGACCTTCTGGTTCACGGGTTTGAGCAGAGCAACAGTGGCGGATTGGTAGATCGCACTGGGAACCAATTTTGGGTATTTGATGTGGATGGAACCCATCAAACAACGCGACAACGCTCGTTAACCACAGCCGAATCCTATCCTGACTTGCATCGCCGCAGTCAGGCGGCCACGGCAAAGGGGCATATTGGTCGGGGGCGGGGAGAGGTGACACGGACACGGAGCACCGTCAGCCTAAGCCATACCAGTGAATGGTTAGGAACCTTTGGAGCGGCAGGCAATGGAACTCCTGGGAATGATTTAGAACGAATCTGTGGTGTGATTGGACGCTACCTGCAGTACCATCAACGCCCCGGAACGGGCGCGATTATTCGATTAGACGGATATTACGGGCTGCCACAATTTGTCAATCAAATTCAGCACCATCAATTCGGCTATATCCTGCGCTGTCGCGATTACACCCTGCTCCAGCACCCAGCACTCCAAGCACGCCTGCAAGAGATTCCCAACCAGGAATGGACGCATCCCGAGTCACACCAGGTACGGGAGGTGTTTGACGTCGAATTGATTGAGGATGGATGGGCCGGATATACCAACCCGGTGCGCTTGATAGTGGTGCGCACCCCCCATAATCCGAACCGGACCCATCGGATTGGTAAACAGATGGAGGACTTCATCTATGAACTGTTTATCGCCTCCCCAGCACAAGCTGGATTCACAGGAACGGACATCTTGAGTCTCTACTACGGTCGCGGAGGGTTTGAAAAACAGTTGGGGGATGAAGATAGAGAGGGGGATTGTGACCGTTGGTGCAGTTGGCATCCCGAGGGTCAGGAGTTTTGGCAAATTTTGAGCCAGTGGGTCTGGAATTGGCGGTTGTGGGCTGGCTTTGCCCACCATCCTCAAGCGGTGCGACAAACCCTTTGGGTGCCTCCCCAAGCCCCTACTGAAATAGCATCTGAGCCGCTGTCGGCTCCTCGCATTCCTTTAACCCTATCCGATGTCAACGCGGCTTGCCCTCCTGTGGACTCAGCAGACCATGGTCCGATGGAAGTTTGTGCGGCTTGGGCCAGGAGCATCGGCAAATTTTCGGGCCAAGATTTCAAACTGCTGGATGAACGCACTCTCCAATGTCCGGCAGGACATCTGATGTATCGTCGAGAAGTGCGTCAAAATCGGGTAGGAGACTTGCTGATTCTCTTTGGCATCAATCCACGCACCTGCCAGCAGTGTCCCCTAAAAGAACACTGTTTGGCCGAGGGGTCGAAAGGAACAGGAGGACGACGTGTCACCGTCATTCGGAAAAAGCTGCCCCTTGAGCCGAAAAGCCCCGATCTTGTTCATCCATCTATCCCCATAGCTGACGTCTCTATCCCTGTCCAGGCCCAAGACCAAGCTTCCAATGCAGGTCCATCCGCCGCTTCCCCCTCTCTTGCCACTCCTCTGCCCACTCGCCCTGTTCTTTGGCTCGACTTTCCTACCACTCATTTACGGCGCGATCTATCCCACCAACTACGACAGCACCAGATCGTCATCCAATCGGTTCTACCCCCTTGCCCTTTACCTGACCTCCCAATAGACCCTATCACCCGTGACCAACGTGCCCACCGCCGTTTAACTTGGACGCAACGATGGAACAAAAACGCTCTCTCAGATGCCGTAGTGCATTGGAAGGTTCAGCTATTTGGTGTTTCCTCTGCCGTTCTGGATTGGCTTAACAAGTTGGAACCCAGGCAGCCTGTAACGAACTGAATCTCATTGCGCATCTCGTGGGGGCTCTTCCCAGTTTTTGGTGATCTGAGTTCTACAAGCCCTAAAGTTCCGTAGCCACAGTTGGCGTGCGCCTCAGTTTTCACCAAAAGCTGGGAAGAGTCCCACACTGGCTCTCTCCATAATTCAAACCGTATAAACACGTAAAAACATTGTTTTATATAAAACTCTAATTCCCCCTAAAATACAGTCTTAACTCTACAAATAAGTCTCCTAAAGACTTTTCAAACAAGTATTTCACAGCAATGCAGCAATTTCACCTAAAAAAGTGCTTATTGTTTCACGCATTTCCTTAAAGATATGATAAATTCTTTTTTTAAATCTCAAAACTTGCGAGGAAATGTCTATGACTCGTCAGCGTGATCGTAAGAGTAAGCCCATTTTTTCAATTCCTGAGAGAAATTATTCACCCAGCGCTTTTGGAAATTTGGGCGAAGGTGGAGAGGAATGCTTGGACTTCAGTCTTGTTAATGAGGCTTCTGAAAAAACTCCAGACAAGTCTGAAGGAATTTTTAGTCGAATCATAGGCAGCTTAAAAGAGAAGACCACTGAAGTCGTTGATGTTGTGACGGAAATTCAAGAAACTTTTGAAGAAGCTCAGAATGGTGTTCAGCAGCAGGTTCTTGATTCCGCAAATGCTTTAGTAGAAAAAGTATCTAAGGCTACAAATGAAGTAGTCGATATCATAGGAGATATTGCCGAGCCTATTCAAGATGGTGTAGAAGAGGCACAGGATGTCTTTAATGACCGAGTAGTTGCCCCCATTCAAGATAAAGCCGAAGGAGTTGTAGAGCAGATCAGAGACTTCATGAATGGGGATGATTCGGCAACAGCAAACGCACCAGAAGCTATCGTTGCTGTCGGTGAGAGCGAATTGCCTCAAACCCAAAAGGTCGTGGCTATTGAGAGTGGCGATACTCTCTGGAAGATAGCAGAGGAAGAGTTGGGAGATGGAAACCGCTGGGTTGAATTTAAAGAAGCCGATGGCTCTAACTTTACCGAAGAAGAAGCTCGCCGCTTGCAAGTAGGCACTGAAGTTTTTCTGCCCGGTGAAGAAGCATCCTCCAAAGTCGTCGATACTGTGACGGAAATTCAAGAAACTTTTGAAGAAGCTCAGAATGGTATTCAGCAGCAGGTTCTTTATTCCACCGATGCTCTAGTGGAAAAAGTAACTAAGGCTACTACTGAAGTTGTCGATATCATAGGAGACGTGGCTGAGCCTATTCAAGATGGTGTTAAAGAGGTACAAGATGTCTTTAATGACCGAGTAATCGCCCCCATTCAAGATAGAGCCGAAGGAGTTGTAGAGCAGATCAAAGACTTCATGAATGGGGATGATTCGGCAACAGCAGACGTACCAGAAGCTACCGTTACTGCCGGTGAGAGCGAATTGCCTCAAACCCAAAAGAGCGTGACTATTGAGAGTGGCGATACTCTCTGGAAAATAGCAGAGGAAGAGTTAGGGGATGGAAACCGCTGGGTTGAACTTAGAGAAGCTGACGGCTCTAACTTTACCGAAGAAGAAGCTCGCCGCTTGCAAGTAGGCACTGAAGTTTACTTGTCCGGTGAAGAAGCCAATGGACCTATCGAGGAATCAACTTCACCAGAACCTGTTTCAAATGGACCACAAAGCCTTCCTCCTATTAGTTCTGGCTCAAACTTCTACCGTGACACAAACGTGAATCCATTTGCAGCAAATTTTCAAGGACAATGCACTTGGTTTACGTATGGGCGAATGCTTGAAACAGGTTTAATGCCAGACGGAGTTAGAGAAGCAGGTGCATTCTTGGGTAATGCTGGCACTTGGGAACAGGATGCTCAACGCTTAGGACTGAATATCGTAAACAAACCTGAAGATAGTAAATCTTACCTCATGGTGTTTCCTCCTAACGTTAGAGACGCTGGTGGTGTAGGTCATGTAGCCTTTTTAGAGGACGTACTTTCTAACGGAGATATTCGTATTTCAGAATCTAATTGGGCTGGTCAAGAAATTGCAGGAAGAACAATTCCTGCTGACCAAATCTCTGGAATTAAGTTTGTGGAATTAAGTTAGGGATAGCATTTCTTAAAGATCTTGCTTCAATACTCCTAGCTTAAGAGACTATTTAGTTTTTGTCTGACATTTATCAATAAAGGTCATCCACTATCCTTCAGTGGATGACCGTATAACTTTTTGACAAGAAAATGGAAAAGCTCAATTCTAACTCACGGCCCGAAATCGTTCCTTCCTGGAAGCTTGTCAAGCATGAAAATAAAGAAGAATTTGCTCTTATCTCTAGCGACAAGAGAGCATTTGGAATTTCACCAGTGGCTTCTAAAATATTGATGCGTTTGTTTAATGGAAAATATACCATTAAAGATATTCAGCATATTTGTAGCCAGGAAGAATTTGGTTCTCTACCCCCAGAATACATTGAACAGCTATGCTTGGTTTTATTTGATAACAGTATTATTAGCATTAAGAGTGAACCTGAAAGGGGTAATCTGCAACATAATAATAGCGACTCGAATGCTGATATCCTAACAAACGAATCAAAAAATCAGTCACAAAGCTGGACTTCCCAAGTATCCTCCCAGATAGCACTGAACACCTCAGAATCTAGTCTTCATACACTTGGCTTACGAAAAGGATTAGAGTGGATTCAATATCCAGAAAATATTTATTATCTCAGAAATCCTTTTGATGTCACGTACTTTAAGGTTTCAGGAGAAACTAAAAGAGCTTTAGAGCAATTTGGATATGCAACCCGCGCAGAAATCAAAGATGAATTTGGATGGGAAGATGAGGATATAAACCAATTAGAAGAAAACCTTAAAAAGCTTAATATGCTTGATAGTGGAGTTACTGAGGATGAAGATTCTCAGTTTTCTATAACGACTCCTTGGAATCGAATCCCGCTGTGGAATCCTGATGCATGGCTAAATCAAAAATTTAATGCGATCCATTTTCTTTGGTATAAACAAACAAAAATTATCATCGGAACCTTCTTGGTCTTTACTTTCATTGTTTCTTTATCATTACAAGAAGCATTGGCCCAAGAAATTACTAATTTAGTAAGTCACCTATCAATATGGACAGTCGCTCAATTTCTCATTTTCATAATTTTCGTCATTTCACTACATGAATTGGGACATGCTTTTACATTAAAAAGCTATGGAATGAAAGTGCCACAAATTGGCGTCATCTTAGGATTGATGCCAGGGATATATACTGATACAACTGATTCATATGGACTAAAACATTCAATTCAAAGATTTTGGGTTATGGCAGCTGGAGTTATCTGCCAAGTTCTTTTATGGTCAATTGGATTTTGGATATGGTTTTTAGCGAAAGATGGGACTTGGCTAGCCGATTCTGCTTATATTTTCATGGTCGCATCATCTTTTAGTTTAGTTATCAACCTTAATCCATTAACGAAATTAGACGGCTACTATCTATTAGTAGCAATTACCCAAACAGAGGATCTAAAGCAAAGGTCATTTGCCTTCTATCGCGATCTATTCCAAGAAAGAAAAGTTGTAGAGAATAAAAGTAAAATTCTAATATTACTGCTTTATGCTCCTCTTAGTCTGGGCTACAGTTTATTTATACTAGGCAGACTATTCCTCTTCTTTGGAAATAACATTGCAACTCAGATCCCAATTATCTTGTTGATTTTTATCATAAGTCTTATGCTATTCTCACTGACATCTAGAGGCATGGAGATAGTTCCAAGCTTTAAAGTCAAGATAGATAATTATAAAGATAATCCTACTAGCGAAACTATTCAGCTCAATTTACCTCGACCTTTACTTGAATTCATTAAGGTAGCTAAGAAGCCTGTATTATTTCTTGTCATTATTTCATTTGTTGGTAGCTGCTCTCTTCCAACTTCAGTAACAGGTGAAGCTATTATCTCATCTAGTCAAGGAGCAAGAAGAGTAGTTAGTATGCCTAGAGATGGCTTAATTGAATATGTTATCCAAGCGAATTCACAAGTAAATATTGGTGACAGAGTTCTTCAAATATCATCTGAAGATTTAAATAAAGAAATTGAAGATATATCTATACAAAAACTTGATGCTCAGACGAAAGTAGATTCTATAAAACTTAGAATTAGTTCTCTTCAGGAAAGATTAGAATATCTTGAATCCACTCTCAGAAGCTATCAACCCTTATACGAAATAGGTGCTGTTCCTTTACAGAATATTAAGGAGATAAATCTTGAAAAGCAAAATACCCTCTCTGAAATTGATACCTTGCGAGCAGAGCTTCTCAACTCGGAAAATATGGTTTTGACCCTTGGGACTAGGCTGTCAAGGCTAGAAGAACAAAAAAATAACTTGACTATTCTCGCTTCAGTTCAAGGTACAATCATTGGTCAAGATTTAGATCGGCTAGAGGGGAGGATAGTTCCCCGTGGAGAGGCCTTATTTGAGATTGCTGATTTATCAGAACTTACGGCAAATGTATCTGTAAGACAAGTTTATTCTGATCTAATTCAAGAAGGAGCAGAAGCTATATTCCGCCCAACAAACTTAGCTAATAAAGAATACAGTGCAAGAGTTACTTCTATTCCATCTGCTCTAAATAAGGAAGTAGATTCAACCCAGAAGATTAATCTTTCTGTTCCTATTCTAATTAGAAATGATGGAAACCTCAGAATTAATGAAACTGGATATGCCTCTATAAAAACAGATCGTCAAAGGTTATATCAGATTGCTTTTCGTGAGCTGGCTGATGTCTTACCCTTGCAAAGATTTATGCCCATCTTCTTAGGATTATGACACGCTTTTCTTAGATGGGCAGGGCTAGGTTTTATCCAAAATTCTTAGGACACCTCGTACCAAAATATCAACCATTTGGACCCTTTCCATATTTTGGGCGCTTTCTGTGGTGTGTCATCAGTTAGTTAAGCTGGAACAAGCAGTATTGCAGCAATTTGGTTCTAATGACAACCCGGTGCCATGCCTTGCGTGATGACCAATGGGAACGCATCAAGGATTTGCTACCGGGACGACCAGGAGTAGTCGGAGTCACAGCCAAGGATAACCGACTGTTTGTCGAAGCGGTACTGTATCGCTATCGAGCAGGAATTCCCTGGCGCGACTTGCCAGAGCGATTCGGTTATTTCCGTAAGATTCACACGCGCTTTCGGCGCTGGGCCAAGACGGGGGTGTGGGAACGAATATTTCAGATACTGGCCGAAGAGGCGGACAACGAATACGCC